>Ga0136627_1001218_pt1 | contig 10127 bp, 10 predicted proteins | sample AntDrymUQ4892206_2_FD_104652 | JGI IMG/M metagenome (GOLD analysis project Ga0136627, IMG submission 104652) | Polar desert sand microbial communities from Dry Valleys, Antarctica - metaG UQ489 (22.06) | ecosystem: Environmental > Terrestrial > Soil > Desert | place: Antarctica: Dry Valley... | reverse complement strand
GAGCGCGCGTCGTCCATCCGCCGAAGCGCAGCAGCCTCAAGCGGAGCTGGCCCAAGCGGCTCAGACGATGGGTGGCCGGAATCCGCCAGATCGTGGAGGGTGTCTGCGACAAGCTCCTCAATGCCTTCGGTCTCCACCGAGGGCGGCCCCATGAGACGAGCGGCGCGCGGGCGCGTTTGGCGGCGAGGGTGGCTCTGCACAACTTCTGTATCTGGCTCAACGATAGACTCGGTCGTCCCTGGCTGGCTTTCGCTGACTTGCTGGGATGGTGACCTCAAAACTCACACCAAGCGTTTAAGGAACTCTTGTCGAACCCTTACGAAACACGAAACCAGAGCCGCTGCTGCCGAGACGGTGAAGTGCCGAACCTTTCCGCTGCAGAGGAAAGCCGGCAACGCGCACCGTAAGTAAATCGTAAGCGCTCCACCACCCACCGCCTCGTGGCCCGAAACGGGGTTGGTTCACCTTTCCGGGAGATCTCGTGGAGCAGGCCGCTCTCGTAGCTTTCGGCGTGTGGTGTTGGAGTCGTAGCCGCGGTCCAGATGCATCCTCGCCGGCTCGGGCAGCGAACCTAACGCCCCCCTTCAAAGCGTCCAGGGTGTCCCCCAAAAGCGGCGAGTCGTGTCGGTTGGCCGGAGCGTTCACAGTTCCGAGCGGGAGCCCGTTGGCGTCGATGCCAACGGATCGCTTGAGGCCCCCTTTGCCCCTGTCTACCGTTCTTTTGCCCGCCTTCTCGCCGCCGCAAGGTGCTTTGGTGATGCAGCAGTCGACAGCCACCTCTCCCAGTTGCAAGCCGATGGTCTGGTCGCGGGCTTCCCTGGCCAACCCTTCCAGGACGTACATCGTCCCGGCTTCGATCCACTCGTCGCGCCTACGGCACATGGTGCTCGCCGAGCACAACCCATCGGCTATCCTACAGTAGGCATAACCGAACACCAAAGCCTGTACCAGCTGCTCGAAGACCACCCTGTCGGACACTCGGGAACGGTGACAGCCTAAAGGGCGATCGATGTTTCGCTCTGGGAGCAGGCCCGAGAACTGCTCCCCGATGGGCTCGATGATGTATGGTGGCACCGCGGGCATGAGCTTGCTCCTTCGTCGGGACGCTTCGAGAACTCCCCGAATAATGAAGCAGCCCGTGTCCGTTCACAGGCTAAGAGGCACGCCTATTGGCGCGGCCAACAAACGGTAGGGAGGATGAGATGAATACGCAGCACCAACCCGACTTGGCAGAGATCAAGGAGCGCCAGCGAGAGGCGTGGGCCTCGGGCGACTACGCGATGTTCGGCGCGACGCTGCTCATTATGAGCGAACTCCTCTGCAAGGCTGTGGATCTACGCTCCGGCCAGCGGGTGCTCGACGTGGCGACCGGAAGCGGCAACACGGCGTTGGCCGCCGCCCGCCGCTTCTGTGAGGTGACCGGCATCGACTACGTCCCGACTCTCCTGGAGCGGGGGCGGGAGCGTGCCGCCGCCGAGCGGCTGGACGTCGCCTTCCGGGAAGGCGACGCTGAGAGCATCCCCTTCCCAGACGCTTCTTTCGATGTCGTGCTCTCTACAATCGGGGTAATGTTCGCCCCCGATCAGAAGAAGGCGGCCGGCGAGTTGCTCCGGGTCTGCCGGCCGGAAGGAAAGATCGGCCTGGCGAATTGTACGCCGGATAGCTTCGCCGGGGAGATGGCCGGGGTCTTCGGCCGGTACGTGCCTCCGCCTCGCGGTCTGGAGCTACCCATACTCTGGGGTACCGAAGAGCGGCTGCGAGATCTCCTTGGCGGCGGCGGTGTTGGATATCTCCAGATCACCCGGCGCAGCTTCGTGTTCCGCTACCGCTCGATCCGGCACTACCTGGAGAGTCTGCAGATCTACCTCGGCCCCACTCGAAAGGCTTTCCAGTCACTTGATCCAGCGGAGCAGGAGAATCTCGCGAGCGACCTGACGGATCTCGTAGAACGCTTCAATGAATCAGACGACGAGACGATGGTGACGCCCTCCGATTACCTGGAGGTCGTGGCGATCAGGCGTTGAAGTGCGATTGCCGTCCGGCCGTGAAGTCCCGCAACCAGCGATCCAGTACTCTGTTTGGAGCCGCCCCGGGCGGTCCCAGTAGTCGCGGACACGCTCTGTCACCAGTTCAGTTGCTTTAGGGTTTTACGGTGGGCTCCGCTATTATCCCTTATCCTGATCCAGTATATCTGGATGAGCTCGGCCACGACCGGCTCTTTGAAATGGGGAGAGGATAATCTACAAAGCTTTTCGTAATCGTAAGAAAACCGTAAGAAAACCACAAGGGAGTCGTAAGCTTATGTCGCGATAATAAGTGATGTATGCGATGCTACTTACGGTGTGGAGTTGTAGGAAATAGAAAGGTTTAGGGATATGCCCGTTGCTGTCGGTATTGGTCTCACGAACGAATGCAACCTGGCCTGCCCTCATTGCTACCGGCCCACGCTGACCCAACAGCGGCTCTCCGTGCCGCAGGTCGAGACGATCCTGGACAACCTGGACGTGGGATCGGTCAACCTGGGGGTCGGCGAGAATGGGGTACACCCCGAGTATCGGGAGATGCTCGCGCTATTTCGGGATCGGGAGGTCAAGGCCGCTATTACCTCGAACGGCTACAGTCTGGACATGCTCACCGACAGAGAGCTGGCAGGCTTCCACTCCGTCGAGCTCTCCTTCGACTTTCCTACCAAAGAGGAGATGGACGAGTTCCGTGGCGAAGGCGCGTGGGAGATGGCGATCAACTCCCTCCAGCGCTGCCGGCGTTTGGACATCCCTACTTCCGTGGCGGCGGTGATGATGAACACCAACTACGACCGGATGAACGAAGTGGCGCGGTTTGCGTTCGGGCTCGGCTGCGACCTGCGCGTCAACGTCTATCAGCCCGTGACGGGCGAGGAGTTCACCCTCTCATACGAGCAGTTCTGGCAGGGATTCGCCAACCTGTTCGCCGCCGGGCCGGTGGTCGTGTGCAGCGAGCCGCTGGTGAACGCGATCATGGGGCTTGAGACGACCCGGGGCAATCCGTGCGGGCAACGGAGCATCCGCGCGCTGCCGGCGGGCACGATCACGCCCTGCCCATACTGGCCGGCGGCAGCCGCGCGTATCCCGCAGCTCGCGGACGCGGAGCAGAACATCTGGGACCAGCGCGAGTTTGAGAAATCCCGGCAGGTACCGGAGGCGTGCGAGTCGTGCCGGTTCGTCGAGAGCTGCGCCGGGGGCTGCGCGAGCCGCCGGGCGCTGCGGGGAAAACTGGACGAGCCGGACGAATACTGCCCGGTGGTGCGAGGTGGAGAAGAAGAGGTCCGACGTATCCAGGAGATGCTCCGTTACACTCTTAGTGACCCAGAGGACGTTCCGAAGGCGGGCAACGCCTGCACGACCGTCATCAAGACCGCCGGGCGCCTGCCAGCATGAAGCTCGCCGACCACTATGCGGGAGACAACGCGGATTCCGGATGTCGCTCCGAGTCGCGCATCGCCGCTGTGATCCCTGCTCTCAACGAGGCTACCTCGATCGCTCGGGTGGTAGAGCGCCTGCGGGAGCAGGCGCTGCTGGCCGCCGGTGAGGTCATAGTCGCGGACAACGGCTCGACCGACGGAACAGGGGAGATCGCCCGCAGCGCCGGGGCGCGGGTCGTGCGCGAGGAGCGGTGCGGCTACGGATACGCCTCCCTCGCCGGGGTTCTCGCCGCCCGGGACGCCGAGGTGATCGTCCTGCTCGACGGGGACGCCGCCGATGATCCGGACGACCTCCCACGGGTGTTGGAGCCGCTTCTGAAGGGAGAGGCGGACCTGGTCGTGGGATCTCGCGCCCTCGGTTCGCGGGCACGGGGGGCGATGACCTGGCAGCAAATTTTCGGTAATCGTCTGGCCGCCTTTTTGATGCGCGCGATCTACGGGGTCCAGGTTAGCGACGTGGGACCGTTCCGGACGATACTCCGGGATGACTTGCTGGCACTCGAGATGCGGGAGATGACCTACGGTTGGCCGTCCGAGATGATCGTGAAATCCGCCCGGGCGGGCTATCGTTACCGCGAGGTTCCGGTACGGTACCATCGGCGGGTCGGAGTCTCGAAGGTCGGCGGTACGCTCGTGGGGAGCTTGAAGGTCGGCTGGCGCATGGTCTCGACGATACTCCGCTACTCGCGGTGGGCGCCTCGCAAACACCGGGAACTGCCTGCGAAAGAAGCGAGCCGGTGAGAGACGCGCTCTACGTCATCGCCAGGGCGCCTCGGCCCGGGTTCGCGAAGACGCGGCTCGGCCGGTCCATCGGCCACGAGCGGGCGATCATACTCTACCGGGCCTTCCTGCGAGATCTGGCCGCGCGTTTCTCCGCCTCCCCGTTCGCCCTGGCCTGGTACGTGACGCCGCCCGACGCCTGGCCGGAGATATCATCCCTCACCGGCGAGACGGGACGGGTCCTTTTCCAGGGAGAGGGCGACTTGACCTGGCGTCAGAGGGAGTTGTTCCGGGAGGCCGCGAGCCGCGGAGAGGAGCGAACCGTCTTGATCGCCTCCGACTCGCCCCACCTCACCGTCGAGATAATAGAGGAAGCCTTCCGCTGCCTCGACCGGCAAGATATCGTCTTCGGGCCGACCTACGATGGCGGCTACTATCTGATCGGGATGCGCGGCTGGCACGACGTGCTGCAAGGAATGCCGATGAGCATGGGCACGGAGCTCGAGGGCATCATCGCCCGAGCCCAGCTCTCAGGCCTGTCGGTGGGGCTACTCGAGGCTACCTTCGCTGTCGACGTGGTGGAAGACATCCGGCACCTGCGGCCACTCGTCCTCGAACGCCCCGACCTTCCGGCGACCCGGGACGCCCTCGAATCACTCGGGCTGCTGGAGCAAGAGTCCCAACCCGCCAACGGAGAGCGTGGTACTTTGGCCCGTGGAGAGCAAGTATGAGTCCTTACATACTCACGGTAGGATGCACGCCGGGAAAGGAGGAGGTCACTTCGGCATCACCCCCGCGTTGGTACGGCGACTCCATCATCGTCCGGCGCCTGACCTTGACACTTTTCTGAAAGGAGCATCGATATGTCAGAGATGAGTTCTGTAGAGAGCCGGGAACCGAAGCAGCCCAGGGAGGGCATATACTCCTCGTCGCGCGTGGAACGGAGCATCACCGTCATCGCTATCGCGATAGCGAGCATCGGGTTGGGGTATCTGTTCTTCACGCAGCTCTGGTGGAAGGCCCCTCCGACCTTTAGCTGCACGGAGGACTACGCCTTCTCGCAGGCTAGCCCGGAGGGGAACCTCGCGCGCGAGCCGGGGTTGTGCGGTTGGATCGGGATAGAGGCGTTCTACGCGGACAAGCCGCGCGAGCTATTTTCGGCCAACATAATCCGCTCCAACCCCGGCCCCGAACTGAGCATACCCATCGGCATAGCGCAGCAGGCGAACGGGGCGTTCATCGAGAACGTCGTCAAGCCGAACATCCGCTGGTTCGGGTACGTCATATGGGGGACGGAGGCGTTCATCTTCTTGAGTCTGTGTCTGGGGTTTATGAGCCGGCTCGGGGCTTTAGCGGCGATAGGGATGTCCGCGCAGCTCACGATCGGGCTGGCGGGCATCCCGCAGCCATACGAGTGGGAGTGGAGCTACCAGACCATTTTGCTCCTCTCCATCGTCATGTTCGGCCTCGCTCCGGGACGCTACTTCGGACTCGACCGATTATTGCGCCCACGGCTGATGGCCCTCAGCGAGCGCGGCGGCAAGTTCAGCCGCTTGCTCCTGCTCTTCACATAAAGGAGGCGTTCGTTTTGGAACCCAACGTGCTGCTCGCCCTCCTGTTTTTGGTGGGAGCCGCCGCCGCGGCGGTCATCTTCACCCTCGTTTTTGTCCGCGCGGCGGATCGGAGGCTCGCGGACTCGGAGGCGGACGACGATAAACAAAGAGACGAAGAACGTGAAAGCGGTGATCACGCCGGAGAAGAGCGCTCGTAGCCTGCCGGGTTTGGGGCGAGAAAGCTTCAGGCCCCAAATTCGGCAACGCGTAAGTATTTTGCAATATTTCAAAGCGACACCGGAGCGAAGATGGCCTTGCGATCCTGGGAGGATGGAACGTCGTGAACAAGTACGCGCGGCGCGGGGTGATCGGGCTGCTGGCCGGGGGAGCGAGCGGCGTGGTATTGGCGGCGACTCTGGACAACGCCGTTTGGGGATCGCTCTTGGGGATATTTGCAGGCATCGGCTATGGCCTGGCTTTTCGGCCGGCGCCGCGCGCGTATGTGGACGGCGGCATGGCGGCCGCGGCGCTGGGCGTACCGCTATGGACGGGAATCAGCGTGATCGCGCTGCCGCTATTATCGGGCGAGCAACCGCGGTGGACGGCCGACGGGATGCGGGAGCTGTTCCCGGAGCTGGTGGGCTGGATCCTTTACGGCGCGGCTTTGGGGTTGCTGGCGCAGGCGTTGAGTGATCTGGCCCTGTGGCGGGCGGGACCGGAACATACGCCGCTCCCACCCGCGCGCGAGGTCAAGACGCGTATCGTGATCCTGGGCGGCGGCTTCGCGGGCGTGGGAGTGGCCGAACGTCTGGAGCGAAAGTTCGGCGCCGACCCGTCGGTGGAGTTCACGCTCATAAGCGAGACCAACGCGCTGCTGTTCACTCCGATGCTGGCCGAGGTGGCCGCGAGCAGCCTGGAGCCGACGCATATCAGCAGCCCGCTGCGCACGAGCCTGCGCCGCACCGGCATCGTGCGCGGGCGCGTGGGTAGGATCGACCTGGAACGGCGTAGTGTGCTGTTGGAGCGGGGTTCCGGCTTGCCCGAGGGCGGCGATGGGGATTCCGCCGAAGAGGTTCCGTACGACCATCTTGTGTTGGCTGTGGGGTCCGTCTCCAACTACCTGGGAATGAAAAACCTCCAGAACGAGGCGTTCGACTTCAAGACGCTGGGTGATGCGATCCGGATTCGCAACCACGTCATAGATGTGTTCGAGCGGGCCGACCGCGAACCGGACCCGGAGATCCGCCGTCCGCTGCTGACCTTCGTGGTGGCGGGTGGCGGCTTCGCGGGCGCGGAACTGGCCGGCGGGCTTAACGATTTCGCGCGCGGTATGCTGGTCTACTACCCCAATGTCCCGGCGGAGGAAGTGCGGATCGTCGTGATCCACTCGCGAGGGCGTATCCTCCCGGAGTTGAGCGAGTCGCTGGCCGGCTACGCCCTCGATCACATGAGAGAGCGGGGCGTGACGTTCAAGTTGGGTGCCCGCGTATCCGACGCCCGGCGGGGCGTGGTCGTGCTGGATTCCGGCGAGGAGATCCGCACCGAAACGCTGGTCTGGACGGCGGGGACGACGCCGAACCCGCTGCTGCGGGACCTGCCGGTCGAACACGACAGGCGCGGCGCGGTGCCGGTGGATGACAACCTGGCCGTGCCGGGTCACGATGGGTTGTGGGCGGTGGGAGACTGCGCCGCCGTGACGGATGCCGGGACCGGCGAGCCCTGCCCGCCCACGGCCCAGTTCGCGCTGCACGAGGCTTACACGCTGGCCCACAACATCCATGCCGGCGTGCGCGGACGACCGCTCAAGCCTTTTTACTACAACGGGCTTGGAACGCTGTGCGTCGTGGGCCACCACACCGCGTGCGCCGAGATCAAGGGCGTTCGCTTCTCGGGGCTTTTGGCCTGGATGATGTGGCGCGCCATCTACCTCGCCAAGCTGCCGGGATTGGAGCGCAAGGTGCGCGTGTTCGTCGACTGGAGCATCGAGCTGTTCTTCCCCCGCGACATCGTGCAGACGATCGAGGTCGACTAGAAAGATGAGCCCCTCGCGCACCACCGGGATGATCGCCGGTCTCGTCGTCGGATGTCTGGGCGGGGTGGCGATCTGGGCTGTAGGGCTGGCCTCGCTCGTGGGCGGCGTGGCGCTCGGTGGACTGTATGGTCTGCTCTTTGCGTTACTGGCCGCGCGGCGAGCGGTTAGTCCTGGCGCGGGGTTGCTCTGGGGCCTGGCCTACGCGCTCCTGTTGTGGCTGGCCGGTCCCGCAGGGTTGTTCCCGCTGCTGGGCGGCGTGGCCGAAGCCCCGGCGATGGGCATGCTCGACACTGCCCGCGCCCACTTCCCCGAGTTGGTCGCGTACCTGCTTTGCTTCGGACTACCTTTGGGTGTGACGCTGGGGACCTTGGACGCCCTGCGCCCGCTTCCGGGGCAGGCGCGCTTCAGTTGGCCGCGGGCGCTGATAGTCGGCGGGTTGGCGGGCATCGTGGGCGGCTGGGCCTTCGGCAAGTGGATGGCGCAGGTCGATTTCTTCCCGCTCATCGCCGGCCTGGTCGCCTCCAACTCGGTCATGGTAGGCATGACGCTCCACTTCGTGATCGCGGTCGTCATCGGCGCGAGCTTCGGCATGTTGTTCCAGCGCGACGTGCGCGGCTTCGGGTCGTGCCTGGGCTGGGGACTGGCTTACGGCATCTTCTGGTGGTTCCTCGGGCCGCTCACGCTCCTGCCCATCTTGCGAGGCAGCCCGCCCGACTGGTCGTATGAGCAAGGCGGCGCCTTATTCGGCTCGCTGGTGGGACACGTGATCTACGGTCTGCTGTTGGGTTTGGTCTACGCCGCGCTGGACCGGCTCTGGGTGGGCTTCTTCTACAGCTCGGACCCGATCAACCGCGAGGTCGAGGGACCGGGGACGCGCACGCTGCGCTCGTTAGGCTGGGGCGTGGCCGCGAGCCTGGCTGGTGGCCTGCTGTTCAGTCTGGTGATGGTCACGACCGGCGTACTACCGCAGATAGCCAACCTGGTGGGTGGCTCATCGCCGGTGCTCGGTTTCGTAGTCCATATGGGGATCAGCACGCTCATCGGCATGAGCTATGGGGTGCTGTTCAGCTACGAAACTTCCGACTTGGGATCGGGCATCGCCTGGGGCCTGATGTACGGGCTGGTCTGGTGGTTCGTAGGCAACCTGACGCTATTGCCGATCCTGCTCGGTGGCCCGTTTGTCTGGACCACCGAGGCCGCTGCCGCAGGGTTGCCGTCGTTGGTCGGACACCTGATCTACGGCGCCGCGACGGCCTGCGCGTTCCTGTTGCTGGAGCGCCGCCACGCCGACTGGCTGCGGCTCGATCCACGTATCGCCGCCCGGGAGGCGCGCCGGCGGCGCCCGGCGGGGACGCCAGCACCCGCGCTGTGGCTCTTCGTGCTGGGGTTGGGGGTGATGCTGCCGGTAATGCTAGGGTAAGGGCGCCACAACCCGAACCGTAGGTGGTGTGGCAATATGGAACCATACATCTGGAAAATGGCAAGGCCCGTATAAGACTACGATGGGAGACTTCACAGAACGATGACGCAGCGTACAAACGGCAAGCGGGCCCTGGTGACCGGTGGGGCTGGCCTGATCGGCTCGCACCTCTCGGACCTCCTCCTGGAGGATGGCTACGGGGTGCGCATCCTCGACAACCTCGAACCGCAAACCCACCGCAACGGCAAGCCGCCCTGGATACCGCGGGAAGCCGAGTTCGTAGGCGCGGACGTCCGCGACCGGGCGGCCGTGAGGTCGGCGCTCGAAGACATCGACGTCGTCTTCCACCAGGCCGCCTACGGCGGCTACATGCCGGAGATTGCCAAGTACGTCGAGGTCAACAGCCTCGGCACCGCCCGGATGCTGGAGACCCTCCGCGACGAGAAACTGCCAGTCGAGAAGGTCGTCGCCTCCTCCTCCCAGGCCGTCTACCGCGAGGGCGCGGCCCTCTGCCCGCGGCACGGCCTCGTCTTTCCCGAGACCCGCTCCACGGAGCGGCTCGCCGCTGCGGATTACGCCGTCCGCTGCCCGGAGCCCCGCTGCGGCGAGCCCTCGGCGCCGACCCCCACGCCCGAGGAGGCCCCGACAGGCGGCGAGACGGTCTACGCCATCACCAAGTCCGACCAGGAGCGGTTGGTCCTGACGTGGGGTAGGCAGACCGGCATTCCGACCGTGGCGCTGCGATACTCGTGCACCTACGGCCCGCGCCAGTCGATCTTCAACCCCTACACAGGGGTCATCGCTATCTTCGCGACCCGCCTGCTAAGCATCTCCAAGCTAACAATGAACCTCCACGGCACCCAACAGGCGCAGAGCATGCAGGACGGCCTCCCTCAACTGGGCCACCGAGTCGTAGAAGCGGCGCGGCATGAGGAAACCTTT
>Ga0136627_1001217_pt1 | contig 10128 bp, 13 predicted proteins | sample AntDrymUQ4892206_2_FD_104652 | JGI IMG/M metagenome (GOLD analysis project Ga0136627, IMG submission 104652) | Polar desert sand microbial communities from Dry Valleys, Antarctica - metaG UQ489 (22.06) | ecosystem: Environmental > Terrestrial > Soil > Desert | place: Antarctica: Dry Valley... | reverse complement strand
GCGCCTCGCGCTCGAGCAGCTCGGTGCGCTCGAGCGCCAGCGCGGCGAGGCTGGCGAAGACCTCCGTCACCCGCAACTGCTCCTCGCCCAGCGGCGCGCGCGGTGGCGCCGAGGACAGCGCGAGCACGCCGAGCGTGCGCCCCAGCGTCGTCTGCACCGGACAGGCGATGAACGACGACGTCCGGTACCACGCCCAGGCCGTCTCGGCCGTGTCGTCGTCGAGCTGCTCGCGCAGCCGCGCGCGCAGCGCGTCGGCGCCGGCCCAGTTTTCGATGCCGGTGACCAGCAGTGGCTCGCCGCCCTCGATCGCGGCCTCGGTCACCCCACCGCGATCGGGGTCGTAGCGACGGTCCAGCACGGGCCGCAGCGCGGCGCGCACGGCCGGCGTCTCAAACCACGCCGCGGCCGGTGTGATGTGGCCGCGCTCCCAGTCGACGGTCTGAAACGCGCAGCCGTCGATGTCGAGCAGCACGCGTAGCTGCGACAGGATCTCCTCGAGCGTGTGGCGCAGCCACACCGCCGACGATTGCGCGTGTTCGATGCTGGGTTGCATCCCCGCCTCCATCCGCCGACCATAACGTTCGGGTTGGCGTGGACGCCCGACCGAACGTGTGTCCTTCCGATTTGAGCCCAGGCCGTCGGGGAACGACAATGACCATGATGGTGCTCATCCTCAACGCCGTGCTGTACGTCATCGCCCTCAGCCTCTCGCTGGCCGTGCTCACGTCGGTCCCCGAGGGCGCGTCGCGCCGCGTTCGGGCGGCACGCGGGGCGCTGGCGTGCGGCGGCGGCTTGGCGATGAGCGTCGCGATCACGCTCTCGTTCATGGGGCACTGGTTCGCGTCAGGGATCGCGGGCTGCGTCTCGATTGTGATCGTCAGCGCATGCCTGTGGTACGCGCTGACGGGCCGCTTCACCCCGAACGCCGACGATGACGACTCCGGCGAAGACGGTGGCGGCGGGCCGCGCAAGCGCCCCGATCCGCCCGCGCCGACCGAGCCCGCCGGCGGTCCACCCGACGAGCCGTGGACCGACTTCGATCGCGCCCGCGCCGGCTGGGAACCTGAGCGCGAGCCGGTCTCGGCATAGTCGCCGCAACCCGAGCCGCCTCCGCCTTCGCGCTCTCGTCCGCTACGGCAGCATTACGCAGCCGACGGCGAACTATCCGTACATCAGCTCCGTGTGGACTCGACGCGCGCCTTCAGCTCGCCCGGCCGCACGTCGACGAGCGTCTCGCGCAGCTTGGCGATGCGTTCGTCGTTGAGAAAGAAGTTCAGGACCCCGCCGGGGTTGACGTCGAGCTGGTAGGTCGCTTTTGTGCGCCGGTCGCCGAGGTCCTCCAGCGTCCAGGAGCCCGACAGGTTCGACAGGTCGCCCGACGTGCGCTCGAACGTCATCCGCGTCGGCGGCGAGTACGAGCAGGCGAGCTTCATCTTGATCTTCGTGACCTTCGCGTCGAACTCGACGGCGCACAGGGTCGCGCGGCCGTCGCCGTCCGTCTCGAGGATGTCCAGCGAGCCGAGCGTCGCCTGCCACTCGGGCCAGCTCGCGACGTCCTCCACGATCGGCCAGACGCTGTTGATCGGGGCGTCGATGTCGGTGCTCGCGCTGTCGGAGAGCTTCGCCATGGGTCGGACGCTAGTGGACTCAGCTCAGTTTGGATCCACCGATTTTCGCGGCGGATGGCGGTGCGTCCAGCATCGATGAAGAACAGATGCGCTGGGAGGGCGTGATCGGTCCCGGCGCGGATGGGTCGTGGCACCTGTGCAGCGCCATACGCAGCAACATCGCCACGACCGCCCGGGAGCACGGGGGGTTCGCGGGTCGTGGCACCTATGCAGCGCCATACGCGGCAACGTCGCCACGACCGCCCCGAAGTCGATGCCGACGATCGGCTTCGCCGCGAGCCCGGCTCGCCTGCCTCAGCCGGCGTCGTCGGGGATGCCGTCGCTGGCCAGGCGGCGGTTGGAGTAGCGCTTGTCGCCGGTGAGCTCACGGGCGAACCACGACGGCGGCTTGAAGGCGCGCGACGCCTCCTCGTCGTCGAACTCGACCTCGGCGACGACGAGCCCGTCGAGCGCGCCCGCGTACTCGTCGACCTCGGCGACGACGTCGCCGATCCGCACGCGCCGGCGCGACTTCTGCACGCGGTGGCCGTCTGTGAGCTCCCATAGCGCGGCGCCCTGGCGGCTGTCGAGCGCGACCTCTTCCTCCGTGCGCACGCCCCCGTGGCCGGACTTGATCGTCAGGACCGCGCCCTTGGGCGAGATCCGCACCCGCACCTCGGTTTCGCCGTCAACCGCGATGTAGCCCTGGCGCATCGGCTCGCGCCGGGCGAAGCGCATCGTCGGCGGCAGGCCGTCCAGCAGGAACTTGCGTTCGATCTCGGTCCCCTTGGCCATCGGTCCGCCATGTTGCCCGATCGCGCGCTCGGGCATGCCCCGGGTGTCAGGCGGCGCGGCGGACGACGACCGCGCGGTCGACCTCGCGCACGATCTCCCAGCCGAGCACGCCGCCGCCCGCGCGGAACAGCCCGTCGACGACGTCGATGACGGCGGTGATGCCGTCCGGCGCGCCCGCAACGGTGCGCGCGTCGTGGAAGACGACATGCCCGCCGGGCGCGACGAGCGGATGCCACAGCTCCCAGTCCAGCGCGCTGCCCTCGGCGGTGTGGTCGCCGTCGATGAACACGAGGTCGACCTCGGGGCCCGACCAGGCGCGGGCCGTGTCCTCGCTGCGCTCGATGTGCCAGACGACGCGCGGCGCCCGCCCGTCGAGCGCCGCGGCCGCGCGCGTGACGACGCGCCGGGTCGTGCGCTCGGTCGCCGCCCAGCCGGCGCGCAGCGCCCCGGGCTGGTGGCCGAACGGATCGATCAGGTACAGCGTCGCGTCGGCGTCGAGCGCGTCGAGCAGCGCGAGCGCCGACGAGCCTTCGTAGACGCCGATCTCGACCACGTGACGCTGACCGTGGGCAAGCTCGCGCAAGAGCTGCCCCTCCGCCGCCGTGTGCATCGTGCGCGGCGGGATCAGGCCGAGGCCGACGGCGGCGGCGCGCACGCGGGGGTCGTCGCGCAGGCGCACGGGCGCCAGGCGGCGGACGGACTTCGGAAGCAGCGACCTCGGCTTGGGCACGGGGGCGAATCTAGCCAAGACCGGGGCAGACGCCGGCTTGAGCCACAGGCGGCGGCTGCCGATACCGATCGCGGATGCGTCGCCTGCTCATACCGCTCTGCCTGTGTGTCGCCGTCGCCGGCGCGCCGCCCGCCGCCGCGAAGGTCTTCAGCGGCGGGCGCGGCAACGACGTGCTGCGCGGGACGGCGGATGCCGACCGGCTGTCCGGTGGCTCCGCCCAGGATCGCCTGTTCGGGCTCGGCGGCCGCGACGAGATGCGTGGCGGCTCGGGCAACGACGCCGTCAAGGGCGGCTCCGGCGACGATCGACTCAACGGCGGCTCGGGCAACGACCGCCTCGACGGCGGCCCGGGCGACGACCGGCTCGACGGCGGCGACGGCGATGACGAGATGCGCGGCGGCGCGGGCGCGGACGCGATCATCGAGGCCGGCTTCGGAGACGACGTGCTGCTCGACGGCGGACCCGGCGACGACGACCTCGATGCCAATCGCGGCGACGATCGCATGATCGTCGGGGGCACGGGCAACGACATCCTCCGCGGTGGCCCCGGCACCGACGTGCTCGACGGCGGCGAGGGCGATGACCGCATCGACGCCGGCGACGGCCAGGACCGCGTCACCGCCGGTCCGGGCAACGACCTCGTCCTCAGCGGCGACGTGCCCGACTATGTCTCGCTCGGCGACGGCGACGATGTCCTCTACCAGGGTGAGGGCTGGACCGAGCAGGTCGACTGCGGCCCCGGTCACGACGTCGTCCACATCTACTTCCGCGGGTTGGGCCATGCGCCTTACCAGGTCGATCCGCGTACCGCCGGCCAGCTCTCCGACCGGCTGCGCGACTGCGAGGTGGTGATGGGCGACGACGTCACCCATCCCGACAACCCGAGCAAGACCGACATCACCACGGACTGGAGCAACGCGGCGACGCGGCTCGTCGACGCCGGGGGGTCGAGCGACGCGGCGGCGACCGAGCGCGTCCGCTATCGCGGCAGCGACCGCGACGACACCTTCAACGCCAACCTTCCGCCGATGCCTGCCGTCAGCGCCGTGTTCGTCCTCGCCCGCGGCGGCGACGACGACGTCATCGGAACGCCGCTCAGCGACCACCTCGAGGGCGAGGCCGGCAACGACCGGCTCGACGGCGGATCGGGCGACGATCTGCTCTACGGGCGAACCGGCGACGACGTCGTCTTCGGGCGGGGCGGCGACGACATGCTCGAAGGCGGCCGCGGTCGCGACCTGTTGAAGGGCGGCGCCGGCGCGGACCGCCTCAAGGGCGGCTTCGACAGCGACCGCCTGTCCGGTGGCGCGGGCAACGACCGCATCAACGCCCTCGACGGCAAGGCCGACACCGTCGACTGCGGCGCCGGCGACGACACCGCGATCGTCGATCGCCGCGACACCGTCCGCAACTGCGAGCGCGCCCACCGCTGACGGCGGTACGGCGCTCCTACGCGGCGATGCGTTTGCGCCGGCCGGCGCCCCACAGCGGGCGGTCCGACGTGAAGCGATACAGCGCCGCCGGGCGGCCGGGGCCGGCCGCGCGCTGCTCGCCCGTCGCCTCGATCAGCCCCGTCGACTTCAGGTCGCGGCCGAACGTCGCGGGGTCATAGCGCGTCTGCGCGATCGCCTCGTAGACGCGGCGCGCCTCGCTCAGCGTGAAGGTGCCGGGCAGCATGCCGACGGCGACGTTGGACCACCACAGCTTGCCCTCGAGCCGGTCGACGGCCGCGCCGAGCACCTCGCCGTGGTCAAAGGCCAGCGCCACGGGGTCGCGCGCCGTGATCCAGCGCGCGCTGGCGTCGGGCGCCTCGGTCGCCGACGGCACGAGCGCGACGTAGGCGATCGAGGGGATCCAGCCGCGCGGGTCGCGACCTGGGTCGGCGAACGCGCCGAGTTGCTCGAGGTAGGGCGCTTGCAGGCCGGTCTTCTCGTGCAGCTTGCGCAGCGCGGTGTCCAGCGGACGCTCGCCCGCGCCGACGAAGCCACCCGGCAGCACCCGCTCCTCGCCGCCGTCACGGGCGACCGTGAGCGCGAGCAGGCCGTCGTCGCGCACGGTCAGCACGACGACGTCGGTCGCCAGCGCGGCGGGCGCCTCGTAGCTCTCGCTGTTAATGGCGGTCCAGGCGATCAGATCAGTCTAGGCACAGCGACCAATATCCGCCCACCGTGCCGGCCGGCCCTCATCCGGGTACTGCGGGGCTGACCACAACCTGCGCGGAGCGAAGGAGACACCATGCCCGACGACGGCACGATGGACGAAACCAAGGGCCGCACGAAGGAGGCGCTCGGTGACCTCACCGGCGACCAGGATCTCAAGGACGAGGGCAAGGTCGACCGCGCCTCGGGCAAGATCAAGGAGGCCGTCGGCGGCGTCGCCGACAAGGCCAAGAAGCTGCTGCGCAAGGACTGACGCGGGCGCGCCGCGCGGTCCTCACACGCCGAGGATCGCGCGCGCCTCGGCGGGAGTCGCGACCGGCCGGTCGAGCTCGGCGGCGATCCGCACGATCCGCTCGACCAGCATCGCGTTCGTCGCGTGCTCCCCGCGACGGAACCAGAGGTTGTCCTCCAAACCGGTGCGGACATGGCCACCGGCGAGGATGCAGTACGTGTTCAGCGCCAGCTGCGCACGACCGATGGCGCACACCGACCACGGCCAGTCCGCCGGGACCATCGCGCGCAAGTGCTCGACCATCGCGACGGTGGCGGGGACGCCGCTGCCCGGCACGCCGAGCACGAACTGCATGACCATCGGGTCGTCCAGCAGGCCCTCGTCGCGGAGTTGACAGGCGAGGCCGACGTGGCCGGTGTCGAAGCACTCGACCTCGGGTCGGACGCCGAACTCGCGGAATTTCTCGGCCATCCGCCGCAGGAACGGCAGGTCGCCCTCGAAGAGCTGCTCGCGGAAGTTGATCGAGCCGCAGTCAAAGCTCGCCATCTCGGGCGCGAGCTCGAGCGGCCCCAGGCGGTCGTCGCGCACCGCGCGACCACCGGCGCTGCCGCAGGAGAGGTTGACGATCGCCTCGCAGCCCGCGTCGCGCAGCGCGTCGACGAGGCCGCGGTAGGCTCGCGGTCCTGCGTCGGCGTGCCATCGGCCTCGCGCGCGTGCAGGTGGATCACCGCGGCGCCGGCGCGCCAGGCGGCGAGCGCCTCAGCGACGATCGCCGCCGGCGTGGCGGGAAGGTTCGGACGGCGCTCGGGGTCCGGGTCGATCGACCCGGTCACGGCGCACTGGATGACGAGCGCAGCGGTCACGATGACCGCAAGTCTGCCGGTCTCGGCGAGCCGGCGGCGGGAGGAGGGTGCCGCCGGCTCCACAACCGGGGGAGGGAGGGCACCACCTGGGTGGCGATGCGGGACGGATAGACGGGGTTAGGCGGCGCCCTTGACGGCCGAGACGTCGAGGTTGAGCGTGACCTTGTCGGCGACGGCGACGTTGCCGCTGCCCAGCGCCATCTGGAACTTGATCCCGAAGTCGCTGCGCGAGATCTTGCCGACCGCCTCGAGCCCGACGCGGTCGTTGCCCCACGGATCGACCTCGGTCCCGCCGACCTCGGCGAGGAGCTCGACCTCGTTGGTGGTGTCCTTGATCGTGAGGTTGCCGATGATCTTCAGCGAGTCCTCGTCGATCGCCTCGATCGACGGTCGACTCGAACGTGATCTCCGGGTAGTTCGCGACGTCGAAGAAGTCGTCGTTGCGCAGGTGCTCGTCCCGGCCGGCCTCACTGGTGTTGACCGACGCGGTCTTGACCTTGCCGTAGGCCTTGGCGCTCGCGAGGTCGTCGCCGATGTCCAGCGTGCCCTCGAACTCGGTGAACTCGCCGCGCACGGTGGCGATGCCGAGGTGCTTGATGGCGAAGCCGACACGCGAGTGCGTCGTGTCGACGGTCCAGGTGCCTGTTGGTGCGATGGTCGCGGTGCTCATTGACTGCCTCCCTGAAGGTGGTGCGGATTGCTTGCTGGCGCAACTATAGCAAAGTAGTTGCGGGCGCAACATTGCGCGCTATCCTGGGTCAGAACACCATGCTTGATAAACCGGCTACCACAGAGCGCACGTGTTCGACCGCCTATGAGGTCGATGCGGAAGGCCTCGCGCACTGGACCGAGGCCCACCGCGACGCCTGGATCGGGCTGCTCGAAACGCATAAGCGGCTCACGCGTTCGCTCGATAGCGAGCTCGGTTCGGAGCACGGCCTCAGCCTCAGCGGGCTGGAGCTGCTCGCGCGCCTCGCCGCCGCTGACAACCGCCAGATGCACCTGACGGCCCTCTCCGCCGCGTCCGGCGTGAGCCTGAGTCGGGTGTCGCGCATCATCGACGCGCTCGTGGCGCGCGAGCTTGTCAGCCGCACGGCGTGCCCCAACGACGCGCGCGCCGTGCACGCGCAGATCAGCGACTGCGGGCTGGCGCTCGTCCGCGCCGCCCAGGCGACGCACTTCGCCTCCGTCCAAGCCGCGTCCTTCGATCAGCTCGACGCTGAGGAGATCGCGACGCTCGCGCGCGTCTTCGGCAAGTTCGCCCCGCACGCGTCCGGGGAGTGCGACGCGAGCCAGTGAGCGCCGGCGCGGCTCGCCCGTGTCATCGGCTCAGGCGACCGTGCCGACGAGCGCGCCGACGCCCGCGGTGATCGCCATCGCGGCGACGCCCCACGCGACCACGCGAGCCGCCGCGCGCCGCGCCGGCGCGCCGCCCAGCCGCGCGCCGAGCGCGCCCAGCAGCGCGAGCGCGATCAGCGTCACGATCACGGCGGTGGCGATACGCGCCGAGTCGGGCGTCAACGCAACGGCCAGCAGTGGCAACGCCGAGCCGGCGGAGAAGGCAAGCGCCGACGTCCACGCCGCCTGCAGCGGCCGCGCCAGCCTCTGCTCGTCGAGACCAAGCTCGTCACGCGCGTGCGCCTCGAGCGCGCCGTGGCGCGACAGCGCCAGCGCCACGTCGGCCGCCATCGACGGCGCGAGGCCGCGGCGCTCGTAGATCGCGGCAAGCTCGCGCAGCTCGCCGTCCGGGTCGTCGCGCAACTCGTGCTCCTCCAGCCGGATGTCGGCCCGCTCCGCGTCGCGCTGTGAGCTGACCGAGACGTACTCGCCGGCGGCCATCGACAGCGCCCCCGCCACCAGCCCGGCGGTCCCAGCGACGACGATCGCCGAGCTCGACCCTCCCGCGGCGGCTACGCCGAGGACGAGGCTCGCGGTCGAAAGGATCCCGTCGTTGGCGCCGAGCACCGCGGCGCGCAGCCAGTTCGAGCGCTGGCTGAGATGGACGGGGGAAGCGGGGATCGACGCGTGCAGTGCGCCCGACGGTACTCGGCGCGCTGGCGAGGCAACGAAACCTCGCCGGCCGCACCGATGAGTTTCGCGCGCGCGAGCGTCCTACGACATATGGGCCACGTTCTCACGAGCGAGACCGAGTTCGCCGCGCTGGCCGAACGCCACCGCCGCGAGCTGCACTGCACTGCTACCGCATGCTCGGCTCCTTCGGCGAAGCCGAGGATCTCGTCCAGGAGACGCTGCTGCGCGCCTGGCGCAGCCGCGCGGACCTGCAGCGCGAGGAACGAGGGCCACGAGGCGATCGTCGGGCTCCTACACCAGGCGTGGGCACCGATCCTCCGATGGGGGAGTGGCGGCTGCTGCCGATCCGCGCCAACCGCCAGCCGGCGTCGGCGAGCTACCTGCGCCCGCCCGGCGAGACCACGTTCACCGCGTTCAAGATCGACGTGCTGCGCGTCGTCGACGGCAAGATCGCGGAGATCACGACGTTCGGTGCGGAGCTGTTCGCGGCGTTCGGGCTGGAGGAGACGTTGTGAGGCCCAGCTCAGGGCCACCGTACGCGCCGGGAGTTGGGCGATACACGGCGGATCGTCTACCGTGTTCTGAACGTAACTGTTCACTTAGGCGACGGGACGGCACCATGGCCGCAGATTTTCTGGATGACAAGCGCAACGAGATCAAGGCGCGGCTGAACGAGCTCAGGCCGATCGTCGCCGAGTACCACCGCCTCCAGGCCGCGGCCGACGCGCTCGACGGTGTGACCGCGAAGCCGACGGGCGGGGGCACGGGCGCCACGCGTCGGGCGACGGGCGCTCGCCGCGGCCGGCCACGGGGCACGGGCAAGCGCGGCGACCAGGCGCTCGCGCTCGTGCGCGCGACGCCCGGCATCACGGTCACGCAGCTCGCCGAGACGATGGGGATCGGCAAGAACTACCTGTACCGGTTGCTGCCGGGCCTCGCCAACGATGGGCTGGTGACGAAGAAGGGGCGGGGCTGGCACCCGAAGCAGGCGGTGTAACCGTAACCGGGCGTTCGTCAGGCGTCCGCGACTGAGGCAGCAGCTCGCCGAGCGAGGAGGGCCCGGAACGCGACGTGCCTAGGGGACAGTACGCGGGGGCGACCGTGGCGTCCGATGCGGCCAACTAGGATCTCGCGCCGGTGAGTAAACGCGTGCAGCCCATCGTCGTGGTGCATGGCGGCGCCTCGGAGTGGTACGCCGGAACCAGCCCCGGTCGCGACGCGTGCCGACGAGCAGCGCAAGCCGGCATGGAAGCGTTGGCAGCCGGGGGCGGCGCACTGGACGCGGTCATCGCCGCGGTGCGCGTCGTCGAGGACGATCCGGCGTGTAACGCCGGTACCGGTGCCGTGCTCACGAGCCATGGCTCGTTGGAGCTCGACGCCTGCGTCATGGACGGCATCTCGCTGGCGTCCGGTGCCGTGGCGGTACTGCCGGCGTTTCGTCATCCGATCGACATCGCCCGGGCCGTGCTCGAAGACGGTCGCTATCACCTGCTCGCCGGCGACGGAGCAGCGGCGTTCGCCCGTGCGCGGGGTTTCACGCCAGTCGATCCCGAGCTCATGATCACCCCAGAGCGGCGCGCGGAGTTCGAGGGCCGGGCCCGCTTTGACCGCGGCAACACCGTCGGCGCGGTGGCCCTGGACGCCCACGGCCGCCTCGCGGCGGCGACCAGCACCGGCGGGATCGCCGGGACCGACCCGGGGCGCGTCGGCG
>Ga0136627_1001216_pt1 | contig 10129 bp, 7 predicted proteins | sample AntDrymUQ4892206_2_FD_104652 | JGI IMG/M metagenome (GOLD analysis project Ga0136627, IMG submission 104652) | Polar desert sand microbial communities from Dry Valleys, Antarctica - metaG UQ489 (22.06) | ecosystem: Environmental > Terrestrial > Soil > Desert | place: Antarctica: Dry Valley... | reverse complement strand
CGCGATGAGAATGGTCCGGGTCCGGGTCCGGGGCGGGGTCATCGGGTGGCGATGGCGTCGCAGACGTCCATTCGGGAGGCCTTGAATGAGGGGTAGAGGGAGGCGACGAGGCCGGCGATCACGGCGCCGACCAGGATGAACGCAACGGTCGGCCACGAGAAGCTGAGACCCTCGATGACGCTGTCCGGCACGGCCAGTGTGAGCGCTACGCCGATGAGCGAGCCGACGACCACGCCAACGATCGCCCCGAACAGCGAGACGATCACCGCCTCCCACCGCACGGCGCGTCGCGTCTGGCGCTTGTTCATGCCGACGGCGCGCAGCAGGCCGATCTCTCTCGTCCGTTCGAACACCGCCAGCGCCAGCGTGATCGAGATGCCGAGGACGGCGATCGCGATGGCGAACACGAGCAGCGAGGAGATGACCACGAGGATCTGGTTGATCTGATCCTCCTGTGCCCCGACGAACTCCTCGACCGTCTGCGCTTTCGCCTGTGGGAGGTCGTCGAGCGCCTCGTTGATCGCCGTCCTCGCCTGCGCCGGGTCGGTTCCGGGCTGCAGCTTGGCGACGACGAAGAACGCGGCTCGCGGCGCGTCGGATGACTCGTCGAGCGTGTCGAGCGACACGAGGTAGTTCCCGACGAACGTCGCGTCGTCGAAGACGCCCGTCATCGTCAGCGTGCGTTCGCCGCCGTTCGGGAAGCGGACATCGACCGGATCGCCGACGGCGAGCTCGAAGTCGGACGCCGCGTCCACGTGGACGAAGATGTCGCCCTCGCCGAGATCGGCCAGCGATCCGCCGTCGCGCACCTCGAGGTCGATGAGCTGGTCGAGCGCCTCGGGATCGCCGGCGCCGATGGCCTTCTGTTCGCCGTCGATCTCCACGGCACTGCCCTGGATCGGCGTCACGGCGGCGATCTCGGGCACGTCGCGCAACGCGGCCGCGACCGAGGGCGGCAACCCCTGGAAGGAATCGCTCGTGACGACGTAGTCGGCGTCGAGCGACGTCGAGAACGCGTTCCCGACGGAGACCCGCAGCGAGATTGCGAACACAGAAGCGGCGCTCACGAGGGCGACACCGATCATCAGCGCTGCCGCACTCGCCGACGTCCGGCGTGGCGAGCGTGCAGCGTTGTCGCGAGCGAGACGTCCCGCGGTGCCGAAGACCTTGCGGATCGGCCAGCCGAGTACACCGACCACGGGCCGGGCGATGGTCGACGACACGCTGGCGACGCCGATGAAGATCAGCAAACCACCGCCGCCGGCGAGTGCGATCAACCCGATCGTGCCGCCTGGCCGGAGGAACAGGCCAGCCACGAACATCAGCGCACCGACGACGAGCGTGACGGTGCCGCCCACGAGTCGCCGGGCGTTGATCGTGTCGAACCCGAGCTCGGGGCGCATCGCCGCGACGGGCGGGATCTTGGCCGCTCGCCGCGCCGGCACGACCACCGACAGCATGGTGATGCCGACGCCGACCAAGAACGCCATGGCGACCGTCCGTAGCGAGATCACCGTGCCCGACGTGGGGAACCCGGCGCCCGCAGCGTTGAACACCGCCGTCAGCCCCTTCGCGATGAGGACACCGGCGCCGATCCCGAGGACCGTGGCGACGAGCGACATGACGAGCGCCTCGACGTAGATCATGCGTCGCACCTGGCGGCCGGCGGCGCCGATGGCACGCAGCAGCGCCAGCTCGCGCAGGCGTTGACCGATCGTGATGGCGAACACGTTGTTGATGATGAACGCGCTCACGAAGGCCGTGATGAAAGCGAAGATCAGCAGGCCGGTGGCGAAGATGTCGACGAACTGGTTGACGGCGTCGGCCTGCTCCTCGCTCAGCTCCTCGCCCGTGATGACCTCAGTGCCGTCCGGGATCGCCGCCTCGATGGCTGCACGGACTGCGGCAGGATCGGCGCCGTCCTCGAGCGAGATGTCGACGGCGTCGATCTTGCCGTCGGTGCCGAGCACCTCGAGCGCCGTCTCCAACGGGAACACGCTGATCGAGGCGCCGCCGAACGCCTCCGTGTCACCGAGGCCGACGAGTCCGACGATCTCGAATTCGAACGTGCCGGCGTCCGTCGTGATCTGCACGGGATCGCCGACACCGAGATCGGCTTCCTCGGCGGTGGCACCGTCGATGGCCACCTCACCGTCGGCGCTCGGTCTGCGCCCCTCGAACACCGTGACGGTGCTGAGCTCCTCGTCCTCGGTGTCGGTGACGCCCAGCGTCGGTCCGCCTCCGAGCGTGACGGCCGCCCCGTCGCCGTCGATCACCTGCGCGTAGCGACCGATCGTCGGCACGGCTTCGCGGACGCCGTCGATGGTGCCAATCTGTCCGGCGATCTCGAGCGGGATCGGGTCGCGCTGCACGCCCTCGGCCTCGTCGCCGAAGGCGAGCTCTTGGCGGACCTCGAGATCGATGTTCTCGTTGATGTCGGAGAACAAGCCCTCGAACGTCGCTTTCAGGCTGTCGGCGAGGACGAACGTGCCGACGACGAACGCGACGCCCATCAGGATCGCGCTGGCGATGGAGATCGTGCGCCCGAGGCGCGAGCGGATGCTCCTGCGTGCGATGAGGCTCGTCGATCCCGCCATCACTCGCCCACGTTCTTCAGGTGTTCGAGCACGGAGTCGGCAGTCGGGTCGAGCATCTCGTCGACGATGCGGCCGTCGTTGAGGAACAGCACACGATCGGCGTACGCGGCGGCGACAGGATCGTGCGTCACCATCACGATGGTCTGACCGTGCCGTCGCACGGCGTCCTGCATGAACTGCAGGATCTCGGCGCCGCTGCGGCTGTCGAGGTTGCCCGTCGGCTCGTCGGCGAAAATGATGGTGGGCTGGCTGGCGAGCGCCCTGGCCACGGCGACACGCTGCTGCTGGCCGCCCGAGAGCTCGCTTGGGCGGTGCTTGAGCCGGTCGCGCAGACCGACCGTGTCGATCACCTCGTCGACCCAGGCCTTGTCACCGTCGGTGCCGCCCAACATCATCGGCAATGAGATGTTCTCGGCCGCGGTGAGCGTCGGGATCAGGTTGTAGGCCTGGAAGATGAAGCCGACCTTCGTCCGGCGCAGTTCGGTGAGCTGCTTGTCGTTCAGCTTGGCGAGGTACGTGTCGCCGATGTACACCGCCCCTGATGTCAGGTCGTCGAGACCGGCGAGACAGTGCAGCAGCGTGCTCTTGCCCGAACCCGACGGACCCATGATGGCGGTGTACTTGCCGGACTCGAACGACACCGTGACGCCATCGAGTGCTCGGACCTCGGCGTCGCCGCTGCCGTAGCGCTTGACGGCATCCACGGCTCCGGCGGCGGCGAGCTCGGATCCTGGCGATGTGGAGATGGTGGGGATCGTCGACATTCCCCCCCGTTGTAGCGTTTGGCGGCGGGTCGTGCAGACGCAAATCGCACATGTCACATCAACCGCCGTCACGGAGTCCGGGCGAGTACGCCTCACTCGCCGCTGACCGTCGTCGGGCGAGCACCTACGCTCGGGGCCGTGGCGTGTCCAACCTGCCGCCTCGCGGTGCCCGAGGGCGCACGCTTCTGCCCGTCGTGCGGGCATGCCGTCGGTGTCGTCACCGACGAGGAGCGGCGCGTCGTCACCGTGCTGTTCGCCGACCTCGTGGGCTACACGGCCATCGCCGAGCATCGCGATCCCGAGCAGGTCAAACGCATGATCGACGAGTGCTTCGCTCGTCTCGTCGCCGACGTGGAGGTGTACGGCGGCAGGGTCGACAAGCTGCTCGGTGACGCCGTCGTCGCGCTGTTCGGTGCGCCCGTCGCCCACGAGGACGACGCCGAGCGGGCCGTCCGGGCGGCACTGCGCATGCAAGCCGACCTGCCGGACGAGTTGCAGATGCGGATCGGCATCAACACGGGCGAGGTCGTGGTCGGGACGCTGGCGGGCACTGAGTACACGGCGATGGGTGACGTCATGAACACTGCCTCGCGCATCCAGGCATTGGCGGAGCCAGGCACGGTGCTCGTCGGCGACGCGACCGCGGCGTTGTTGCCTCCCATCGTGATGCTCGAACCGCACGGCGTGACGGAGCTGCGCGGCAGGGCGCAGTCCGAGCCGATCTGGCACGTCACGAGGATGTCGCCGACCGCTGCGCCCGCGGCGGCGTACGTTGCCGGACCGTTCGTCGGCCGGGTCAACCACCGAGCGATGCTGACCGCCGTGACCGAGCTCGTCACGGCCGGCCAGAGCGCCATCGTCTCGGTCGTCGGTGAACCGGGGATCGGGAAGTCGCGCTTCGTCGAGGAGGCGCTCAACTCGGCGAGAGCGGCGCACCCCGAGGTCGCGCTGCGGCGCGGCACCTGTGCGCCGTACGACGAGGTCAACATCTGGTCGCCGTTGGCTCGTGCCGCCGCCGATGCCATCGCGCTCGATCCCGATGCGCCCGCCGATGTGGTGCGCAAGGCGGCCGAGGCGCACGTCGCCGAGCACGAGGACGACGAGCAGGCACGCTCGGCTGCGGTCGAGGCGCTGGTGCACATGCTCGGCCACCCCTCTGCTCTCGACCGGCTCGACGGGCAGGGCGTGCGCGACGAGGTCGTGCGCAACATCGCCGCCGAGCTGCGCCGCCATGCCGTCCATCACCCGGTGATCCTGTGGATCGACGATGTTCAGTGGGCCGATCCGGCGTTGCTGGAGGCCTTGCGAGTGGCCGCACAGTCGCTCGCCGACATGCCGCTGCTGGTGATCACGGCCCACCGTCCCGATCGCGACGTCGTGTGGCCGCCGCTGATGGAACGGGCGTTGCTCCTGCGCCTCCCGCTCGGACCGCTCACGAGGGCGGCGGCGCGCGAGTTGACCGAGCAGTTGTTCGGTGGTCCCGTCGACGACGAGCTCGCCGACGTGTTCTATGCCCGCAGCGGTGGCAGCCCGCTGTTCCTCACCGAGCTTGCCGGGATGGCGGCGAGCGACGGCGACCCCATGGCGCTGCCGGGATCGCTGCGGGCGCTGATCTCCGCTCGCCTCGACGCGCTCGTGCGCCCGCAGCGGGCGATCATCGACAACGCTTCCGTGCTCGGCGTGTCGGGCCACGAGGACTCGCTGCGCCGGTTCGCGAGCGAGATGGGCCAGACCATCTCCCGCGCCGACCTGTCCGAGCTGTCGGCGGAGGGCTTCTTGGTCCTCGAGGGGTCGCGGTGGCGTTTCCGCAGCGATGTCGTGCGTGACGTCGCCTACCAGACGCTGACGAAGCAGTCGCGGGCGCAGCGCCACGCCGGTGTGGCCACGGCGCTCGGCTCGCTGCATCGCGTCCCCGTGGACGAATGGGCGCACCACCTTGGGCGCGCAGCCGAGCTGGTGAAGGAGATGGGACCGATCCCTGGGGTCTCGCCGGCGATCGGGGTGCACGCGGTGGCGGCACTGGCCGAGGCGGCGCGGCGGGCGGTCGAGTCCGGAGCGTTCAGCCATGCCGAGCGGCAGGCGACGCGTGCGCTCGACCTCGACGATGCGTCGGCCGGCGAGCATCGCGATCTTCTGCTCACCCGGGCGACGGCGTATGCGGAGAGCCACCAGTTTCCTGAGGCCTACGGCGACGTGAACATCGTGCTGGAGGCCGCGTTGGCGGGTGACGATCTGCTGCACGAGGCCAAAGCGCGACGGTTGCTCGGCACGATCGCCCAGCAGCGCCGCGATCTCGGCGATGCGCGTCGCGAGCTGGAGCGCGCGGTCGAGCTGTTCCGCGTGCTCGGTGACGACAACGAGCTGGCCGAGACGCTGCTGGCGCGTGGGTTCGCCGAGGTGTTCGGCGGGTCGCTCGACGACGCAGAGGAGCTGCTCGCGGAGGCCGATCGCATCTACGCCGCCCGTGACGACCGGCGAGGTGGGGCGTGGGTGCGCCAGCACCAGGCGTGGGTGTCGTTCTTGCGCGGCGATCATCCGGAGGCCGACCGTCGCCTCGTCAGCGCGGCGGAGACGTTCGACGCGCTCGGCGACCGCTCCGGCGTCTCGTGGGCCAACGGCCTGCTGGCGTGGGTGCGCTACTTCCAGCGGCGCTTCGACGACGCCGAGGAGCTGGCCGAGAGCGTGCACACCGCCGTGCGGTCGTGGGGCGACCGGTGGGCAATGAACATGATGCAGACGCTGCTCGCCAATCTGCGTCTGTGGAGTGGTCGCATCGACGAGGCCGAGCCGCTGGCCGAGCGTGCGCTCGCCGGGTTCCGCAAGCTTCAGGACCCCTACGGCACCGTGCAGGCGTTGGCGCCCCTGTCACGCATCAGGGTCGCGCTCGGGAAGTCGGCGGAGGCCGAGCGCGGCCTCGAAGAGCTGGTGTCGACGGCCGACTCGATCGGTGACGGCGGGTTGGCGTTGCAGGCGGCGCTCGGTGTGGCGATGCACAGCGGCGACACCGTGAGGGCGCTGGGGCTCGCCGAGCAGGCACACGAGCGCCGCCGGGCCAGCGGTGCCGACGAGAACGAGCTGCTCGTGATGCGGGCGCTCGTGCTCTGCCAGGCGGGGCGCGCCGACGAGGCGCTGGCCGTGATGGAAGCGCTCTCCGTCGACGAACTCCCGTTCGCGATGGCCGTGCGAGCGATGGCACGGGCGACGACGGGCGACCATGCCGGTGCGATCGAGGATGCCCGGGCGACAACGACGCTGGAGCATCCGTCGTACTTCGACGTCGCCGTGGCGAGCCTCGCCGGGCTCGGGGCGGCCGTCGCCGAGGGCGACGGCGCGACGACCTCGAGCGAGGCGTTCTCGGCGGCGCTCGATCACACGGCTGCGAGCAGCGGCGACGTCGTCATCCAGCAGGTCGCGCGGTTCGCCCAGCGGTGTCTCGTCGACGGTGACGAGGCCGACGAGTCGCTGGTCGGGATGGGCGGCTGGTCGACGATCGTCACGACGCTCGCCGCGAATGCCTAAGGAGGCGAGCCGACCAGGCGAGCCGAGAAATCGTGTCGCAGCTCAGAGTCGACCTATCCGCTCGAGTCCTAAGGGGTAGGAGACGAGATGGGGGCGCAGTCGGAGCCGGTGCGGGTGCCGTCGGCGTCGACGGCCGGCCGGTGGTAGATCCCCGAGGTCGGTTCGATGCGCAACGTCGATCCGTCGCATGTCGCAGCGCCGTCGACGATCAGGCTGAAGTCGGCGGGTTCGGTGGGCGGCCACACGAGCGTCGCCCGACCGCGGGCACCCACGTTGGCCTGTGTGTGACGGCCCACGCCGTCGACGACGAGCGCGCCCGACTCGAAGCGGGGTAGCACCGACAGGACATGTGGACTGGCGTCCTCTGCGACGGAAACGAGGAAGGCGAACGGGTACTCACCGATCACGGTCGCCAGCTGGTCGAGGTCGACGGCCTTGCTCACGCTCTCTACCGTACGCCACGCGCCGTGGCGATCATGCCGCCACCGCCCGCCGGTCGCTCCACCCGAAGTGCTCGACGAGCACGCGCTTGAAACGGTTGTAGCGAAGGTCGTTGCGCACCAGGTTCAGCCCGACGCAGTACTTCGAGCATCCGCGACCTCGTGCGCCGATGGCTCGGAACACACCGTCGGCGACGCCCCGACCGTGCTCCGACTTGACCTCGACGATGACAGTCGAACGCGGCGCCGACGCTGCCGTGCCGTCCGCGCCGACGAAACGCAGATCGTGATCGATCGTGACGCGCTCGGGCGCGCCGCGACCGACGAGCGTGATCCGCTGGAAGCGCATCGCCAGCGATGGACAGAGGGCGTCCACGGGTTCCGACCCTGTCGTCGGACTGTTGTGATCGTTCGTGCGCTGGGCACAGGCGGTGAGGAACTTCGCAGCGGCGCCGTCGAGGCGGCCGTGCGACTCGCCGTCATATCGGATCCTTTCCTTGACGGTCCGGCCCCTCGTGCCCTTCGACTTCACCTCGAGGAAGTTGTCGTCGGTGTCGACGTAGCGGCGAGAGCGGACCTTCACGCGGCGCCGCCTGCCCTGCGCGTGATCGTGGTAGGCGGCGAGGTCCTTCGTGTCGAAGTACACCGTCTCGTAGGTGAACACGATTCGGTCCTCGATCGACAGGACGTCGAACTGCTCGCGTAGTTGACGCAGCGCGACGTCGAGCTCGGACGTCGTCACGACGTACTTCGTCTCGGCGCGGTCGAGCAACGCCGCCCTGCGCTGGACCTCGTCGAGGCTGACTCGTCCCCAGTCCTCGACGGCGACACCGATCCCAGCGACGAGCTCGCTGAGCTCGCTCCGCTCGCTCATCGCCGCCCCGCCATCGTCGCCACCGGTCTGTCGGCGAGCGGCGGATCGAAGCCACGCGGCGTGGACCGGAACATAACGTCGAGCTCCATTGAGTCGTTGACGTAGTCGATCGACGCGACGTGGCACTCGAGGATCTCGGCGTGGAGCCGCTCGGCGAGCAGCCTCACGAGCGCGTCGTGCTCGGTCTGTACGACGTCGAGCGTGACGTGCCGGCGCTCGGGCGAGACGAGCACCCGTGGGTGGTCGAGCACGAAGATCGCGGCGATCACGAGGACGTTGAGCAGCGCCGTCAGCCACACGTGCGCCGTGCCGATCCCGTTCAGCAGCCCGAGCACCAGCGACCCGAAGAAGTACCCGATCTCACGGTTGTCGAAGGGCTCGCTGCGCAGGCGGATGATCGACAGGATGGCGAACAGCCCGAACCCGAGGGCCGCAGCGATCTCGGTCATCTGGATCACCGTGATGACGACGAACAGGCAGATGTTGAAGAAGGCGAAGACCATCGCCAGGTCCTTGCGGGTGTGACGCCGGAAGTAGATGGCGACCGCGAAGAGGGTGATGGCGCAGAGGTCGATCGCGAGGCGGATCGCCAGCTCGGCGAAGTCCGTGGAGATCGGAACGGTCTCGGAGGGCATGGTGTCGAGCATCAGGCATGCAGATGAACAGCGGATGAACCGACGGTGAGGGCACTCTCATGTTCCGCACGGCCGAGAATCCCGAGTGAGTGTGTCGGGATTACGCCGCTAACGTGACTCACCGTCAGATCCGCGCATGCCGTTCAGGAGGCACCCACATGGCCGTTCGTCTCGGAGATCAAGCTCCCGACTTCACCGCAGAGACCACAGAGGGCACGATCAACTTCCACGAGTGGCTCGGCGATTCATGGGGCGTGCTGTTCAGCCATCCGAAGGACTTCACCCCCGTGTGCACGACCGAGCTCGGCTACGTGGCGAAGATCAAGCCCGAGTTCGACAAGCGCAACGTCAAGGTCATCGGCCTCTCGGTTGACCCGCTCGACAGCCATTCGCAATGGCAGAAGGACATCGAGGAGACCCAGGGGACCGCCGTCAACTTCCCGATGATCGCCGACGCCGACAAGGCCGTCTCCGACAAGTACGACATGATCCACCCCAACGCCAGCGACACGACGACCGTTCGCTCCGTGTTCGTCGTCGGACCGGACAAGAACGTCAAGCTGACGCTGACCTACCCGGCGTCGACGGGACGCAACTTCGACGAGCTGCTGCGCGTGATCGACTCGCTGCAGCTGACCGCCTACAAGAAGGTGGCGACGCCGGCCAACTGGAAGAACGGCGAGGACGTCATCATCGTCCCCGCCGTCTCGAACGAGGAGGCCAAGGAGCTGTTCCCCGACGGCTGGGACGAGCAGAAGCCGTATCTGCGCGTGACGAAGCAGCCTTCTTGACCTGACGCCCACTCGAACCCAACACAGGGGAGTTGTCCCCCTATCGGTGGATCGTGGCCGTTCGTACGGTCAGGCCCATGACCATCGCAAGATCCGTGCGGCACGCCGTCGTCGTCATGCTCGCCGTCACCTCGATCGCCACCGACGCAAGCGCAGCGAGCTGGCCGCTCGTGCGGCAGGGAAACACGGGCGCCAACGTGACGACGGTGCAGCACCTGCTCACCGCGCGGGGGTACTCCACCGGCGCCGACGGGATCTTCGGCAGCGGGACGAAGTCTCGCGTCGTGAGCTTCCAGCGCTCCCGTGGGCTCGCAGCCGACGGGGTCGTCGGGCAGAACACGTGGGGCAAGCCGATCTCCAACGTGCAGTACGGCAGTCGCGGATCGACTGTGAGGGCAGCCCAGGTGCAGCTCAACAAGTACGGCCACCGGCTGTCGGTCGACGGCATCTTCGGCAGCGGCACGCGGTCGGCGACGATTGCGTTCCAGCGGTCACGGGGAATCTCGGCG
>Ga0136627_1001214_pt1 | contig 10134 bp, 6 predicted proteins | sample AntDrymUQ4892206_2_FD_104652 | JGI IMG/M metagenome (GOLD analysis project Ga0136627, IMG submission 104652) | Polar desert sand microbial communities from Dry Valleys, Antarctica - metaG UQ489 (22.06) | ecosystem: Environmental > Terrestrial > Soil > Desert | place: Antarctica: Dry Valley... | reverse complement strand
GGTCCGTCGGCTGCTCCGTCGGCGACTCTTGGGGAGACGGCGAAGGTGAGGCGGATGGGGATGGGGATGGGGCAGGGGACGGGGAAACGGATGGCGACGGGCTGGGAGACGGTGCCTCGGTGCAGCTCTGTGTGGGCGGGAAGGGCGCGCCCCACGACCTGCCGTAGGGCGTGAACTGACGGCTGAAGATGTAGCTCGTCTCAGTCTGCACTTCGGGATCCGGGCCGCCGGCAACACCCCTGCCGCGCCTGGCCCGCTCGATCCACTCAAGGTTTGCGGCGTGCCACGCCGGGTACTCCCGCTCGACCTCTTCGAGTGCCAGGAAGCCGCGTGTCTGTGGCGTACCCGCGCAGCCCTCCGTCCACAGCGCCAGGTTGCCCTGGCCGTCCTCGACAACCTGCAGGCCGCGCTTGGTGGTGTCCTCGCCCGGCACGGTGCCGTCGATGAAGATCTCGGTGACGGTCTCGGTGCTGAACTCGGTCGGCCGCATGCCACTCCAGGCATCCACCTCCGCCTCCACGATGCCCTGCGGCCGCGGGAAGTCGCGGATCGGCCACGCAGCAGTGACCTCGTTCAGGAAGCTCTGCCAGACAGGCGCCGCCACATCGGTCGAGATGACCGGATTGTCGGGACGCGTCACCGGTGAGCCGTCGCTGTTGCCGTTCCAGGCGCCGACCACCAGCGCGTACTGTCCCTGTGCCCGGCCGGCCTCGTCGGGCGGCGCGATGTAGCCAAACGCGACCAGATCGTTGGCGTCCTGCGTCGTGCCGGTCTTGAGAGTGGCCGGCCGCCGTTCGTCGCTCTGGTTGCGCAATGCGAACTGGCCCCAGATCGGGTTCTGGCGCGGCTGGGTGTTGCTGGCCAGCATGTCGGTCACGATGTACGCCGCCTGGGGCGTGACCACCGGCTCACCGCCCGGTGGAGCGTATGGCTCCACCAAGTCCTCGCCGGCGCCGTTGGTGATACGCAGGATGTGCGTATGGCCGATGTACCGCCCAGCGTTGGCGAGCGTCCCGTACGCAGCTGCCACGTCTCTCGGATGGCCCACCTCCGTGACCAGCGTCAGGGACAGGCCGGCTCGCGGTCGCTCGGTCTGGAACTGCATGCCGAATCGGCCGGCCATATCGAAGACGTGGTCGACGCCATTGATCTCGAGTGCTTTGACGGGCGCGATGTTAAGCGACCACTGGAGGGCACTGCGCAGACGCATCGGGCCTCGCTCCAGGAGGTCGTAGTTCTTGGGAACGTAACCGCCGCCCCCGCCCGGAAAGCGTGTCGTGACGTCCATGAACATCGTGGCTGCGGTCATGCGACGGTCGTTGATGCCGGTCGCGTAGTTGAACGGCTTCATCGCCGACCCGGGCTGCCGCCAGCCGTTGGCCAGGACGTCGAACTGCGGCTGAAACTGGGCGCTGGCCAGGTCGTTGCGATAGAAACCGGCGCTGCCCACGTAGGCCACGATCTCACCCGTCTGGTAGTCCATCGCCACCAGCGCGCCGTTGTTGACCTCCATCTTGCCGAGCTTGCGCATCCAGTCGGCATATTCAACGCCCAGCTCACGGGCGAATGCCTCTGGATCATCGGCATGCGGCAGCAGCACACCGACCGTGACCCATTTCTCGGCCGCCTGCTGCAACGTCCAGTCGAGCGAGGTGATGACCCGCACGCCGCCGCGCTCGAGGGCCGGACACGTCGCCTCCTCGCCGCAGAGTCGCTCCGTCAACTCAGCCCGCATGGCCCACACGAAGTGCGGTGCCTGCCAGCTCCGCGCCTGTTGCTGGGGCACCACGAGGATGGGCTCGCGCTTGGCCGCCTCGAAGTCGGCGGCTGTGTACTGGTCGCGGGTGAGTACGCGCCGGGTCGGGTCCGTGGCCAGCAGGTCGAGGATGTAGTTGCGCCGCTCGACGATGCGCACGTTGGCCGGGTCCAGCGGCACGTACAGCGATCCGTCCGGCGCCTCCACGGCATTGCGCAGCAGGTCGTAGTTGGAGGGTGACTGCGGCAGTGCGGCGAGGATCGCCGCCTGGGCCAGCGTCAGGTCGTGCAGATCTTCGACGCCGAAGTAGTTCCTGGCCGCCGTCATCACACCGTAACTGTTGTTGCCGTAGTAGTTCTGGTTGAGGTAGGCGCCGATGATGGTGCGCTTGCCCTCATCGCCCGGATATGCCTCGGTGACCCGGACGGACTGGATGATCTCCTTGAGCTTGCGCTCGTACAAGCGATCCGGATCGCGCACCAGGTCCGGGTCCAGCAGGCGCTGCCTGACGAGTTGCTGGGTGATCGTCGAGGCGCCCCGCTCAGCGCCGCGGAGGGTATCGATCGCCGCCGACATGATGCCAACCGGATCGAAACCGGTGTTGGTCCAGAACGACTTGTCCTCGACGGCCGTTGTGGCGTCAATCAGGATCGGCGGAATCTGCTCGAAGCTGACCGTCTCACGCCGTTCGCCGGCGCTGAACCTCGCCAACTCGACTTCGCCCGTGCGGTCGTAGACGATCGACTCCTGGATGAACTCGATCTTTTCCAGGTCGCGCGGATCGGACAGGCCCTGGCTGTAGACGGCAAATACGCCGACGACCGCCACGAAACCGAGGAACGCCACCAGCGCCATCGAGGTGAACAGAAAGAGGGGCAGCGCGACGGCCAACGTGCGCCCGAGGCGGGACCCTCGCCGACGGCCTCCGTTCAGGCCGCGAGCCTGGCGTGGCGCGGGGCTGGTCTGCATTTACGGCGAGACTCTAGCATAGGCAGCGTGTCCGACCTGACTGCCGCCGCCCATCCCTTCCTCGCCGAGCTGGATTGGCGTGGCCTGTTGCAGGACCACTCCGACGGGCTGGGCGCCCGGTTGAGCCGCGGACCGCTGAAGGCGTACGTTGGTTTCGACCCGACGGCGCCGTCCCTTCACGTCGGCAACCTGGTCCCGATATCCGACCTGGTCCACCTTCAGCGAACGGGCGCCGGCGCACCGGTCGGACTGGTCGGCGGCGGGACGGGCATGATCGGCGACCCGTCGGGCAAGAGCGCGGAGCGCAACCTGCTCGACGAGCAGACGCTGGACGTGAATCGAGCCGCCATCCGCCTTCAACTCGAGCGTTTCCTGGACTTCTCGGGCTCATTCGCGGCGCAGGTGATGGACAACCGCGAGTGGCTTGCCCGTTACGGCCTGCTGGAGTGGCTGCGGGAGATCGGCAAGCACTTCAGCGTGGGCTACATGCTCTCCAAGGATTCGGTCCAGACGCGACTTGCCGGCGGCATCTCGTTCACCGAGTTCAGCTACATGACCCTGCAGGCAACCGACTTCCTGCACCTGTACCGCGACCACGGCGTCGAGCTTCAGATGGGCGGCGCGGACCAGTGGGGCAACATCACCGCCGGCCTGGAGCTCATCCGCCGCGTCGTCGGGCGAGGGGAGGGAGATGAGCCGCCCGCGTTTGCGTTGTCATCGCCGCTGTTGCTGACGTCGGGTGGCACCAAGTTCGGCAAGACGGAGCAGGGCACGGTCTGGCTCGCGCCGGAGATGACGTCACCGTACGTCTTCTACCAGTACTGGATCGGACAGGATGACCGCGACGTCGTCACCATGCTCCGTCGGCTGACCCTCCTTGCCGCCGACGATATCCGGTCGATCGAGGAGGAGCAGCAGCGCCGGCCCGAGGCAAGGCCGGCCCAGCGCCGGCTGGCCCTGGAGATGACGGCACGGGTCCACGGCCTTGACGAGGCCGAGCGCCAGGTGCGGGTTGCCGAGGCGGCGTTCTCGGCCGAACCGCTGCGTGATCCGGACGTCCTGGACGTGCTGTTTGGCGAGCTGGACGGCTTCGAGTTCGCCGACGAGGAGCAGCGTGGCGACGCGCTCGGGCTGGCGGTAGCGAGCGGCCTCTTCTCTTCACGCTCCGAGGCGCGGCGCCAGATCGCGCAGGGTGGCTTCTCGATCAACGATCAGCGTGTAACTGAGCCTGACGCCCGCATCCCGGACTTGATCGAAGGGCGCTACCTGGTGCTGCGCGCCGGCAAGAAGCGTCTGCGCGTCGGGCGGCGCCGGCTGGGCTGACGGCGCGCCGCCTCGGCGTGCAGGTCATTCATCTGGATCAGACGCCGCGAATCACTTCCAGCAGCCGCTCATTCTCGGTGCGGCTGCGCACCGTCAGCCGGAGGTGGCCGCGCAGCGGGTTGGCCGGCCCGAACGTGCGCGGCACGATGCCCGACCGCAGCAGCCGCTCTGCCTCCGCCTCGGCCGCCTCGTGGTCGCCGATCCTGAGCAGCAGGAAGTTGGTGACGCTGGGCGCCGGTGGCCGGCCGGCGTCGGTCAGCCGCCCCGAAAGCCACGCGCGCTCGGCCGTCACACGCTGTACGTTCTCCATCGCCAACTCCGGCCGGCGCAGGGCCTCGGACGCCAGCAGAGCCGAAATCGTCGAGATGCTGCCCGGCGGCCGGACCCGCTCCAGGCGTGCGATCACGTCGCGTGTCGCTACGCCGAACCCGACCCGAATGCCGGGCAGCGCAAAGGCCTTGGACAGCGTGCGCAGCACGATCAGGTTACGGAAACGCGCCCGCCAGTCGATGACCGTCTCGCCGCCGAACTCGAAGTAGGCCTCGTCGACGACGACCATTGGCGGGTCCGGCAGTGACGCTGCGGCCTCGGCCACGTTCTCCAATTCAGCCCGCGAGTCGGCGGCGCCGGTGGGGTTGTTGGGCGAACAGAGCCAGACGACCGACACCTCTGCCAGCCGTGCGCGGATCGCCGCCAAATCGAGCCCGTAGCCGGCATCCGCGGAGAGCCGCGGGACGGCCACGATTCGCGCCGCTCGCTGCGAGGTGAGCACCCCGTACATCGAGTACGTGGGCACCGGCACGAGGGCGGCGCCGCCCGCCGGCAGGAACGCCTTCGTCACCATATCGAGCAGCTCGTCGGCGCCGGCACCGACGATCACCTCGTCGACTGCCGCGGCTACGTACTCCGCCGCTGCCTCGGTCAGCTCAGCGTAGGAAGAGTCGGGATACTCGTTGAGCGGCGGATCGAAGCCGCGTTCCAATACCCGGGCCACGAACTCGGGGGGCGCCGGCGAGGTGTTGGTGTCGAATCGCAGGATCTGGTCGGGTCGCAACCCGTAGCGAGCTGCGATCGCGGCATTGGACGGCTCCCAGGTGTAGACCTGCGAGGCCGTTGCGATGGGCCGCGAGTTGGCCGCCGGTCTGTCGGCCGCACTCAATGCGAGGCGGCCTCTTCCCGATGCTGCTCGATGATCTTCTGGGCCACGTGCGTCGGCACTTCCTCATAGTGATCGAGCGTGGCGGTGAAGGTGCCGCGACCGCCGGTGATCGAACGCAACTCGGTGGCGTAGGTGAACAGTTCCGACTGCGGGACGTGCGCCCTCACGACCTGCATCCCATCGGCCGAATCCATGCCCAGCACCCGTCCACGGCGCGTGTTGAGGTCGCGGTTGACGTCGCCCATGTACTCCTCGGCGACACGGACCGAGACGTCCATGATCGGCTCCAGGAGCACCGGCGAAGCGTCCTGGATGCCCTTGCGTGTAGCCAGCGAGCCCGCCAGGCGGAATGACAACTCGTCTGAGTCCACGGTGTGGAAGGAGCCGTCGTAGAGCGTCGCCTTGAAGTCGATCACCGGGTAGCCGGCAATGGGTCCCTTCTCGGCCACGTCGCGCACGCCCTTCTCGACGCCCGGGAAGTACTGACGCGGGACGGCACCGCCGACGACCCGCTGCACGAATTCCACGCCGCCGCCCGGGTTCGGCTCGATCTCCAGCCACACGTGGCCAAACTGGCCGCGCCCGCCGGTCTGCTTCTTGTGGCGGCCCTCGGCCTGCGTCTTGCTGCGGATGGTCTCGCGGTACGGCACGCGCGGCGCCCGAGTGACGACAGACACGCCGTACTTGCGCTTCATCCGCTCGGACAGGACGGCGATCTGGTTCTCGCCCTGTGCCCACAGCAACTGCTCACCCGTCTCCACCTGGCGGTCCACTCGGACGCTGGGCTCCTCTTCCAGCATCCGCCCGAGGGCCGTCCCGAGCTTGTCCATGTCGGCCTTGGTCTGCGGCTCGATGGCCACCGGAAGGGTGGCCGGCGGGAAATCGAGCGGCGACATGGTCAGCGGGTGCTCACGGGTGGAGAGCGAATCGCCGGTGTACGTGTGGACCAGCTTGGCCACGGCGCCGATCTCGCCGGCCCCGACGGTGCCCACGGGTTCCGTCTCCTTGCCCTTGACGCGCAACACCTGGCCGATGCGCTCTTCCTCGCCACGGCCGGCGTTCCAGACATGGTCGTGCGAGCTGATCCGGCCGGAGAAGACACGGAAGTACGTCAGGCGCCCGACGAACGGGTCGGCGGCCGTCTTGAACACCTGCGCCAGCAGTGGACCGGACGGATCGGGCGAGACCTCGACCTCCTGGCCGGCACGATCGGTAGCGGTCACCGGCGGCTCCTCGTCGGGCGAGGGAAGGTATCGGACGATCGCGTCGAGCAGCCCCTCGTTGCCGATCTCCTTCGCCGCCGCGCTGATCATGACCGGCGCCACGATGCTGTCGCGTACGCCGCGATGGAGGCAGGCTTCCAGCTCCGAGTCGCTGACGTCCTGGCCCTCGAGGTACTTGACCATCACGTCGTCATCCGCCTCGGCCGCGGCCTCAAGCAGCTGGTCGCGACGGCGCGCCACCTCGTCGACCATGTCATCCGGTACCGGCACCTCGGTGCGCTGGGTGCCGTCCCAGACGTACGCCTTGCCGTGGACCACGTCGACGTAACCGCGGAAGTCGTGGGCCTTGCCGATGGCCAGCTGGAGCGGCGCGATCTTGCTGCCGAACTGGTCGCGCAGCGCGTCGAGGGCGGCAGTCGGGTCGGCGTTCTCGCGATCGCAGCGCGTGATCAGGAACAGCGCCGCCTTGCGCGTCGAGCGACCCAGGCCGATCGCCCGCTCCGTGCCGGCTTCCACGCCACTGGCCGCGTCAACCGCGATCAAGGCGGCATCCGCGGCCGCGAAACCCTCGATCACCTCGCCCACGAAGTCGGCGTAGCCGGGTGTGTCGATGAGCGCGATCCGATGGCCATCGTGCTCCAGCGTCGCCACTGCCAGTGCCAGCGACAGCTTGCGCTTCTGCTCCTCCGGTTCGAAATCGAGGCTGGCCGTGCCTTCGTCCACCTTGCCCACGCGGTTTATCGCGCCGCTGGCGGCGAGGAGGTGTTCGGCGAGGGTGGTCTTACCGGCGCTGGCATGACCGGCGAGGACGACGTTGCGCAGGCGTGGCAGGTCGGCAGCATTCATGCGACTGGTTGCCCTCCGGTTTGATGCGCGGGTAGGTGGCGCTCGGACGGGTTACAGACTATGGCCTGGGCGTTCGTGCGCTGCCCTCTGGGACCGTCAGGCCATCATATAGAATCGAGCGCGATGTCCGGTCATTCGAAGTGGTCCCAGATCAAGCGTCAGAAGGGCGCCAACGACGCCAAGCGGGGCGCGACATTCACCAAGATCTCGCGCGAGATATCGATCGCTGCGCGTGAGGGCGGCGGCGACCCCGACGCCAATTACCGTCTGCGGCTGGCGATGGAGAAGGCGCGTTCGGTGAACATGCCCGCCGATAACATCAAGCGCGCCATCGAGCGCGCCGCCGGCGGTGGTGCGGCGGAGCAGTACGAGGAGATCATCTACGAGGGTTACGGCCCGGGCGGCGTGGCAATTCTGGTCGAGGCGGCTACCGACAACCGCAACCGGACCGTGGCCGACGTTCGGTCCATCTTCACCAAGGCCGGCGGACAACTCGCCGGCTCCGGCTCGGTGGCCTGGCAGTTCGAGCCGCGAGGGGTGGTGATCGCAGCACGCGACGGCAGAGACGGCGACGAGATCGCATTGGCCGCCATCGACGCCGGCGCGCAGGACGTGGACGTGGAAGGTGACCCGCTCGAGATCGTGACCGACCCGGGGTCGCTGGAGGTAGTTCGCAAGGCGCTGGAGCAGACGGGCGTGACGGTCGAATCGGCCGAGGTGTCGATGCAGCCCAAGACGCCGATCGAGGTCGAGACATCCGTCGTGCGCCAGAACATGCGGCTCATCGAGACACTCGAGGAGCTGGACGACGTCCAGCGCGTGACGGCCAATTTCGACCTGCCGGAAGAGATCCTGGCGGAGGCCGCTTCGGCTTGATCGTCCTGGGCATCGATCCGGGAACGGCGGCTACGGGTTATGGGCTGATCGAGAGGACGGGCAGCCGCCTGCGACTGATCGACTACGGCTGTTTCGAGACCTTGTCGACGCAGGCACTGCCGGTTCGGCTGCTCCACATTCACCAGGCAGTGTCGGAGCTGATCGACATCCACCGGCCAGGGCTGGTCGGCGTGGAGCGGCTGTTCTTCAACCGCAACGTCCAAACCGCCTTCGCCGTTGGCCAGGCGCGAGGTGCCGTCCTGCTCGCGGCAGCGCAGGCCGGCGTACCTGTCTTCGAGTACGGGCCGCACGAGGTCAAGATCGCCGTCACCGGCTACGGCCGTGCCGGCAAGGGCCAGGTGCAGCGCATGGTGCAGGTCGTCCTGGGCATGGAAGCCCTGCCTCGACCCGACGATGCCGCCGATGCGCTTGCCGTCGCAATCTGCCTCGCCCACGCGCAGCCGGCGGCCTGACGGTTGATCGCCTTTGTCGAGGGAGCAGTAGCGTCGGTCGGCCCCGATTCGGTCGTCGTGTCCGCCGCCGGCGTGGGCTATCGGGTGTTCGCCGGCCCGGGCACCTTGGCCGCGCTGCGCGAAGGGTCTGCGACGCGGCTACTGACGCATCACCTCGTGCGTGAAGACACCCAGGCGCTGTACGGTTTTCGCACGCCGGAGGAGCTGGGCTTTTTCGAGTTGCTGATCACCGTCACCGGCGTCGGCCCGAAGGTGGCGCTGGCCATCGTCTCGTCCCGGCCCGTGGCGGACCTTCAGCTGGCAATCCTGCAGGGTGACGAGGCGGTGCTGACGGCGGTGTCCGGTGTGGGCAAGAAACTGGCCGCGCGGGTGGTGCTGGAACTGAAGGAAAAGGTGGCTGCGGCCGGCGGCCTGGCCGGCGCTGCCGCAAAGCCCGGCGTGGCCAGCTCCGAATCGGAGGTCATGGCGGCGCTCCAGGCCCTCGGCTACAGCTCCGGCGAGGCTCGGGAAGCGGCTCGAGGTGCAGTGGCCGGCCTGCCGCCGGCGGCCTCGCTGGAGGATCGAGTCCGCGCCGCCCTGCGCTCCCTTCGTCGCGACTGATCGCCTGCCACAATCGTGGAGGGGTTGTCGCTGATGCTGGCGGCGGTGGTCGTGCTGGCCATCGTCTTCGACTACATCAACGGCTTCCATGACACAGCCAATGCGATCGCAACATCCGTCGCGACACGCGCCCTCCACCCGCGACAGGCGATTGCAATGGCTGCATCGTTTAACTTCATCGGCGCCTTCGCCGGCACGGCCGTGGCCAAAACGGTAGGTGCGGGCCTGGTCGATGAGGGTACGACGACCCAGGGTGTGATCGCGGCGGCGCTGGTCGGCGCGATCACCTGGAACCTCATCACGTGGTACCGCGGCCTGCCCAGCTCGAGCAGTCATGCGCTGATCGGCGGCCTGTTTGGAGCGACGCTGATAGCGTCCGGCCCGGAGGCGTTCAAGGTCGAGGGCATCATCGAAAAGGTGCTGGTGCCCATGATCAGCTCGCCGGTCATCGGCTTCGTCGTGGCGCTGCTGTTGATGATCGCCCTGTACTGGCTGTTCCGCGGCGCACCACGCCGCCGCGCTTCCGCGTGGTTTCGGCGCCTGCAGGTCCTGTCGGCGGGATTCATGGCCTTCTCACACGGCTCCAACGACGCCCAGAAGACAATGGGCATCATCACCCTCGCCCTCTTCTCGGCTGGGGCGATCGCCAGCATCGACGTACCGTTGTGGGTGATCATCGTTGCCGCGTCGGCGATGTCGCTGGGCACGGCGGTCGGCGGATGGCGGATCATGCACACGATGGGCCATCGCGTCGTCAAACTGGAACCGGTTCACGGCTTCGCCGCTGAAGCGACGGCCGCGACCGTCCTGTTCACGACGGCCCAGCTCGGGATGCCGGTCTCGACCACGCACGTGATCTCCAGCGCGATCATGGGCGTCGGGTCGGCTCGCGGCACGCGCGGCGTACGC
>Ga0136627_1001210_pt1 | contig 10145 bp, 9 predicted proteins | sample AntDrymUQ4892206_2_FD_104652 | JGI IMG/M metagenome (GOLD analysis project Ga0136627, IMG submission 104652) | Polar desert sand microbial communities from Dry Valleys, Antarctica - metaG UQ489 (22.06) | ecosystem: Environmental > Terrestrial > Soil > Desert | place: Antarctica: Dry Valley... | reverse complement strand
CTGCGCGAGGGGGAACTCGACCTCGGTGACCTCGACGGGGAAGCTGCCCCGCGGCTCGCCGGCGTCCTGGCGCTCCTCACCGCCGCAGGCGCTCAGCGCGAGCGCGCAGGCCAGCGCCGCGGTCAGTGCGCGCCGTGCTGCGATGCGGAAACGTCCAGGCCCTCCCACGGCGGCGGCGAACGTACCAGATGCCCCCTGCGCCGGGCCGCGGTTGACAGGGCGTCGACTGCCCCGGTTAGCGGTTGGCAGCCCGGGAACCGGTGACATACGCTGTGCCGGCTCGCGCCGCCCCGGGCGCTTAAAGGGAGAGAGGAAGACCGTGGCCGTCCGCAGCATCGCCGATCGGGCTTTCCTCCCGACCAAGAGCGTGCTCGAGGAGGTTGGGGACATGATGATCCTCACGGGCAAGACGATCACGTCCGCGATCCGCCCGCCCTATCCCTACGGGGGCGAGTTCATCGGTCAGTTCCTCTTCGCCCTCAAGCTGTGCTGGTTCCCGCTGCTGATCTCGACGGTCGCCTTCGGGTACGGCGCGCCGGGGCTGCAGGCCGCCAACTTCCTCGTGCTCTTCGGCGCGCTGGACCGCCTGGGCGGCTTCTTCGTCCTCGCTTCCATCCGCGAGTTCGCCCCCTTCGTGACGGCCATCGTGCTGGCCGGGGTCGCCGGCACCGCGGTCACTGCGGATCTCGGCGCGCGCAAGATCCGCGAGGAGCTCGACGCGCTGCAGGTGCTGGGCGTGGACCCGGTCAAGAACCTCGTCGTCCCGCGCTTCCTGGCCCTCATGCTGGTCACGGGCCTGTTCAACATCTACGCGCTGCTGTTCGGCATCTTCGGCGGCGTCCTGGCCACGCTGACCTACGGCGCGCCGCTGGGGCCGTTCTGGGCCACCTTCTTCACCAACGCGTCGACCACGGACCTCTGGGCGTCCGTGCTCAAGACGACGTTGTTCGGCGGGATCATCGCGATCGTCTGCTGCTACAAGGGCATGACGGCCTCGGGCGGCGCCGCCGGCGTCGGGCGGGCGGTCAACCAGGCGGTGGTTATCTCGTTCCTGGGCGCGTTCGCCTTCAACTACGTCTTCACCCAGACCCTGCTGGCCACCAACCCCGAGCTGACGGTAATCCGCTAGTGGGCGGCTGGTTCGCCCTCCCCCGCGAGTGGCTGGCGAACTTCGGCGTCATCGCGCAGTTCTGCGGGCGCGTCCTGGGCCAGGTCTACAGCCTGCGCGTGCTGAAGTTCACAGGCGAGGCGCTGCGCCAGGCCGGCATCCTCATCATCGGCTCGACGCTGGTCATCTGGGGCCTGGTGTTCATCATCGGCCTCACGTGCGGCATCGAGGGCGCCTACTTCAACCGCGCCGTGGGCTCGCCGGCCTACGCGGGCGTGTTCAGCGCCTGGTGTGACCTGCGCGAGCTGGTGCCCTACGCCTTCGGCTACATGATGGCCGCAAAGGTGGGCACCGGATTCGTGGCCGAGATCGGCTCCATGCGGATCTCCGACGAGGTCGACGCCCTGGAGGTCATGGGCATCGACTCGATGCTCTTCCTGTGCGCCACGCGCCTGCTGGCCGCGTGGATCGTGCTGCCGTTCATGTACATCGCGGCGGTCGGGGCGGGCTTCTTCGCCTCCTACATCGCCGTGGTCGAGCAGATCGGCGAGGTCAGCTCGGGCGGCTACTTCCTCATCTTCTGGATGTTCCAGAACCCGCCGGACCTGCTCTACAGCCTGCTCAAGGGCATGTTCATGGCCACCGGCATCGTTCTGGTGGGCTGCTACTACGGCTACACGGCCGGCGGCGGACCGGTCGGCGTGGGCACCGCGACCGCGAAGTCGATGGTGCTGAACCTCGTGATCGTGCACCTCATCGGCATGCTCGGCACGGCGATCTTCTGGGGCGCGAATCCCAGAGCCCCGATCGGAGGCTGACGTTGGCTCGACTTCCCCGCTTCGGATCCCGCAAGGGGCAGGGCGATGACGAGGGCGAGGGTCGCGACGAGGTCGCTCCGTGGGAGGCTGACGATGCCCCCCGGACCCAGGCGCACGCCGTCGGTTCCGATCAGGAGGGCGAGCGTCGCGCCGCGCAGGAGCCGCTGACCCGGGACGAGCTGGAGGGCCCGGGCACCGCCGAGGAGGACCTGTGGGGCGAGCCGGGGCCGTTCGCGGACGACCCGCGCGACGAGGATCAGCGCACCCGCGAGGACGCGCGCACCCGGGTGTCGGTCGTGTCCGAGTCGCCATCGGCCGGCGAGGGCGACGGGGAGTACCAGTGGCACACCGGCAAGCAGCGTCCCAGCGGCGCGGCCGACGCCGTGGAGTTCGTCGACGTCCACAAGGCCTTCGGCCCGCACGCGCGCATCCTGCGCGGCCTCAACATGGGCCTGCCCGAGGGAAAGATCTCGATGATCCTGGGCCCTTCGGGCACGGGCAAGTCGGTGTGCATCAAGCACATGGTCGGCCTGCTGTACCCCGACGAAGGCGACGTGCTGGTCCACGGCGAGTCGGTGCCCAACATGCCCGACGACGACCTGTTCGAGATGCGCAAGAAGTTCGGCGTGCTCTTCCAGGACGGCGCGCTGTTCGGCTCGATGAACGTCTTCGACAACACCGCCTTCCCACTGCGCCAGCACACCGACAAGGGCGAGGAGGAGATCGGGGAGATCGTCAACCGTCGCCTCGAGGAGGTCGGCCTGGGCAACGCGCACACGCGCTTGCCCAACGAGCTGTCGGGCGGGATGCGCAAGCGCGCCGGCTTCGCGCGCGCGCTGGTGCTCGACCCCGACATCGTCCTCTTCGACGAGCCCGACTCGGGCCTGGACCCGGTGCGCACCGCCCTGCTGGGCGAGCTCATCCAGGAGATCCACGCCGACATGATGGGCGACCTCAAGGAGGGCCAGCACCCGCCGGCCTTCACCCTGATCACCCACGACATCATGACGGCCCGCCGCGTCGCTGAGCACATCTCGGTGCTGTGGAAGGGGCGCATCGTGGAGTCGGGTCCCGCGGAGGAGCTGTTCGACTCGGAGAACGCCTTCGTGCGCCAGTTCCTGTCGGGCGAGTCGCAGGGCCCGCTGGGGATGGAGTAGTCCCTAGCCTCCCAAGCAGCTCATGAGGAGGCCGCTGGACGCCCTGATGGGCCTTGCCGCGCGACGCCCGGCGCCGGTGCTCGTCGTCACGGTCGTGCTGGCGCTCGTCGGCGCGGTGATGGCGACTCGGCTGGACGTCTCGGCCGGCACGGACACGCTGGTGGGCGACGGCAGCGACGTCTACGCCGCGACCGAGCGTTGGCGCGAGGCCTTCGGCGACGACGCGGTGTTCGTGATGGTGCGCGGCGACATCGCCGACACCTTCCTGGGAGAGGACCTGGGGCGCGTCATCGGCCTGGAGGGCTGCATCTCGGGCAACGTGCCCGACGGCGTGCAGCCGCCCGGCGGCCCGGGCGGGCCCTGCGCGACGATGGCCGCCGACCGCCCGGTGCGCGCGGTCTACGGGCCGGGCACCTTCATCAACGAGGCCGCGTCCCAGCTCCAGAGCCAGTTCCAGACCCAGTTGCAGGCAAGCCGGGAGCAGGCCGACGCCGCGGCGCAGGAGGCTGTCGAGCAGGCCCGCGAGGACGGGGCGTCGCAGGCCGGGGCCCAGGCCGCCGGCGAGGCGGCGGCGGGCCAGGTGCAGGCGCAGTTCCAGCAGCAGGTCTTCGGGCTGGCGGCCCGCTACGGGATCAGGGGCATCCCCAGCGCGAGCGACCCGCAGTTCGTCTCCCAGCTCATCTGCGACACCTCGCAGCCGCTGTGCTCACCCAAGGAACGCTTCTCCTACCTGTTCCCCAACGCCCAGGGCGGCGCGGACACGGCGATCATCCAGGTGCGTCTGGAGCCCGGCCTCAGCGACGAGCAGCAGGCCCGGACCATCGAGACCATCCGCGCCGCAGTTGGGATGGAGGACTGGCGTCTGGGGGCCGGCGGGCAGTACCTGGTGACCGGCGCCCCGGTGGTGGTGGCCGACCTCACCGACTCGATCACCGGCTCGATCATCGTGCTGCTGATCGCCGCCGGGCTGGTCATGGCCGCCACGCTGGCGCTGGTCTTCCGCACCCGGCTGCGCCTGGCGCCGCTGGCCATCGCCCTGGGCGCCGCAGCGCTGACCTTCGGTGCGCTGTCGCTGGCCGGCGCCTCGCTGACCATGGCGTCCATCGCCGTGCTGCCGGTGCTCATCGGCCTGGCCGTGGACTACGCGATCCAGATCCAGTCGCGGGTCGAGGAGGCGCGCGTGCACTCCGCGGCCGAGGCCTCGCGGGTCGTCGCCCGCGCGGGCGCGCCCACCGTGGTCACCGCCGCGGCGGCCACCGCGGCCGGCTTCCTCGTGCTCCTGCTCTCGCCCGTGCCCATGGTGCAGGGTTTCGGCGCGCTGCTCGTGCTGGGCATAGTCGTCGCCCTGGCCCTCACGCTGACCGCCGGCATCGCCGCGCTGGTGCTGGTGCGCGACGACGGCGACGGCGGGTTCCCGCGCCGCCTGATGCCGGCGCTGCGCGGGGCGGGCGAGATGCTGCGACCGCTCGGTCGTGGCGCCCTCGCGCTGGGCCGCCCGGTGGTGCGCGTGCGCCCGCCCGCAGCTGTGCGCCGCTGCGGCCGCGCCGGCGCCGCCAGCCTGCGCGCGGGGAGCCATGCATCGCTGGAGCTCGCGGTGCGCCACCCGGTGCGGGTCCTCGCCGTCGGCGTGGCGCTGGCCCTCGCCGGCTGGGCGCTGGATACCCAGCTCGAGGTCGAGTCCGACATCACCCAGCTCGTGCCCGCCGACCTGCGCGCGTTGGAGGACCTCGAGACACTGCAGGAGGCCTCGGGCATCGGAGGCACCATCGACGTGCTCGTCGAGGGTGAGGCCCTCGGCAACCCGGCGGCGATCGGGTGGATGGTCGACTACCAGCAGCGCGTCCTGGACCGCGCCGGCTTCACTGAGGAGCGAGGCTGCGGCGAGGCCGCGGTCTGCCCGGCCTTCTCGCTGCCCGACCTGCTGTCGGGCACCACGCAGCCCGGACAGCCGGCCGCCCGACCCAGTGCCCAGGCCATCGACGCGCTGCTGGCCGCGGTGCCCCCCTACTTTTCCCAGTCGGTGCTCAACGAGGAGCGCACCAAGGCGACGCTGAGCTTCGGCATCTCGCTCATGCCCCTGGACCGCCAGCAGGAGGTCATCGACGAGATGCGCACGCTGCTCGACCCGCCGGAGGGACTGGAGGTCGAGCTGGTAGGCCTGCCCGTGCTGGCGGCCAGTGCCAACGCCGAGACCTCCTCCCACACCCGTCGCGTGCTGACGCTGATCGCCGGCCTGCTCGCCGTGGCGCTGGTCCTCCTGGTGGCCCTGCGCACGCCGCGCCGCGCGCTGCTGCCTCTGGCGCCCATCGTGCTGGCCACAGGCTGGTCGGCGCTCGTGCTCTTCGTCTCCCAGGTGCCGCTGAACCCGATGTCGGTGACGCTCGGTGCGCTGGTCATCGCCATCTCCACCGAGTTCAGCGTGCTGCTGGCCGAGCGCTTCCGCGCCGAGCGGGCGCGCGGCCTGGAGACCGCCGCCGCGCTGCGGCGCACCTACGTGTCGACGGGGAAGGCCGTGAGCGCGTCGGGCATCACCGCGATCGCCGGCTTCGCGGTGCTCGTGGTCTCCGACATCCGCATGCTGCGCGACTTCGGGGCGGTGACCGTCGTCGACCTGTCGGTCTCGCTGCTGGGCGTCCTGGTGGTCCTGCCCGCGGTGCTCGTGCTCAGCGAGCACCCCGACCGCCTGCGCGAGGGCCTGCGGGAACTGCGCCCGCGGTGGTCGTGGCTGCGTCCCCGCCGCCGCCAGCCGGCGTGAACCAGCCTCAGCAGGACGATGACCCCCCCGGTCCCGCGCGCCGCGGCGGCTGGATCATCGGTCTGGTCACCGTGGTCTTCCTGGCCTACGTCGCCTACAACACGTTCACCACCGACTCGATCGGCTCGCGCGGCGTGGCGCCGGGGGCGAACCTGCCGCCCTTCGCCGTGCCGCTGGCCACCTCGGGTCTGGAGGACGCCTTCGCCAACGTGGCCACGGCCCCCGGGCAGGGGCAGGCGGGGAACACGCCTGCCTGCGAGGTGCGCGGCGCGCAGGTGCTCAACGTGTGTGCGCTGGCCGAGCGCGGGCCGGTCGTGCTGGCCTTCCTGGCCACCCGCGCGGCCGACTGCACCGGCGCGCTGGACGTGATGGAGGCAGCGCGCCGCCGGCACCCCGGCGTGCAGTTCGCGGCCGTCTCCCTGGGGGGCGACATCGAGGAAACCGCGCAGCTCGTGCGCGCCAACGACTGGTCCTTCCCGGTCGGGTGGGACCAGGACGGCGTGCTGGCCAACCTCTACGCGGTCGCCGTCTGCCCGCAGGTGACCTTCGCGACCTTCGGCGGCGAGGTGCAGGGCACGGCGATCGGGCAGCTCGAACCCGCAGACTTCGAGCGCCGGCTGGAGGGCCTGGAACGCCGCTCGACCGTCCTGGGGTGGGAGGCCCCGCGGGGCGGATGAGCGTCGGGCTCGCGCGCGAGGGATGGGTCGATCCCGTGCTGGGCGCGGAGTTCCCCCACCTGCGCCTGGTCGAGGTGGCGGTCGACGCCGCCCCGGGACGTAGCACCCGTGAGGGTCGCCTCTGGCTCGGGCGCCTGGCCGACCGCTTCGCCGGCGCCCAGGTCGTCGCGCTGCGCCGCCGGCCGATCCCCCATGCCTACCGGGTCTTCCACCGCCATGTGGGCCTGGACCCCGACGTGCACCGCACGCCGGTCGAGGAGGCGGCGATGCAGCGGCTGTTGCGGGGCGGCTTCCGCGCGCGCGACCGGATTCGTGACGCGCTGCTAATAGCGGTGGTCGAGACGGGCGTGGCGGTGTGGGCGCTGGACGACGCGGCGCTTCACGGCCCGCTCGGGATGCGCCTGACCGCTGGGCGGGAGCGGCTGGGGACCCACGAGCCGGCCGATCACCTTCCCGAGGGGCGCATGGTGGTGTGCGACGCCGCCTCCCCGGTCGCCGTCCTGTTCGGCGCAACCGACCCGGCGCGCGAGGTGTCGCGCTCGACGCGCCGCGTGCGTCTGTACGCCGTGGCGGTGGCCGGGGTTCCCGCCATCCACGTCGAGGAGGCGCTGGACCTGTGCCTCGACGCGCTGGGTGACGGCGGGCGAAGCCCCTATCCTCAGCAGGCATGATGGTTGTCGAGGAGATCCAGTTCACGCCGGGTCAGCGGGAGGCGGTACGCAACGCTCCTTTCGCGCCTCCCGGCGAGCGCGCGGCGCGCCGGTCGTTGCGCGACCAGATCGCCCGCATGGAGCGGGATCTGGGGGAGTGCCTGGTGACCGCCTTCCCGGCCCACGAGCGCGTCGACGTCGGTATGGCGCCGCCCACCGTGGGGCCCCGCATCCTGTCGCTGGGCGATCTGGAGACCACCCGCGACGACCTCGCCGCCCGGCTGCGCGCCGCGCGCGACCAGGTGGCTCGCCGCGGCGAGATCCAGGAGCGCAACCGTGTGCTGCTGGAGAAGATGCGCATCGATCCCAAGCGGCACAAGTTCGTGCGCATACCACGTGAGGACCTGGGCATCCCCGGCTGCGGCGCCTACGAGGTCCGCCCCCGGATGGGCATCGTCGGCATGTTCATGGGCTGGTGGCAGGTCAAGCTGTCCTCGGGCTGTCCCTTAGGGGTGCCCCCGCGGCCCCGTGGCCGCGGGGGCGGGCCCCCAGGTCGTCTCATCACCTGACACCTGGTTGGTCATGGGCCGTCGTAGCCGCAAGCGCTCGTCGGAGTCCTCCGGGCGCGCTTCCGCCCAGGATCCTTCGCGGTCACCCGCGCCGGCCCGTCCGCGCCCCGGCTCACCCCGGCGCCGCGCACGCCCGGAGGAGGCCCCGAAGGCGCCGTGGGCGCCCCTACCGCTTACCGAGCTGTGCATCCTCGTCGGCTTGGTGATCCTGGTCTTCGGGTTCTTCAGCCGCGGCCCCGACACGGCCGTCCTGATCGGTGCCGGCTTGGGGCTGGTGGCCCTGGGCACCGTCGAGTTCACCGTGCGCGAGCACTTCGCCGGCTACCGCTCACACACCACCCTGCTGGCCGCGACGCTGGGCATGGCCGCCATGGGCGCGGCCTACCTGCTCGACGTCATCGGGGCGATCGCCCCGCTGGCCGTGGGGATCGTCGTCGCCGGCCTGGCCTGGTGGGCGCTGCGCGAGGCCTTCCGCCGGCGCACCGGCGGCATGTCCTTCCGCGCCTAGCCCGGGGGCGCCCGCGCGAGGCCCTGTGCCGCCCGAGAGCGGAGAACTCCGCGCGGTCTGGGTGCCTACCCGAGCCGGTCGGCCACCAGCCGGCGCTGGCGTTCGGTCATGGTGCCCAGCGACTTGGTCTCGGGCAGCCCCACCTCCGCGAGCAGGTCACGCGAACGCTTGCGCCCCCACCGGCGCTGGGCGGCCAGGAGCTCGAAGACGGTCATCGTGTGCAGCTCCCTCGGGCAGGTGAGGACCACCTCGCCCACCGCTAGCCTCCCGTCGGCCACCTCGCGGCGTGTGCGGGCGCGCGCGAGGCGCACCTCGTTGGCCCGTCGCAGGGCGTACATGTACTGGGGATCCTCCGGATCCTTTGGGGCGATCGTCGCTGTGGCGCTCATCCAGTCCTTTCTGCCGTCCGGCTCCTGGGACGGTGTTCGTGCTTGGGCGTCCACGCGCAGCGTCCGACGCCGGCCTCGTCCCCCGCGGATGGGCCGGTCATCGTCCTCTCTCGGACGGCGCCTCGCTGCGCGCTCACGCCAAGCTATGCGAGGCGCGGCGCGGCGGTCAACGAACAATCGTCCACCTTCTTGCACGGAGCGGGGTTTTCGTTCCGTGAACGTCAGAGTGCGGGCAACGGCCCGTGCTGCGCCTCGAAGCGGGTCCTGACGTCGGCGAACACGGCCAGCGCGCGGTCGAGCACCTCGGGCGTGTGCGTGGCCATCACGCTGGTGCGCAGCAGCGCGCCGCCGGGCGGCACCGCGGGGTGCAGGGCCACGTTGACGTAAACGCCGGCGTCGAAGAGCGCGCGCCACAGGAGCGCCGCCTTCCAGTCGTCCTCGACCAGCACCGGGATGATCGGGGTGTCGATGGCACTCTCATCGTCCACCACCTTGAATCCCAGGTCGCGCAGGCCACCGCGCAGGTGGCGCGCCGCCTGCGCGACACGCGCCAGCAACGGCGGGCCGTCGTCGGAGCGCAGGACGCGCAGCGCGGCCAGCGCGGCGCCGACGGCGGCGGGCACCGAGGCCGCGGTGAACAAGAACGCCCGGCTGGAGACGCGCAGGAAGTCGATGACCTCCTCGGGGCCGGCGACGAAGCCCCCGCAGGAGGCCAACGACTTGGAGAAGGTGCCCATGCGCAGGTCGACACGGTCCTCGACCCCCAGCAGTTCGGAGGCGCCCGCCCCACGGGCGCCCAGCACGCCCGCGCCGTGGGCCTCGTCGACCATGAGACGCGCGCCGTGGCGTTCGCACAGCGCGACGATGTCGGGCAGAGGAGCGACGTCGCCCTCCATGGAGAAGACGCCGTCGACCACCACGAGCACCCCGCCGCCGTCGCCCCGGGCGCGCTGGAGCGCGCGCTCGAGCTTGTCCAGGCGGTTGTGGCGGAAGGCGCGCAGCTTGGCCCGGGAGAGCAGGCAGCCGTCCAGGATGGAGGCGTGGTCGCCCGAGTCGGCGATAACCGTGTCGCCGGGGGCCAGCAGCGTGCCCAGCGCGCCCAGGTTGGCCTGGTGGCCGGTGGTGAACACCAGCGCCGCCTCGGTGCCCATCCACTCGGCAAGCTCGCGCTCGAGCTCCAGGTGCAGCGGCGTGGTGCCGTTGAGCAGGCGCGAACCGGTCAACCCGGTGCCGTAGCGCTCCAGCGCGTCACGCGCCCCGGCCATCACGCGTGGGTCGCCGGTGAGCCCGAGGTAGTTGTTGGAGCCCAGCATGATGCGCCGCGCGCCCTCCATCTCCACCTCGGGCCCGGCGGGACCCTCGAGCAGACGGAAGTAGGGCAGCACGTCGGCTTCGCGGGCCGCGCGCAGCTGCTCGGCGCGCTCGTGGCCGCGGGCCTTGGCGAAGACGTCGGTGGTGGTCTGGTCCATGTAGGGTGGCCCGCCGTGCCCGTCGAGGTCAGACCGGTGGCGTCG
>Ga0136627_1001209_pt1 | contig 10146 bp, 10 predicted proteins | sample AntDrymUQ4892206_2_FD_104652 | JGI IMG/M metagenome (GOLD analysis project Ga0136627, IMG submission 104652) | Polar desert sand microbial communities from Dry Valleys, Antarctica - metaG UQ489 (22.06) | ecosystem: Environmental > Terrestrial > Soil > Desert | place: Antarctica: Dry Valley... | reverse complement strand
GGTCGGTGCCGGTGGTGTCGGTGGCGCCGGGACTACTGCCTTCGGGGCCGTCGTCTTGCTATCACCACGCCCCTTCTCTTCGCGTGGCCCGCGCTTCGGCTTCGGGGTCGGGGTCGGCTTCGGCTTCGGCTTCGGGGTCGGCTTCGACGTCGGCCTGCTCGCGGGAGGCTCAGGGACGCGGACCGGCTTCGCGCGAGGCGGCTCGCGCACGACGCCCTCCAGCGGGGCCTGGGGCGCGGACGGCCGGTCGGGCCCGCAGTCCCGGGGGCCGGCCGCGATAAGCAGTGCGGCGACCACGAGGGCTGCGAGGCGGGCTACGTTGCGCCAGCGCACGCGTTCGGCGAGACCTCGTGCTCCGTGTGGGTGGCGACGCCTCACACCGGATGAAGGCATCAGAACAGGCCGTTCGCCCCCCGATACGGAGAAGGTGCGGTGCTCGCCGGCGATTCTCCGGCGCGGCTGCGCTCCCTGCGCTTGCTAGTGTCTCGCGGCTGTGGCCCGTCTGTATGACCTGATGTTGCTCATCGACTCCAACGCTCCCGCGGAGCGCCAGCAGGCGATCGTCGACGAGGTGGAGAGCATGGTCAGCTCCGGGGGGACCATTACGAGCACCCACGACTGGGGCACGCGCAAGATCACCTTCGAGATCGACCACCGCCCCGAGGCCGCCTACCACCTGTATCAGTTCGAGGGCGACAACCCGCTGCTCGAACGGCTCAATCACAGCCTGCGGATCATGGACGGCGTGCTCCGCTTCCGGATCATCCATCAGCCCCCGGGCAGCCCGCCCGTGCCGCCCGGACCCGAACCGGTTCGTGCCGCCCGCTCTGAGGAGCCCGACGGCCGCGTGGCAGCCCGCGCCGCCGCCGATGCCGCCCCGGAGCAGGCCGAACCCCCCACGGAGTGAGCGGGTCCGGCTCGCGCCGGTCAGGAGCGCGTTGGTCTGACCGGCCGTCCGCCGGCCCATCGGCGCACGGAGACCGCACTTTCGTTACGTCCGCGTGAAAACACACCGACATTGCTGCTTCTTCCTGTCGGATCTCGCCCAACTCCCCCGACCGCCTGAGTACCCTCGATTCACGAGTCAGACAATCTTCGAGGCAGCGAGAGAAGGAGCTTCACATGGCAGCCACAAACATCAACAGGGTCGTCCTGACCGGCAACCTCACCCGCGATCCCGAGCTCAGCGCTCTCCCGAGCGGCACCCAGGTCTGCTCCCTGCGCGTCGCCTGCAACACCCGCCGCAAGGACAACGCCTCCGGCGACTGGGTCGAGCAGCCCAACTACTTCGACGTGACCGTCTGGGGAGCCCAGGGAGAGAACTGCGCCACCTACCTGTCCAAGGGCCGGCCCGTGGCGATCGACGGGCGCCTGAGGTGGCGGGAGTGGGAGGCCAAGGATGGCTCGGGCAAGCGCCAGGCCGTCGACATCATCGCGGACAACGTCCAGTTCCTCGGCTCGAGGGAGGGCGGCGACGGTGGCGGCAACGGCTCGCGCTTCACGCCTCAGAGCGACGTCCCGGCGGACACCGCCGACTTCCAGACGGCTCCGGCCGGCGCCAGCAACGCCGACGAGGACATCCCCTTTTGACGGCTGCGAACCTGCGCCTGCCGGCGTCATCGGGGTCGCTTGCGTGCTCACGCCGGGGGAGGCACCCCTACAGCCGGCTTCGCGGGCATTCCCCCGGTCACTCCTCTTCCTTGGCATGCTTGGTTCTCGCTCGTCAAATCAGCTAGTCAAGGGAGCTTTCAAGCATGGCCCAGGCAATATTGCTGCAACCTGTCGAACCCCTCGGTGAGCGCGGGGATGTCGTCGATGTCTCCGACGGCTACCTGCGTAACTTCCTAGTCCCGCGCAAACTGGCCCAGCGCGCCACGGCGGCGTCCATCGCGGACGCTCAGCGGCGCACGGAGGCCGCTGAGCGCGCGGCGCGGGAGCAGGTAGAGAAGGCGCGGGAGAGCGCGGTGCTGCTGCGCAAGACCGTGCTCACGATCTCCCACCAGGCGGGCGACGACGGCCGGCTCTTCGGCTCGGTCACCGCGCAGGAGATCGCGGATGCCGTAAGGCAGGCGCGCGGGATCAAGGTCGACAAGCGGCGCGTGCGACTGGCGGAGCCGATCAAGACCACCGGCACCCACATGGTCACCGTGGAGGTCTCCGACGGCGTCACGGCGGATGTCAAGACGATCGTCACGTCCAAGTGACCCGGAGCGCCGCAAAGCTTCGCCTGCCGGTGTCATCGGTCGCTTTCCTGCGGAGCAGGCGGCGCTCCCTGCTTTCTTGTCAAGGTCGGTTCTCGCCGCCGGGTACGGCTCGCTAGGGGGCCCCGATGGCCGTTTCCGTACAGCCCCGGGCCAACGGGAGCATTCCGCCCCAGAACGACGAGGCGGAGGTCGCCGTGCTTGGCACGATCCTCCTCACCGAGCAGGCGCTCGACCAGATCTTCGTCGAGCTGAAGCTGAGCGCCGAGGACTTCTATCGCCCCCGGCACCAGGTGATCTTCCGAGCGATGCTTCGCCTGAAGGAGAAGGCCGAGCCGGAGGCGGTCGACGCGCTCACCGTGAGCGACGACCTCGGCCGCCACAACGAGCTCGAGGAGGCGGGAGGGGCCGCCTACATCCACGCGCTTCCCACGATGGTCCCCGCAGCGGGCGCGGTTCGCGACTACGCCAGGATCGTCCGCGACCACGCGATGCTGCGGCGGCTGCTCGGCGCCGCGCGAGAGATCCAGGAGAACGTCGCCACGCAGGGCGGAGACCCCCGGGCGCTCGTCGAGCAGGCCGAGCAGGCCATCTTCCATGCCGCGCACGATCACGACACGAGCCAGGTCAAGCCGATCGAGGAGATCCTTCACGAGGAGCTCGACAAGCTCGAGCGCCTGTCGAAGGAAGGTCAGAGCCTCACCGGTACGCCGTCGGGGTTCCGTGACCTCGACGAGATCACCGGCGGCTTTCAGCCGGGCAACCTGATCGTCCTGGCGGCACGACCGGCGATGGGCAAATCGGCGTTGGCGGCCAACATGGCCGAGAACGCCGCCGTCGACCACGGCAAGGCCGTGGCGCTGTTCTCGCTCGAGATGTCCGATGGCGAGCTGGCCCAGCGCTTCATCGCATCCCGGGGAAAGATCAGCGGCGAGTCGCTGCGCAAGGGCCGGGTCAAGCCCGAGCAGTGGCCCAAGGTGCTCGCCGCTACGGAGAAGCTCACCAAGGCTCCGCTGTTCGTGGACGACTCGAGCGACCTTGGAGTGCTCGAGCTGCGCGCAAAGGCCCGGCGGCTGCACCAGCGCCATCCCCTCGGCCTGCTGATCGTCGACTACCTCCAGCTCATGCGCGCCGAGGATCCCCGCGACGGCCGGGTGGAGCAGGTCGGCAAGATGAGCCGCGGGCTCAAGATCCTGGCCCGTGAGCTGCACATCCCGGTGATCGCGATATCCCAGCTCTCGCGAGCGGTCGAGGCACGGCCCGACAAGAGGCCGCTGATGTCAGACCTCAGGGAATCCGGCAACATCGAGCAGGACGCCGACCTCGTGATGTTCGTCTACCGCGACGAGTACTACAACAAGGAGAGCGAGAAGCAGGGCATCGCCGAGGTGCTGATCGGCAAGCACCGCAACGGACCGATCGGCAGCGTCGAACTCACCTTCCTGGACCGCTATCCGAAGTTCATGAGCAAGGCGTCCGAGCAGCGCGTGGGCTCCTACGCAGGGACGGAGAGTGGCGCGTGAGCCTGCTGCGGCCGGTGCCGGACGCCGGAGTCGCCGGCCTGGAGCGGCGCTGCCCGCTCGGCGTCTGCGACGGCACCGGCTGGATCGCCCTCGAGGACAACACCGCCGCCCCCTGCGAGTGCCGCAAGCAGCGGGTGGGCCGCGCCGCCAGCTCCGGCATGGGCACCGGCGTGCCCAAGCGCTTTCGCGGCGTCTCCTTCGAGCGCAAGCCCGTATGCGATCTCGACCCGTTCGTGCTGCGCCCGATCAGGACCTTCGTCGATCGCGTGGAGAAGAACGTGGCCGAGGGCCGGGGGCTCTGGTTCGCGGGTGACGTGGGGACGGGCAAGACGTCGCTGGCCATGCTGGTCTCGCTGGCCGCCGAGCGCGTCGGGCACTCGGTGGCCATCTATCCCGTGACGCGCCTGCTCGCGGAGATCAAGGACACCTACGACAGCCAGTCCGGCGGCAACTACATGCGCCTGTTCCGCCGGCTATGCGCCGTCGATCTGCTTCAGCTCGACGACCTCGGAGCCGAAAAGCCCACCGACTGGGTACGGGAGCAGCTGTACTCGATCGTCAACGAACGCTGGCAGGACCAGCGGTCCATCGTCGTGACCACCAACCTCACCGATCCCGATCAGCTGGGCGAGCAGATCGGAGCCCGTACCGTCTCCCGGCTCCTGGAGATCTGCGATGAGCCGCTTCCGATCATGGGCGCCGACCTGCGCCGCATCTCCACCGGCTGAGTGCCGGCTCGCAGCTTTTCCTAGACTCGCTGCGATGCCGGGACTGGTGATAGTCGGCGCCCAGTGGGGCGATGAGGGCAAGGGCAAGGTCGTGGACCTCCTCGCCGAGCGCGCCGACGCCGTGATCCGCTTCCAGGGCGGCAACAACGCCGGGCACACGATCGTCCGCGGCGACGAGGTCTTCAAGTTCCACCTCATCCCATCCGGCATCCTCTACGCGGGCAAGCCCTGCGTGGTGGGCAACGGGGTGGTCGTGGACCCGCGCGTGCTCACCGAGGAGATCGACGGCTTGAGGCGGCGCGGCGTCGATCTGAGCGGGTTGCGGATCTCCGCCAACGCACATCTGATCATGCCCTACCACCTGCTGCTCGACCAGGCGGGGGAGGCCCGCCTGGGCAAGCGTGAGATCGGCACGACCAAGCGCGGCATAGGGCCGTGCTACGCGGACAAGGCCTCGCGCCTTGGCATCCGGCTGCAGGACGTGCTCGACGAGAAGATCCTCAAGCAGAAGATCACCGCGGCGATGGAGCCCAAGCGCCAGACCCTGCGCGAGTACGAGAAGGACCCCACGCTCGACCTGCACACGATGAGCGAGGACTACCTGGCCTTCGGCCATCGTCTGGAGCCCTACATCGCCGACACGCCTCCGATCGCCTGGAAGGCGCTCGAAGCGGGCAAGCTGGTGGTGTTCGAGGGCGCGCAGGGCACGCTGCTCGACATCGACCACGGCACCTATCCGTTCGTCACGTCCTCCAACCCCGTGGCGGGATCGGCGTGCGTCGGCGCCGGCGTGGGACCCAACTCGATCGACGCGGTGTGGGGCGTCTCGAAGGCCTACTGCACCCGCGTCGGGGCCGGGCCCTTCCCCACCGAGCTGCACGACGAGATGGGTGCACGGATCCAGATGGCGGGCGGCGAGTTCGGCACCACCACGGGGCGACCGCGCCGCTGCGGCTGGCTCGACCTCGTGGCCCTGCGCTACGCGGTCAAGGTCAACGGGCTCACGGGCATCGTGATCACCAAGCTCGACGTGCTCACCGGCATCGAGACCCTACGGGTGGCCACGCGCTACACCGGTCCCGAGGGGGCCCTCTTCGAGGATTTTCCCTACCACCAGTCCGTGCTCCACAGGGCTCGCGGCGACCTCATCGAGCTCCCGGGCTGGACCGAGGACATCACCGGAGTCCGCCACATGGCCGACCTCCCGAAGACCGCTCGCGCCTACCTTGCCTTCGTCGAGGAGCAGCTCGGCGTGCCCGTCGTGATGGTCAGCGTAGGGCCCGGCCGCGACCAGATGATCTGGACCGAGGCCGCCGAGCTGATGCGCCCGGCCGCGGCGTAGCGCCGAAGCGAGACGGCTGGGCCCAGCCTTAGGCCTTCACGACGTGGCTCGACGCCGCCATGTCGTGCAGAGCGCGGTTCTGGTCGTCCCACAGCGGCCAGAAGAAGTTCAGGAACCAGGGGATGATCGGGATGATCGACGAGGCGATGCCTACGGCGAGGCCCTTGAGCACGACTTCGCGCAGGGCCGCAGGCCCGAAGGTCCAGGCCTCCCCGCCGTCACGCACGACGCGCAGGCCCACCACCTGCTTGCCCCAGGTCTGGCCGTTGCGCTCACCCCCGCGCATCATCAGCAGCGGCGCGTAGAGAAAGGCCAGCACCGCGAACACCAAGACGCCGAGCAGGCCCAGCACGATCGCTGCGACGAGGCCCGCATCGTCGCTGTTGTCGCCTGTGAGGCCCACCGCCCCGGCGATCAACACGAAAATGATCAGGAACGGGACGGTAAGGATGAGACCGTCGATCAGGTAGGCCCCGAGGCGCGCGCCCCAGCCGGCCAGCTGGCCCTCGGCGGGAGCGCCCGGCTGCGGGGAGCGCGGAAGCGACTGTTGCCAGCCGCCGGGTGGCACGGGACCTCCGTATCCCCCGGGTGCCGGCGACGCCGGCGACTCCGGCATGGGCGATGAGGCCGGCGCCGGAGCAGCTCCGGGGGCGGGCGACTGCGGTCCACCAGGCGCCGGGGACTGCGGTCCCCCGGGAGAAGGTGACTGGGGCTGCCCACCCGGGCCGTAGCCAGGTGAACCTGGACCGTGTCCGGGGCTTTCCGGGTCGGGGCGCTCGGAGTCTGGGTTCATTGCGCCACTCTACGGGTATCCAGGCATTCGCGGCCGGGAGGACGAGCCGCCGCGACGGTCAGCCGTGGTCCGCGTTCAACACCACCAGCTCGCCGCGGCGCAGAAAACGGCTGGCCAGGGCCACCGCCGCCAGCAGCGCGGTGACCGCCATCGTGATCTGCACGCTCACCACTCCCTCCTCGGACCAGTACACGTCGTCGAGCTCGAGCAGCAGGGCGGACTCGTCCATCGTGAGACCCATGCCCGCGCCGAAGGCCACGGCGAGCCAGCGCTCGAGGTTCTCGTCGCGCGTGACGATCGCGGCGGCTCCCGAGACGAACGCGATCGCTATTCCCGGTACGAAGTGGTGGATGTGGCGCCGGCCCACCTTGAGATCGCGGAAGGGACCGAAGGTGGGTCGGCGGCGCAGCAGCGTGGTGATCGACCGTGCCACCACGAAGGTCGTCACGAAGGCGGTGAGCAGGTTGAACATCGAGTTCTCACCGCTCGACACCTCCCGGTAGCCCGTACGGGCGACCGCGGCGGTCTCGACCACCGCCTCCGCCGCCGCCCCGAGGGGGTCGTCGGCGTCGGCGAGCATCGGAGCCGACCCCCTGCGCCAAACGCGTCCCACCTCGACCGCCACCGCGCCGGCCGTAGCCACCACGGCAAGCACGCCGAGGGCGATGGTGCGGCGGTCCGCCAGGAGGCTGCGAGACCTGGCTCTGCGGCGCCGGATCACCGGAAGCGCTCCAGCAGGTCCTCGTCGCCCACCTCGCGAACCTGCCGGGCCGGCACGCCCATGACCACGGCGCGCGCCGGCACATCTCCCACCACCACGGCGCCCGCGGCCACGAAGGCCTCCTCGCCCACCTCCACTCCCGGGACCAGCACGACCCCGCCTCCGACTCGGGAGCCTCGCCGCAGCGTGGCGCCGCGCATCTCGTGGCCGGGTCCGTGACGGCCCATCGTGTCGTCGTTGGTCAGCGTGACCCCGGGAGCGACGAACACGTCGTCCTCGATCGTCGAGTAGGCGGTGATGTAGCACCCGGTCTGGATCCGCACGCGCGCGCCGATCGTCACGTCGTTGTCCACCGCCGAGCCGCGGCCCACCACGCTGCCCTCACCCACCACGGCGCGCTCGCGCACGTGAGCCTGGTCGCCTATCACCGCGCCCTCGCCTATCCGGGCGCCGGCCACGATCACCGCTCCGGCGCCGACCTTGGCCCCCGCTCCGATCTCGGCCGGGGCCAGTGCATCGCGCGGGGCCGTAGAACGCGCGCCGAGCACGAGCGGCTTGCCGATCACGGCACCATCCTGAATCTGGGCCTCGCCGCCGATCCGCGTGCCCTCGTGGATCGCGACGTTGCCTCCCACCTCGACCGTGGGCGGCAGCAGCACACCCTCCCCGAGCAGCAGGCCAGGGGCGCGGTCAGAGGGCCGGAGCACGGCGGCTTTCGTCGAGCGAGGCCTGCAGCGCCTCGAGCACCCGCACCACCCTCAAGCCACTCTGTGCGTCCGAGCGCGGGGTGCGGCCCTCGACGATGCACTCCACGAAGTGGCCGCACTCGATCCGCAGCGGCTCGTCGTTGGGCACCCGCGGGCTGTGGGTATCGCCCGAACGTGCGATGTACTCACCATAGGAGGAGAAGTCCTCGTCGAAGCCCTTGTCGTAGATGGTGAGCTTGCGCTCGAGCTCCATGTCGTCGAAGGTGGCCATCTTCTTGGAGCCGACGACCGTGAAGCGACGCTCCTTGTGGGGATCGAGCCACGACAGGTGCAGATGAGCGGCAAGCCCCGAAGGGAAGCGCAGGTAGCAGAACACGACGTCCTCGACCCCGGGCCGCATGTAGGACTCGCCCACCGCCCGGCAGTGGTAGGGCTCTTCGCCGGCCAGGCGCAGCAGAACCGACACGTCGTGGGCGCCCAGGCTCCATAGGGCGTTCTCCTCCGCGCGCAGCTTGCCGAGGTTCAGGCGGTTGCCGTAGATGTAGTGGATGTCGCCCAGCTCACCGCTCGAGGCGTACTCCTTGAGCTTCTCGAGGCCGGGGTGGTACTCGAGCAGGTGTCCGACCATCAGGACCCGGTCGGCCCTCTCGGCTGCGGCCACGACCCCTTCGGCCTCGGTGACCGATTGGGCGAGCGGCTTCTCCACGAAGCAGTGCTTCCCGGCGCCCAGCACCTTCTCCGCGATCGCGGCGTGGGTGGACACCGGCGTGGCCACCGCGACCGCGTCGAGCCCGGGATCGGCCAGCATCTCCTCGAGCGACGCGCAGGCACGGGTGCCGGGGAACGCGGCGCCGAGGCGGGCGCGGGCCGCGTCGGAGGCGTCACAGATCCAGGCCAGCCGGGCGCCGGGCAGACGATCGAAGTTGCGCGCCAGGTTGGGCCCCCAATAGCCGAGCCCGACCACGCCGATCTGCACGGACTCGGCCTCCGGGGGGGCCGCAAAGGCGGACGGTGCCCCCCTTTGATCCGGCTGGGGGGTTGCAAAGGGGGGCGATGCCCCCCTTTGATCCCTATCCGTCATGGGCGGGGAGTGTAGGCGCCGAGCACGTCGCGAACGCGCTCTGCGGCTCGGCCCCCGCCGTACAGCTCACGCCGCTCTCCAGCGGGCGAGCGGCGCTCCAGCGCGGCCAGGGCGGCCCCGGCATCGAGACCCACGAGCGTGTTCCAGCCAGCCTCTACGGTCTCGACCCACTCCGTCTGCTCGCGCAGGGTCACGCAGCGCACCCCGAGCAGGTAGGCCTCCTTCTGCACCCCGCCGGAGTCCGTGAGGATGGCCCGGGAGTGCATGGCCAGCTTCATGAAGTCGAGGTAGCCGAGCGGGGGCAGCAGGCGCATGCCCGGCGCGGCCTCGAGGCGCCGGTGCAGCCCGGCCGCTTCGAGGCGGACAGCGGTACGGGGGTGCAGCGGAAGCACCGTCGGCCCGGGCACGCTCTCCAGCAGCTCGACCAGCTTCTCCAGCCGGATGGGATCGTCGACGTTGCCGGCACGATGAGCCGTGACCAGCACATACGAGCCGGGCTGGAGCCCGTGGTCGGCGAGCACCGTGGACCGCTCCTCGGCGATGGGGCGAAACGCCAGCGATACGTCCGCCATCACGTCTCCGACGAGGTGTGATTGCCCGGCGGCGGCTTCGGTGCGCAGGTTTGCCATCGCCGTATCGGTCGAGCACAGCAGCAGGTCGCTCGCGTGGTCGGTGAGCACCCGGTTGAGCTCCTCGGGCATCGAGCGATCGAACGAGCGCATCCCGGCCTCCACGTGGCCCACCGGCACGCCGCGCTGAGCCGCGACGAGCGCACCGGCCAGCGTGGTGTTCGTATCGCCGTAGACCAGCACCATGTCGGGGGCCGTGTCGGCCAGCACCTCTTCGAGAAGTCCGAGGATGCGAGCCGTCTGCGCGGTGTTGGTCCCCCCGCCCGCATCGAGCTGGCGGTCCGGGGCGGGCACGCCGAGCTCGTCGAAGAACACTCGCGACAGCTCGTCGTCGTAGTGCTGCCCGCTGTGCACGATGAGCTCCTCGTGGACCTCGCGCAGCAGGCGCGACACCGCCGCCGCCTTGACGAACTGGGGCCTG
>Ga0136627_1001208_pt1 | contig 10147 bp, 9 predicted proteins | sample AntDrymUQ4892206_2_FD_104652 | JGI IMG/M metagenome (GOLD analysis project Ga0136627, IMG submission 104652) | Polar desert sand microbial communities from Dry Valleys, Antarctica - metaG UQ489 (22.06) | ecosystem: Environmental > Terrestrial > Soil > Desert | place: Antarctica: Dry Valley... | reverse complement strand
CGCGGCCGGGGCGAGGGTCGTGCGCGAGGAGCGGCGCGGCTACGGGTATGCGTGCCTCGCCGGGGTGCTGGCGGCCCGGGACGCCGAGGTGATCGTTCTTCTCGACGGGGACGCCGCCGACGATCCGGATGACCTCCCACGGGTACTGGAGCCGCTTCTTGAGGGAGAGGCGGATCTGGTCGTGGGGTCTCGTACTCTCGGCTCGCGGGCGCAGGGATCGATGACCTGGCAGCAAATCTTCGGCAACCATCTGGCCGCCTTCTTGATGCGCTCTCTCTACGGGGTCAGGGTGAGCGACGTGGGGCCGTTTCGGGCGATACGCCGCGAAGACTTGCTGGCGCTCGAGATGCGGGAGATGACCTACGGCTGGCCGTCCGAGATGATCGTGAAATCCGCCAGGGCAGGCTACCGCTACCGCGAGGTGCCTGTACGGTACCATCGGAGGCTCGGCGTCTCGAAGGTGGGCGATACGCTGGTGGGGAGCCTCAAGGTCGGCCGGCGCATCATCTCGACGATACTCCGCTACTCCCGCTGGAAACCCCGAGAGACGGCCACGGCCAGGGTGAGCCGGTGAGCGACGCGCTGTACGTGATCGCCCGTGCGCCCAGGGTCGGGTTCGCGAAGACGCGGCTCGGCAGGACCATCGGCCACGAGCGGGCGATCTCGCTTTACCGGGCCTTTCTGCGGGATCTGGCCGCGCGTTTCTCCAGTTCCTCGTTCCCACCCGGCTGGTACGTCACGCCCCCCGACGCGTGGCCGGAGATATCCGAGATCACCGGAGAGACCGGGCGGGTCCTCTTCCAGGGAGACGGCGACCTGACTGAGCGGCAGAGGGAGCTGTTTTGGGGGGCAAAAGGTCGTGGGGAGGAGCGGACCGTCCTGATCGCCTCGGACTCGCCGCACCTGGGCGTGGAGGTCGTGGAGGAGGCCTTCCGCCGCCTCGACAGCAACGACCTCGTCTTCGGGCCGACCTTCGACGGGGGCTACTACCTGATCGGGATGCGCGGCTACCACGACGTGCTGGAGGGCGTGCCGATGAGCGTTGGGACAGAGCTCGACGGCATAACGGCCCGCGCCCGGCTCTCGGGCCTGTCGGTGGGACTTCTGGAGACCACCTTCGACGTCGACGTGGTGGAAGACCTCCAGCACCTGCGTCCGCTGGCCCTCGAACGAGCCGACCTTCGGGCGACCCGGGAGGCCCTCGAAGCGCTCGGGCTTATGGGACAGGACACGCAACCGGACGGCGAATATGGCCTCGCGGCCGGTGGAGGGCGAAGTTGAGCCTCTCCGATATCGGAAGTCGGGAACGACGGCGGGTATTGGCCGGTCGGGGTCGCGGCGCCCATAGGAAGAAGGTCGCGTGTGGCTGAGAAGTAAGGAGCCGTGTACCAGCACTCGCGCGGCGCAGCGACCCGGCCGGGACACCCCGCTGAGAGGAGCATCAAGGTGGCCGAGACGAACCCTGTAGAGAAGCAGGAACCGAGAGAGGGCATCTACGCATCATCGCGCCTGGAACGGGGCCTCATCGTGCTCACGCTCGCGATAGCCAGCATCGGGCTGGGGTATCTCTTCTTCACACAGCTCTGGTGGAAGGCACCGCCAGACTTCGGTTGCCGGGACGACTTTACCCGCGGCGGCCTGTGCTTCTTTATCGAGGAAGAGTCCGCCATAGCCGGCGACGCAAACAAGCTGCTGAAGGCCGACATCATAGGGTCGAACCCCGGTTCTGAGTTGAGTGTCCCGATAGGGTGGGCGACCCAGTTGAACGGCATATTCATCGACAACGTCGTACTGCCCAACATCCGCTGGTTCGGGTACGTGATCTGGGGCACCGAAGCGTTCATCTTCCTCAGCATGTGCCTGGGTTTTTTTAGCCGCCTGGGCGCGCTGGCCGCCATCGGCATTGGCAGCCAGCTGATGATCGGGCTATCCAACGCTCCGAACGAGTGGGAGTGGAGCTACATACTGATCGTGCTGCTCGCGGTCGTCATGTTCGGGCTCGCGCCGGGACGGTACTTCGGCCTGGATCGGCTGCTGCGTCCCCGGTTCAAAGCGCTGAGCGAACGTGGTAGCCGCGTCGGTCGCTTGCTGCTGCTGTTTACCTGAGGGACATACCTGAGGGACAGGTCCCGGGTATTCGTCGGAAGGACGTTGCGTCCCGTGCAGAGGAGGAGGTAGAGTTGTCACCCGAAATAGTGGCCCTGTTGGTCCTGCTCGGGGGGGTAGTCGCGGCGGTCGTGTTTACCCTCGTCATCGTCGTCGCGGTCGACCCTTCGGATGCAAACCCGCGGTCGGGAAACGAAGGAGAGGAAGAACGGGAGACCGAGAAAAGCTAGCTGGTAAGGCTTCCATAACGGCAAGTCGTAAGGATATCTTAAGCAACGTGTAAGGCCTCCGCAATATTCCGGGACCATACTGGGCTGGCACGCTCACACTCCAGAGAGGTTGACAGGCCGTGAATAGATACGTGCGGCGCGCGATTATCGGCCTGCTGGCCGGGGCAGCGAGCAGCGTGGTTTTGGCGGCGACGTTGGATAGTGCCGTCTTGGGATTGTTGTTGGGCACCCTGGCGGGTATCGGCTATGCCCTGGCCTTTCGTCCTGCGCCGCGCGCGTACGTGGACAGCGGTATGGCCGCCGCGGCGCTGGGCGTGCCGCTCTGGACGGGGGTCAGCGTGATCGCGCTGCCGCTGCTGGCGGGCCGGCAGCCGCAGTGGACGGCCGAGGGAATGCTGGCGCTGTTCCCGGGGTTGGTGGGCTGGGTCCTGTACGGCGCGGTTTTGGGGCTGCTGGCTCAGGCGTTGGGGGATCTGGCCCTCTGGTGGCTGGGTCCGGAGCATACACCCGCCCAACCCGAGCGGGAGATCGAGACGCGCGTGGTGATACTGGGCGGCGGCTTTGCGGGCGTGGGAGTGGCCGAACACCTGGAGAAGAAGTTCGGCGCCGACCCGTCGGTGGAGTTCACGCTGGTGAGCGATACCAACGCGCTACTGTTCACGCCGATGCTGGCCGAGGTGGCCGCGAGCAGCCTGGAGCCCACGCATATCAGCAGCCCGCTGCGCACGAGCCTACGCCGTACCGTCGTCGTCCGCGGGCGGGTAGGCGGGATCGACGTGGAACGTCGCAGAGTGCTGTTGGAAGAGGATGCCGGTTCGCACGAGGGCGACGAATTAGCTTACGACCATCTCGTGCTGGCCGTGGGCTCCGTCTCGAACTACCTGGGTATGGAGGCCCTCCGGGAGGAGGCCTTCGATTTCAAGACGCTCTCGGACGCTATCCGCATCCGCAATCACGTCATCGACACCTTCGAGCGCGCCGACCGGGAGCCGGACCCGGAGACCCGCCAGGCTCTGCTGACCTTCGTCGTGGCGGGCGGCGGGTTCGCGGGCGCGGAGATGGCCGGCGGACTGAACGACTTCGTGCGCGGCATGCTGGCCTATTACCCCAACGTCCCGGCCGAGGAATTGCGGGTAATGGTGCTCCACTCGCGGGATCGCATCCTGCCGGAGTTGAGCGAATCGCTGGCCGCTTACGCGCTGGAGCGCATGAAGGAGCGGGGCGTGACGTTCAAGCTGGAGACCCGGGTGGCCGATGCGCGACGGGGCGTGGTCGTGCTGGACTCCGACGAGGAGATCCACGCCGAGACCCTGATCTGGACGGCTGGGACGACGCCGAACCCGCTGCTGAAGGACCTGCCGGTCGAGCGCGACAAGCGCGGCGCGGTGATGGTAGACGACAACCTGGCCGTGCCGGGTCACGAGGGCCTGTGGGCGGCGGGGGACTGCGCCGCCGTGACGGACATAAAGACTGGCGATCCTTGCCCGCCCACGGCCCAGTTCGCGCTGCGCGAGGCCTACGCACTGGCCCACAACATCCATGCCGGCGTGCGCGGAAAACCGCCCGAGCCTTTCCACTTCGGCGGGCTGGGGACGCTGTGCGTCGTGGGCCACCAGACCGCGTGCGCCGAGATCAAGGGCGTGCGCTTCTCAGGGCTGCTGGCCTGGATGTTGTGGCGCGCCGTCTACCTGTCCAAGCTGCCGGGGCTGGAGCGCAAGGTGCGCGTGTTCGTGGATTGGAACATCGAGTTGTTCTTCCCCCGCGATATCGTACAAACGATCGAGCTGGACAAATGAACTCCTCACGCACCACGGGGATGATCGCCGGCCTCGCCGTCGGATGCCTGGGTGGGGCGGTGATCTGGGCTATAGGGCTTGCCTCGCTCGTGGGCGGCGTTGCGCTCGGCGGGCTGTACGGTCTGCTCTTTACGCTGCTGGCCGCGCGGCGGGCGGTTAGTCCGGGCGCGGGGCTGCTCTGGGGACTCGGTTACGCGCTCCTGTTGTGGCTGGCCGGTCCCGCGGGTCTGTTCCCGCTGTTGGGCGCCGCCGGCGGAGCCTCGGCGATGGGCATGCTCGACACCGCCCGCGCCCACTTTCCCGAGCTCGTAGCGTACCTGTTGTGCTTCGGCCTGCCGCTGGGTGTGACGCTGGGGATCTTGGGTGGCCTGCGCCCGCCACCGGGGCAGGAGCGCTTCAGCCTGCCGCGGGCGCTGGTAGTCGGCGGGCTGGCAGGCATCGTGGGCGGCTGGGCCTTCGGCAAATGGATGGCGCAGGTCGATTTCTTCCCGCTCATCGCGGGGCTGGTGGGCTCCGAATCTCCCGCGGTAGGCATGGCGCTCCATTTCGTGATCGCGGTCGTCATCGGGGCGAACTTCGGCGCGTTATTCCAGCGCGACGTGCGCGGCTTCGGGTCGTGCCTGGGCTGGGGGCTGGCCTACGGCATCTTATGGTGGTTCCTGGGGCCGCTCACGCTCCTGCCCATCTTGCACGGCAGCCCGCCCGACTGGTCGTACCAACAGGGCGGCGCGTTATTCGGCTCGCTGGTGGGGCACGTGATCTACGGCCTGCTGTTGGGTTTGGTCTACGCCGCGCTGGACAGGCTCTGGGTTGGCTTCTTTTACGATTCGGACCCGATCAACCGCGAGGTCGAGGGGCCGGGGACGCGCACGCTGCGCTCGTTGGGCTGGGGCGCGGCGGCGAGCCTTGCGGGCGGCCTGCTGTTCAGCCTGGTGATGGTCGCAACCGGCGTACTACCGCAGATAGCCAACCTGGTGGGTGGCTCATCGCCGGTGCTCGGTTTCGTTGTACACATGGGTATTAGCACCCTGATCGGTATGAGCTATGGTCTGCTCTTCGCCTACGAAGCGCCTGATGCCGGGTCCAGCGTGGTCTGGGGCATGCTGTACGGGCTGGTGTGGTGGTTCGTAGGCAACCTGACGCTATTGCCGGTCCTGCTCGGTCGTCCGTTCGTCTGGACCACCGAGGCCGCAGCCGCCGGGTTGCCGTCGCTGATCGGACACCTCATCTACGGCGCGGCGCTGGCGCTTATGTTCCTGCTACTCGAACGCCGACACGCCGACTGGCTGCGGCTCGATCCACGCATCGCCGCCCGGGAGGCACGCCGACAGCGCCCGATAGGGACCCCAGCGCCCGCGCTGTGGCTCTTCGTGCTGGGGTTGGGGGTGATGCTGCCGGTAATGCTAGGGTAGGGGCACCACGATCCGGGCCGTAGATGGTGCGGCAGTACAGGAACCATACATCTGGAAAGCTGCAGAGCCCGTATAAGGCTACTAATGGGAGATATCAGAGAACGATGACGCAGCGCACGTTTGGCAGGCGCGCCCTGGTTACCGGCGGCGCTGGCCTGATCGGCTCGCACCTCTCGGACCTGCTTCTGGAGCAAGGCTACAGGGTCCGCGTCCTCGACAACCTCGAACCCAACACCCACCGCAACGGCCGTCCGCCCTGGATACCGCCCGAAGCCGAGTTTCTCCACGCCGACGTCAGGGACCAGAAAGCCGTCAGGTCGGCGCTCGAAGGCGTGAGCGTCGTCTTCCACCAGGCGGCCTACGGCGGCTACATGCCGGAGATGGCCAAGTACGTCGAGGTCAACAGCTTCGGCACGGCCCAGATGCTCGAGATCATCCGCGACGAGAACCTGCCGGTCGAGAAGGTCGTGGTCGCCTCGTCCCAGGCCGTCTACCGCGAGGGCGCGGCGAACTGCCCGGTGCATGGCCTCTTCTTTCCGGATACTCGTCCCGCGGAACAGCTCGCGAGGGGAGACTACGCCGTCCGCTGCCCCGTATGCGGAGAGCCTTCTGATTCGGTCCCCACGCCGGAGGAGGCCCCGATGGGTGGCGAGACGGTCTACGCGATCACCAAGTCCGATCAGGAGCGGCTGGCCCTCGCCTGGGGGCGGCAGACCGGGGTTCCCACGGTGGCGCTGCGCTACTCCTGCACCTACGGGCCGCGCCAGTCCGTCTTCAACCCCTACACGGGAGTGATCGCGATCTTCGCGACGCGCCTCCTGAACGGCCAGCCACCCGTGCTCTACGAGGACGGCGAACAGACCCGGGACCTTTGCTTCGTAGACGACGTCGCCCGCGCCAACCTGCTCGCCGCCGAAACCGACGCGCTCGACGGCCTGCCGGTCAACGTCGGTAGCGGCGGGGCGACGACTATCCGCGAGGTCGCGGAGATGGTCGCAGAGGCCCTGAATGCGCAGATAGAACCGCTCGCCAGGGGCGAGTTCAGACCAGGCGAGATGCGCCACCTGACCTCCGACATCTCCCGCGCCCGCAAGGCCGGCTACAAGCCGGGCGTGGACCTGATGCAAGGTATAGAGCGGTATATTGACTGGATCGGGGACCAGGGAGACGTGCGTGACTACTTCGCGGAGGCCGAGAAGGTACTCCGGGAAAAGCGCATCGTTCACAAAACAGGCTCCACCGATCCCTATTGACCTCGACACAGCGCTCCATCGTTCGCGTCCCACATACAGCCTGAGTAGTGGCGGGCGGAGGTAACGTGATGAGAATAAAGTCGTTGATGGGTCTCTCATGGTTCGCGTTGTTCGCGGCGTTCTTTCTGGCCGGTTGCGGTGGCCCCGAGGAGCCGACCGGTGGGGGGGATGGGTCTTCGGATGGATCGGGAGCCGCTGGCTCGGGGGAGTCCGTAGAGGTGGCCGGCGGCGAGGCTCTCGTGTGGGGCGAGGGGGACCGGGGGGCGGTGCTGGCGCACGGGGCGGCCTACGACGCGGCGAGCTGGCGGGAGCAGGCGGAGCGACTCGCCGGGAGCGGCGTGGCGGCCCTGGCGGTCGAGGATACCTCCGCGCGGAGCGTCGCGGAGGCCGCCGAGTTCCTGAAGGAGGAACTCGGCGTCCGTGACGTGACCCTCATCGGGGCGAGCGCGGGGACGGGTGGCGTCCTGGGCGCGGCGGAGGACCCCGGGCTCGCCGACGGGGTGATCCTGCTCTCCGGCACCGGCGAAGTCTCCGGGTTGGGCGAATACCCCAAACTGTTCGTTGCCAGCGAGGGCGAGGGGCTCGCCGAAGAGGTACGCAGCATGGCCGAGAGTGCCCCCGGAAGCCGCAACGAGGCCCTCATCCTACCAGGGGACGCCCACGCCCAGGCCATCTTCGAGACGGATCAAGGAGAGAGGCTCATGCGGGCCATACTCGAACGGCTAGAGGACAATGGATAGTACCGTTGCGTAAGAGATGCTTCCCTGGGAAACGAAGCGGTCCTAAGAAATCCCTTGTGGAAACGTCCGGGCCGGGGTCGATTCCACGCCTCACGCAACACTTAATGCGTATGTAATGATTAGGGATGTGCGACGAGATAGTATCCGTATTGCAGGATATACGCGTGGCGGCGTACGCGCTTCGCACCGACGCACAAGGAGGATGGTTATGGAAAACACCGAGACCAGCGCAGGCATCTCTCCCGTACGGATCGGGATAGCGCTCTTGGCCCTGGGTACGGCCGGCATCCACCTCTACCTGTTTCTCATCGAAGGGTTCCTTGGAAACGGGGAGATGCTGCCGATCTACCAGCTCCTGTTCGTCGGAAACGTTTTTGCATACGTGACCCTTGCCACCGCCCTGCTCCTGCCCCTCTCTCCGCTGGCGCGGGTTCGCTCCTTCGTGCGCGTGGTGCTGATCTCGATAGCCGTCGCCTCCATCGCGTCCTATTTCTACGTTGGGGTGCTCGACGCCGTGGGCCACACCGCTAAAGCCATCGAGGTCCTGCTCATCTTGCTGGTGACGGTGGACGCGGCCACGTCCGGGGCCGAGGAAGACCTTGCCGGGCGGTTCGCGGGCGGTGCTACCGGCGCGGCCGTACAACTGGTGGTCGGCATTGCGGTCGGGATCGTCATGTTCTTGATCTTGACCCCGTTTATGGTTTGAGGGACCACGACTGGTAGCATTCCGACCGAGAAACGGGTTTTCGTCGGGCTTTCGTATCAGCCACTTCGGAGAGGCAATCCGTGACGCACCTTTCGTTTCGCCTCGCGTTGACCCTGATAGCGCTCGCAACCATCCTGCTCGTGCCCGTGGGCTGCGGAGTCGAAGAGGACGCCCGGAATCGAGGCGCCCCGAAACAGGAGGCCGCGGACAAACCACCCCCGGCTCCGGAGCCGGCCGAGGCGCCGCCGCTCGAGGAGGAGCCCGCCGGCAGGGTCGTCGAGGTCGGCCCCTCGCCGGAAGGGCTGGCGGCCGACCCCGAGACGGGGCTGGTCGCGGTGGCCCTGCGCAACCCCAACGAGCTCGCGCTGGTCGACGGCGAGAGCGGGGAGATCTCGCAAAGGGTGGAGTTACCGGAGTCGGCCCGGCACCTCGACCTCGTCGCCCCCGGTGGCCCGGTTCTCGTGCCGGCAGAAGGCTCCGATTCCCTCGTTCAGGTCGGCCTGCCGGACGGGGAGATCGTGGCCGAGACGCCGGTCGGAGACTTTCCCCACGCCGCCGCAGCAGCCCGGAACGGCCGGATCTTCGTGGTCAACGAGATGGCGAGCACCGCGTCGATCATCGAAGAGGGGCGTGAACTGGAGACGATAGAAACCGCGTTCAAGCCCGGGGGGGTCGCGGTGACGGACGACGGTCTGGTGGGCATCGTGGGCGTCCGGGGCCTGACGCTGGAGGTCTTCGAGGCGGACACCCTGGAGTCGCTGGGCCGAATAGACGCCGGCGAGGGACCGACCCACGTCAGGGCCGGCCCCGAGAACCGTTTCTACGTGACGGACACGCGCGGTGATGCCGTTCTCATCTACGGCGCGCGCCCGGAGCCCGAGCGACTCGGCCGCGTATCACTGCCCGGCTCGCCTTACGGGATAGCCATAGACCCCGAGCGCAACCACCTGTGGGTCACGCTCACAGCCGAGCAGCGGGTGGTCCAGTTCGCGCTCGAAGGAGACTCGCTGCGTGAGATCTCGCGCTACCCTACCGTCCGCCAGCCGAACACCGTGGCCGTGGACCCGGCCAGCGGACGCGTCTTCGTCACGGGCAAGACGGACGGGCAACTACAGATCCTCGAACCACGATGACCGCAACCCGCGCCCGCGGACCTGCCCAGCATTCCGGTTCCCGGCGGCAGGACGGCCGCCTTGCGAAGCGTGCGATAGCACCCGCGGCCTTCCTCTATATGCCCAGAGCTTCCGGCAACCGCGCCACGCTCTCGAGGACGAGGTCCGGTCTGGTGAGCATCTCCGCCCCGGGCCGGTACCTGCCGGTCTCGACGAGGATTCCGCGCAGGCCCGCGGCCTCGGCTCCACCGATGTCCAACTCCGGGTCGTCCCCGACCATGGCGACTGTGCCGGGGGGTAGGCCCAGGTTCCGCAGCGCAAGCTCGAAGAAGGCGCGTTCGGGCTTGCCAACGCCGATGGCGCGCTTGCCGCTGGCGTACTCCAGGGCGGCCACGAACGGACCCGCGTCCAGGGAGAGCTTCCCGCCGGCCCTCTGCCAGTAGCGGTTCGTCGACAGGGCTATGAGCTCCGCGCCCGCCATCAGGTGCCGAAAGGCGGTGTCGAGGAGACCGTAGGTGAAACCCTGACCCAGGTTCCCGACGAGCACGCAGCCCGGAGAGTCGCGGGTTATCTGGACGCCCTCCAGGTCTTCCAGCAGAGATTCTTCGACCAGCGGGAAGCAACTCAGTCCTTCGGTCCTCAGCTTCTCCGCAACGGCGGTCGCGGGGGTGAAGATCCGGCCTTCCTCCGCGGAGAATCCCAGGGTCTTCAGGTGGGCGGCGAGCTTTCGCCGGGGCTCGTGGGTGGCGTTGGTCACGAAACGGTAGGAAATACCGGCCCGGTCGAGACGCT
>Ga0136627_1001205_pt1 | contig 10152 bp, 6 predicted proteins | sample AntDrymUQ4892206_2_FD_104652 | JGI IMG/M metagenome (GOLD analysis project Ga0136627, IMG submission 104652) | Polar desert sand microbial communities from Dry Valleys, Antarctica - metaG UQ489 (22.06) | ecosystem: Environmental > Terrestrial > Soil > Desert | place: Antarctica: Dry Valley... | reverse complement strand
TCGGTTGTCTTGCCCCGTTGTATGAGGTGGCCCGGAAGGGCCGCCTCATCGGTTGTCTTGCAGTCACAGAGCGGCGATGAAGTCGTCCACGGGGATCGCGGTCAGCGACTCGTAGCGAGCCGTTCCGCGTGAGCCCAGCTCCAGGGACACCCGCGCCATGGTGGCCTCGTCGGGCGCCTCCACGACGTTCACGAAGTCGAATCGGCCGAGCACCGCCCACTGGGCCGTGACGGTGGCTCCGAGCTGCTCGATCTCCTTGTTCACCTCGCGGATGCGCTGGGGGTTGTTCTTGATCGTCTGCACACCCTCGGGGCTGAGCGTGCTGAGGAGTACGTAGGTCGGCACAACGGTCCTTTCGGCTGGGTCTGCGGCAGGTGGTGCGGCGTTTGCGATGGGAGCGATGCCCCCTTGGCTCGGTTTCTCTCATCTTTGCCGTCCGGGCGCAAGGCCCTGGGGCCGACGCGCCGCCGATCTCGATGCGGCGCCATCGCCGATCGAAGGCGGCGGCGCTTGTGCGACCCCTGCGCCGAGGCGGCGCTACGCTGGTCGCGGGGAACCAACCACAGGAGTCAAAACATGAGGGTCCGATTCGCCGTACTGCCTGCCCTGCTCACGCTGGGAGCGCTCGCCGCACCGGCCGGGGCGCAGGCCGCGACGCTGACGGCGAACGCCGCCAAGGCGTGCTACGGCGCCGGTGACCGCGTGTCTCTCACCGGTGCCGGGTTCACCCCCGGCGGCATGGTCAAGGTCACGCAGGGCCTACGTCCCCTGGGCGAGAACCCCACCGCGGACCCTACAGGGGCTTTCAGTGGCCCTGTAGGGGTTCAGCAGATCACAGCCAAAGCGGAGACCGTGCCCTATGGCGCGGTGGACCAGACCAATCCCGCGCTCTTCGCCATCACGCAGCCGCTGCGCTTCAGCCGTCTGTCGGGCAGCATCAAGAAGGCCGGCGCGAACGGCCTGATCCAGCGGTTCCGGGGCCGGGGCTTCACGACCGGGAGCAAGTTCCTCTACGTGCATGTGCGTCGCGGAGGGCGCAACGTCAAGACCCTCCGGCTCGGCCGCCTCAAGGGACCGTGCCGGACGCTGAACGCCAGGAAGCGCTTCTTCAGCTCGGGCGCGAGGACGGGGGCCTACCAGATCTCCTTCGACTCCTTCCGGCGTTACAAGGAGGGCAGGCCCCAGCAGCTGCGCTCCGTATTCAACGTGTTCCGGACCTTCCGGCGGTCCTCCACGGCAACCGGCGCGGTCGCCGCGACGTCATCGGCATCGAGCGTCCTCGGCAGCTGGAGATAGGAGCCTCGAGCACCATCGGATCAGCAGCCGCGACAACGGTCCTCGCCGTGGCCGTGCTGGGGGCGCCGGCCACGGCAGGGGCCGCCACGCTCGAGGTTCGTCCCGCCAAGCCCTGTTACGGGACATCCGACCGCGTGAGCCTCGTGGGCACCGGGTTCACGCCGGAGGGCTCGGTCAACGTCCTCCGCGACGGCAGGATCCTCAACCGCCGTGACGGGAAGATCCAGCCCATCGAGACCGATGCCGGCGGGCGGATCGCCGTCGTGGCCACGGTTCCGGGCCTGGCCCGGGTGGCGCAGACCTCGACGTACTCCGTCATCGACAGGGCCGACCGGGCCATCCGGGCCTCCGTGCCGGTGAGGCTCAGCGACCTGGCGGTGAGCCTCACGCCCGACGACGCGGCCGCGGACCGTCCGCGCCGGATCAAGGCGCGCGGCTTCACCGCTCGGGGAAAGGTGCTCTACGGCCATGTGGTTCGAGGCAAGACGAGGCGCACGTTCAAGGTCGCGCGCCTCAAAGGCGCCTGCAAGAGGGCCAGCGCAGTGCGCCGGCTGTTCGGCAAGAACGCGACCCGAGGCACCTACACGGTCCAGTTCGACGCGTTCGAGAAGTACAAGCCCTCCCGCGTCCAGCGGGTCCGGTTCAACATCACGATCCGCCGGGTCACCCGATCCACCGCGGCAGGCGTAGCCGCGATCACGTCTCAGAGTCGCGCCGTGGGCACGGGCGCCGGGGTGCAGGCGCGCTAGACCTCCAGGTCGGGGTACCGCGTGCGCAGGTGCTCGGCCAGGGCCTCACGCACGCGCCGGCGCTCGTCGGCCGAGGCCAGCCGGTAGCGGCCCAGCAGCTCCTTCGGGCCCTCCAGCGGCAGCCCCGCGATCTCCCAGCGCACCGCCAGGTGCTCGAACAGCAGCTCCGTGCGCCGTTGCCAGAGGTCTTCAGCGCTCGCCGCCGGACGGCTCTCCAGCCGCTCGAGCCCGCGCAGGGTCCCGGCGCTCAGCTCGTCGCGGAGCGTGAGCACGTTGCCCTCGCCGTCCACGTGGTCGGTGGTCGTGACGGCGGCCGCCGGGGCTGAGCCCTCCCTGCCGCGCTTGCGTGCTCGCCGGCCCACGCGCGTGAGGCTATCGGCCGTCTGGGGGCGCTAGACCGCCGTCCCGGCGGACACGGCCCTCGATAGGGCCAGCTCACCACCGGCGGCGTCGACCGTCACGGTGTCGCCGGCCCCGAGCTCGCCCTCGAGCAGCTTCAGCGCCAGCCTGTCCACCAGCTGCTTCTGGATCACGCGCTTGAGCGGGCGGGCGCCGTAGGTGGGGTCATAGCCCAGGTTGGCGATCAGGGCCTTGGCTTCGGGCGTCAGCTCGATCTCGACGCCGCGCTCGCGCACCCGGCCCGCCAGCCTCGCCACCTGCAGCTCCACGATCTCAGCGATCTCGTCGCGGCTGAGCTGGTCGAACTCGACGATCTCGTCGAGGCGGTTCACGAACTCAGGCTTGAACGTGGCGCGCACGCCTTCCATTCCATCCGCGACGTTGGAGGTCATGATCACCACCGTGTTGGTGAAGTTGACCGTGCGCCCCTGGCCGTCGGTCAGGCGCCCGTCGTCCATGAGCGCCAGCAGCACGTTGAAGACATCGGGGTGTGCCTTCTCGATCTCGTCGAGCAGGACCACCGAGTAAGGGCGCCGTCGCACGGCCTCGGTCAGCTGGCCGCCCTCGTCGTAGCCCACATAGCCGGGTGGGGCGCCGACGAGCCGCGACACGGAGTGCTTCTCCATGTACTCCGACATGTCGATGCGCACCATCGCCTGCTCGGAGTCGAACATGAACTCCGCCAGCGCGCGCGCCAGCTCGGTCTTGCCCACTCCGGTCGGGCCGATGAACAGGAACGTGCCGATCGGGCGGTCGGGGTCTTGGAGGCCCGCGCGCGAACGTCGCAGGGCGTTGGACACGGCCTCGACGGCCTCGTGCTGGCCGATCACCCGCTCGTGCAGCCGGTCCTCCATCCGCACCAGCTTCTGCACCTCGGACTCCATCAGCTTGGACACTGGGATGTTGGTCCAGCGCGCCACGACCTCCGCCACGTCCTCGTCGTCGACCTCCTCCTTGAGGAAGGTCTGATCGGATTGGAGCGCCCGCAGGCTCTCCTCCCGCGAGGCCACCTCGCGCTGGAGATCCGGGATGTCGCGGTAGCGCAGCTCCGCGGCCCGCTCGAGGTCGGCGTCGCGCTCGGCGCGCTCGGCGTCGCGGTGGGCCTGCTCGAGGCGCTCCTTGGCCGAGCGGATGGCGTCGATCGCCTCCTTCTCGCCCTTCCAGTGCGCCTTCATCTCGTTCGAGCGCTCGCGCAGGTCCGCAAGCTCGCGCTCGATCGTCTCCCGGCGCGCGACGCTGGAGAGGTCGGTCTCCTTCTTGAGAGCCTGCTGCTCGATCTCGAGCTGCTGGATGCGCCGCTCGAGGGTGTCGATCTCCTCGGGCATCGAGTCGATCTCGATCCGCAGGCGCGACGCCGCCTCGTCGATCAGGTCGATCGCCTTGTCGGGCAGGAAGCGATCGGCGATGTAACGGTGCGAGAGCACCGCGGCGGCCACGGTGGCCGCGTCCTGGATCCGCACGCCGTGGTGGACCTCATAGCGCTCCTTGAGGCCGCGCAGGATCGCGATGGTGTCCTCCACGGAGGGCTCGCCCACGTGTACGGGCTGGAAGCGGCGCTCCAGAGCGGCGTCCTTCTCGATGTGCTTGCGGTACTCGTCGAGGGTGGTGGCGCCCACCGCCCGCAGCTCGCCGCGGGCGAGCATCGGCTTGAGCAGGTTGGCGGCGTCGACCGCGCCCTCGGCGGCGCCGGCGCCCACGATCGTGTGCAGCTCGTCCATGAACAGGATCACCTGGCCGTCGGCGTCGGAGATTTCCTTGAGGACGGCCTTGAGCCGGTCCTCGAACTCGCCCCGGTACTTCGCGCCCGCGATCAGCGAGCCGATGTCGAGCGAGATCACCCTCCTGTCGCGCAGGGAGTCGGGCACGTCGCCGGACACGATCCGCTGCGCCAGGCCCTCGGCGATGGCGGTCTTGCCCACGCCGGGCTCGCCGATCAGGACGGGATTGTTCTTGGTGCGCCGCGACAGCACCTGGATCACGCGGCGGATCTCGTCGTCGCGGCCGATCACCGGGTCGAGCTTGCCCTGCTCGGCGGCCTCGGTCAGGTCGATGCCGAAGCGCTCGAGCGCCTGGTAGCGGTCCTCGGGGTTCTGGTCGGTCACGCGGTGGGGTCCCCGCACCTGCTCGACGGCCTGGGCGAGGGCATCGCGAGCGGCTCCCGCGTCCACGTGGGGGTCGGCCGCCAGAACGAGCAGGAGGTGCTCCGTGGACACGTACTCGTCGCCCATGCCGCGGGCCTCCTCGTCGGCCGACTGAAGGAGGCCGATCAGAGCCGAGCCCAGAGAGGGGGCGGCGGTGGCGTCGCCGGTAACGGTGGGCAGCGCGGCGAGCGCGGCGTTCACGCTCCGGCGCACGGATTCGGGCTCGGCGCCGGCGCGGCGCAGGACGGGCACGACGATGCCACCGTCCTGCTCGAGCAGGGCGGCGAGGAGATGGTGGGGAGCCACCTCTGGGTTGCGGCGCGCCGACGCGAGCCGCTGGGCGGCCGCGAGAGCCTCTTGGGCCTTGATGGTGAAGCGATCAGCTTGCATAGGAAATCTAAGTCGGGGACACTGAGGTTCGTCAGAGCGTAGCAGCACGCGGAGGGAGCGCCAACCGAGGCGCCTGGCCCGCGAGGACAACGTGCGTTGGCCCCCCGTCCATGGCCCTGCGGGCCGGTGGGCTTTACGATTTCACCGGTGAGGAGGTTCGCCGGCGATCTATCTCGTGCTGCCTCGCGGGCGCGGCCACCGGCCGGGGCCGGGCCACGCGCATCCTCGGCCGGCCTCTACCACCCCTCCGCCGAGCACGATGGCTGCGGCGTGGCGTGCCTGGCCCGCCTCGACGGCCGGCCCACGCGCGAGACCGTGGAGCGGGCGATCACCGCGCTGGTCAACCTCGAGCACCGCGGTGCCGAGGCCGCCGACGCGACCACCGGCGACGGGGCCGGGATTCTCATGCAGATGCCCGACGGCTTCATGCGCACCGCGGCCGCGCGCGAGGGCTACGACCTGCCCGCCCATGGCGCCTACGCCGTAGCCATGTGCTTTCTGCCTCGTGAGGAATCCAGGCGCACCGAGGTCGAGGGCCTGGTGGAGGCCACGGTGCACGCGGAGGGCCTGAAGACGATCGGCTGGCGCGACGTACCCGTCGACGAGGCCCACGCCGGCGAGCGGGCGCTGGCCGCGGCGCCTTCCATCCGCCAGCTGTTCGTGGGCGCGGGGGCCCTGGCCGAGGATCCGGACGCGTTGGAGCGCCGCCTCTACGTGATCCGGCGGCTGATCGAGCTGGAGGCCGGCAAGGACGTCGCCATCCCCAGCTTCTCCGCGCGCACGGTCGTCTACAAGGGGATGCTCTCGGCCCCGCAGCTCTCGGGCTTCTACGCCGACCTGGACGACTCGCGGATGGCGAGCGCGCTGGCCATCGTGCACTCGCGCTTCTCCACGAACACCTTCCCCAGCTGGGAGCTCGCCCACCCCTTCCACATGAGCGCGCACAACGGCGAGTTCAACACCCTGCTGGGCAACGAGAGCTGGATGCGCGCCCGCGAGGCGCGGCTGGCGGCCGGGCCGCTCGGCGAGGACGTGCAGCGGATCCTGCCTGTGATCACCGAGGGCAGCTCGGACTCCGCCACCTTCGACGCGGTGCTCGAGCTGCTGGTGATGGGCGGGCGCTCGCTGCCCCACGCCGCCATGCTCATGACCCCGGAGGCCGAGGGACGTCCGGACCTGCCACAGGAGCTGCACGACTTCTACGACTACGGCTCGATGCTCATGGAGCCGTGGGACGGACCGGCGTCGCTGACCTTCACCGACGGCCGCATCCTGGGCGCCACGCTCGACCGCAACGGCCTGCGCCCCGGCCGCTGGGTGATCACCGACGACGGCTGGTTCGCACTGGCCTCCGAGGCCGGCGCCTTCCACGTGCCCGCCGAGCGCGTAGCTCGGGTCGGCCGCCTGCTGCCCGGCCGGCTGCTGGTGGTCGAGCCCGGCTCGGGCCAAGTGCTCACAGAGCGCGAGGCCGAGCTCGACGTGGCCCGCTCGCGACCCTACGGCGCGTGGTTCTCCGAGCACTCGCTCCACCTGGACGACCTGCCGGCCGGCCCGCCCGCGCCGGCCTGGCCCGGGGCACTGCGGGAGCGTCAGCTGGCCTTCGGCTGGTCACAGGAGGATCTGCGCGTGCTGCTGGCGCCGATGGCGGTCGACGGCCGCGAGCCCACCGGCTCGATGGGCAACGACGCCGCCCTCGCCGTGCTCTCCGATCGCCAACCGCCGCTGTTCTCCTACTTCAAGCAGCTCTTCGCCCAGGTCACCAATCCCGCCATCGATCCGGTGCGCGAGCAGGTGGTGATGAGCCTCTCGGCCCGCCTCGGTCCCGAGGGCGACCTGCTGGAGGAGACCCCGGAGCAGGCGCGGCGCCTGGTGCTCGACCAGCCGGTGTTGCGCGACCACGAGCTGGCCCGACTGCGGGCCGTCGAGGACGGCCCGCTGGCCTCGCACACCCTCGACGCCACCTGGCCCGTGGTCGACGGCGCCGACGGGCTGGCCCCCGCGCTCGAGCGTCTCTGCGACGAGGCCGACCTGGCACTGGCCGGCGGGGCGGGCATTCTCATCGTCAGCGACCGCGGCGTGGGGCCCGACCGCGTGCCGGTGCCCTCACTGCTGGCCCTGTCCTGCGTGCATCACCACCTCGTGCGCACCGGCGCGCGCACACGGACCAGCTTGGTGGTGGAGTCCGGCGAGCCGCGCGAGGTGCACCACGTGGCGGTGCTGATCGGCTACGGCGCCGGAGCGGTCAACCCCTACCTGATGCTGGAGTCGCTCGACCACCTCGAGGGCCGCGCGGAGCCGGAGGGCGGCGAGCCAACCGACGACCGCGTGGTCGCCGCGCTCGGCAAGGGCCTGCTTAAGGTGATCTCCAAGATGGGCATCTGCACCGTGCGCTCCTACTGCGGCGCCCAGGTGTTCGAGGCCGTCGGGCTCGACCCGGAGCTGGTGGAGCACCACTTCACGGGTACCCGCTCGCGGATCGGCGGGGTGGGTCTCGTCGAGCTGGCCGTCGAGGCTCTCGGGCGCCACGCCCGCGCCTGGCCCCGCGCCCACGGGGAGCCGCTCCCGGCCCACGTGGGCGACGCCCTGCTGCCCGCCGCGCACACCGCGCTGCTTCCCCAGGGGGGCGTCTACGCGTGGCGGCGCGACGGCGAGCGCCACATGTGGGACCCCGAGACCGTGGCCGGACTGCAGCGGGTGGCCCGGGGGGGAGGGCCCGAGGCCTACGAGGACTTCAGCCGGCGCGTGGACGAGGAGAATGCCTCGCACGGCCTCCTGCGCGGCCTCATGCGCCTGCGCACGCTGCCCGAGCCGATCCCGCTCGAGGAGGTCGAGCCCGCGGCGCAGATCGTGAAGCGCTTCGTGACCGGAGGCATGAGCCTGGGCTCGCTTTCTCCCGAGTCGCATGAGACGATCGCGGTGGCGATGAACCGCCTGGGCGCCAAGTCCAACACCGGTGAGGGAGGCGAGGATCCGCGCCGCTTCGAGCCCGACCCCAACGGGGACCTGCGCCGCTCGGCGATCAAGCAGGTGGCCTCGGGGCGCTTCGGCGTGACGATCGGCTACCTGGTGAACGCCGACCAGCTGCAGATCAAGATCTCGCAGGGCTCGAAGCCCGGCGAGGGCGGTCAGCTGCCGGGACACAAGATCACCGAGGAGATCGCCCGCCTGCGGTACTCGATGCCGGGGGTCGAGTTGATCTCGCCGCCGCCCCACCACGACATCTACTCGATCGAGGATCTGAAGCAGCTGATCTACGACCTGCGCTGCGCCAACCCGCGCGCCTCGGTGTCGGTCAAGCTGGCCGCCGAGATGGGGGTGGGCACCGTGGCGGCCGGCGTGTCGAAGGCCAACGCCGACCACATCGTGATCGCAGGGCACGACGGGGGCACCGGCGCGAGCCCGCTCTCCTCCATCCAGTCCGCCGGCGTGCCCTGGGAGGTCGGCCTGGCCGAGACCCAGCAGACCCTGGTGCGCAACGACCTGCGCTCGCGCGTGGCGCTCCAGGCCGACGGTCAGATGCGCACCGGCCGCGACGTGGTGATCGCCGCGCTGCTCGGCGCGGACGAGATGGGCTTCGGCACCGCCCCCCTGATAGCCACGGGCTGCGTGATGATGCGCGTCTGCCACCTGAACACCTGCCCGGTGGGAATCGCCACCCAGGATCCCGAGCTACGGCGCCGCTTCGCCGGGCGCCCCGAGCACGTGGTCGACTACCTGATCGCCGTCGCGGAGCACACGCGGCGGATCATGGCCAGCCTCGGCGTGCGCCGGTTCGAGGACATGGTGGGCCACTCGGAGCTGCTCGAGCCCGATCCGGCAGTCGAACACTGGAAGGCCCGTGGCGTGGACCTCACGGCCCTGCTCACTCCGCCGGAGGGGCCGGTGTACGAGCGCCGCCAGGCCGAGGCCCAGGTGCCGGTGCTCGACGACTCCCTCGATCACCTGGCTCTGATCCCCGCCGCCAGCCGCGCGATCAACCACGGGGAGCAGGTGCGCGTGAAGTTGCCCGTGGAGAACGTGCACCGCACGGTTGGCGGGCTGCTCTCCGGTGAGATCGTGCGCCGGCACGGGCCGGAAGGGCTACCCGAGGGCACCGTGGAGGTGGCCCTGCGTGGCTCGGCCGGCCAGAGCCTGGGGGCCTGGCTGGCCCCCGGAGTGACGCTCACGGTGCACGGCGCGGTCAACGACTACGCGGGCAAGGGGCTCTCCGGCGGGGTAGTGGCGGTGCGCCCGCCTGCCGAGGCCGGCTTCCCGGCCGGCGAGAACGTGATCGCCGGCAACGTGGCCCTCTACGGCGCCACCTCGGGGCGAATGTTCCTGGCCGGCCTGGCCGGCGAGCGGTTCGCCGTTCGCAACTCCGGCGCCCTTGCCGTGGTGGAGGGAGTGGGCGACCACGGCTGCGAGTACATGACGGGCGGCCGGGTGGTGGTGCTCGGCGAGACCGGTATCAACTTCGGGGCCGGCATGAGCGGCGGGATCGCCTGGGTCCTGGACCCCGACGACCTGCTGGAGGGCCGCGCCAACACCGAGCTGGTCGACCTCGAATCGGTTTCCGCCGAGCACACCGACGAGCTGCACGACCTTGTGGCCGAGCACCTGGCCCGCACGGGGTCGGTGCTGGCGGGAGAGCTCCTGGGCGACTGGGAGGTCTCCGTTTCGGGCTTCACCCAGGTGATGCCACGCGAGTACCGACGGGCGCTCGAACTGGCCGCTGGCGGGGCTCAAACGGCGGGGGCCACGGCCTGATGGCCGACCCGCGGGGATTCCTCGAGGTGCGCCGTGTGCCGTCTCCCGAGCGCGACCCGCGCGAGCGCGTAGGCGACAGCCGCGAGATCTTCGGCACCCTGCCCGAGGCCGAGCTGCGCGGCCAGGCCCGCCGCTGCATGGACTGCGGCGTGCCCTTCTGCAACAACGGCTGCCCGCTGGGCAACCTGATGCCCGACTGGAACGACCTGGTGCGCCGCGGCATGTGGCGCGAAGCCATCGACCAGCTGCACGCCACCAACAACTTCCCCGAGTTCACGGGCCTGGTCTGCCCTGCGCCGTGCGAGTCGGCCTGCGTGCTCGACATCGCCGACGACCCGGTGATGATCAAGCAGATCGAGTACGCGATCGTGGAGCGTGCGTTCGACGAGGGCTGGATCGTGCCCCGCCCGCCCGAGCACCGGACCGGCCTG
>Ga0136627_1001203_pt1 | contig 10158 bp, 9 predicted proteins | sample AntDrymUQ4892206_2_FD_104652 | JGI IMG/M metagenome (GOLD analysis project Ga0136627, IMG submission 104652) | Polar desert sand microbial communities from Dry Valleys, Antarctica - metaG UQ489 (22.06) | ecosystem: Environmental > Terrestrial > Soil > Desert | place: Antarctica: Dry Valley... | reverse complement strand
CCCGGTGAGCCGGCGCGGTCGATGCCGGGCATGTCGCCCTCGGGGGCCGACCGCGAGGACGCGGGACCCGTGCCGGGACCCGTGCCGACGCGCTCGTCGAGCGACGGTGCGCTCGCCGTCGCCGAGCAGGCGCTCAGCAGCCCGGCGACGAGCAGAGCCGTGACGGTGGTGCGCACTGGTGCCATTCTTGCCGATGGCACACGTTGTCCGAGCGCATGGCGTGGCGGCCGAATAGCCTGTCGACATGCGTGTCCCCCGCACGTTCGTGTTCGCAGACCTGTCCGGCTTCACCAACTACACGGCTGCGTTCGGTGACGACGCTGCAGGGCGTGTGCTCGGCGCGTTCCGCACGCTCGTGCGCCAGGTCGCATCCGAGCGTGGTGTCCGCATCGCCAAGTGGCTCGGCGACGGGTGCATGGTCGTCGCCGTCGACCAGAACGACGGGGTGGCGTTCACGCTCGATCTCGAGGCCAAGTCGACCGAGGTCTGTGCTCCGTTGGCGCTGCGTGCGGGCGTCGCGACGGGGTACGCCCTGCTGTTCGAGGGCGACGACTACATCGGCTCGGCGGTCAACATGGCGGCGCGCCTGTGCGACGGCGCGCAGGACTACGAGGTGCTGATGCCGACGATGCACCTCGACCGCTTGCCGGCGGGCATCACGGCGACGCCGCACGGCGAGGTCGAGCTGCGCGGGTTCCCGGGCGCGATCGAGGTGGTCGCGTTGTCGGGTGTGCCCGCGGCTGCACCCCAGCACGACACGGACGAGATCTGGACCCGCGAACCCTTCATCTGATCGCGGACTGCAGCGGTACGTTGGGCGCGTGAGCTCGCGCTTCACCTACTCCCGCTGGGACGGCACCCAGCGCGGCTTCGAGCTGGATGCCGACGGCTTGCTGCGCGAGCTGACCGACGAGCTCCTCTACCACGGTGACGTCAACGCTGCGCTCCGGCGTCTGATGCACCAGGGGTTCGATCGTGACGGCGAGCGTCTCGAAGGGCTGCGCGACGTCATGCGTCGCGTCCGCGCCGAGCGCGAGCGCCGCCTCGAGCAGCACGATCTCGGGGGCGTCTACGACGAGATCGCCGGCGAGCTGGCCGACATCGTCGACGAGGAGCGCCACGCCGTCGACGCCGGTGAGCGGGCTGCGGAGTCGAGCAGCGACGAGCGGCGTCGGGACACGGCGAAGGCGGCGGCCGACGATCGCCGGCTCCGCCTCGACCTGCTTCCCGACGATCTCGCAGGGCGGATGCGGGCGCTCGACGCCTATCCGTTCGAGTCGTCCGAGGCGGAGCGCCGGTTCGAGGCGTTGAAGGAGAGACTTCGCGAGCAGCTTCTGTCACAGGTGTTCGATCAGATGTCGTCGTCGATGCAGGAGATGACGGGTGACGACGTCGCCCGGGTCAAGGACATGCTGGCCGAGCTCAACGAGATGATCCGGCGTCGCGATCGGGGCGAGGATCCGCGCTTCGAGGAGGTCATGACTCGCGCCGGGGACATGTTCGACGGCAACCCGCAGAACCTCGATGATCTGCTCGAGCAGATCGCGGCCCGCATGGCGGCAATGCAGGCGATGTTGAACTCGATGTCGCCCGAGCAGCGGGCACAGCTGGCGTCGCTGTCGCAGCAGCTGCTCGACGACATGGACCTGCAGTGGGAGCTGGATCAGCTGGGTGCGAGCCTCGCCAGGGCCTTCCCCGACATGAACTGGGGGTCAGAGTACGGGTTCCGTGGCGACGACCCGCTCGGGCTCGGCGATGCGATGGACACGATGGAGGCGCTCGGGCAGCTCGATCAGCTCGAGCAGATGCTGCGTTCCACGACGTCACCCGGCGAGCTCGCCGAGGTCGACCTCGACCGTGTGCGCGATCTCGTGGGCGACGAGGCGGCCGACTCGCTGCAGCGACTCGCCGAGCTCACCGAGATGTTGCGCGAGGCAGGGCTCATCGATCAGCGCGAGGGCAAGGTCGAGCTGACGCCGCGCGGGCTCAGGGCGATCGGCTCGAACGCGGTGCGCGACCTGTTCACGGATCTCGATCGCGACCTGCTCGGTCAGCACGCCCGCCAGCAGTCGGGCGTGGGTCACGAGCGCAGCGAGGAGTCGAAGCCGTACGAGCCGGGGGATCCCTTCCGTCTCGACCTGCATCGCACGGTGCGCAACGCGCTCGTGCGGCGCGGTCCCGGCACGCCCGTGGAACTGGCTCCGGAGGACTTCGAGGTCGAACGCACCGAGCAGCAGACACGCGCGGCCACCGTGCTGATGCTCGACCTGTCGATGTCGATGGAGCTGCGTGACAACTTCCTGCCGGCGAAGAAGGTAGCGATGGCGCTGCACACGCTGATCTCGACGCAGTTCCCACGCGACTACCTCGGACTCGTCACGTTCTCCGAGACGGCGAGGGTCATTACTGCCGACCGGCTGCCGGAGGTGTCGTGGGACTTCATCTACGGCACCAACATGCAGCACGGGTTCATGCTGGCGAGGAAGCTGCTCGCGAGCGAGCACGGCACGAAGCAGATCTTGATGATCACCGACGGTGAGCCGACGGCGCACATCACCGACGACGGCGACGCCGTGTTCCACTACCCGCCGACGCGAGAGACGGTGGAGGCGACGCTGGCCGAGGTGGTTCGCTGCACGCGGGCCGGGATTCGCATCAACACGTTCATGCTCGACGCCACGAGCGCGCTGGCGACGTTCATCGAGCGGCTCACGGAGATGAACGGCGGGCGGGCCTTCTTCACGACACCCGAGGACCTCGGCCGCTACGTGCTCGTCGACTTCGTCTCGCACCGGCGGCTGCGGCGCGCTGGGTGAGACGCGCCGGGTGAAGTCCAGCGTGGCCGGGTCGTGAAATCCGCCCTTGCGCTTTCGTGATGTGGTATGCGACAATGACAGTCATGTAATTACAGCGCCGGTACCCTGGCGCTGACACCACCGCACACGACCACTTCGGTGGGGGCCTGAGGCAGGGGTCCTGAGCATGCACCAGATCTACGAAACCAGCGCCGAGGCGCAGTCCGACTTCGACGAGCAGGGTTGGCAGCAAGGCGCCAACTGTCTCGGCGTCGATCCCGATCTCTTCTTCCCCGAGCGCGGTGCTTCCACGCGCGAGGCGAAGGAGGTCTGTCGTGGCTGCGTCGTGCGCGAAGACTGCCTCGAGTTTGCCCTCCGTAACGGCGAGAAGTTCGGCATCTGGGGTGGACTGTCCGAACGTGAGCGGCGTCGCATCCGCCGCCAGCGTGCCCAGGCGGCTCGCACCATCATGGGTGCGTAGTGACGTGGCGCCCGACCACATGGTCGACAGGGAGGTAGCCTGACCACATGGGTCCCCCAGAGATCATCATCGGCCTCGTCATCATCCTGGTGCTGTTCGGGGGCTCGCAGATCCCGAAGCTGGCGAGGAACCTCGGCAAGGCACAACAGGAGTTCAAGACCGGACTGTCAGAGGGTCAGGTCGAGGGACAGGGCGAGGGCGAGGCGAGCACAGGTCAAACTGGCACGTCGACGACGACCACCAAGACCACGGTCGTCGACCCCAACGATCCGACGACGAAGAAGCCCTGAACCCGACGGATCAGCGCGCGCCGGCTCAGCCGGCGGCGACGGGGATGCGCCGGCTCTTCAGGATGCGGCGGCGCGAGCGCTCGCTGTGACCACCCCACACACCGTGTTCGATGCGATGGTCGAGCGCGTACTCGAGGCATGGCTCGGTCACGGGGCACGTCCCACAGATCGTGCGTGCTCGGTCGACGCCGACGCCATCGCTGGGGAAGAACGTCGCGGGGGGATGCAACCGACAGTTGCCCTGCTGCATCCAGGCGGTAGCGGAGTCATCGTGGTTCACAACTGTTCATACGTTGCCGACGGCCGCGGAGTTCCCAATCGGCCAGATTTTTCTCCGCGGCACGCACGAACCGACGCCTCGGCGGCGGCCGAGAGCGAACGGTACAATCGCCGCTGATGTCTCAGTTCGAACCAAACCCTGACGAACCGCCCGTGGCGCATGCCCGCATCGTGTTCCTCGGTTCCGTCGCGCCGCACTGGGAGATCTACGGCGACTGGGGCGACCGCGTCAAGCTCGATGAGTTCCGTGCACGCGCCCTCGCCCGCCTCGTGCTGCTCCCTCGCGACGACCCCCAGTTCCGGCGCAACCGCGAGCGCATCGTGCGCGACGCCGAGCGTGAACGCATCTCGCTCGAGTGGGACCTCGGCCTTCCCGCCTACACGTGATCTGGGGTGAGGTTCGATCGTGGACGAGCGTCGGTTCCTCAATCGTGAGCTGAGCTGGCTCGACTTCGACGCCCGCGTCCTCGAGCTGGCCTCCGAGCAGGGCATCCCGCTGCTCGAACGAGCGAAGTTCTGCGCGATCTTCTCGAGCAACCTCGACGAGTTCTTCATGGTCCGAGTGGCCGCGCTGAAAGACCAGCTCGCAGCTGGCATCGAGCGCACGTCCGTCGACGGCCGCACGCCGTCGCAGCAGCTCGGTGAGATCTCGCGGCGCGTCGCCGAGCTGGTCGACCACCAGGAACGGGTCCTCGCCGACGAGTTGATCCCGGCGCTGCGAGACCACGACATCGCGATCGTGTCCTACGACGATCTCGACGAGGCCGAGCGCAAGGTGCTCGACGAGCACTACGAGGAGCGCGTCTTCCCCGTGCTGACGCCGCTCGCCGTCGATCCGAGCCACCCGTTCCCATACATCTCGAACCGCTCGCTCAGCATCGGCGCGATGGTGCGCGATCCCGAGACCGACGAGCGGCGGTTCGCCCGGATCAAGATCCCCGACAAGCTGCCACGGCTGATCGAGCTCGACGGCGGCCGGTTCGTCCCCGTCGAGCAGCTCATTGCGAGCCAGCTCCCCGGGCTGTTCCTCGGCATGGAAATCGAGGAGTGGGCGATGTTCCGCGTCACCCGCAACGGTGACCTCACGCTCGAGGACGAAGAAGCCGACGACCTGCTCGAGCTCGTCGAGATGGAGCTGCGTCGCCGCCGCTTCAACCGCGCGGTGCGACTGGAGATCGACGAGCGTGTCAGCGAGGAGATGCTGGCCCTGCTCGTCGAGGAGCTGCAACTGCACCACGCCGACGTGTCACGCCATGACCGGATGCTCGACCTCACGGCGTTGATCGCCCTGCACGACCTCCCGCGACCCGACCTCAAAGACGAGGCGTGGCCGCCGGTGACGGCGGGTCGGCTCGTCATCGCAGACGAACTCGATCGCCCGATCGTCTCGGTGATGCGTGACCGGGCGATCATGGTCCACCACCCGTACGAGAGCTTCAGCAGCAGTATCGAGGCGTTCTTGAAGCAGGCGGCCGACGATCCCAAGGTGCAGACCATCAAGATGACGCTGTACCGGGCGGGCGGTGACAGCCAGATCATCAAGTCGCTGATGCGGGCGTCCGAGCGTGGCGTGCAGGTGACCGTGCTCGTCGAGCTGAAAGCCCGCTTCGACGAGGCCAACAACGTGATCTGGGCGCGTCAGCTCGAACGTGCCGGTGTGCACGTGATCTACGGGCTCACGGGCCTGAAGACGCACTGCAAGTGCGTGATGGTGGTGCGCGACGACGGGGACGAGATGCGCCGCTACTGCCACATCGGCACGGGTAACTACAACTCGCGCACGGCACGGCTCTACGAGGACATCGGCATCCTCACGTGCGACGACGCGATCGGTGACGACGTCGCGATGCTGTTCAACCACCTCACGGGGTTCAGCCGCAACGAGCGCTACACGAAGCTCATCGTCGCACCGGCGCACGTGCGCACGTCGCTGCGGCAGCTGATCGAGCGCGAGTCCTCGTTCGGCAATGACGGGCGGATCGTGCTGAAGGCCAACTCCATCTCCGACCTCGACATGGCGGAGGCGCTCTACGACGCCAGCGCCGCAGGTGTCTCGATCGAGCTCGTCGTGCGGGGCATCTGCTGCATCCGTGCGGGGGTGCCGGGTCTCTCGGACAACATCACGGTGCGCAGCATCCTCGGGCGGTACCTCGAGCACAGTCGCATCTTCCGCTTCGGTCACGGGGCGGTCGGCGACGAGCCGCTGCACCTCATCGGCTCGGCCGATCTCATGCCACGCAACCTCGACGGGCGCGTCGAGGTGCTGGTGCCGGTCGAGCACCCGAAGCATCAGGAGTGGCTCGACCAGGTCTTCGATTTCCTGCTCGACGAGGGCGCCGTGCGGTGGGAGCTTCGTCCCGACGACACGTGGGAGCGCCGCGGCCCCGCCGAGTTCGAGCCGCATCCCCAAGAGCTGCTCTACCGCTGGGCGGCGGCACGCCAGACCGCGGCGAAGGTCTGAGCCCGGCGCTCTCACCAGGCACTTCATCTCGGGAGCGCCACGAGTTCACCTGTCGTTCACGCGATCACCCTGATACCGCTACCTCGGTTTCCTACCTTGCGCGCCGTGAACAACTCCATTCCAAGAAGGTTGCTCGCCCTGGCGGCGGCATCAGCCCTCGTTCTCGCCGCCTGCGGCGACGACGACGACGAGTCCGATCCGACCGGCGCCGGCGACACCACGATGGGTGGTGACACGACCATGGGTCCTGACACGACCATGGACGGCGACACGACGACACCTGGGAGCACCGGCGGCACGGTTGCGCTCGAGGGCGGCTCCGTGTCGGTCAGCGGCTCGTCGACGGTCGAGCCGATCTCCGTGCGCGTCGGTGAGCTCGCGATCGAACAGTCGGGCGGCGACCTGCAGGCCACGGTCGAAGGTCCCGGTACCGGCGACGGCTTCGAGCTCTTCTGCGGTGGCGAGACCGACATCTCCGACGCCTCCCGGCCGATCGCCGAGGAAGAGATCGCCGCCTGTGAAGAGGCCGGTGTCGAGTACGTCGAGCTCGAGGTCGCGATCGACGGCCTGACCGTCCTCACCAACCCGGACAACGCCGACGTCACATGCCTCGACGTGCCTGCGCTCTACGCCCTGCTCGGTCCCGAGTCCGAGGGCGTGACCGAGTGGTCTGCTGCGAGCGAGCTCGCCGGCACCGTGGGGTCGGAGTATGTCGATCAGCTCCCCGAGGCCCCGCTCGACATCTTCGGGCCGGGCCAGGAGAGCGGCACCTACGACACGATGGTCGAGTTCCTCGGCGATCCGATCGAGGCGCAGGAACAAGAGGAGACGCTGCGGGCCGACTACACGTCGAGCGCTCGTGACGCCGAGATCGTCGCCGGCATCGAGGGTTCCTCCTCGTCGCTCGGTTGGGTCGGTTACGCGTTCTTCGTCGGCGAAGGCGACGCCCTGAAGGCGATCGAGATCGACGGTGGCGACGGGTGCGTCGCTCCCACCGAAGAAACGATCGCCGACGGCTCGTACTCGTTCTCACGCAGCCTCTTCATTTACGTCAACACGGCGAAGGCCGAAGAGAACCCGGCGGTCGCGTCCTACGTCGACCTCTACCTCTCCGACGCGGGCCTGGCGACCGTCTCCGACGCCGGCTACGTCGACCTGCCCGCGGATCGCATCGAAGCGACCCGACAGGCGTGGGCTGACCGCTGAGCCGCTCTTGCTCCGGCCCGGTCATGGACGTCATGATCGGGCCGGCGCATGTCTCGCCTCGCTCTCTCGAATGAAACGAGCCTGATGCTCACCGTCGACGACCTCAGGGGTAGCACTTCGCAGCGCCGCAAGGAGCGGTTGATGCGTGGTGTCTTCCTCGGTGCTGCCCTGACCGCCGTCGTGATCAGTGCGCTCATCCTGTACACGCTCTTCAAGGGCACGTTCGACTTCTTCCGGGCGATCGAGTGGGACTTCGCCACCCTCGCCGACTCCGGCTGGTATCCAAGGTCGTCGCGGTTCGACCTGCGAACCATCGTCGTCGGTTCGATCGTCGTCAGCCTGATCGCCATGCTCGTCGCCGTCCCGCTCGGCCTCGGCACCGCCATCTACCTTGCGGAGTACGCGTCGAGGCGGGTTCGCAAGATCGTGAAGCCGATCGTCGAGGTGCTCGCCGGGATGCCGTCGGTCGCTGTCGGCTTCTTCGCCGTCTACGTGATCGCACCTGATCTCGTCAGCCGCGTCTTCGATCCTCGGCAACCGAGGAACATGCTCGTCGCCGGTCTCGGCATCGGGCTGCTCGTGATCCCGATCATGGCGTCGGTGTGTGAGGACGCGCTCGCAGCCGTGCCAGGTTCGCTGCGCGAGGCGAGTTACGGCGTCGGTGCCAAGAAGGTGACGACCGTGTTCCAGGTCGTGCTTCCCGCCGCCGTGTCGGGCATCGTCGCGGCATTCATCATCTCCGCCTCGCGGGCGATCGGCGAGACGATGGTGGCGACGATGGCGGCCGGCGCCGTCGACACCGCCGTGTACAAGGGATTCAGCCCGCTGCAACCGGGGATGACGATGACAGCGGCGATGACGAACGCCGTCGGCGGGTCCGATCAGGCTGCTGCGGAGGCACCGTTCAAGGTGCTCTTCTTCGTCGGGTTCCTGCTCTTCATGGTCACGCTCCTGCTCAACACAATCGGCGACCGCTATGTCCAGCGCGTTCGCCAGAAGTACTGAGGTCCACGATGGCACTCGCAACCCCCGCGCTCGGCGGCCGCACGGCCGGCGATGTCGTCCGCGCCAACCTGACGAAGTCGCAGCGCGACGTCCCAGGGCTCTTGGCGCTCATCGCGTTGCTCACGTCCGTGCTCGTCACGATCCTGGTGCTGTTCACGCTCATCGGGACGATCCTCGTCGATGCCGTTCCCTTCCTTCGTGATCGCGGCGGCAGCTTCGTCACCAGGACCATCGGTTCGAACCCTGACGTGATCGGTCTCTGGCCCGGGCTCTACGGCTCGTTCATCATCGGGCTCGGCGTGATCGTGATCGCCTTCCCCCTCGGCATCGCTGCCGCTGTGTACCTCGAGGAGTACGCCAAGCCGACCAGGTTCACCCGCTTCGTGCAGATCAACATCCGCAACCTCGCCGGTGTGCCTGCGGTCGTGTATGGCGTGCTCGGGTTCACGATCTTCGCCGGGTGGCTCGGCGGGCTCACCGGTGGGAAGACGGTCATCGCTGCCGCACTGACACTCGCAGTGCTCGTGCTCCCGATCGTGATGATCACGTCGATGGAGGCGATCCGAGCCGTGCCGCAGGGGATCCGCGATGCCGGTTACGGCGTCGGCGCCTCGCGGTGGGAGACGATTCGCGACCACGTGCTCTCCTACGCCGCGCCGGGCATCCTCACCGGGACAGTGCTGTCGCTCGCCAGGGCGCTCGGAGAGGCGGCACCCCTGATCGTCGTCGGGGCGCTCGCCGGCGGCGTCGGGCTCCTGCCCGAGACGTCCCTCGACGGCAAGTTCACCGCTCTGCCGATGCTCATCTACGGGTGGTCGGGCCAACCCACCGACGCCGACAACAGGTGGCAGTTCAGCAACTCGGCGGCAGCGGCGAGCGTGATCCTGCTGGCGCTCGTGCTGTTCTTCAACTTCGCTGCCATCTTGCTGCGCAACCGCTACGAGCGCAGCCGGACCGGCTCGTGAGCAGCGTCGATGGCCCTTGCGAATGGAGTGAGTACCGTGACTGACCACACCGACACCGAGTCGTCGAGCACCGTCTCGACCACGACGAGACCTGAGGTTCGCAACGTGTCCGAAGTATCGCTGTCCTCCACGGCCCAGACCGCTGACTCGCTCGACGACAGCGCGCCGACCGTGTACGACATCGAGGACCTCGGCGTCTACTACGGCGACTTCAGAGCCGTGCGCGACGCCACGCTCACGATCCGCCAACACGAGATCACCGCGTTCATCGGTCCGTCGGGCTGCGGCAAGACGACGGTGCTGCGCTGTCTGAACCGGATGAACGACTTCATCGACACGGCTCGTGTCGAGGGCACGGTGCTGTACCACGGTGTCGACCTGTACGACCCGAAGGTCAACTCCACCGAGGTCCGCCGCCGGATCGGGATGGTCTTCCAGAAGCCAAACCCGTTCCCGAAGAGCATTTACGACAACGTCGCGTACGGGCCTCGCATCGGCGGCATGAAGAAGAAGAGCGAGCTCGACGGTGTCGTCGAGAAGGCACTGCGGGGCGCGGCGCTGTGGGACGAGGTCCACAACCGTCTCGACGCCTCGGGCATGAGCCTGTCGGGAGGACAGCAGCAACGGCTTTGCATCGCACGGGCGATCGCCGTCGATCCCGAGGTCATCTTGATGG
>Ga0136627_1001202_pt1 | contig 10163 bp, 8 predicted proteins | sample AntDrymUQ4892206_2_FD_104652 | JGI IMG/M metagenome (GOLD analysis project Ga0136627, IMG submission 104652) | Polar desert sand microbial communities from Dry Valleys, Antarctica - metaG UQ489 (22.06) | ecosystem: Environmental > Terrestrial > Soil > Desert | place: Antarctica: Dry Valley... | reverse complement strand
GTCTGGCGCCAAGGCGCCCCACGTCTCGTAGGCGATGATCACGTCGCGCAGCGTGGTGCCGCTCTCCACGGCGAACGGATGGTCGCTGGCGAACGTGAAGAACTGCCGACGCCCAGGGTGATCACCGGGGCGCCACGCCCCCGTCACCGGCACCGTTGGGTTCACGGCCATGCCGGGCGCAGAGTACCAGCGGGCCTCCGTCGTGATCCGTCCGGTTGGCGCCGCCAGACCAGCCACTGGAGCCGCCGAACTCAGGTGAAGTGCCCCACCACGGGCTGCGCGAGACGCATCCGCGCGTCGTAGCCCTCCTCGTAGGGCATCACACCGCGCCGGTCGGGGTAGATCATCTGCACCATCTCGAACGCCGCGTCCCGGTACCAGGAGAAGGCCGTCGGGAACATCGGCGCCCATTCGGTGAGGTCGACAGCGGCGAACGCGCAGCGCAAATCGTGATCGAGCAGACCGACCAGCTCGATGCCGACAGGGATCTCCGTCCCACCCCGCAGGGCGCCGACGACGAGCTCGATCAGACCCTTCGCCGCGATCGGCGTCAGGCCGAACACGGCGACCTCGGGGAACTCCACCGCAGCGGGCAGCCCGATCGAGTACGAGTAGGCGGGAACGGGCGGCTGCGCCTCTGGCACGGGCTGCACGGGTTCGATCGCCCACCCGTTCGTCTCGATCATCCACTCGATCTTCTCGTCGAGCGGCAGTTGGAACTCGCTGCGATCGACCACGCCTTGACCGTATCCCGACGCCATCGATCGGCCCACCGCTACCGTCAGCGCCGCCATGTACCGCTTCGCGCTCAGCCCGCGCTGGTTGCTGTTCCACGTCGTCGTGATCGCTGCCGTCGTGGCGATGATCAACCTCGGGTTCTGGCAGCTCCGCCGCCTCGAAGAACGCCGTGACCTCAACGACATCGTCGCCGCCCGCTACGACGAAGCGCCCGTCGCGCTCGACCCCTTGCTCGACGCCGCAGAAGGCGAACTGGCCACCATCGAGTGGCGTCCGGTCGTCGTGCGAGGCGAGTTCATTCGCGACGAGGAGCTGCGGGTCGTGAACCGCTCGCAGAACGGTTCGGCGGGCGACAACATCGTCGTTCCCCTGCTGCTCGACGACGGGCGCGTGCTGCTCGTCAACAGGGGGTTCGTCCCGCTGTCGGTGGACGAGGAAGAGCTGGCGCCGACACCCTCTGGTGAGGTCACCGTCACGGGCCGTGTCCATCCGAGCCAGGAGCGCCGGCGAGGACAGACCTCCGATCCCGCCGACGGCGACCTGCGCGTCGCGCAACGCATCGACATCGATCGACTCGCAGCGCAACTCCCGGCCCCGCCGGTCGACGTGTACATCGACCAGTTCTCCGTCACTCCCGCGCCAGCGAACTCGTCCGCGCGGTTCCCCGAGCCCGTCGTGGCCCCCGAACCCGGCGACGGTTCGCACCTCGGCTATGCCGTGCAGTGGTTCGTCTTCTCGGCCTGCGCGCCGATCGGTTGGGTACTCGCCGTGCGGCACTCCGCGGCGCAGCGACGCCTCAAGAACAACCGCGTACCGTCGACTGCGTAGCATTCGGCGATGCGCCAGCTCAGCGGACTCGACGTGAGCTTCCTCAACATGGAGACCCACTCCACGTTCGGGCACGTGTCCTCGCTGAACCTCTACGACCCAGCGAACTCACCTGACGGCGCGGGTGCCGGCCTCGCCGCCACGAAGGAGCTGATCCTCAGCAAGCTCGACACGCTCGTGCCGTTCCGGCGACGGCTCGTCGAGGTGCCGTTCGGCCTCGACTTCCCCTACTGGATCGACGACGACGACTTCGACATCGATTTCCACGTCCGCCACCACGCCGTGCCGCCACCTGGCAACCCGCAGCAGCTGAGCGAGGTCGTAAGCCGCATCCACGCCCGCGCGCTGGACCGGCGCCGGCCACTGTGGGAGCTGTACGTCATCGAGGGCGTCGACGAGGGCCGCCTGATCGCCCAGGTCACCAAGGTCCACCACGCCGCGATCGACGGCGCCGCCGGGGCGCTGATCCTCGCCGCGCTGCTCGACATCACCCCCGAGCCGCGCAGCGACCTCGCCCCGGCGGAGTGGACGCCCGAGCACCGGCCGACCGACACCGAGCTGCTGCAGCGCACGGTCGCCACATTCGTGCGCCGTCCCGACCGGCTTGTCCGCCACACGCTGCACACCGTGCGCGAGTTCGCCCGCTCGAGCGAGTCGAGCCGCAGCCTCTCTGCGCTCGCTGACATCGCCGTGCAGCCGATCCCCGGCCCGGTGGGGAGCCTGTTGCGCAAGCGCCTGCGCGATCCGAATCGCAGGCACGAGGACAACCCGCCTGCGCTGCCGCTGACGAGTGCCCCGAAAACGTTGTTCAACGCCTCGATCACGCCGCATCGCCGGTTCTCGTACACCACATTGCCGCTGGAGTCGGCCAAGGAGGTGCGTCGCGCGGTCGGGTGCACGTTCAACGACGTCGTGATGGCGCTGTGCAGCGGCACGCTGCGTCGCTACCTCCTCGAGCACGACGCGCTCCCGCAGGACAGCCTCGTGGCGATGGTGCCGGTCAGCATCCGCACCGGCGCCGAGGAGGACGTCTTCCAGAACCGGGTCTCGGCGATGTTTGCCGACCTGGCGACCAACGAACCCGACCCACTCCGGCGACTCGCCCGCACGCGAGCGGCAATGGACGGCGCGAAGCAGAACTTCGCCGCCATCCCAGCAGAGGCGCTGATGGACTTCACGCAGTTTGCGCCCCCCGCCGTCGCGGCACGAGCGATGCGAATGTACAGCAGGCTGCGCATCGCCGACCGGGCCGCTTCGCCGTTCAACCTCGTCATCTCCAACGTGCCGGGTCCCAACGTGCCGCTGTACATGGCAGGCGCCGAGCTGAAGCACTTCTACCCCATCTCGGCGCTCGTCGACGGCCAGGGCCTCAACATCACGGTGCAGAGCTACAACGGCAGCCTCGACTTCGGCTTCATCGCCGATCGCGAGCTCGTGCCTGACGTGTGGCGACTCACCGACCTGCTGCACGACAGCATGGACGAGCTGCTCTCGGCGATCTAGACCGATTGCCCCGGCACGGCGCGCGTTCAGGCCCGGGTGCCGAGCCCGTTGGCGGCAAGGTACGTGATGAGCGCCGACGGGTTGCGTGTTTGCGCCAGCACCTCGCCGGGCCCGACGAACTCGAACACGAATCCCTCGCCGGACTTCATCGACTGCACGAGGCCACCATCTGCGGCTCGGCGCAGCGAGTACTGAACGCTCGCCTGGCAGGCGACGAAGTGGCCGCTGTCGACCACGAGCTGCTGGCCGGCCTCGAGCGTGAAGCGGTCGATGGCACCGAACGCCGACACGACGAGCGGGCCCTCGCCCTTGGCGCCGACGAGGAACGCGCCCTCGCCACCGGCGAACATCCGCATGCCCTGGAACTGCGACTCGATGTCGACCGACGTGGCGGCACCGAGGAACGAACCCTTCGAGAGCACCCAGTCCGCCCCAGGACGCATGTCGACGATGGAGAGATCGCCCGGCAGGTTGGCGGCGAGGTCGATCCAGCCACCCTCTGGGCCGGCGGTCGCCGTCGTGATGAAGAACGACTCGCCGCCGAGCGCGGCACGCTTCAGCGACTTCAACATCCCACCCTCGGCCTTCGCCGCGAGGGTGACTCCCGACATCGCCGACATGGCGCCGGACTCGGCCCGCATTGGCTCACCACCATCGAGCGTGAAACGGGCGACCGAGAAGCTCGGTTGGTGTCGAACGTTGATCTGCATGGGGTGATCCTCGTGGAAGGTCGTCCGGATGCGTGGGTCAGGCCGGTGAGTCGAGGCGGAAGCGGATGCGGCGGTTGCGGCGGCCCTTGTTCTCCACCTTCGTGATGGCGAACCTGCCGGACTGCGCCGTGTTGGACAGGTGGGTACCGCCGCACGCCTGGCGATCGATGCCGGCGATGTCGATGAGACGCAGCCGGCCGTCGGGCGTCGGTGGCGGAGCGACCGAGAGGCTCCGAACGAGTCCGTCGGCGCGCGCCGCATCGCCGGCGTCGACGTACACGCTGTGCACGTCCACACCCTGACCGATCACGTCGTTGACGTCGGTGTCGAGGCCGCGTAGCACCTCGTTGTCGACCTCTTGGAGATCGAAGTCCATCCGACCGGTGCCGTCGGCGTTGATCTGCGCGCCCGTGACCAGGGCGCGCTCGAACCTCGCGAACACGAACGCGTTGAGGATGTGGGAATCGGTGTGGAGCTGCGCGACGCGGGCGCGTCGCTCTCCGTCGACGGTCACGTCGACCAGGCCGTCGAGCTCGGCGTGCTCGTCGTCGAGCAGGTGCCACCACTGCGGCTCGGAACCATCGGTGACGGACTCGACGGAGATGCCGGTGACGGTGTAGGAGCCCGTCGAGGCCTCGATGGCGCCGGCGTCGCTCACCTGGCCGCCACCACCGGGGTGGAACGCCGTGCGGTCGAGCACGACGGCACCCGGCCGCGCAGCGACGACGCTCGCCTCGTGGCCCAACAGGTCGGGCTGCTCGTGGCAGAGATAGACACTCATCGCTTCCGAATCTACGCCTACTGACATTTCGTTCAACTCCCCCGGTTCGACGACCGCGCTCCGTAGGGTCGCGACCGTGTCGCGGTGGCATCGGCTCACGATCACAGCCGTCGATCGCGACCCCCGTGCCGCTGCAATCGCGAAGGGTGCCGAGCACCTGGCGATGGCGCTTCCCGGGCCCGTCTCTGTCGGCGACGTGCTCTATCTCCACGGCGATCTCGACGACGCAGGTCGCTCCCAGTTGCGTGACGTGCTCGTCGATCCGCTGCTGCACGTCGCGACGTGGGAGACGCCCATCGGCACCGGCCCGGCGTTCGAGATCACACTCCATCCCGGCGTCACCGATGTCGCCGCCGTGTCCCTGCACCGCGTCGCGACGCAGGTCGGCGTCGCCGTCGACGCCACCGCCACCGGGCGCCGCATCGAGTTTCCGCCGGACACGTCCGATGAGCTCGCCGGCGACGTCGTTCGGCGGCTCGTCGCCAATCCGGTGATCGAGCAGTGGTCGAGCGGTACCGCCGAGCCCCCCGTGGCGGCAGATGCCGCCGCGACGGCCAGCAATGTCATCGCCATCAGAGGAACGGACGAGCACACGCTGCAACGACTGAACGGCCAACGCATGATGGCGCTCGACCTCGCCGAGCTCGTCACCATCCGCGACCACTTCGAGTCCGAGCAGCGCGACCCCACCGATGTCGAGCTCGAGACGCTCGCCCAGACGTGGAGCGAGCACTGCTCGCACAAGACGTTCCGCGCTCGGCTCGTGGACACGGCAACCGGCGACGAGATCGAGCCGCTGCTTGAGCAGCTGCGGCGGTCGACCGCCACGATCGCGGCGCCGTTCATTCGCTCGGCCTTCGACGGCAACGCCGGCATCGTCAGCTTCCACGAGGGCACGACGATCGCGCTCAAGGCGGAGACGCACAACCACCCGTCGGCGGTCGAGCCCTTCGGCGGCGCCAACACCGGTGTCGGCGGGGTCATCCGCGACGTGATGGGCGCCTCGCACCGACCGATCGCGCTCACCGACGTGCTGTGCTTCGGGTCGCCCGACCTCCCTCCAGACGACGTGCCCACCGGATCGCTCCATCCGAGACGCATCAGGGAGGGTGTCGTTGCCGGCGTCGCCGACTACGGCAACAAGATCGGACTCCCCACCGTTGCCGGCGCCGTCTGGTACGACGACCGCTTCACCACCAACCCCCTCGTGTTCTGCGGGTGCGTCGGACGGGCCGACGAACGGGCGCTGCCGACGGGACCGCAACCTGGTGACCGTGTCGTCGTCGTCGGCGGGCGAACGGGCCGTGATGGCATCAGGGGTGCGACGTTCTCGAGCGCCACCATGGACGCCACGACCGGTGACGTCGCCGGCGCCAGCGTGCAGATCGGCGATCCCGTCACCGAGAAGCTCCTGATCGACGTGCTCGACGGCGCCGAGCACCTGTACCGGGCGATCACCGATTGCGGGGCGGGCGGCCTGTCGTCGGCGATCGGCGAGATGGCGGAGCACACGGGCGCCGACGTCGAGCTGTCGCTCGTCACGCGCAAGTACGCCGGCCTCGCGCCGTGGGAGGTGTGGCTCTCGGAAGCACAGGAGCGAATGGTGCTCGCCGTCCCGCCCGAGCTGCTCGAGGCGCTCGCCGTCCGGTGTGAACGTCACGGCGTCGAGCTCGCCGATGTCGGCTCGTTCACGGGCGACGGTCGTCTCGTCGTGCGCGACGGCGGGGAGGTGGTCGCCAGCCTCGACACCACGTTCCTCCACGACGGACGGCCCCAGCGGCAGATGGAGGCGGAGCTGACGTCAGCCGAGCGGTCGAACGCCGGGGTCCGCGATGTCGCCGATGTCGGCATCACGCTGCTGGCGTTGCTCGCCCACTCCAACATCGCCTCGCGCGCCGACATCATCCACCGCTACGACCACGAGATCGGCGGTGCCACGGCCGTCCGCCCGCTGGCGGTGAACGGCGGCCACCACGACGGTGTCGTCATCGCCGACCCCGCCGAGTCGCACGGGATCGCGATCGGCATCGGCGTCAACCCGTGGTACGGACTGCACGATCCGGAGGCCATGGCGCACGCCGTCGTCGACGAGGCGATCCGCAGCGTCGTCGCGGTCGGCGCCGACCCCGACCGGGTCGCGCTGCTCGACAACTTCTCGTGGGGGGACCCGCTGCGGCCCGAGACGCTGGGCGACCTCGCAGTGGCCGTGCGTGGCTGCTGTGATGCAGCGGGCGCCCACGCCAGTCCCTTCGTGTCGGGAAAGGACTCGTTGAACAACGAGTACGCCGACGTGTCCGGTCAGCGACACGCCGTGCCACCGACCCTCGTCATCACCGCCGTCGCCCACGTGCCCGAGGTCGAGCGCTGCGTCACGACGGGTCTCGTTGCACCCGGCAACGCGCTCGTGCTCGTCGGCAGGACGGCCGCCGAGTTCGCCGGGAGTCATCTCGACGACGTCCTCGCCTCCACAGGCACGATCACGGTCGGCGGCATCGTCCCGCAGCCCGACTCCGGAGCCCCCGGCCGCTACCGGCGACTGCATCGCGCCATCGTCGGTGGTCTCGTGGCGTCGTGCCACGACGTGTCGGAAGGTGGGCTTGGCGTCGCGGTCGCCGAGATGTGCATCGCCGGCGACAAGGGCGCCGATGTGGCGGCACTCCCCGACGCCGATCCCGTCGTCGCACTGTTCGCCGAGTCGAGCGGTCGCCTCGTCGTCGAGGTCGCGCCCGACCAACTCGGCGCGTTCGTCGATGCCATGCAGGGGGACTCGCTCGTGATCGGCACCGTGAGCTCGGAGCCGGCGCTGACGCTGCCCGGTGGCCCGACGCTGGCTCTCGACGACCTGCGCACGGCGTTCGGAGTGGCGTCGAGCACCGTGGACACGCCGGTGTCGCCGTGAGCGAACCCTGCGAGCGAATCATCGTGACGGTGCGCCGCTGCGCAGCAGCGGAGCGGTCATTGGTGCACCGCCCGCCCCTGTCGTTCGTCCACACGGCCATGGTGCACCAATGAGCGAGCCTCGCGCGCTCGTCGTCGCCGGACCGGGCACCAACCGCGACGCCGACGTCGTCGCGGCGCTGTCCGTCGTCGGTGCCGAGCCGTCCGTGTCGCTCGCAGCCGAACTGGTCGACGACCCGACACGGCTCGACGACGCCGACATGCTCGTGATCGCCGGCGGCTTCAGCTACGGCGACTCGCTCGGTGCGGGGAGGATGCTTGCGCTCGACATCGCCGGGCCAACCGGCGACACGAAGCTCGGGTTGGCCATCGCCCACTTCGTCGACACGGGTCGCCCCGTGCTCGGCATCTGCAACGGGTTCCAGGTGCTGACGCAGGCCGGCCTGCTGCCGGGGGCACTCGGCCACAATCAGCACGGACGGTTCGACTGCCGCTGGGTGTCGCTGTCGCCACAGCCCGACTCCGTGTGCGTCTGGCTCGACGGCGAGGCCGACGATGTGCACTGCCCGATCGCGCACGGCGAGGGCCGGTACGTGCACCCCGACCCCGACGGGCTGCGCGCCGCCGGGCAGGTTGCGCTGTGCTACTCCGGGACGAACCCCAACGGCTCGATGGCCGACATCGCCGGCGTGTGCGACGCGTCGGGGGTCGTGCTCGGACTCATGCCGCACCCTGAGAACCACCTGTCGATGCGTCAGCACCCGGCGCACCGGTCGTCGGACGTGTCCGTGCACCTCGGGGTGCGCCTGTTCGCGGCCGGAGTGCGCCACGCCAATGGCCTCTGACACCCACGCCGCGCCGGGCGCCGTCGAGCCGTTCACGTCGATCGACCTGCCGCTCCCGGATCGTCGCGACGGCAAGGTGCGCACGTCGTACTCCTTCGGTGCGGACCGCCGGCTGTTCGTCACCACCGATCGCCTGTCGGCGTTCGATCGGGTGCTCGCCGGCGTGCCGTACAAGGGCCAGGTGCTGAACCAGCTCGCCGCCTGGTGGTTCCACGAGACGCGCGACATCATCGCCAATCACGTCATCGACGTGCCCGACCCCAACGTGCTCGTTGCCCGGGCGGCCACGCCGCTGCCGGTGGAGGTGGTCGTGCGCAGCTACCTCACCGGTGTCACCGACACCTCGATGTGGCGGCGCTACGAGTCCGGTCAGCGCACGATCGACGGTCACGTCCTGCCGGAAAGGATGAGGAAGAACACTCCCTTTCCCGGCGCCATCGTGACGCCGACGACGAAGGGCAGCGACGGCGATCACGACGTCCCACTCTCGTGTGACGACGTGGTGCGGCGTGATCTCGTGGCCGCAAACCGGTGGCGCGACGTGCAGGACGCGGCGCTCGCCGTGTTCGCGCGGGGCCAGACGCTCGCCGGCGAGGCAGGGCTCGTGCTCGCCGACACGAAGTACGAATTCGGTTACGACGACGAGAACCAGCTGCTGCTGATCGACGAGGTGCACACGCCGGACTCGTCGCGGTACTGGATCGCTGCGACCTACTACGAGCGGCTCGCCGCCGGCGAGGAGCCCGAGAGCCTCGACAAGGAGTTCGTGCGCCTCGCGTTCGCCGCCGCCGGCTATCGCGGCGACGGCGAACCACCTGCCCTGCCCGACGACGTCTGGGCGGCGACGTCGACGCGGTACATCGAGAGCTACGAACGGCTGACCGGCGAGCCGTTCCACCATGGCGAGTACCCGGTCGCCCCACGAGTGCAGCGCTGGTTGCACGACCACCCGCGCGAGACTGGAACGAGCTGATGAGCACCGAGCAGCCACACGACCCACGACACGACGACGATGCCCCACGCGAGGAGTGCGGTGTCGTCGCAATCTCCACCCCCAACGGCGACGGCATCGCCCAGCTCACGTTCTTCGGTTTGTTCGCCCTGCAGCACCGCGGGCAGGAGGCTGCTGGCATCGCAGTCAGCGATGGGCAGCGGGCGCGGGTGCACAAGGACGCCGGACTCGTCTCCAACGTGTTCACGAAGGCTGCCCTCGCGCCGCTCACCGGCTACCACGCCATCGGCCACACGAGATACTCCACGACGGGCGGCAGCTCGTCGCGCAACGTACAGCCGTTCCTCGTCGAGACGATGCACGGCCCGCTCGCCACCGCACACAACGGCAACCTCGTCAACGCGCAGGCGCTGCGCTCGGAGCTGCTCGCAAAGGGCTTCGGGCTGACGGCGTCGAGCGACAGCGAGGTGCTCACACTGATGCTCGCCTCGTCGGGCGGCTCGACATGGGAGGAGCGCGTCGAGCGCACGCTGCCGGCGTGGAAGGGAGCGTTCTCGCTCGTCCTGCTCGCCGCCGACGAAGTCGTCGCCGTGCGCGACCCGTGGGGGTTCCGTCCGCTCTCGGTCGGGCGCCTGCCGCACGGCGGACACGCCGTTGCCTCCGAGACGTGCGCACTCTCGACGCTCGGCTGCACCGACATCGACGAGGTCAAGCCCGGCGAGATCGTGACGTTGCGCGGCGCCGAGATCCGCCGGAGACAGGCGCTCACGCCGGCGACGAAGCAGGCGCGGTGCACGTTCGAGTTCGTCTACTTCTCCCGGCCCGACTCGCGCTGGGACGGCCAGATGGTGCACACGGTGCGTCAGAACCTCGGGCGCGAGCTCGCTCGCGAAACCCACGTCGACGCC
>Ga0136627_1001198_pt1 | contig 10172 bp, 9 predicted proteins | sample AntDrymUQ4892206_2_FD_104652 | JGI IMG/M metagenome (GOLD analysis project Ga0136627, IMG submission 104652) | Polar desert sand microbial communities from Dry Valleys, Antarctica - metaG UQ489 (22.06) | ecosystem: Environmental > Terrestrial > Soil > Desert | place: Antarctica: Dry Valley... | reverse complement strand
CGCGATCGGCGTCGCCGCGGCGCTGTCCTACCTGCTCGGCGGGCTCCTGCTCGACCTCACCTCGCCGCGGGTCACCCTCGTCGCAGCGGGCGCCGGCGGGCTGCTCGCCACCCTGGCGACCGCGGTGGCTCTCCGGCGCAGCTTCGACCGGCGCAGCTTCGACCGGCGCGGGTCGGGCCAGCGGCGCCGGCGACAACCGGGGCTCGGCGAGGGCAGTATCGAGGGTGGCCGGTGACGGCACCGACGAGCTGACCCGTTGGGGGAGCCGACGAGGAGCCCGGGCCTCCCACAGGGCATGCGACACCAACGACTCGCCACCGGTGATCACTGACGCCCGGGACGACGATGCTTATCCTTCACCCGCGAAGTGCCTCCCTCGACGGTCGATCTGGATCTCAGCAACTCCGATCAAACCGCGCTGAGCAGGCACTTCTGCGTATCCGGGGGTCCGGCATGTCGTTCACAAGATCAACTATGGTGAAGCCCGAGGTTTAATCGCTTCCATCTGGCCAGCTACTGACCTACCGTCCAAGCTACCACTCGGGGGGCACAGGGCTCTCCTGGTGGTCAACGGGAGGAGATGCTTGTGTCTGAGCGCAATGAGATCACGACGTCCGAGGACACCGAGCAGAGCAACGTGCTCGACGGCCTGGACAGCCTCCAGGTCCTGGAGGCTTCAGACCTCGACGAGGGTGTGGCCTTCCACGCCTTCCGCTTCAGGAACTGACGTCGCCCTGCCGCAGGCCGTCGCCCAGAGCGGCGGCGGCCTGCGGATGTGTCTGACCCTGAAAGGCCACAACGGCTCGTGAAGACCTATCTCCATCTGCTCCGCCACCCGCGCTTTGCTTCGTTGTGCCTCGGCCAAGCCGTCTCGCTCCTAGGCGACGCCCTCTTTCCCATCCTGGTGGTGGTCGCCGCAGCCCAGGCCGGCACACCGGCCGACACGATCGGCGCCGTCTTCGCAGCGCGGTTTGTCGCCCTCGGCGGCGTTGTGCTGTTCAGTGGGGCACTGCTCGACCGTGTCGACCCCGTGCGAGCAGCTGTGGTGGCCGACTCGATCCGGGTGGTGGTACTCGCGGGCCTGGCGGTGCTGTGGAACGGCGACCTCAATGCACTCGTGCTCGGCGCCGCTCTGCTCATCGGTGCGTGTGAGGCCGTCAGCGAGCCGGCCTTGCTCGTAGTCGCGCCGCGGATTTTGCCCGAGGGGGGCGACGAGGAGCGGGTGACGGCGGCATACGGGCTTCTCGAGGGAATGCGCAGCACAGCGGCCGTGGCCGGTCCGGTGCTCGCCGCAGCCTTGGTTACGGCACTCAGCCCAAGTTGGGGTGCGGCCGCAGCTGCCATCGCCTTCACTGTCTCGGCTGCGGCCACACGCTGGGCGGCCGCACGCGTCGTCGGCCGTTCCCGGCGCGACACCGCAGACGGCGACAATCAGGACGGCCCCGAAGAACCCCTCCTGAAATCCTCCGTACAAGGCCTGATGGTGCTCTGGCGCATCCGGTGGATCCGGGTCGTGGAGTCCTTGGCGGTCGTGCACGTCTTGTTGGCGGTCGGGCCGTGGATGGTCGCGATGCCGGTGGCCGTACTCGCGGGGGAAGGGTCCGCCAGTGTCTACGCCTTACTGCTGTCCGCCTTCGCCGCCGGCGCTGTCGCAGGAGCGTTGCTCGGCGGCCGCATTCGAGGACCTGCCCGCGGCGGCATCTCCCTCGTCCTGTTGGCCGCGTTTGGGGTAACCGCCCTAGCGCCCGCAGTGATTGATTCACTGCCTGTGTTGATCGCGTTGTTCGTCCTCGGCGGCGCGGGGCAGCAGGCCTTCGACGTGGTCAAGATGGCGGCGATACGATCCGAGGTGCCTGAGCGGCTGCACGGCCGTGCCTTCTCGGCTGACTTCTTCTTCTCCTTCGCCGCGCTGCCCCTCGGGCAGGTGGTCGGAGCGTTCGCCCTACATTTTGTCGAGGCCCGCCAGATCTTGCTCTGGTCAGGAGTTCTCGTCATCGTGACCACCTGCGTGCCGCTACTGCTGTCCGCAGACACGCGCAGGTTCGCCTCGGCCGCCGACGCGGTTGCCCCGGCCGCTCCGGAGTACAGCGATGCCTCCGCTTGACGTGTTCGAGGAACACGGCGAAATCGCTGCGCTCTGGGGAACTAGACTGTATGACGGCCGCACGGTCGTGTGCTTCGACCGTCACCTGGATCTCAAACCGCTTGTTCCGGGCGGCGAGGAGCTGTTGATGGCGGCGCTCGCCGATGAGCGTGACCTGGCCGGAGTCGTGCGCAAGCAGCCGATCCGAGGCGTAGCAGGCGCATTCGGTCTCGACGACTTCTGGACAGCAGCGTCGTTGGCTGGCCAGGTCAAAAGACTTGTCTGGGTGCCGAGCTGGTCTTCACGGCCAGGTTGGCACGCCTCCGCCCTCAGTGCGGTCTCCCTGATCGCGACGTCCGGTGAATCACCCGAGGCGGTCGCACGTGAATGCTGTCTACGAGTACACCTCTGCGGTATCGAGCTGCACGTCGTCCCTTGGAACCTGCTCGGTGTCCACGCGCGTGAGCACATCGTGGCCGACGTGGCTGTCGACATCGACCTCGACTGGCTCGTCGATGAGCACGGTCAGGTCGAGCATCCGCCGAGCCGGCTTGCCGCTCTCGTCACCATGCTCGGTGGCGAGGTGACGTCGATGACGTGGTCGACGCGATCTGGGTTCCTGCCCAAGGAGTTTCGCAATGTGAGCGTCTGTGTGGCGCGTGAGCTGGGGCACAGTACAACACTGTCCTCCTATCTGCCCGAAACCCCGTGGCCTGAGGGATTGCTCCTCGACGTCCACCGAGGCGCCCCTGCCGACCCCTGGCTACGCTCGGAGGCCGAGTTGTGCACGAGCGCACCCGGAGTAGCCCAAGCACTTCTGGGGCTCCTTGTGGTCCGCACCGACCCCGTGGCAGGGAAGCGTTACTACGACGAGGCGGTCAGTTGCGGCTACACCTCGAGCTGGCTCGCCTACAAGCTCGGCATCTCACGCTACGCGGAGGGCGCCATGTCAGAGGCGCGCTCGTGGCTGTGTCGTGCTATCGTCACGGACCCACGGGACACGCTGGCCATGCACGCGCGGGTTCTTCTCGGCCGATCTCGTATCGAGCACCAGGAGCCCGGCCTGGCTCTGGCCGAGTTCCGTGCTCTTGCTGCGGATCTGCCTCTCCGGCAAGGGGTCTGGAGCACGGTGGACCTGCTCGCCCGCCAGGTCGGAGACGAGGGTTCGCGTGAGGAAGCGCGGGCCGCTCTGGCCTCAATCGACCGGTTGTTGCGATGCGATGTCGCCGAGGAGCTGTCAACGTGACGGACGTGCTGCTGGTGTTCCCGCCGCTGACTGAGGCGGTGCAGTTCCCCTATCTCGCGCTGCCTCAGTTGGCTTCGGCCTGGCGAGCCCAGGGAATCAGTGTCCTTCCGCTCGACCTCAACCTCGTCTATCGACAGACAGTGCTGACCGCTGACGGCAACGAGGACACCAGGCATGAGATCGCTGGCGCGCGGACACCCGCAGATCTCTATCGTAATCTCGCGGAGGACTATCGACGCAGGCAGGGTGCACGGATCTTGACCACGTCGCGTGACCGCAGCGTCGGGTTCGAGCAAGAGTCGGCGATCCAAGCGGCTGCCCGCTTTACCTGCCGCCAGGCCGAACGTGATCGCTGGCTACTCGATGACGTGGCGTCCATCCACGACGTGCAGGCTGCCGTCGAGGACAGTGCCGACTCGTGGTCGGTTCAGGTGTGCACAGATCTGCTCGTCAAGCAGCTGCAGCAGTCCGAAGCGGCCGTTTTGGCCTTCTCGGTGCCGTTCTTCAGTCAAGTCGTCCCAACACTCAGCCTGTTGTGCGCGGTCAAAAGGCAACTGCCTGACGTGCGTGTGGTTCTGGGTGGTCCGACCGTGCAGATGTGGTCGACGGTCCTGCAGCGCCACATCCCCGTCGCTTGCAAGGTGGACCACTGGTGCACCGGGCACGGTGAGGGATTCATGGCTACGGTGCTGGACGGAACCGCAGGTCAGACATCCACCCATGACCTGGACGACGGGATGAACATCAACCAGCAGGTCTGTCCCGACTTCACCGGACTGAGCCTGGACGACTACTCCAACCAGGCACACCAGTTCCCCTACCGGCTGACGCTTGGCTGCTTCTGGGGGCGCTGCACTTTCTGCTCCTACGGTAACCGCTACCTCGCCGCACGTGCCTTCCAGCAGATTGCGCCCGACCGTGCCGCCGAGCACCTGCTTGCTCTGGCGGCAGACTTGCAGGTCACCGACGTCGCCGTCTGCGACGAGAACACCGGGCTTCGCCACCTGATGCGTATCATGCGCGCTGCCAAAGCGCGAGGTGCTGACCTGACATATCGCGTACGCGCTCGCCTGGAGCCGGAGCTGGCCGACTTGGACTTCTGCCGCACTTTACGTGAGCTGGGGTGCATCCAGATCTCGGCTGGCATGGAAACGATGGACCAAACCATCCTCGACTCGGTCGACAAGGGCCAGCAGGCGGTGACCGCGGAGATCGCCGTGCGGAACCTGGCGGACGCCGGGATCACTCTTAACTTGTCGTTCATGGACGGTTTCGACCATCCCAACGCGGTGCGCGCTGCGCAGGACACCGCCCGCATGATCCACCGCAACACGACGACCATGGGACTCGACACGATGCAGCTTCTGGTGGCTGAGCCGGGTAGTCGACTGTGGGAGTCCCGCAAGCGTGAGCAGGGTGGCGAGTTCCTCGTATCCAATGCCGGACTGGCTTTTGGTGCAGGCAGATTCGGCGGCCGACTGCTTGCGGCAGAGCAGACCGAGAGGGCCCGTTCGCGGTTGCGGGATATGGCCGTCAACGCGGTGCCCGTGGCCGAGCGCAGTACGCGTCCCGATCTCCTCGAGGCGCCGGCCACTGGCCAAACGGTGCACAAGGCGCGGCCCCGACTGGGCGTGTCGGTGGGCAGGACCGACGCGGGGCACGTCCTCTACGACGTCGCGTGGCCGAGCCTCGCCCGCATCCCCGAGTCGATCACCGAGACTGCCGCAGGCCAGTTGGTCGGTGATGTCGGTCCAGCCCGCGAATGGCTGACGGCCATGGTCCACAAAAGATTACTGATCGATTTAGGGGCTTCGTGATGAAGAGACTCGGTATGGGGTTGGGATTGGACCTCGTGTGGGGGGAACGCATCGGTTTCGACAAGGCCGGCGGTGGGCGACCCACCGACCAGGTGCTGGCTTTTCTGGACCGCTACCGCGAGCAGTTCGACTACATGTTCGTGGCGTTCCAGCCGATCGACTTCGGCCCGTTGGCGGCGGAGCGCTACTATAAGGCCTACGATACGCTCTTCGAGGCCTTCGGTTCCGACCGCGCTCGGGCACTTCACCAGACAATTCTGAACACGGGCAGCGCAGAGCGATACGAGAAGTCAGACATCGCGGTCTTCACCAACGATCTTATCGCACGCTACGGATTCCGATGGGTGATCGAGGACCTCGGCATCTGGTCGCTGGGCGGACGATCACTGCCATATCCGATGCCTCCTGTGCTGACCGAGCAGGGGCTGGCTCAGTGCATCGAGAACGTCAGCGAATGGGTGGGCATGCTCGACGCTCCGCTATCGATTGAGTTTCCGGGATTCACCGAAGGCGGCAGCTTCCTGGTGGGCGATCTGGATGCATTCGAGTTCTTTGGCGAGGTGGTGCGGCAGACCGGCGCGTTGGCCACGATCGACGTCGGGCACATCCTTGCCTACCAATGGCTTCTGGGTCGGACAGGCGAGCGAATGTATGAAGGCCTCGATGCGTTGCCTCTGAATCGCTGCCACGAGTTCCACCTGTCCGGATGTCAGATCGTCAACGGACGCTTCAGGGACCTGCACCATGGCGTGCTCCTAGACGAGCAGCTCGACCTGTTGACGTACCTGTTACCCTGCACCACCAACGCGGTTGGGGTAACATACGAGGATCCCAAGTTCGACCCGCAGGGCTTGCTCGTGGTCAAGTCGGTGCCCAATGCGGAGCGGCTGTTCGAGATCGTCGGCCGCTGGTCCAGGGAGCAGGCATGATGACGAGCATCACCGACGACCAGCACACCCGCATCTTGGCGTTCCTGGACCGCCTGCTGTACGACGCGCAGGTCCGCGATGCTTTTATCGAAGGCGGGGCGGACGACCCCCGAGTGGAGCTGGACGACGACCTCCGTGACGCGTTCAGCCGAGTCGACCTGCATGAGCTTAGGCTCGTGGGCAAAAGGGTCCGTTCCGAGGTGCTCGGCGGAGGCATCGGGACCGGTGCCGGTATCAAGGCGATGTTCGAACAGACCCTGGATCTCTTTCACGACGTGCTCGGGATGTCGGTCCACGACATCGCGGATGAGTTCATCGCATCACCTCACTTCCGCTCGTTCCGCGACGTGCCGTTCTCGCCAGCGGGCAGGGGAGTGATGGTGCCGGAGGCATTCTACGCCTTTTTGGTGGCCCGACCGGATCTGTGCACGGACCCGGACGTCGAACCCTGTGCACATCACGAGGCAGCCACTGCGATCACTGCAGCTGTGGCCACGGGTGCTTCGGCGACGTTCGACGTGGCCTTGCCGGGCGCGTCGTGGCACTCCGGGGTTCTGTGTATCCACCGTCATTATCCCGCTGGCGGCGGGTCCACTGCTCAGTCGAGCATGTACCTCGCGGGCAACGGTCGATGTGTCAGGGGACCGGCGACGCGGGAGACGTTCGAACAGGTCGTAAACTGCCTCGACGCCATCGCCGCGGACGAAAACCCCGAGCCGGCCTCCGATCACCGAATGTTCGTGCGGATTCGGCAGTGGGGTTTGGTCTCATGATGACTCGCACACTCGTGAGGATGACTTCGTTCGACGTTGACCAGTTCTATGTCGAGCACTGGCGACGTAGGCCGGTGCTCCTCATCGGATGCGCGGACAGTTTCGTTGACCCCGCGGTCGGCTGGCCCGAGGTGCAGCGGCTGCGCGAAAACGTCGACCCCCACGCCGACCAGTCGGTCAGGGAACGCGCAGACGGCAGGGTTCTCTTCGTCAATCAGGTCCAGATGCACTCGACCCGACTCAAGGAGGCGACGGACCGGCTAGCAGAGCTCATGGGCTGGGATCATTGTTCTGCGGACCTTTCGGTGACCCGGGGCGCCGGCACCGGGATCGGCGCCCACTTCGACCACAGCGACAACTTCGTGGTGCAGCAGCAGGGTGTCAAGAGCTGGCTCGTCGGGCACCCAGAGGACACGCCCGAGCGGCACCGACGTGCGCGGATGCTGGAGGTAGCCGGCTTCGTCCCCCATGCGCAGTTCCCGCATCAGCCGCTGTCGGCGTTGCTCAAGCCGGGCGACGTGCTCTATCTGCCCATCTTCGCTCCGCACGAAGGGGTTCAGGCCTCTGGCGACGACGGTTCAATCAGTGTTTCCTTCTCCTACAACGCCGAGAGTGCTCTGAGCCGCTACGGGCGGTCGATCTTGTCGGTCGCCTCCGAGCACCCGAGCTGGTGGAAGCCTTTGCCGCTCACCGGAACTGATGCCGAGGAGCTAATGGCGACCTTGCGCGACGCCGTTCGTCACTCCATTCACGACAGCCACTGAAACGGTTCGGCCCATGCGCAGTGATGACCTTGCCCACGACGTCTCCGCCCAAGGGCTCCCAGATCTGACTGGCTTGGTCCTGCCCCGTTCGGTTGACGGAGTCCGCGCCAACGCCTTGCTGCACCGTGTCGTGTCCCGTCAGTACCTCGTGCGTTGGGCGCGCGCCCTGCGTCGGCTGCGCGGTGTCGGACTCGACGCATCTGGTCATGCGATGGCTCAGAATGTCCTCGCCGCAGCCACGGTGGACCAGGCGCTCGAGCTCGCGTCCCGGCCTGACGTCACCGCGTGGATTTGGCGCAGCGAGTCCAGGCATGCTGACCAGCACGTTCTGGACCGGGACCTCGCCAACCGGCTCTTCGGCGACGCACTCGCGCTGGGCTGTTTGGAGCCGGGCGAGGCTGCGGACCTTCTCGTCGACGGCCTGCTGCTGTGGCCCCAGGGGGGCCGTGCGAACGGAGGCGATGTGCTGAGCGACCTGGATCCGGAGTCCGCTGTGACGTGCGGTGCGGATGCCCAGGCACCCCGTCTGCGCAGCGTGGCCACCGTCGAGCTTCCGCGGGGCAGCCGTATGGTGGGCTGCCCGGTGCTCCTCCCAACGGACTCTCTGATGTCTGACATGGGCGAGGTGGACGAGCCCGTGGCCGACCTGGATGACGAAGTTGCCCTGCACTTTGCATCGGTGGTTCAGGACGGCGTGAAGGTCCTCGAGGGCACGTGGCCGACCGGATTGGACATGATATCCATCGACGTCAGAGCGGTGGCGCCGCTCCGATCATATCGTGGACTGCGTCCACTGAACTACAGCATACACGGACTGCGGGGTCTGGTCTGCACTAGTAAACGCCCGGACTACATGCTCGCCCAGACCCTTGTGCACGAGGCGACCCACAACCGTTTCAGCGGGATCCTCGACTGCACGGCAGTCGTGGAAAACCCTGAGTCGACGCACTTCTCGCCGTTCGTGGACGCAATCCGGCCTCTGGGTTATCTCCTGCACGGCGTATTGTCGTTCGTCAATGATGTCTATGCAGCGCAGTCATACCTCGCCGGGCCACAGACGCTCGATCCGGAGGTCTCGAAGCGGGTCGAACGCTACGTCGAGGCGAAGATGTCACACCTCGACCTAGCCTTCGCCAACCTCACATCCGTGGCGAGGCCCACGACGGCGGGCGCTCAGCTGCTTGCCGGTTGTGACGAAGCGCTCAAGGTGCTCCACCGTTGATAGTGCTTCCACCCGAGGTTCTCGATGACGTGCGGTCCCGGTTGGGACAGGACACCGTTGTGTGTACCGAAACCAACGAGGGTCTGCACTCGATCCAGCTGAGGCTGGGCGCGGACCGGCACGGTGACACGGCGAAGTGGGGATGTGCGGCCGCTGACCCGACATGGCTCCTGGATGCCGTCGAGGGAGGGGTGCGCCAGCTCATGACGGACCGGGAGTGCCTGGCCCGACGGGTCCCGCTGCCCGGTCTGGTCCACGGCCCCACAGTGATGTCCGCCCACGCCGCAGGCGTGTTCGTTCACGAGTGTTTCGGGCACACAAGCGAAGCCGACAACTACCTCGAACACCGTGACGATCTGGGTATCTCGATAGGCGACCGGTGGACCTCGGCCGGCCTATCCGTCCGCGACGACCCCACGACCTGGCCCTTCGCTGGCAGTTATCGCGTCGACGACGAGGGGATCCCCGCCACGGATGTGACGCTCGTGAGTGCCGGTAGGTGGGTGGGACTGTTGACGGACGCTGAGCGCGCTAGCCTCAGTGGGGGTGTGAGCACCGGGCACGGGCGTGGTCCTCAAGGGGCCATCTCGCCGCGCTGCAGCGTGCTGACGGTCGCGGCCGGGGACCGCAGCCCGACCACCCTGCTTGCCGCGATCACCGAGGGGTGGCTGCTCGGCACGCCGATCGGTGGCTTCTCCATGGGAGCCCACGTGGTGCTGGAGCTGCTGTGGATCAAAGCGGTCCGCGACGGCGTCGCGTGTGAGGACGTTGTCTACGGTCCCGCAGTGATTCGTGCACACAAGGCGGCTTTGGCGCGCCAGATCAGTGCCATCGGCTCGGACGTCTTCATCAACAGCTCACCATTCCGGTGTGTCAAGAACGGCTGGGAGGTCGGGTCGAGTCTGCTCGCCCCGTCGATGCTGATGGACCAGGTGGTGCTACGACCCATGCATTCGTCCTTGATGTCGGAGGACCGTGCCGCCCGGGCCGGGAATTCTCGCCACCGTGGACGTGCGGGTCGGCCCGGGGCTGAGACCTGATTCCGCGAGCCTCGTCGTGGCGGGTGCCGGCGGGCTGCCCGCCACCCTGGCGACCGCGGTGGCTCTCCGGCGCAGCTTCGACCGGCGCGGGTCGGAGCAGCGGCGCCGGCGACAACCGGGGCTCGGTGGGGGCAGTATCGAGGGTGGCCGGTGACGGCACCGACGAGCGGACCCCGTCGGTGGAATGGACGAGGAGCCCGGGCATGCCAGATGATTCGTTCCGGTTCGGATTCGAGCCGCTCGACGATCTGCTCAGCCGGCTGGCGGGAGGTCTGGAGGCGCTCGGCGGGGTGGGTCG
>Ga0136627_1001197_pt1 | contig 10175 bp, 7 predicted proteins | sample AntDrymUQ4892206_2_FD_104652 | JGI IMG/M metagenome (GOLD analysis project Ga0136627, IMG submission 104652) | Polar desert sand microbial communities from Dry Valleys, Antarctica - metaG UQ489 (22.06) | ecosystem: Environmental > Terrestrial > Soil > Desert | place: Antarctica: Dry Valley... | reverse complement strand
CTGCCGATGCAGTTCAACGACCTGATCGGCCAACGCCGACGCAGGCGTGGCATAGACATCACGGTCCGCGAGGGCGTCGATGCGGGCGGCTAGACAGGCAACATCGCTCCCGCCGCTAGGGTCAGCACCCGCCACACTGTCCGTCGAACACATGTGCCAAGTATGGCTCATACCTACGACAAAAGTAGCGGTGAGCCGTCAGGTGACCGTTTCCCACGTATAGTCGCATCCGGGCGCGGGTTTGTGACTATTTATGGGAAATAGCCCGTTCGGCCGCGCACCTACACGTTCCCTACGTGCGGTGATTCCAGCAGCCCTAGCCGTAGCGCGGTCATCAGGGCTTGCGCCCGGTTACCGGCGCCGAGTTTTTCATACAGCTTGGAGATGTGGGTCTTGGCAGTGGATTCGGACACGTAGAGCTGCTTGGCTATGCCGGCCACGCTCATCCCGTCGGCCAGTAGCTTGAGTACCTGACCCTCACGTGGCGACAGATGCGGCCCGCTGGGGGTGAGTCGACGCTTCATCGCCTCGGCCAGATCGGACGCGGTGAAGGCGTTCGGTGACGATTTGGCGTGCCGTGCCGCCGCGACGACCTCGTCGGCCGGCGCATTCTTGGGAACGAACGCGCTGGCACCGGCCTCGAGCGCACCGAAGAGCTGGTCGTCCCCGGCATACATGGTCAGCACCACGATCCCGACATCCGAACGGGAGGACCGCAGCGCTCGAGTTGCGTCAAGGCCACTGCCGTCGGGCAGCCGAAGGTCCATGATCACCACATCGGGCCGAAACTCACCCGCCCGAGCGATCGCGTCTTTGACGGTGCCGGCCTCGGCGACGACACGAAACTCCGGGTCACGTTCGAACGCGTGCTTGAGTCCCTGTCGGATCAGATCGTGGTCGTCCACCAATAGTACGGTGGTAATGTTGGTCCGCTGCTCACGTGGTGGCTGGTGCTGCTGTTGCAATGGTGCGCGTGAGCCCGGTGGCGGGTTTAATCCTGCGGTCATGTCGGCCATGCTCCTCATCGACGTCACTGGCTCATCGGCGTCATCGGCTCAGTACGGTATCCCTAATATTACCGTGCATAGCGGGTCATTCGCCCCCTAGCGACACGCTGACAGTTGTGCCGCTGGGTAGACGCTCGGAAATATCGAGGTTCGCCCGAATTCGCTCCACCCGCTCGGCCATGATGGACATGCCGTAGCTGTCTTTGCGCCGCTGCGCGATGTCGATCCCGGTTCCGTCGTCGCTGATCTCCAGCCGGGCCCGGGGCGGATCGACATCGCAGCTCACCCAAAGGTTGGTGGCATGAGCGTGCTTGCGGGCGTTGGTAATCGCCTCCTGCGCTATGCGCAGCAACTCCGACTCCACGGCGGCCGGTAGACGCGCGGTTGCGGCGCCGAGGTTCAGGTGTACCCGCAAGCCCGCCGAGTTGCCGACGGTGCGAGCATACTCCGCGATAGCACTGCCCAAACCGCCATGACGATCGACATCGCTGCGAAGTTCGAACAAGCTCAGCCGTAGCTCGCTGATCATACGGGTGACTTCGCTACGCAGGCTCGTCAGCTGCTCGGTGGCCACCTCCAGGCGTGGAGACTGGGCGCCGATCTCGGCGATGGCATTATCCAAGCCGTACCCCACGATCACGAGTTCTTGCGCGATGCCGTCATGGATTTCACGGGCAAGCCGTTGTCGTTCTTGGGCGGTGGCGATGCTACGAACGTCGTCGAATAACAGCGCGGTCTCCAGTCGGATCGCGGCGCCGCGTGCGATAGTCTCCGCGCGTTCTACCGCCCCGGGTGTCGGAGGATCATCGGAGGCGGCACTTTCCAGCACGATCAGGCCGACGGTGCGCACCCCGGTCACCAGCGGAAGCACCACACCGGTCGCAGGCCCCGCCGGCTCGTCGTCGGAAGCCGGGCGCATCGCCGAACGGGTGAGCAGTTGCGGCTGCTGAGTGGCCCATGCCTCCGCAATGGCGGAATCTCGATCCAGCGAGGTCTCCCAGGCCGCCCGTTCGGGGCCTCGTTGGGCCAGCACTTCCAATCGCCCGCCGCCGGCGGCGGTGAAGGCTGCCGCGTTGTCGGCCGGTACCACTGCCCGCAGTTCGTCGAGCAGATGCTCGGCGATGCCACCGGGGTCCAGCGTGCCGGGAAGCTGCCGTGCGATGGTACGTAACTGAGTGAGTAGCCGGGACGCTTCGGCGTATTCGGCTTGGGGAGAGTTACCGGGTACTTTAGCCATAGGTCTTTTCAAGCATAGATCTGCGCTATCTCTTCGGCGTATCGGTCGGCTACGAGGGTTCGCTTTAGCTTCAGGGTAGGTGTGAGTTCCCCGGTCTCGACGGTGAAGTCTTGGGCCAGGATGCGAAATACCTTGATCGACTCGGCGCGGGAGACGGCCTCGTTGACCGTGTCTATCGCTTGCGCGATGCTCGCGCGAAGCTCCGGATCGTGTCGCAGCTGCTCGAGGGTCTCGCTGGGTTGTCGACCGCCCCGTTGCCGCCACGTAGCGAGCATGTCGGTGTCGATGGTGATCAGACATCCGATGAAGGGCCGGTTGTCTCCGACCACCATGCATTGGCTGATCAGCGGATGAGCGCGCAGCGCGTCCTCCAACGGGGCGGGTGCCACGTTTTTTCCCGACGAGGTGACGATGATCTCCTTCTTGCGTCCGGTGATGCTGAGGTAGCCGTCGTCGTCGAGGGATCCCAGATCCCCGGTGTGCAACCAACCGTCGGCGTCGATCGTCTCCGAGGATGCAGCGGCGTTGTTCCAGTAGCCGTCGAAGACCAGACCACCTCGGACCAGAACCTCGCCATCGTCGGCGATGCGAATCGCTACGCCGGGCAGTGGCCGTCCTACCGTGCCGACGCGGTTGTGCTCAGGGGTGTTGACGGTGCAGGCTGCCGTGGTCTCGGTGAGCCCGTATCCCTCGTAGATCGTGATGCCGGAGCCTCGAAAGAAGTGGGACAGGCGGGCTCCCAGCGGCGCCCCGCCGGAGATCACCTTGGTGCAGCGGCCACCGAGCACGGCGCGTAGCTTTCGGTATACCAGCAGGTCGAAGACCGCGTGTTTGGCGCGTAGCGCTAGCCCGACACGCCCCGAACCCAGCGCGGTGCTGTAGGCGATGGCGGTCGTGGTCGCCGAGTCGAAGATACGGCCCTTTCCCGCGGCAATAGCTTTCTGGTGAGCGCCGTTGAACAGTCGTTCCATCACGCGCGGAATGGCCAGCAGGGTAGTGGGGCGCAACCGCGCCAAGTCGTCGAGCAGGTGGCTGGTGTCAGGGCTATGTCCGACCGTGGTGCCGGTTACGATCGCGCCGCATTGGATCTCACGGGCAAGTACGTGCGCCAGGGGCAAAAACAACATGGTCGACGCGCTGCGATTGAACAACTCGCGCAGCACGCCCATGCCGTTGCCGAGACCGAAGAGAAAGTTGCGGTGCAACATGCGGCAGCCCTTTGGGCTACCGGTGGTGCCGGAGGTGTAGATGATGGTCGCCACGTCGTCGGCGTGCAGCGCCTCACGTCGTGCTGTGACCTCGCTGTCGTCGATATCCACGCCGGCGGCGGTGAGCACGGCGATCGCGGGTTGCGCGGTTTCACCGGTTTCGGGGTTTGCGTTTGCCTGGTCGATCTCGATGCACCAGACGTGGCGCAGCGCTGGCAGGTTCGTCCGGACCCGCGCCAAGGTGTGGCCGGCATCGTCATCGGTTTCGACGATACAGGCCACCGCACCGCAGTCATGGAGAATCCACTCGGCCTGCTGTGCCGAGGATGTGGGATAGATCGGGACTACGACCGCGCCGCCCGCCCAGATCGCATAGTCCAGCAGCGTCCACTCGTACCGGGTGCGTGACATCAGGGCGACTCGATCGCCGGGTGCGATCCCGTTGGCGATCAGCCCCCGCGCCACTGCGGTCACCTCGTCGCGGAAACCCCTCGAGGTGACGTCACCGAACCCGTCCGCGGTGGGGATCCGCGCCACCACGTGGTCGGGGTGCTCACAAGCGTTGCGCCAGATGGAGTCGGTGAGGTTGGCGTCAGCGGGCACCGACGTAGCTAAGGCAAGGCTGAATTCGCGCACCCGGATGCTCCTTAGTTGGTGCGGCTAAGAGGCTCCGGCAAATGAGACGCTGCCGGTGTTTTACTGTTCTTGAGCCGCCTTTTCGATTCTCTTTTCAGGCGTCGGCTCCTGCGGCCTTGGCAGCCCCTCATGTGCCGGTCGCTCTAACCTACTCGTTCATTGCCCAGGATGCGAGGCTACGAGCCGAGCTCGCGGAGCACGATCTCGGTGGCCTGGTTCACCTGGTCGCAGCTGGGAGCCGGTGCGGGCGGCTCCTGCGGACTGGAACCATAGGCCTGCAGCGTGACAACCGCCAACTGGGCACTGTTTTTCACCTCAGGGTCTGCGGGCTTGATGATCATCGTGTTATCGCACGCGCTCCCGCCGGCCACGAGGGCCCTGGTGGAGGAGCGGACACCCTCCAGACCACCGAGCTGAACACGTTCCGTCTGCTGTCCCTCGGCGGATGTTTCGGGTGTTGGGGTGGCACCTAGATCGAACATGACGATGAAGGCCTGCCTGTAGGCCTCGCCTTGTTCGGTCAATTCGATTCTGCATTCGTAGGGGCCGACGTATTTGACCGGTGCGGCCTTCCAGCCTTCGACGAGAGAGACAATCTCGCTGCGAGCGGCGCAGGGATCCTTCCCGATGATGGTGCGACCCTTAAGGGTCTGCTTGCGGGGTGTAAGCGTCAACGCTTTGTCGGAGATTTTCGCCAAATAATCCCGTGCCACCTCGCAGCGCTCCGGCCAGCTCTTGTTCGATTCACTGTCTGGCACGACCCGACGTACTCGAAGGTTGACCGAGAAATCCAGATCCGGATAAGGAAGATTGTAAGAGCAGGTGTCGCCTGTGGGATCCTTGGGCGAGCGGGAGCGAAATGCTTCGTGGCCGGCCACGTCCTCAGCGCTGTCACCCGAGGCGCCATCGACAGCGTAAGGATATCCAAGTACAAGCTCGAATACGAAGAAGTCCTCGCTAGGGTCACCTTTCTTTCCCGTGGTGGCAACGCAACCATTCGGCTGGTTACCGAGACTGGTACCGAGTCGGACGACCTGGTCCGGCCCGAAGCGTTTGAGGAAGGACCGGTCATGAACCGAGCAGGGGTCGGTGGCTCGAATTTTCTTCATCAACGTGGCGGTCGAGTCCGGTGCACTGTCGTTTTCGGCGTCGCTGGACTTAGGACGCGCGGAGTTGTTGGACTCATCGTCCTTGTTGAGCAGAAGTACGCCGCCAAGGCTGAAGCTGAGGAGCAGTACAACGCCGGCGATGATGCCGATGATGAGATCGGTTTTCTTTTTGGGTGGCACCGGCGGGTAAAACTGTGGCGGGTAGGACTGGCCTCCAGGAGGAGGCGCTTGCTGCCACGGTGGTTGGTTCCCGTGCCCCTCGTAGCTCATTCCCGTAACCTACTACCCGAATGATCAACGTGCGCCAAGTGACATCGGGCGTTCGAGTAGAAATACTGTAATGGCCCCAATTGTATGGGGAGGTGCCACCCGGAAATTTTCGCGGAGAAACGCCCCCTTGGCCGCCGACATCTTATAGAAGGGGTCATTCCCGGAGTAGTACCGGATAAAAAGCCATGCCCTCGACACACCGGAAAGGCACGGAGCCACTTCAGCGCATTCTGTCGGATGAAATCGACCGATTTCTTCAGCGCTCTTGGTCGCCAATGCATCGGGTAACTGAGAAGCGGGAAGACCGTAATAGCGCAACATATTCCTCGGGTCGGCCGACGACTTATCACTGAACAGCGCGACGTCCCCGGGCCGGAGGCGCGAAGATACATAGTCGACTACCGCGGGGCCGTTGAAAGAAGCACGCCCGAAGCCTTCGGCTAAAGAGTGACCGGAGTTGCTACGAACGGTCCAATGCAGTGGAACCACGAATAATGCCAACAACACGAATACCGTCACAGCATGACGGGCGCCCAGCCACGACAGAGACAGGGAGACGAGCAGAACAAGCCCCGGAATCATGAAGTACAGGTAGCGACTAACCCAATAGGATTGCGGCCCGTACATCGAAGTAAAATAGAGCAGGACCGGTAAGACCAACAACCAGGCCAGTAGCATGCCCCATGCCCGCCCGGCAAGCTTCAAACCGACCAACCCCAAGCCAAGAAGCACACACCCAAGCCCTATGGAGCCGGTGATTGCCAATGAATCAAAAAATGCCGTCCCTTGCGGCTTCGGTACCCAGCCCAACTGCGCAATCTGCCGTTGGCCGAGGTAAATCATGGGAGACAGCACAAGTAAACCTCCGACTGTGCTGACCAGCCATCGTTGTGGTTGTCTATCTCTGGTGATGTACCAACGTTGGGCCACAAAGGCTCCGTGTGCGACGAGTAATAACAACGCGATCACACTGGTCATGCCTAGGGCCACGACCGACGCGCCGTAGTACAGCCACCGCCACCGCTGTGGTGCCTCGAGCGCTATCACCAGTACTAGAGTCGCAAGCACGGCGAACATGACGGTGAATGCTATGGCTCGCGTTTCCTGCCCGACTCGGGAAATGCCAGGTAGAATGGCGAAAAGCACGCCGGCGAACAAACCGACCTGAGTTGAAAAAAGTCGACGTCCTAACACCGATAACAGTGCGGCGGTAGCCGCTACAGCGAGAATGGATGGCATTCGCAACGAAAGCTCAGAATCCCCGAACACCTGTATCCAGGTATGCATAAAAATGTAGTAAGGAGCCATTACGATGTCCAGGTTGTGAAACAAATTCCACAACTGAGACCATGAACGCCGCACCGCGCTCCATGTGGCCAGTTCATCCCCCCATAATGAGGGCCCGGACGCACCTATAACGGTGACGCTGAAAGCCAGTGTTGCCGGAAGAGCCCAATACCACCGTTCACAACGCCGTGCCTGTTCGCCCGCGAAACTACTCAGCCGGGTGAATGCCGACCAGGCATTTTCGGTTACCGTAATCTCTCTGATCCCATCGTCGATCCAATCTAAGAACGAAGCCCCTAAATCGCCCAATTGACTTAGTAACAACCTGCTCAGTAGCGGCTGCTCGAGGGCTATGAGTGAGAAGATACAGGTGCTTCAGCGCGGCTTACCCGGTCGGGGAACACTTGCCGACGCGGATGTTCCCGCGCTGCCGCTGCCGCGGATAGCCGGCGTTGCGAGGTTCGATCATGGCTTGATCGGTCCTTGCGGGCACTAGTCTGATGACGCTGAGGGGGAGAAGATGGCGGCGGAGCCCATAAGAGTAAAACCGAAGAGGCCGAGGCGCGGCACTGCCACGTTGCGCTGGCCGAGGAGATTGCGCAGCATCAGTTCAACTATTACGTCACCGATTCCCCGACGATCTCCGACGCCCAGTTCGACCGTCTCATGCGTGAGCTCATCGAATTAGAGGAGCGCTACCCCCAACTGCGTACGCCGGAGTCCCCGAGCCAGCAGGTAGGTGGAGGTTTCTCCACCGATTTCGCTACGGTGGATCACCGTGAACGCATGCTCAGCTTGGACAACGCGTTCAACCTCGACGAGCTGAACGCATGGGCGGACCGGGTTAACGCAGAAGCCGTCGGTGCGCTGCATTACCTGTGTGAACTCAAGATCGACGGGCTCGCGGTAAATCTGCTGTACGAGCAAGGGCGCTTGGTGCGCGCCGCGACGCGCGGCAATGGCGTCACCGGTGAGGACGTCACCTACAACATACGCACCATCGCGGCCGTGCCCCCGGTGTTGCGCGGTGAAAATCAACCCGACGTGCTCGAGGTGCGAGGCGAGGTTTTTTTCGACGTCAGCGACTTCAACGACCTCAACTCCGAGTTGGTTGCCGCGGGAAAGCCGCCGTTTTCCAATCCGCGTAACAGTGCCGCTGGATCGTTACGACAGAAAGATCCTCGTGTGACCGCCGCGCGTCCGCTGCGCATGCTGGTGCACGGCATCGGAGCCCGCCAGGGTGGTCCACAGCTGGTCAGGCAGTCCCAGGCGTACGAACAGTTGGCCGGTTGGGGCTTGCCGGTCTCGGATCGGTATGCCGTGGTCGAGACCATAGCCGATGTTGCCGCCTATGTAGCCGATTACGGTGAGCATCGGCACAGCGTGGCGCACGAGGTAGGTGTATCGCACGAGATCGATGGTGTGGTCGTCAAGGTCGATGAGTTCTCACTACAGCGGAGGCTGGGTTCTACCAGTCGTGCGCCTCGGTGGGCGATCGCCTATAAGTATCCGCCGGAAGAAGTCAACACCACGTTGCGCGACATTCGAGTAAATGTGGGCCGCACCGGCCGGGTGACACCGTTCGGCTGGATGGATCCGGTGCGAGTGGCCGGCTCCACAGTGGAACTTGCCACGTTGCATAACGCTAACGAAGTGCGACGCAAGGGCGTGTTGATCGGTGACACTGTGGTGTTGCGCAAGGCCGGTGACGTGATTCCCGAGATCGTCAGCCCCGTCGTCGCGTTGCGCGACGGCACCGAGCGCGAGTTCGTGATGCCGACCCACTGTCCCGAATGCGGCACGGAACTTCGGCATGAGAAGCAGGTCGATGTCGACATTCGCTGTCCTAACGCACGTTCCTGTCCGGCTCAGCTGCGCGAGCGCATCTTCCACCTCGCGGGACGAGGTGCGTTCGACATCGAAGTGTTGGGCTACGAGGCAGCCGTTGCGCTGCTGGAATGCGGTGTGGTCACCGACGAGGGTGACGTTTTCTCTCTCACCGCGCAGCAGCTGCACACGTGTGAGTTCTTCGTCAAGAAAAACGGCGATCTCGGTGCTAACGCGGTGCGGCTGCTCACCGAGATCGAGCGAGCTAAACAGTGTCCGCTCTGGCGAGTGTTGGTCGCGTTGTCCATCCGCCACGTGGGCCCCACGGCGGCGCAGGCGTTGGCCCGGGAGTTCGGATCCGTCGAGGCCATCGCGGCTGCCTCCAATGCCGAGCTTGCCGCCGCCCACGGGGTGGGGCCGACCATCGCTGCCGCCGTGATCGATTGGTTCGCCATCGGTTGGCACCGCGACGTGGTTGCAAAGTGGCGTGAGGCCGGGGTGCGTATGGCTGAGGACGTCGCCGATGCAGGGCCACGCCCGTTGGCCGGTGTCACCGTGGTCATCACGGGCTCGCTGGAGGAGTTCAGCCGGGATTCGGCTACGGCCGCGGTGCAGAACTTGGGTGGCAAGGTGGCGGGCTCGGTGTCGAAGAAGACATCGTACGTCATCGCGGGGGAGTTCCCGGGGTCCAAGTACGACAAGGCAATGGCGTTGGGCGTGCCGGTTCTCGACGAGGGGGCCTTCGTCCAGTTGCTGAACGAAGGCCCCCTCGTCGAGCTAGGCGGGTAGTGCTACTTCTGCCAAGTGAGCGGTTGGTCTTTGTAGTTGCCGCCGTATTGCACTCCGACCAGCGTGTTGCCCTTGGGAACCAGGAAGGCAGTGCAGCTTTGCAAGGTGGCACCCGCAGCCCACTCTTCCGGTATATCTGCCGATTGGCATGCTGGAAGAGAACTAAGCAGAATCACCTTGGGAATCCGCTGGCCACTGTCGTCGATTCCGGTTATGTTCCCATCAAGGACCGGACTCTTCAGGCTCGCTGAACCCACGTTCTTGTAACGCACCGCCACATAGAACGGGACCGAGTTCTTCTGATCCTCCTTGAGATCGAATTTCTGCAGATCCGCTATGTTGCCCTGCGTGATACTGGCCGGAGTGACCTCAAGTTCGGTCTTCTTTTCGCCGGACTCGTAGCGGACCACTCCGGGCTCACCCAGCTTTAGCTTGCTCCCCGGTTCGGTCACACCGTCCGAGGCGGTTGCACCGGACGAACTCTGCCCATCGCCTGCGGCCTTATCCTTTTCCGAGTCGCCGCTAGAGCAGCCGGTGAACAACATCGCCGCGGCGGTTATTGCCACCACGCCGATCGAAAAACGTGTAATGCGGGCACTTCTCATGTGTGCTCTTTATATAGGGCTAGAGATCGTATAAGTTTGCCGACCAGGTAGTGGAGGAGCTCGCCGGTCGAGCTTGGCTACAACGATTGCACTGCGGCTCACCGCGTGCCGGCTGAGCAGAAATGCTCGCGCCGAATGAACGTTAGCGCATTGTCCAGCAGCATGCCCCCATGAGACCGGCAGGAGAGCCAGCCGCAGAG
>Ga0136627_1001196_pt1 | contig 10177 bp, 8 predicted proteins | sample AntDrymUQ4892206_2_FD_104652 | JGI IMG/M metagenome (GOLD analysis project Ga0136627, IMG submission 104652) | Polar desert sand microbial communities from Dry Valleys, Antarctica - metaG UQ489 (22.06) | ecosystem: Environmental > Terrestrial > Soil > Desert | place: Antarctica: Dry Valley... | reverse complement strand
GGTGTGACCGTCGCTGTCCGGGTTATGACACCAGCCCGGCGCCGCGGCGCCGGCGGGGTTTGGACTTCGGCACGACGCAGGTGTTTCTGCAGGCCACGCGCTCCACTCCGCGTTTGACAGCTCGCCCCGGTCCTGGGTGCCGACCAAGAAACAGCGAGCACGAGAAGCGGCGGATCGGTACGCAAGTGGACACAACAGCCAGAGACACACACGGACGCCAGCACGATGATACCCAGGCAACAGCTTGTCCCCGACGGCCCCTCTTACCGTCCGGCACGCGAGTACAGACCGCTGCTGCTGATCGAAAGCAGCAGGGTGTCGTACTGCCGTATGACCAGCAGTACAGCTGGGGAACATTTCCGGTGCTGTGCGAAGATGGGGTTACCCGGCGGCGGTCAGCGATGGAGTGTGTGGTGCTGGAGGGTGAGGACCCAGCTCCACCAGCCCGAACACCACTGGCGAGGCAACAGTCGTGATCCGGGAAGACCGGGAGCTGCTGGCGGAGTTGGGGCGGAGGTTGAACGCCGAGCCTCGGCCACCCAGTTGGTAGTTGAAAGCGAAATCGTCGGCAGCCCGAACGCTGACGAGCCCACCATGCGCGTCCGGCAAGACGTGAGCAGCCTGTTTGACTAGAGATGGCAGCTGCTGCCGAGCGAGGCCACGGTGTGCCTCGACTGTGCAGAAGCCATCAGGCTGCGGATCGACGAGGCCGCCACCACCTCACTGTTCCCCGGCCACCTGCCCGCCGCCACAACTCTTGAGGGCGCCCGCGTGCTCGGCCTGTTCGTGCCAGTGAACCCTGCGCCTGCCCACAGTGATGGGGACGACTCGCACCTTTAGCGACACCGAAGCGACACTCTTCGCCTCGCATACCAGTGAGATCCAATAATCTCAGTGAGTAACTGCTCTTACATTTTTTGGATTAGTTTCGTCTTCGTCTACAAGAGGATCTACTGCGCACTGTGATGCAATCTCTTTAGGTATTTTATGCTCCTCAACCATTGCGCAGGACGGGATGCCATTGGGAGTAAATTGATTGGTTGGAGATATTAATTCCCACTTTCCCTTTACATTCTTGGTAATCATCGATGCCTTAGTTTCACCGCAGCCATACCCTAACTTAGCGAAACCATCCACTTCTTTAATGATTTTATAAGTACCCCTGCTAGGCTCTCTATCTACCATTTTATCGCAACCCGCGTAATCTGCTTTAAGGAAGGCGACGAGCTCAGGGGAGCCTGCTGATTCATTAAGTACTTCATTTTCTTGTCGTGCAGTTTGCTGACTTGAATTATCAGTAGCATTCTTGGCCTCATTTTTATTTAGATTAGAAAAAGTGAGCCAGCCTACCGTCGCCAATAAAGCCACGACGGCCACAATTACAATCACCTCCATTAGCCCAAATCCGGATTGCTTGTTAGTTTTCATGCGTGTTCCTTGTTTGATGGTTACTATAATGTTTATGCTAAACAAAATGGAGCATTTTTGCAAGCGTACCGTGAGTCTTATCGGAAACTCGGCTCGCTGCCGGCATCACCGCAGGTCAGCGGCGTGATGGCTCGAGTTTCTGATAAGACTCTGTAAAGAGCAGTTTTGCGCGACGTGAGTCGTAGAGACATGCTCAGGTCTCTTGATGAGTGCTCAGCTCTGATAGCAGCCGTAGCGTGAAGTGCACACCCAGTCGTAGTAGCCACCCGTGACCCATGGCGTGTAGAACGTCGTTCCCCAGTTCTGAGGCGTACCACCGCAGCCAACGTGAAGTCGATAGGTGGTGCCTGCCGAGATAGCGCCGTAGCTGTAGTTCACGCCGCCGGAGCCGTTGGGTGACCTGCTTGCCCAGCCCGACTTGGAGCCAGCGTTCACCCAGATGCCAACCTCGGCGTTGTTGCCGTAGAAGCAGGTGACGGTGCCCGAGACCGCTGCGGATGCGGCGGGTGCACTCAGGACGGAGGCGCCTGCAAGCAACAGTAGCCCTGCGAACAAAGCTGATAACCTCTTCTTGAAGCCCATCATGGACTCCTTTCAGATCATAGTTGTACCGACTCAGGACTGAGACGGTAGGTCGACTGTCGCGTCGGCTGCGGTTTTGAGGACTCGAGGAGTTTGTATTTTGATAATGAATCGCGTAGATTTAACTACCAGCGCCACTGCACCCCATAGCTCAGCCCCGGCTTCAACTCGTAGACTTACAGTTAGTGTGGATCGCGGAAATGTCTGCGGCGCTTCAAACCAAGCAAGCGTAACCTCGGAAGGCTTAAAATGACTATCATAGTTGGGAGGGCCATCCTTCGCCGTGTAGCACTGTAAGTATCTGTAATAAAATAAGTTACTTTTTGAGACGGCCTTAAAGCCTGTGACCAGGGCAGATGCTAATGAGTACGCTTTAGTAATTTCATTACTAATAGGAAAGCAGACTACTGGACCTACATTCAGGAAGCCATCTGGTCGATGAGCAGCGACGATGAAGATCAACAGAGTTATCTAAAGTCCAGTAGCCTAGTTTCTCCTTAGTACAGCCCCTAAGCCCTACAGCTATTCGGATGACAGCATTTAACGAGCTTCCTTGCCGGGGTATAGTCCAAAGTGTATACTTGTTGCTAGATTTCATAAACAATAGCCCAACTATATGCACGAGTTCACGAATAAACGAACAGCTTCAAAGGGCGCGCCTCATCCTGAGCTAATCCGCAAGGCAAAGCTATTGAAGGACTGTCCCTACTTCACTGGCGTCAAGTCAGCACCATTGATTCAGAAACAGATGATCTTCTTGGTTCTCGCGGGCCTCAAGCCGGGTGCCACAGCTCTTTCTGGTCACGAAGTTGAGACAGCAGCTGGCAGTGAGATAGTTCCGGATGATCCTTCGGCGGTCGGCGCCTTTCTTGATCCACTTGGCGTGGCTTACCATCTTACGGTGACTGCGTACGGCACTGAAGCATTTGTATCGCTTGATCCCGTCGTCGTCGATAAGCTTTTTCGCTGTAAGGATGAGCATGAGTTTGGTCTATTAGTAGGATTCCCGAGAACTGCGGTTGACGCCTGGCGGGATGATACATTGTTGCCACACGGTGAAGAAGCCCGCTTGTACGAACTGCTCGGTGCGGCTGACATGCCCGACTTTTTTCGCCTTTCGCGTGACTACGCCACGGAAGAGTTTGCCATCCTTAGGTCTTGGTGGGATATGCTGCAAGCATATGGTATGAGTGAGACGATCTAATAAGGATGCACGTTGGCCGACGCAGTCATCCTTCTTCAGCCTGAAGTCCCTGAATATCGATAATCTCTTCTCCGCCGAAGGTGCTGGCCACTTCCAACAGCGTCTTGAAGTTGCGGCATGCCCGCTTGAGTTCCCGTTCACGTTCGATGAGCGAGACGACACTGGGCCATTGCATTCCACTGCCGCGTGTTGCTTGCGCCACGGTGGAAATTGGCACCTCTTGCCCGTTGAACTGCCACGTGCCAAGCCAATGGTCGTCGAGCTTGTAACGCTTCACCAATTCAGCTTCATCAGACGAGAGCTGCAACCTGTAACTAAGAGAGAAGTCCACGCCCTTGTGGCCCCCGAGCACGCCACGACGATCTGCCTGGTCTCGCTGGATCACGAGCTTCATCGTTCCCCAATCCACCCACGTGAGTTCTCTCTAACGCATTTAGGTTCTAGCCAGCTATCTATAAGGCGCGTCCCTTACCTGTAAGCTCTTAGACGACAAGCATGTAGTGTCGCCAAATTTGATCAAGTTTACGTGTCGCACCCACGTCTGCGCAGCTCAGCGCCCCAGTGCGCTGATCCATTTGGAGTGTAAGGAATACATATCTGGCGACAGTAGTCTCGGGAAAGACTATCTCTCCGCTACGGATTAACATGCCTCCACTTACGCTTCGCGTCTTCAACTGTCTCTCGATCCGTGTACCAGGAAACCGTGATACGACTACAAACTTTGCATCGCTCCCCTTCACTAGAACCTTGCTGACGGTTGCACTTCCCGCAGTAGTAAACTTCTGACATTCGACTGCCTCGCTTCCCTATTGACAGATGCGCACATCCGGATCCCGTTACTTCTAGCGCTGCTTCCCGCGACGGCTGGTTCGCATGCGACGGTCGGGCTGTCCCGGCTGAGCTAAGAGGACACCACGGCGACGCGAGCTGTCACGAGGTCCGGTCGGAGGTCGGACGCTTGGAGCTGTCCGAGACCCGTCCGAGGGATTTGTCGGTGCATTCGAAGCTATCGACGTCGGCGTGTCAGGAGGGGCACGGTGGGTCGTAGGGAAGCTCAGGAAGGTGCTGGGTCCACTCGGTGGCCGTGATGGGGTCGCCGGTCACCGAGCAGATGTACTCGGCGACCACGTCGGGATCGGTTTCCCAGAGCCGCGCGGTCGTGTCGCCGCCACCGGCGGCGAGGGTGTGCCCGTCCGGGCTGAAGCTCACCGACCACACGGCCCCGGGGAGGGCGGTCAAGGTTGCGTGAGCGCTCGGGCGGTGCCTGTCGCTGAGATCCCACAGCCAAACGGTTCCATCTCCGGCGCCGGTGGCGAGGAGGTGGGTGTCGGGGCTGAAAGTGAGCCAGAGGATGGTGCTGTTGGGCCCGATCAGGGGTCGTTTCCCGAGGGGTGTTGGTTGGCGCGGATCGGTGATGTCCCACAACCGCACGGTCTTGTCCACGCTTCCGGCGGCCACGGTCCGATCGTCGCCGCTGAACGCCACCGAGTAGACCTCATTGGTGGGACCGGTCAGCGGCTCGGTGATGAGGAACGGTTGCTCGCGATTGTCGATGTCCCACAGCCACACCTTCTTGTCGGCGCTGGCCGCAGCGAGGAGCCGACCGCTCCCACTGAACGCGGTCGCGAACACGAAGCCCTCGGGCTCGTGGAGGGTCGCGAGGGGGGCGGGCTGACGTGGGTCGGTGACGTCCCACAGCCGTACATTGGTGTCGTCGCCAGCCACGACCAGGGTCTTGCCGTCCGGGCTGAACTCCACCGACTCGATGACGTCGGTCGCCGCGGCGAGCGGGATGTCCAGCAGAACCGGCTGGGCCGGGTCGGAGACATCCCACAGGTACACCGCCCCGTCGAGGGTGCCCGCAGCGACGATGCGTCCGTCGGGGCTCAGCCCCGCAGCCCCGCCCAGGCCTTTTCCGGCTGGTGCGGCCAGTGGTGGGCCCAGCGGGGCCGGCTGTCTCGGGTCGGTGATGTTGTAGAGCCGCACCCTCTGATCGCTGCTCTCCCGGGCTGTGGAGCCGCTCCACCCGACAATCAAGCGCTGGCCGTCGGAGCTGATCTCGGCGGTGAACACACTGTCGGTGGGTTCAGTGATCACCGGACCGGGCGGGCTCCAGATCCGCACGGCCCCATCCACTGCCGAGCTGGCCAACGCGGTCCCCTCATCGTCGTCAAGGAACCGCACCATCGTGGCCGGGCCGGGATGAGGCAGGGTCGCGATCGTTTCCCGAGTGGCCAGCTCCCACACCCACACCTTGTTGTCGGAGCTGGCAGCCGCCACGGTGCGCCCATCGCCGCTGAAGGCCACAGAGTTGACCAGGCTGGCCGGTCCGGTCAGTGGTTCACCCAGCGGGCGCAGCGCAGCCGGGTCGGACACGTTCCATAGCCGGACGGTCTTCTGCCCCCCACCGGCGGCGAGGGTCTGCCCGTCAGCGCTGAACGCCACGTGCAACACCGAGCCGAGGTCGGTGAGTGACGTGTCCAGCGGGATCGGTGCGGTCGGATCGGCGAGGTTCCAGAGTCGGAGTGTGCCGTCGGCGCTGCCGGCTGCGAGGACGCCGCCGGTTGGGTTGAACGCCACCGTTTGCACATTCCCGGCCGGACCGGTCAGCGGTGCCCCGAGTGGTCGCAGCTGGTGGGGAGTGGTGATGTCGTAGAGCCGGACGGTGTCATCGGCTCCACCGGCCGCCAGGATGCGCCCGTCCGGGCTGAACGCCACCGCGAACACCGTGTCGGCCGGGCCGGGGACTGGCCCACCAAGCGGCCGCGACGCAGTCGGGTCGCTGAGGTCCCAGACCCGGATGGCCTGGTCGGCGCCGCTGCTGACCAGGATGCGCCCGTCTGGGCTGAACGCCAGCCCGTAGATCGGGCCGGTGTGGCCCACCAACGGCCCGCTCATGAGGCGCGGATGGAGCCGATCAGCCAGGCTCCACACCCGAATCGCCGTGTCGGCCGAGTCGGCCCCGCCGGTGGCCATCAGGCTCGAATCCGGACTGAACGCCACCGTCTGTGGAAATCCGGTCGAGGCTAGCACTCGGGTCGCCGACGGGCCGCTGTAGGTGTCCAGCAGGCTGGAACGGGCCTCCGCCGTCGGCGCCAGCTTGTAAGCGATCAGCGAAAGCTGTGCCGCCAGCGCCGGATCACTGTCGCGAAGCCGGGCAGCATCGGCGGCGACCTTGTGGGAAATCGCCAGGTCGCGCTGCTCCAACGCCATGCTGCGCTGCAGTAGCGCGTATCCGGCGAGGGTCCCGGCCAGCAGGACGAGAACGGTCATTACGGCGAGCACCCGGTGCCGGCGCCGAACGCGGCGGTGCTCGGCGTCAATACTGGCCTTCAGGTAGTCTCGTTCAAACTCGGTGAGATCACCCTGGTGCGCCGGATCGTCGGCCCACTCTCGAACGACAGCGAGCCGCCCCCCGCGATACAGGTCAGCAGGGTCACGGTTCGCTTCGCGCCAGTGGCGGGCGGCCTCATTAAGCTGGCGATGCGTTGCCAGACCTACCCGGTCACTGTCAAGCCAACCGCGAAGCCTAGGCCAGGCGATCAACAGCGAGTGGTGGCTGATCTCCACGCGATCCCGGTCGACGGTGATCAACCGCCGATCCACGAACTGATCAAGGACAGCACTGAACTCGTCAGATCGGGCGCCGTGCTCGCCGTCCACCAACTCTGCGTGTGCGACCCTGCGGAGGGTGTCTGGGGTGTCCGTCGCGACGTGAACAAGCCGGAGGAACAGCAACCGGGCGGTCTCCCGTTGGGCATCCGTCAGCTGCTGATACACCTCGTCAGCGGTTTGCTTGATGGCCCCGCGGATACCTCCGACTTTTTGGTAGTCGGCCACGGTCATCCGGCCATTGCGGTTGCCTACTTCCCACGTCGCGAGCAGCGCATGGGACAGGAACGGCAGGGCACCTGCCTCGTGCGCCCGATCGTCCTCACCTCCTGCACTGTCGTGTGGACTCTGACTCGTGACGGGTTGCAGGTCGCGCAAGAGAAGCTCGACCAGTCCTTCGTCGATCTCCCCTCCTGCCCGCCTGGCGGGTTGCGTGATGGCTTCGCGCAGCTCGTCCTCGTTCATCGGCCCGACGACCAGCTGACCGTTCTGCAGCACCGTCCTCAAGATCGAGGACCGCGACGCATGGGGATAGAAGTCGGCCCGCAGGCCGAGAACAACCAGCGCCGCAGGCGGACGCGTCCCAACGCTGCTGCTGACCTGATTTTGATTCCCAGCCGCATCGAGCGCTGCGATGAAGGCCGCCCGCTCGGTTGTGTCCACGCCCGGCGCGAACACCTCCTCAAATTGGTCCACGACCAGAACCAATCGGTGTCCGGGATCCTCGCACTCGGGGCTTTCGCGATCTCCGTTGAGTCCACAGACCTGCCGCGCGAGGTCCGAACAGCAGACAGGATCAGCGCGCAGCGCCTCATAAACGACCTGCGGTGCCGTCTCCGTCATCGCAGCCAGCCGCGAAGCTAACTCACGCAGTGGCTGTTGACCGGGAGTGAACAGCAGACAACGCCAACCCTCCGAATCCGGCACCTCCACCTTGCCGCGGCCCAACTTAACGATCAACCCGGCCCGCAGCAGCGACGACTTGCCCGACCCGGAAGACCCTACTACGACGATCAAGCCACCCCGATGGTGGCGCTCCACCGCCATCTCCACGAGTGCGTCGGTCAACTTCTGCCGACCGAAGAACCAATCGGCGTCCTCAGGCTCAAAACTCTTTAGTCCACGATAGGGAGCCGAGCCATCCGACGACCTCCTTCCAGGAGGTCTCCGCACCCGCGTCAGAGCCTCCTGCCACTGGTCAATCCTGTCTGAATCGGTGACGCTACAAGCCTTCAGGATCTTAGTGATGTTGTCTGCCTCGTCCACAGAGGGAACGTGCCGACCACTGTAGTAGCCGCTCAAGGTCGATACCGGAATCTCGGTCAACTTGGCGACGGCTCGAATGCTCAACCCCGCGCGCGCTCGAAGCTCGGTCAGTGCTTCACCGAAGCCAGCACGGGCCGTGATGAGCGTGGGATCGACGTGCCTGTCAGCCCCACCGGCGGTGGTGGTCATCGCACCTCCCACGAGGCATGATCCGACATGAGGGCTGGCCGGGCAGGCTAACGGCAAATAGATATCAACAATAGTATCCCAACCTAAAATCGAACTTTCCTGGTGTCTCACCCTGAAGTGAACGCCAGTCACGCGCAACATCCGAGCCACCGGCCGCAGACCGCACGTCCCTGATGTGCTGCTCGTAGAGCTGCCACCCCTCGACCCCCCGCACCGGCCGTGCCACCGGGTGGTACCAGTCCGCAATCTTCAACCACTCCCCATCGATCAGCTCACAGTACTCTTTGCACGCAGCGATCGTGTTGTGCACCTGGCAGCCGGGCTCGGGCTCGTCCGGCTTGCATCGGCAGCTTGCCACATGCTCCTGCCACTGCTTATGAATGAAACTGCCCTCCGCAGTGCTCAATAGCAGGTGTTTGAAATGCTCCTGTTCCTCATCTCTGGCATCAGCCAACATACGACGCAGCCAGGAGTGCTCTTCGTCGTTGAGCGGGTTGTGCCAGCCGACACGGTAGATCGTGTCAGCAATTGTCTGCTCGGTGTCGGCGTCTGAGAGGAGCCACAGCCCACCGTGCTTTGTCATAAACTTCCTGAGTTCCAATAAATAGGCCGCGAAGGCATAGAGCGCAAAGCGGGCGTAGCCCTGCGCCTGGTTAACCGGGTCGTAAGCCTCGGTGCTGTCGGGGGCCCACGGGAGGTGCTCGCTTGGCTTGTCGCGATAGGTATTGACCGCCGCCTCAAGGTCGGCGCCCAGCCGCCACACGGCAGTCCACACCCGGTAGTAGGCCTCAAACCGCTCCACCCACTGCACAGCCAGCCGCGAGTCGGCCGGATGCCGACGCTCCAGATTAACCCGTGCCTCGCGCATCTTCCGGTCGTGGCAGGCCGCGAGGATGCCCTCGGCCACCTGCTCAATGAGCAGGCCCTCGTAGCCCTTGCGGAAGCGCTCGGTGCTCACCCCCTGGGCCTTGGCGGCGGCCTTCCGCCGTTCCGTTGCACTCCAGAGCTTGGTGCCCTGCACCAACCCGAAGGTGTACTCGGCGGCTTCGCCCGCCCGGCCACCGCCCATGCCTTCCACCGCCTTGCGTAACAGCGCCTCGACGGCTGCCGGTTCCGGCGCGATGTCGGTCAGGAGATCACAGAAGCCGCAGGCAGCGTGCAGGGCGGGCATGGCGTAGCGCCGCAGGTTGCCCAGGCCCTTCTCGCGCACCAGGCGCAGATCAGCAACCACCGCCTCGTAAGACGGTGGTGCGTCACTGCTCCCCGACCGGATGACGCCCGGCATGACCGAATCATGCCCGGGTGGTGACCGGCTGTACAGCCGGTCTCGCGGACAGGCGAGGGCCTTGGCTGGTGGTGAGGCGCCGAACAACCGTTTGGCGCACCGACAAAGGAGCCCTACCCATGCCTAACCTCCCCACCCGCCTCCGCGACGCCGCCGAGGCCTTCAGCAGCCGCAGCCCCGACCTCTACGGCAGCCGCCCACCAGCCCGCGTGGTGCGTGCTACCCGCGAGGGTGTCGCCATCGAGCAAGGTCGCGGCCTCGTCCAGGCCGCCCGCGTGCAGGCCGTGCACTACGTGGCCCATACCGCTGCCCGGGCGGTCGAGGACCTGACCGACATGGAGGCCCTGGCGATCAGCCGCAACCCGCTGGCCGAGCCTCGGCTGCGGGCCATCAATGACACCGCCACGGCGGCGCTGGCGCACATCGTGGCCGACACGGGGCGGTCGTGATGGAGGCGCTGTTCATCTTCCTGCTGGTGCTGGCCGTCGTCGCCGGGCTGATCTGGCTCGGCTACGGCCTGGCTCACGACAAGCTGGCAGATGACCAGGCCGCCCTGGCCCAGCAGCGCCAGGCCCTCGACGTCGAGTGGCAGGCCCTGGAGAACGGCCGCC
>Ga0136627_1001194_pt1 | contig 10192 bp, 7 predicted proteins | sample AntDrymUQ4892206_2_FD_104652 | JGI IMG/M metagenome (GOLD analysis project Ga0136627, IMG submission 104652) | Polar desert sand microbial communities from Dry Valleys, Antarctica - metaG UQ489 (22.06) | ecosystem: Environmental > Terrestrial > Soil > Desert | place: Antarctica: Dry Valley... | reverse complement strand
TGGCGAGACCGTGTGCGACGTCGATGCGGAAGCCATCGACGCCACGATCGAGCCAGAAGCGCAACACGGACTCGAACTCCGCCTTCACTTCGTCGTTCGTCCAGTCGAGATCGGGTTGGGCGTCGTCGAAGAGGTGCAGGTACCACTGGCCCGGCGTCGCTGCGGCGTCGTCGACCCGCGTCCAGGCCGGTCCGCCGAACCGGCTCTGCCAGTCGTTCGGCGGCTCGTCGCCACCCTCGCCGCGGCCGTTGCGGAACAGGTACCGCGCTCGCTCACGGCTGCCCGGCGCGCTCGCCAGTGCGGCGACGAACCACTCGTGCGCGCTCGACGTGTGATTGGGGACGATGTCGACCACAACGCGCAGCCCGAGGCCGTGAGCATCAGTGACCAGCCCGTCGAAGTCGTCGAGCGAACCGAACAGCGGGTCGACGTCGCGGTAGTCGGCGACGTCGTAGCCGCCGTCGGCCTGGGGCGAGGGATAAAACGGCGTCAGCCAGACGGCGTCGACGCCGAGCGCGTTGAGGTGAGCGAGGCGCGAGCGAATGCCGGGGATGTCGCCGATCCCGTCGCCGTCGGCGTCGGCGAAGCTGCGCACGTACACGTGGTAGACGACCGCCTCGCGCCACCAGGGCACCTCGTCATGAGTGTCGGGGGCAGCCATCGATGGCGAGCGTACGGTGCCGCGCGAACGGCGGCCAAGAACAGCCGGATCCGGTTGGTTGGGATCAGCCGGCGATGGCTTCGCGGGTGTCGCCGTCGAAGAAGTGCACGTTCTCGGTCGTCACGGAGATCTCGATCGAGTCGTCGACCATCACCCGCGACCTCGGCCCGAAGCGGGCGACGGCGTTGGCCGCACCCTCGCCCGGAAGCTCGTCGGGAGCGTCGGGATCTCCGGAGTTGACCGGCTTGCCGTCAATCGCAAGGTGCACCATGAGCTCGAATCCGAGTGCCTCGACGAGCTTGACCGTTGCGCGGATCTTGCGGTCGTCGGCGACGTCCTCCGATGTTGTCGCGTCCTCGAAGTCCTCCGGCCGGATGCCGACGATGAGATGCTTGCCGTGGTAGTTGCGCAGCCCGGGGCTCTTCGCGATGGAATCGCGCGAGAGCGAGAAGCTCTCGGAACCGAGCTTCACCGAGCCACCGTCGCCCTCGACGGTGAGCTCGGCGTCGTAGAGGTTCATCGAGGGCGACCCGATGAACGCCGCCACGAACACGTTGGCCGGGTTGTCGTAGAGGCGCTGCGGTGTGTCGACCTGTTGCAGGTAGCCGTCCTTGATGACGGCGACGCGGTCACCCATCGTCATCGCCTCGATCTGGTCGTGGGTGACGTAGAACGTGGTGACGCCGAGCTCGCGCTGCAGCCGGGCGATCTCCGCCCGCATCTGCACGCGCAGCTTGGCGTCAAGGTTCGACAGCGGCTCGTCCATGAGGAACGCGGCCGGCTGACGCACGATGGCACGCCCCATGGCGACGCGCTGGCGCTGGCCGCCGGAGAGCTGACCGGGCTTGCGGTCGAGGTACGGCTCGAGTTCGAGGATCGCCGCCGCCTTGCGCACTCGCGTGTCGATCTCGTCGATCGGGATCCGTGCGAGCTTGAGCGCGAAGCCGATGTTGTCGAACACCGTCATGTGCGGGTACAGCGCGTAGTTCTGGAACACCATCGCGATGTCCCGGTCTTTCGGCTCGACGTCGTTGACGACGCGGTCACCGATGGACATGTCGCCGCCGCTGATCGACTCCAGCCCGGCGATCATCCGCAACGCCGTCGACTTGCCACATCCGGACGGGCCGACGAGCACGAGGAACTCGCCGTCGGCGATGTCGAGGTTGAGGTCGTGAATGGCGTGAAAGCCGTTCTCATAGACCTTGTTGACGCCCTCGAGCGTGACGGTTGCCATCGCCGCACGCTAGCGCGAGCGCGCACCCGGAAAGAGCGCTGGAAGCGCTTGCAGCGCGGAGCCTCAGGGCGCCACCGCCGGCACCCGATCAGTAGCGGTAGTGCTCGGGCTTGTAGGGGCCGCCGGGCTCGACGCCGATGTACTCGGCTTGCTCGTCGGAGAGCTTCGTCAGCTTCACACCGAGCGCATCGAGGTGCAGGCGGGCGACCTTCTCGTCGAGACGCTTCGGCAGCACGTGGACGCCGAGCGGGTACGTGGCCGTGTTGCCGAACAGCTCGATCTGGGCGATCACCTGGTTCGAGAACGAGCAGCTCATCACGAAGCTCGGGTGGCCCGTGGCACAGCCGAGGTTCACGAGGCGACCCTCTGCGAGGATGATGACGGCGTGACCGTCGTCGAACGTCCACAGGTCGGTGCCGGCCTTCAGCTCGTCACGGGTGGCGCCGCTGCGAGCGAGCCCGGACATGTCCATCTCGTTGTCGAAGTGGCCGATGTTGCACACGATCGCGTTGTGCTTCATGTCCTGCATGTGCTCGACCGTGATGATGTCGGCGTTGCCGGTTGCCGTGACGAAGATGTCGACGTCACCGATGACGTCTTCCAGCACGACGACCTCGAGCCCCTCCATCACCGCCTGCAGCGCGTTGATCGGATCGATCTCGGTGACGAGTACCCGGGCACCCTGGCCACGCAGGCTCTGCACGCAACCCTTGCCGACGTCGCCGTAGCCGAGCACGAGCGCCGTCTTGCCGCCGATCATCACGTCGGTCGCGCGACAGATGGCGTCGACGAGTGAGTGCCGGCACCCGTAGAGGTTGTCGAACTTCGACTTCGTGACGGAGTCGTTGACGTTGATCGCGGGGAACAGCAGTTCACCCTGATCGGCCATTCTGTAGAGGCGCTTGACGCCCGTCGTCGTTTCCTCGGTGACGCCTTTGATGTCCTTCGCCATGCGCGACCACTTCGTCGGGTCGGTCTTGAGTGACCGGGCAAGCACACCGAGCACGATGGCGAGCTCTTCGTTGGGGGCCGATGTCGGATCGGGCACCTCTCCGGTGCGCTCGAACTCTGCGCCCTTGTGCAGGAGCATCGTGGCGTCGCCACCGTCGTCGAGGATCATGTTGGGACCGTCACTGCCGGGCCACGTCATCATCTGCTCGGTGCACCACCAGTACTCCTCGAGCGTCTCGCCCTTCCAGGCAAACACGGGGATGCCCTTGGGGTCCTCCGCCGTCCCGTCGGGGCCGATGGCGACCGCTGCCGCGGCATGGTCCTGGGTGGAGAAGATGTTGCAACTCGCCCACCGCACCTCGGCGCCGAGCGCGACGAGCGTCTCGATCAGCACCGCCGTTTGCACCGTCATGTGCAGCGAACCGGAGATGCGTGCGCCGGTGAGCGGCTTCGAGCCCCCGAACTCCTTGCGCAGCGCCATCAGCCCCGGCATCTCGTGTTCGGCGAGGTGCATCTCCTTGCGCCCAAACGGAGCGAGCGAGACATCGGCGACGCGGAAGTCGCGCCGAGCCGTCCCGGCGCCGGCGGCTCCTGCCTGGTCGGGGTTGGTAGGTGTGGCGGTGGCGGCGTCGGTCATCGTGGTCCTCCATCAGTCGGGGGGTGTTCGTCGGAGAGCGCCATCAGGCGGTCGTGTTCGGCGTCGTCGACGGTGACGGCCGATTCGACGAGCATCGTCACGATGCCGTCCTCGATCGGGTACCGGCATCGCAGCCGTGGGTTGTAGAGCGTGTCCTCGGACTCGAGGTAGACGAGCGGCCCGTGGTCCTGGGGACACACGAGAATCGCCAACAGCGTGGCATCGACGGTCATGGTGAGTCCGCTCGACGATGCGAGCGACGGAGCGCCAGTGAAGGAGCGGCCGCCAACGGCCTGCGTGGCCGGGGAACGCAGCAGCATGTCATTGCGTCACTCCTCAGCTCGTGATCAGGGAGAGGACCTCGGTCACGCGATCCTCGCACTCCGTTGGCGTCGCCGCCTCGAGGTTGAGACGCAGCAAGGGCTCGGTGTTGGACGGCCGCAGGTTGAACCACCAGCTGCCGCACTCGACGGTCAGCCCGTCGAGCCAATCGTGCTCGCAAACCCCGAACTCGGCCTCGACGGCGGCAATGACGGCATCAGCGTCGGCGACCTCGGTGTTGATCTCGCCGCTCTGCACGTATCGCTCGATGGGCTTGCGCAGCACCGACAGCTCCTGGCCGGACTTGCTGCGCTCGGCGATGACGAGCACCGAGGCGATCACCCCGCTGTCGGCGCGATAGTTGTCGGCGAAGTAGTAGTGCGCCGAGTGCTCGCCGCCGAACAGCGCGCCGGTCTTCGCCATCTCGTCCTTGATGAACGAGTGCCCGACCTTCGTCCGCACGGGCACGCCGCCGTGCTCGCGCACGACCTCGGGGACGGCCTTCGAGCAGATCAGGTTGTGCAGCACCGTCGCACCTGGGGCACCCGGCAGGAGCGCTGCGGCGAGCAGCGCCGTCGTGGTGGAGCCGCTGATGCCCGTGCCCGTCTCGTCGACGACGAACACGCGGTCCGCATCGCCGTCGAAGGCGAGACCGAGGTCGAAGCCGCCGGACTGCACGCGTGCCCGCAGGTCGCGTTGGTTGGCCGGCTGCAACGGGTCGGCCGGATGGTTCGGAAACGTGCCGTCGAGCTCGGGGTACATCAGCTCGAGGTCGATGGCGCCGAGCCGTTCGAACACCGCCGGCACGACCAGCCCGCCCATGCCGTTGGCGACATCGGCCACGACGCGCGTCGGACGCAGCGCCGACCCGTCGATGAAACTCGTCACGTGATCGGCGAACTCGCCCAGCAGCTCCTTCTCGGTGCGGGTACCGGGTCGCGCAGCCGGGGCAGGACCGCGGCCGTCGAGCACCTCGGTGGCCAGGTCGCGGATGCCGGCGAGGCCCGTGTCGATGCCGACGGGGCGGGCTCCCGAGAGGCACAGCTTGATGCCGTTGTACCCGGCCGGGTTGTGCGAGGCGGTGAACATCGCGCCGGGCACGTCGAGGCGGCCGGAGGCGAAGAACAACATGTCTGTCGACGTGAGGCCGATGTCGACAACGTCGACGCCTTGACGTTGCGCACCCTCGGTGAACGCGGCGAGCAGGCGCTCGCCCGATGCACGCATGTCGCGGGCGACCACGATCCGATCAGAACGGGCGAACGTGGCGAAGGCGACGCCGAACGCGGCGGCGTACTCGTCGTTGAGCTGATCGGGCACCGTGCCCCGGATGTCGTATGCCTTGACGATCAGTTCGAGGGGTGACATGACCGTCGAGATGCTATCGGCGTCAGCCGGGAGCCCGCCCGGGACCACCCGGCTCGCCGGGGTCCTCGAGCGGGGTGACGTCGTCGTCGAAGCCGTGTTCGTCGGGTCGCACCCAACCGCCGTCGATGGCGGCGTCGGGTGCGTCACGTGAGGCCGGGGCGGGCGGCACGTACGCCATGGGCGGAGGCGGCGGGGCGCCGGCCGGGTCAGGGCCTGTCCACAGGCCGCCGGTCATGTCGGGTGCTCGCAGACCGACGCTGCCCCGCACGCGCCACAGGACGCACAGCCCGAGACCGACGATCGTCAGGAAGTAGAAGACGTAGTCCCGCTTCGACTGGTCGTACCTCATCGTGACGACCTCGTCCGTGGGCACGACCACCATCATGTTGGGGCCGATGCGCCACGGACCGTCACCGCCCTCGACCGACCAATTGGGGAAGTAACTGACCTTCACCAGCACGGGCACACCTGGACGGTCGACGCGGAACGACAGCGACTGGTCGCCCATCTCGACGTCGCTCACCTGGACGGGATCGAGCGTCTCCTGTCGGATGCGGTTCGCCGGCTCGACCACGTCGACCTGGTCCCACTCGCCGTCCGCGTTGTTGTCGTCGCGCCGACGCTCGTCGACGCGCACGTTGATCCGCTGCCATGAGTCCGGCCCGCCGTCGGCAGGCATCGCCCGCCAGTCCTGGCGGTTCTGGAACCAGCTCGTCCCGAGCTCGAGGTTGCGCTCGCGCTGGTCGCCCTCTCGCGTGTTGACGACCACAGGCTGCACGCCGAACGGCTCGACGACTGCCGAGTTCGCCAGCTCGTAGATCGCCCACGGTCCGGATCTGGCGACGCGCACGAGCTGGTCGTTCGTCGCCGCCTCCTCCTTGGCCGCCCTCGTACGGAGCATGACGTAGCGGATGCCGAGCGATTGCATCTCGGGCACCGCGACGGACGCATCGAGACCCGAGTAGCGCAGCTTGCGCACCGGGTTGGACGCGCCCTCCGACATCGCCGCGGTGGCGAGGAAGTGATATGGCGTCGTGCCGGACGCCTCGAAGAACAGACCCTCCATCGACGCGATGCAGCCGTCGGTCCAGAACGGCAGCAGCATCAACGCCATCGGCGTGCCGTACTTGCCGTTGTCCTCGTGATGCTCCCAGTACGCGCGACCACACCCGCGCGTCTCGCCGAGGTCACCCATCGTGGTGACGACGTTGCGGTATTCGGGGTAGTCGTCTTTCTCCTCGTAGCCACGGAAGTTGTACTTCGCCCAGCTGTCACCGAGTGCCTGGTAGCCGGGACCGTTCTTCGCGATCGGCCCCCACGCATAGACGGCCTCCCCACCCTTCGTCACGGTGGACCCGCCAGGCAGCACCTCGAACATGAACCCGAACACGAGCAGCACGGCGAGACCGCCGCTCGCCAACGTCACGGTGCCCGCCTTCCACCGGATCGGCGAGTGGGCACCACGGTTCTTGATCATGTTGAACACCTGCGCGCCGATCTCGGCGACGCCGATCGCCATCAGCAGATAGCGCATGAGGTAGAGCAGCGGCAGCACCCGCGGATTCCACAGCAACCCGATGAACGGCAGCCCGTCGCGAGCGAAATAGACACCGGCGACGGCGATGAACGCCACGACGCCGAGCGCGACGCCCGTGATGTGGCGACGGGCGACGGCTGCGACGAGCCCGATGAGGGCGAGACCCGTGATCAGCACGTCGAGCACAGTCGTGTGCGGGAAGAACATGTCCCAGAAGGAGTCCTCTGCGCCGCTCGGGCGTGCCTCGTACTTCATGTCGGTCATGAAGTCGTGACCCGACAGGAACGGGCCTGCCCACCACAGCAACAGCAACAACGCCGTGACGCCGACCGTGACGATGTACCAGATCCGGCGTCCTGTGTCGGCCACGGCGCCCATCACGGCACCGGCGACGATCGCCCCGAGCGCGATGACGCCGAGCAGCACGTCGAGCGGGAGTGGACCTACCTCGGCGAGGGCGTCGACACCCGCTGCGCGCAGCGCAGCGAGGATCAGTAGCACGCCCGTGCCGGCCAACATCAACGTGGTTCCGTGACGCCGCTTGCCTTCGTCGTCAGCCCATTGATAGGTGATGACGAGCCAGACGAAGGCGAACACGCTCGCCGCGATGATGACGTAGATGAGGACGATGCCGTGTGAGACGGCGGCGAAGGCCAGCAGCAACGCCGCCCATGCCCGGTACTTGCCTGTCTCGAGCCCACGGGCGAGCAGGCCGAGGCCGAACATCATCGCCGTGATGGCGATGGAGAACGAGAACTCACCCGCCATCGTGGACTTCAGGTTGCCGCCGTAGATGCTGAAGCTCTCGTCGAGCGCGAAGCAGAGTGCGGCGAAGGCGAAGAGCTCGGGGATCGGGTAGCGGAAGCGGGCGAGTCGGCCGAACGCCCAGCACGAGACGGGGAACAGCACGAGTCCCGTGACGGCGACGATCTTGAAGGCGATGCCGTACGGGAAGACGACGTTGAGGGCGACGATCACGAGCGCCGGCGGGATCATGTAGAAGCGGTACGCAGGCATCCCCGCGTACCAGTCCATCGTCCAGCCGTTGAGACGGCCGCTCGGCAGCAGCACGTCACGCAGGTACGCAGGGCCCCACACGTGCGCGCCCATGTCACCGCCGTTGGGCGTCGTGTTCTTGAAGACGAGGTTCTCCGACGGCTGGAACGGCCAGAAGCTGACGGCCTTCATCATCACGAGCGTGACGATCGTGAGCGTCAGCGCCGTCGCCGTCGTGGTGACAGTTCGCTTCGTGTCCCACGGCCGGTTCCACCACTCGACAGGTCGCCGGACGAGACGCGTGCCCGCACGCCTCGCCAGGCTCGCCTCGTGATCTCGCGGTGCGGCGGACGCGCTGTCGAGCTCACCGTCGTCGTCGAAGCGTGCGCCGTCGTCGGGCGGCGCGGCGACCGGCTCGAACTCGGCCGGTGGACGATCGTCGAGGTCGACATCGTCGTCGACGGTGAACGGGTCGTCGATGCGCTCATCGATGCGGTCACTCATGGAAGTCCTCAATCATGACAGGACGATCGTCGGATCTGACGTCAGCCTGCGACCACCAGCAACCCGGTGGCATTGAACGCGATGTGCGCGGCGACCGCCATGCCGATGCGACCCGTTGCGGCCACGCACGTGGCGAGCACGATACCGACGAGGAACAGTCCCGGGTACTCGATCGGGCGGAAGTGGATCAGCATGAAGAACGCCGCGCTCGCCAGGATCGCCAGCACCGGTGGCACCGTCGCCGCGATCGAACGGTGCAGCAGGCCGCGATAGACGAGCTCTTCCACGACGGGAGCGAGCACGGCGACCATCACCACGAGCAGCACGATCTCGGCGCCGTTGGCTCGGTCGACGAGGTCCTCGGCGTACTCCGAAACGTCGTCGAGCGAAAAGGTGTCGGGCCAGATCTCCCGTAGCGGCCAGTAGAGCAGCGGGACGAGCGCGAGCTGGGTGACGACGCCGACGGGGATCCCGACGAGGTCGATCGGGCGAAATCGCGCGGCGTAGTCCTTCGCCGGGGCTCCGGTTCCGGCGAAGATCGACAGCCACCACAGCACGCCCAGATAGGCGATCCACGTGAGCGCCACAGCGGCGAACAGGATCGGGATCGACCGGTCGTCGCCCGAGTCCGAACCCATGAGCACGAACGCGGCGAGCAACTGTCCAGCGAACCAGGCCAGCACGTAGCCACCGAACGCGGTCGGCAATGGGATCGGGCTCGTGCTCCCTGGCGGATGCGGAGCGGCACGCGTCACTCGGTCCAGCACGCCTCGACGCTACCGGTGGCACCGCGCCGGCCCCGAGCAATCGGCGGCCAGCCCCACCACCGTCTGGGCGGGATTCGTCCCATTTCACGCTCTGGGCGGGATTTCTCTCAAGTGCTGGAAGGAAAACCGCCCAGACGCGGACTGAGCCATCCGATCGGGGTTCAGGCGATCAAGCTGTCGCCCCGGCGGGCGCTGACTCGGCGATCGTCGACCCACCAGCCCTGGGGCGCACGCAGCGCGTCGGCGTGGCGCTCGCACAGGTCGTAGCAGTGCGGATCGCGCTCGGCGGTGAGGTCGTCGAGCCACACCTGCGAGCGCTGGTACTGGTACGTGAGCGTCGTCGTCGCCACCTGCGAGCAGCCCGAGCGGCTGCACTGGCGGCCCCCGGACGCATACGGCGACAGCACGCGGACCACGGCGCAGAGGTTAGGTGAACGGCGCCGCCGGGAAACGCATTCCGACCAGCGTTCGAGATGGCACGGCCGTAGCATGTGTCCATGGGAAATCTGCCCCCACCGCCTCCCCCACCTCCGCCCGGCGGTGGCAAGTCGCGCCGACCCGGCGGCGGGTTCACGCCGTCGGGTGGCGACGGCGACACCCCTCGCTCTGGCCTGCCCCGTTGGGCCATCTGGATCGGCATCGCGCTCGTCGCCGGACTGCTCTTGATCCCCAGCCTCTGGCCGCGCGACGAGGGTGAGCAGCTCACCTACACCGAGTTCATGTCGCAGGTGCGCGACGGCAAGGTCGAGTCGGTCGACATCACCAACGGCTCGAGCAAGATCAGCGGTACCTACTCCGACGGCGAGGAGTTCGTCACCACCGGTGGCGGCGACCGCGCGCTGTCGGACGCCGACGAGGCAGAGCTCGTGGAGAACGACGTCGACATCTCGTTCTCGACGCCGAGCACCAATTGGTTCCTCAGCATCGCCAGCTTCATGCTGCCGGTGCTGCTCATCATCGGCTTCTTCGTCTGGCTGCAGCGCCGCGCCAGCGGGCAGATGGGCAACGTGATGTCCATCGGGCGCAGCCGAGCAAAGGCGTTCAACCCTGACAAGCCGTCGACGACGTTCGCCGACATCGCTGGCTACGAGGGCGTCAAGACCGAGATCACCGAGGTCGTCGACTTCCTGCGCATGCCCGAACGCTTCCGCGAGATCGGCGCACGCGTGCCGAAGGGCATCCTCCTCGTCGGTCCTCCCGGCACCGGCAAGAC
>Ga0136627_1001193_pt1 | contig 10192 bp, 8 predicted proteins | sample AntDrymUQ4892206_2_FD_104652 | JGI IMG/M metagenome (GOLD analysis project Ga0136627, IMG submission 104652) | Polar desert sand microbial communities from Dry Valleys, Antarctica - metaG UQ489 (22.06) | ecosystem: Environmental > Terrestrial > Soil > Desert | place: Antarctica: Dry Valley... | reverse complement strand
CCGCAAACGTACCGCCGTCGCTCAGGATGAACTCGACGCTGGCGACATCCCCAAGCCGCTCCCGCGTGAGCTCGAGGGCACGCGGCGTGACATCGACGAGCACCAGGCGCTTGGCGCGCGGCCGGAGTACCTCGCTCCAGCGGCCGGCGCCCGGGCCGATCTCGAGCACGGACTCGGCGTCGCCGAGCCCGGCGAGCAGGACCTCGTCGATGAGCGTTGCCTTCCAGCGCTCCGGTTCATCGGAGTCGTTCCATTCATCGCCACCCTGCGCAAACTCCCAGGCCGTGAACACCGCGCGATTCTCATCCGATGAATGTCCAGCGTAGGCCCGGTGCGCGGGGCCGAGGATGCCCTGCGGGCCTTCGATCTTCAGCAGCTGACCCTCGATCAGCTCCGACGTCTCGCTCAGCCGCCGCCCCGCCATCTCAGCAAGTGAGCGCATCGGCGCCAGCGCCATGTAGAGGAGTCCGAACTGCTCGTAGCGCGAACGGTAAGCCCGTGCACGATACGCGATCGGTGTGCTCATCGGTCGCAGTATGGCACCGCGCATGGCGCAGTTCGACATCGTCAAGCCGGTTTGCGAGACTGGCCCGGTTCTGACCACGGCGAAGACAGCAACCGAAACCGAATCCGAGGCAGAGGGACGACTTGTAGGCGCGGACGCCGATTCGGCGGCCGTCGCCGACGTCCCGCCGACCATGGTCATCGAGCCCCCGCGCGGCTGGGACTTCTTTCCGGTGCGCGAAGTGTGGGCCTATCGGGAGCTCTTGTACTTCCTCGTGTGGCGCGACGTGAAGCTGCGCTACAAGCAGACGGCTCTGGGCATCGTATGGGTCGCGCTACAGCCAATCGCGCTCGCAACGATGCTCACGATCGTCTTCAGCCGCTTTCTCTCGGCGCCTTCGGGCGGCCTGCCGTACCCCGTCTTCGTGCTCGCGGCGCTCGTCCCATGGCAGCTCTTCGCCGCCGCGCTCGGACGCTCGAGCCTGAGCCTCGTCGCCAACGAGCACCTGCTCACGAAGATCTACTTCCCGCGCATCCTGATTCCGTTGGCGTCGGTGCTCACAGCGTCGATCGACATGTTCTTCACGCTCGTCGTCCTGAGCGCCGCGCTGATCTATTACGGCATCGGCGTCGGCGGGTCCTTGCTGATCCTGCCGCTGCTCGTCGTGCTGCTGCTCATGGCAGCAATCGGGATCGGCCTGCTGCTGTCGGCACTCAACGTGCGCTATCGCGACGTCCAGGCGATCGTCCCGTTCCTTACGTTCATGTGGCTGTTCGCGACGCCGATCGCCTACTCCGTGACGCTCGTGCCTGCCAGCTGGCGCTGGCTCTATGACCTGAACCCGATGGTCGGCCTCGTCGAGGGCTTCCGCTGGGCGATCGCCGGTGGCAGCTTCCCGCACTCGCTGGTCAGCTCGGTGGCCGTGATCGCGGTGCTCGGCCTTGTCGCGGTCGTCTACTTCCGGCGCGCCGAGCGCCATTTCGCGGACATCGTGTAGACGTGTCGACCACCGTCGTGCGCGCATCCGGGCTCAGCAAGCGCTATCAGCTCGGCGAACGTCAGAGCGCCCAGTCGATCAAGGAATCGCTCGCGCGGGCGCTTCGCCGCAAGGACGAGCCGGTTGCGGGAAGAACCTTCTGGGCGCTTCGCGACGTGTCCTTCGACGTGCAGGAGGGCGAGGTTTTCGGCATCATCGGGCGCAACGGTGCCGGCAAGTCGACGCTGCTGAAGGTGCTGTCGCGCATCACGCATCCGACGGACGGTCGCGCTGAGATCCGCGGCCGCGTCGGCAGCCTGCTCGAGGTCGGCACCGGCTTTCACCCGGAGTTGACCGGCCGCGAGAACATCCAGCTGAACGGCGCGATCCTCGGCATGCGAAGTCGCGAGCTGCAGCGCAAGTTCGCCGCGATCGTCGAGTTCGCCGAGATCGACCGCTTCATCGACACGCCCGTGAAGCGCTACTCGAGCGGCATGTACGTGCGGCTGGCATTCGCGGTGGCCGCCCATCTCGAGCCCGAGGTGCTGCTCGTCGACGAGGTGCTGTCCGTGGGGGACATCGCGTTTCAGCGCAAGTGCCTGGGCAAGATCGAGGAGGTCGCCCACGAGCAGCGGACGGTCTTGTTCGTCAGCCATCAGATCGACTCGGTCCAGCAGCTCTGCCAGCGCGTCCTGCTGCTCAGGGGGGGTCGGGTGCAGGCGTTCGGACCGACCGAGGACGTGATCGCCGCCTATCTGAGCGACGCCGCGACGTCGGCGGACGGCGACTTCGATCTGTGGGATCACCCCACCCGCGCCGGCCATCACACGCCGGTGATCCGCAGGCTCAGGCTGTGCGCCGACGACGGTACGATGACGACGAGGTACGGGCCCTACGACGCGATGGTCGCCGAGGTGCTCGTCGAGCCGCCCCACACGCTGCGCGAACCGATCGTCGGCTTGGGCATCTCCGATCACTTCGGGCGACGCATCTTCACCGTCGCGTCGTTCTTCGAGCCCGAGGGGCTCGAACCGATCAGCGGCCTGTCACGGATTCGCTGCCGGATCCCCGAGCTTCGCCTGGGCAGCGGTCGCTATCTCGTCAGCGTGAGCGTGCAGGACAGGTACCACGGCGAGTTCGACGGCCTCGAGAACGTGGCCGAGTTCGAGGTGTACTGGCAGAACAGCTATGGCACCGGGGAGCCCTTCCGCCCCGTGTTCGGCCCTGTCTTGAGCAAGTCGCAGTGGGAGCTGCTGGAGCCGTGAATCAGCTCAAGACGATCGAGAGCGATCTGCGCAGGCGGATCGCGGTCACCCGGGCCCGCGCGGCGGCCGTTCGGCGCAAGGTGGGCAAGGCGCCAAGCCACGCGGCACGGCGTGACGAGCGGGCGTTCATCGAGCGGCTGCGGGGCGCATCGTCCCCGCGTGTCCTCGTCGTCGATCTCGCCGTGCCCGCTCACGACCGCAGCGCCGGCGGCCTGCGGATGACGTGGATCCTGCGGCTGTTGCGTTCGCTTGACTGCCACGTGACGTTGTTCCCGGCGCAGCAGCGTGAGCGTCTTGAGCCGTACACGACGGAACTGCAGGGCGTGGGCGTGGAGGTGAACGTCAGGTCGCCTTCGTACGCTGAGTTCGCGGCTGCCCGAGCAGGGTTGTACGACCTCGTCATTCTGAGCACGCCGGCAGCGGCTGGGGAAGTGATCGACGCCTCGCGCCGCATCTTCCCCGAAGCGCTCGTCGTGTACGACTGCGTCGACCTGCATTTTCTCAGAATGGCGCGCCAAGCCACAGTTGTCGGAGGGCCCTCGCAGTCCGACCTGTGGTACGCCACGGAGGTCAGGTGCATTGGCAGCAGCGATCTCGTCGCGACGGTGACGGAGACCGAAGGCGATGTCGTGCGATCGACCGTGCCGTCTGCGCGCATCGTCGTGCTGCCAACCGTGCACCAGCTCGACTCAGGCCCGCGCCTACCGTACGGGGCGACGAGCGACCTGCTGTTCATCGGTGGGTTCCTGCACGCTCCGAACGCCGACGCGGTCAGCTACTTCGTGCGGGAGATCTTTCCGCTCGTGACGCGCGAGATCGACGTGAGGCTGTGGGTGATCGGTCAGGATCCGCCGGAGGAGGTCCGCGCGCTGGAGTCCTCATCCGTCGTGGTGACCGGCTACGTCCCGCACGTCGAGAGCTACTTCCGGCGGGCGCGCGTCTTCGTCTCGCCGCTTCGGTTCGGTGCCGGGATGAAGGGCAAGAACGGACACGCGATGGCATTCGGTCTCCCGCTTGTGACGACGCCGGTCGGTGCCGAGGGCATGGATCTCGTCGACGGCGAGCACGCGCTCATCCGCGACGGAGCCGAGGCGTTCGCCGCCGGTGTCCTCGCGCTGTACAGCGACCGCGCCCTCTGGGAGCGGCTCTCGACGAGCTCGCAGCAACTCGTGAACGAGCGCTGGAGCCCCGATGCGATGCGCGAGCGGCTCAACGCGCTGCTGGAGACGGCGGTGCGCCGGCGCAGCGGAGCGCAGCGATGACGGGCGGCGACGCGCCCGGGCACGCGCCCGTCGTCTCGGTGGTGACGCCGCTCTTCAACTCCTCCGCGCACATCGACACGACGCTCAACAGCCTTCGCGAGCAGACGTTCACCGACTGGGAGGCGATCCTCGTCGACGACGGCTCGACGGACGCCACCGCCGAGCACGTCCAGCCGTTCCTCGACGACGAGCGCTTCTCGTACGTCCGCCAGCCGAATCGCGGGATCGCCGCCGCGCGCAACCGCGGCATCGGCGCGGCGCGGGGACGTTGGGTCGCGCTGCTCGACCATGACGATCGCTGGAAGCCCGACAAGCTCGCCCGCCAGCTCGAGGCGGCCGCGCGCCACGACTGGCAGATCGTCTGCAGCGACGCGATCGTCGTGCGCGATGGCGAGTCCGCCCGCCGCGACGGACCAGTGCCCGCGCTGTACAGCGAGTACCTGCTGCCGGAACAGCGGCGTGCGCTCGAACGCCCCGAGGATCCAACCGTCGACCTCTTCGCGCACCTGATCAGGATGAACTTCCTCTGCGCCTCGACGGTTCTCATCAGGCGCTCGCTCTTTGCCGAGCACGGCCTGCTCGACCCCGCCGTCGCGCCGGCGGACGACTACGACATGTGGCTGCGCTGTATGCCGCAGGCGGCGATCGGCTTCGTGCACGAGCCGCTCGTTGAGTACGTCCTGCACGCGTCAAACCACTCGTGGAAGGCGGTCGAGATGCGTACGGCTGCGATTCGCGTCTTGTTTCGAACGCTCGAGCGCTGCGCCGGAGACGAGCCGCGCACCCGCGCATGCGAGCATTCGCTGACCGTGCACTACGCCGTGCTCTTTCAGGATCTCCTCCGCGTGCGGGACCACGCGGCGGTTGCCGCCCAAGCGTGCCGACTCGGCGCGCGCGGCACCGGCGGGCTGCGGATCCTGAGGCGGTCGTGGAGGATGAGAAATCAAGTACGCGCTGGTTTCTGAGGTCGTCCCGCCCTCGTGGTCGGCGCAGGCGGTGCTGATCCGCCGGCTCCTCGCGGGCCTGGATCCGCACGCGTTCTGCCTGCTGACCTCCGATCAGGGCCGCTATAGCGGCCAGTACACAACGCCGCTCGCGAGCCGCTGCTACCGTCTTCCCGCCGCGCGGGTGCGCTACCTGAGCAAATCGAACAGGTGGCTGCTCGGCGGTTCCGCGTTCGCCTGCGCGGTGGCCGGGATCCTGCTGCGCGCGCTGCACATCGGTCGCGTGACCCGCCGTGAGCGGTGCGACGGGATCATCACGTTCACGGGCGACTTCCACGATCTCCCGGCGGCGTTCCTCGCAAGCCGATCGCTGCGCCTGCCGCTCTACGTCTACATGACCGACTACTACTCGCACCGTGAGCCCTTCGACCCGGCGCGACGCCGTCTCTCGCCGTACATCGAGCGGGTCGTCGTCACGGGCGCGGCGGGCGTCGTATGCGGGGCCGAGCCGCTGGCAGGCGCGCTCCATGAGCGCTACGGCATCGAGCCGACGCTGATCAACTTCCCCGCCGAGCTCTCGCTCTACGGCGACGGCGCCCGGCCGCATGCTGTGCCTGCGACGCGCGAGCTGCGCATCGTCTACACCGGGACGATCTATCACGCGCAGCTCGACGCCGTCGAGAACCTGCTCGCGGCGATCGACTTGCTCGACGGGCGGCCAGCCGTGCTGCACGTCTACGGCGGCCAGTCCGAGGACGAGCTGCGGGGCCTCGGCCTCACGGGGCGACTCGTGGTCCATCCGCACGCGGCCGCGCAGGCGATCGCCGATGCCCAGCAGGCGGCCGATGTTCTGTTCCTGCCGCTGGCCTTCCGGTCGCCGTACCCCGAGATCGTGCGCACGTCAGCTCCGATGAAGTTCGGCGAGTACCTTGCCGCGGGCGGCCCGATACTGGTGCACGCGCCTGGCGACTCCTTCGTGGCGGGGTACTGCGGTCGGCACGATTGCGCCGCGGTCGTCGACAGCCCGGATGCCGGGCGGGTCGCACAGGCGCTCGAGGAGCTCGCGAACGACGAGCTGCTGCGCACGCGGCTGATCCGCAACGCTCGCGACCGCGCCACGAGCGAGTTCGGCGTGGACGTAGCTCGCGCGAAGTTCGCGCAGCTGCTCAACCTCGAAGACGCTGGACGCAGCGGCTCGAAGCATCAGGCCCTGTGAGACGCCGCCGCAGACCGCTGCGCATCCTGCTCGTCGCTATGGCGGAAAGCGTTCATACGGCGCGCTGGCTCAGCCAGGTGCGAGACCAGGGCTGGGACGTGCACCTGTTCCCCGTCTGGGAGCTTCCGCTTCACCGCGACCTGCGCAGCGTGACGGTCCACAGCGCGGTTCGCCGGCCGCGGCCCGACCTCGATCCGAGCGTCCGCCTGAGAGGAATCCCGTGGCCCCTGTCCAGGGGATCGGTGCGGTTGGAGCGCGCCCTCGAAAACGTGCCGCGGATGGATCGAGCGGCGCGACTCGCGCGGGTCATCTCGTTCCTTCGCCCGGACCTCGTCCATTCCCTCGAGATGCAGCACGCCGCCTACCTCACGCTCGAGAGCAGGCGCCTGCTCGGCGGCGCTCCCTTTCCGCCCTGGATCTACTCCTGCTGGGGCAGTGACCTCTTCTTCTTCGGCCGCCAGGACGACCACGTCGAGCGCATCGAGGCGGTGCTGGACGCGTGCGACTACCTGATCACCGACTGCGAGCGCGACCGCGACCTCGCGACCGAGTTCGGCTTCGAGGGCACGTTCCTCGGGGTCCTCCCCGGCCCCGGCGGGTTTCAGATCGAGCGCATGAGACGACTGCGCAGCCCCGCGCCGGTGTCCGAGCGGCGCGTGATCGCGCTCAAAGGCAACCACGACGAGCGCTGGGTCGGGCGCGCGCTCGTCGCTCTTGAAGCGCTTCACCGCGTCGCCGCTGGGCTTACCGGCTACGAGGTCGTCATCTACTCGGCCGAGCCCAACGTCCGCTATGCCGCCGAGTACCTCGCGAGGATCACAGGCGTTAGGTTCACCGTGCTGCCATACAGCCCGCCCGACGAGATCGTTGCGCTCATGGGTCGTGCGCGGATCGCGGTGGCCGTCAACGTCAGCGACGGCACGCCCAACTCGATGCTCGAGGCGATGATCATGGGGGCGCTGCCGATCCAGTCGGACACGATCTCGACGCGGGAGTGGATCTCCGACGGCGAGAACGGCCTGCTCGTCGCTCCCGAGGATCCCGACGCGGTCGAGCAGGCGCTGCGCAGGGCGCTCGCCGACGACGCGCTGGTCGAGCGAGCCGCGCGTCACAACGCGGAACTCACGCAGGCCCGTGTCGCCTATTCGGTGGTCGCGCCACACGTCGCCGCGCTGTACCGGCGCGTGGCGCGCGAGGCTAAGGCCTCCCGCGTGGGGATCGAACGATCACGCCGCGCACGAGGGTGGCCGTGATCCGGGCTTCCGGGGATGATACTCGGGCGATGACCGTGGGCGGGCCGCCAAGGACGATCTCGAAGTGACGCAGCCGCGCGTTCTCGTGCTGGGCGGATCGGGCATGCTCGGGCACAAGCTGTGGCAGGTGCTCAGCGCGCGCCTGGACACATACGTGACCGTCCGGGCGAGCGATCCGGCGATGGCGCCGCTCGGGCTCTTCGAATCAGCCCGCACCGTGCCAGACGTGTCGGCTGACGCGTTGGACTCGGTCGAGCGGGCTGTCGCCTCCGTCGGCCCGGACGTCGTCGTCAACTGCATCGGGATCGTCAAGCAGTCCAGCGAGGCGCGCGACCCGATTACGAGCATCTCGATCAACTCGCTCTTCCCGCACCGCCTGGCCCAGCTGTGCCGCGCCAAGGACGCGCGCCTCATCCAGGTCAGCACGGACTGCGTCTTCAGCGGCCGGGCCGGAGGCTATACCGAGAGCGACATCCCCGATCCCGTCGACCTCTACGGCCGCAGCAAGCTGCTCGGCGAGGTCGCGGACGGCGACGGCCTCACGATTCGCACGTCGATCATCGGGCGCGAGCTTTCGGGCGCCAACGGGCTGCTGGAGTGGTTCCTCGGCCAGCAGGGAAGCGTGCGCGGATTCCGGCGCGCGATCTTCAGCGGCCTGACGACCCAGGCGCTGGCCCGGGTCATCGCCTCGATCGCCTGCGAACACGGCGCGCTGACCGGGATCCGTCACGTGGCGTCCGACCCGATCAGCAAGTTCGACTTGCTTTGCATGATCAAGGACGCGTACCGTCTGGACGTGGAGATCGTTCCCGATGACGAGGTCGTCTGCGACCGGAGCCTCGACGGGACGACGTTCGAGCAGGAGACCGGGGTTCACTGCCCCTCATGGGCGGAGATGGTCGCGCAGCTCGTAAGCGACGAGACCCCCTACGAACGGCTGAGGCGCTGACCGATGCTGACCGGCAAGCACATCGTGATCACCGGCGGGACAGGATCGCTCGGAAGCGTGCTTGTTCGCCGGTTGCTGTCGGGGTCGCTGGGTACTCCCGAGCGGGTCACGGTCTTCTCACGCGACGAGGCCAAGCAGCACACGATGCGCCTGGCCTACCAGCGCCTGGAATCGGCGACCGACGAGGTCATCTACCACAACTTCGAGCGCCTCCTGCGCTTCCAGATCGGCGATGTGCGCGACTACTCCAGCGTGGCGTCGGTGCTGCGCAACGCCGACATCGTCTTCAACGCCGCGGCGCTCAAGCAGGTCCCCACCTGCGAGTACTTCCCCTACGAGGCGGTCAAGACGAACATCGCCGGTGCCGAGAACATCGTCCGGGCAATCCGCGACGGCAAGCTCGCCGTCGAGACGGTCATCGGGATCTCGACCGACAAGGCCGTCAAGCCCGTGAACGTCATGGGGATGACGAAGGCGATCCAGGAGCGGATCTTCATCCGCGCCAATCTGGAGTGTCCCGACACGCGGTTTGTCTGCGCGCGGTATGGCAACGTGCTCGCGTCGCGCGGCTCGGTGATCCCGCTGTTTCATCATCTGATCCGGCTCGGGGGGCCGATCACGATCACCGAGCTCGACATGACCCGCTTCCTGCTCAGCCTCGAGGAGGCCGTCGACACTGTCCTCGCGGCGCTCGCACATGGCCAGCCCGGACAGACGTACATCCCGCGAGTGGCTTCGGCGCGCGTCGTCGACATCGCGGCCGCGCTCATCGGCGACCGCCCGATCGAGACGATCGTCTCGGGAATCCGGCCGGGCGAGAAGCTGCACGAGATCCTCGTCTCCGAGGAGGAGTCGCATCTGACCGTCGAGCAGGACGAGTACTACGTGATCCTTCCGATCCTGCCGGAGCTGCGCCCCGCCGAGCTCGGCGTGCCGACCTTGAAGCGGGAGTACAGCTCACGAGACGACCTCATGTCCACAGAGGACGTGGCCGGCTTCCTCGCCAAGCACAAGCTGCTGCCGGACCACCAGCTTGTGCTCGAGGAAGACATGCTCGCGTGAGAGAGCCCACGTGATGAAGGTGATGACCCTGCTCGGGACCCGGCCCGAGATCATTCGGCTCAGCCGCGTAATCGAGAAGCTGGACGCGGTCTGCGAGCACGTCCTCGTCCACACGGGCCAGAACTACGACCACAGCCTCGCCGGTGTCTTCTTCGAGGAGCTCGGGGTCCGCGCACCAGACCACGTGCTCGCCGTGCGCAGCGCCACCTTCGGGCAGCAGATCGCCAAGGTGCTCGCCGAGAGCGAGAAGGTGCTGACGGCCCACCGTCCGGACCGGCTGCTCCTGCTCGGCGACACGAACAGCTCGCTGTCGGCGATCGTCGCCAAGCGCATGGGCATCCCGGTCTTCCATATGGAGGCTGGTAACCGGTGTTACGACGATCGCGTCCCCGAGGAGGTCAACCGGCGCGTCATCGACCACTCGAGTGACATCCTGATGCCGTACACGGAGCGCAGCCGCACGAACCTCCTCCGCGAGGGGATCCCCGGTGACCGGATCTTCGTGATCGGCAATCCGATCCGCGAGGTGATCCAGCACCACGAGGACGCGATCGGCCGCTCCGACGTCCTGTCGCGCCTCGGCCTGGACACGCAGCAATTCTTCCTGGTCACGATGCATCGGGAGGAGAACGTCGACGACGCAGAGCGCCTGCGCTCGCTCGTCGACGCATTGCAGTTGCTCGAGCGCGAGCACGGGTTTCCGATCGTCGTCAGCACCCATCCCCGCACGCGTGATCGCATGGCGCGCTTCGGACTGGAT
>Ga0136627_1001192_pt1 | contig 10206 bp, 8 predicted proteins | sample AntDrymUQ4892206_2_FD_104652 | JGI IMG/M metagenome (GOLD analysis project Ga0136627, IMG submission 104652) | Polar desert sand microbial communities from Dry Valleys, Antarctica - metaG UQ489 (22.06) | ecosystem: Environmental > Terrestrial > Soil > Desert | place: Antarctica: Dry Valley... | reverse complement strand
CCCTGGCTCGCGTCCTACGGGACGGGGGCGCTCACCGTCGTCGGCGGTCCGGTGGCCGTCTCACCGCGGGTGCGCTGCCAGATCGTGACCGGCTTCCAGTACTCCTTCCTGTGCCCCTGACCGCCCTCGCGGCACCGCCCGCGCGGCACCGCCGGCGCGGCGCCCCCAGCCCAACCTTTGAAGGGTAGGCGCCGACTATGGCGCCTACCCTTCGAACGATGCGGCGCCCACGGCTGGGTGACGCCGGACGGTCATCCTTTGAAGGGTAGGCGCCGACTATGGCGCCTACCCTTCGAACCCTCGGGTTGGCCGGCGGCGGTCAGGCCTCGATGTTGCTCATGACGTGCTTGATGCGGGTGTAGTCCTCGAACCCGTACAGCGACAGGTCCTTGCCGTGGCCGGAGTGCTTGAAGCCGCCGTGCGGCATCTCCGCGACGAGGGGGATGTGGGTGTTGATCCAGACACAGCCGAAGTCCAGCCGCTTCGCCATGCGCATCGCGCGGCCGTGGTCGCGGGTCCACACGCTTGAGGCGAGGCCGTACTCGACGCCGTTGGCCCAGGCGAGCGCCTTCTCCTCGTCGTCGAAGCGCTGGACCGTGATGACCGGGCCGAAGATCTCCGACTGGATCAGCTCGTCGTCCTGCCGGAGGTTCGCGATCACCGTCGGGCCGTAGAAGTAGCCGCCGCCGCGGTCCTCGGGCTTGCCGCCGACGACGATCTCGGCGTGGTCCGGCGCCCGCTGCACGAACCCCGACACGCGCGCGAGCTGGTCGGCGTTGTTCAACGCCCCGTAGTCGACGTCCTCGTCGGGCGCGCCGGTGGTCGTCGACCGGGCCTGCTCGGCGAGCGCCGACAGGAAGTCGTCGTGGATGCCCGGCCCGGCGAGGACCCTGGTGGCCGCGGTGCAGTCCTGACCGGCGTTGAAGTACCCCGTGCCGGCGATCATCTCGGCGGCGGCCTCGGTGTCGGCGTCGTCGAACACGATGACGGGCGCCTTGCCGCCGAGCTCGAGGTGGATCCGCTTGAGGTCGCGGCTCGCCGCTTCGGCCACGGCCATGCCGGCGCGCACGCTGCCGGTGATCGACGCCATGGCCGGGATCGGGTGCGACACGAGCGCGGCGCCGGTGCCGCGGTCGCCGCAGACGACGTTGAACACACCCGGGGGAAGGAATTCGGCCATGATCTCGGCCATCTTCAAGGTCGTGACGGGCGTCGTGTCCGACGGCTTGAGGACGACGGTGTTGCCCGCCGCCAGGGCCGGCGCCCACTTCCAGACCGCCATCATCATCGGGTAGTTCCACGGGGTCACCTGGGCGCAGACCCCGACGGGTTCCCGCCGGATCATCGACGTGTGCCCGGCCAGGTACTCGCCGGTCGACAATCCGCTGAGCACCCGAGCCGCCCCGGCGAAGAAGCGGATCTGGTCCACCATCGGCGGGAGTTCCTCGTCCATCGTGAGCTGGAAGGGCTTGCCCGTGTTCTCGCACTCGAGGCGGACGAGTTCCTCGCCCCGCTCCTCGATCGCGTCCGCGATCCGCAGCAGCGCGCGGCCGCGCTCCGACGGGGTCGCGTCACCCCACGACTCGAACGCCCGGGCGGCCGCCTGGCAAGCCGCATCGACGTCCGCGCCCGTCGACAGGGGCGCCTGCGCGAACGGCTGCCCGGTGGCGGGGTTCACCAGCGTCGCGGTGGCGCCGTCCACGGAGTCCCGCGCCTCGCCGTCCACAAAGTTCTGCAGCGTCTTCATCCGTTGTTCCTCCTCGATCGGCCCCCGGCAGCCTACGCGGCCGCACGGCCCCGCCGCGTACGATGCCGGGCCGGAGGACCTCCCCATGCCGCTGCTGCTCCAGCACCTGCTCGACGACCCCGGGCTCGGTCTCGAGCTGTGCGCCGGCCGTGCCGGGCTGAGCGAGCGCGGGCCGGTGCGGTGGGTGCACTCCAGCGAGATCCCCGACCCCACCCCCTGGCTCGAGGGCGGGGAGGTGCTGCTCACGACGGGCCTTGGGATCAAGGACTCGCCGGCACTCCAGCGGCGCCTGATCGCCGGTCTCGCCGACCGCGGCTGCGCCGGGGTCGGATTCGGCGTCGGCGTCGTCCTCGAGGAGGTCCCCCGGGCTCTGGTCGCCGCCGCGAACGACCACCGGATGCCGCTGTTCTCCGTGCCGTACGAGGTGCCGTTCATCGCGGTGACCAAGCGCATCTCCCGCTTCATCTTCGACGAGCACTACGCGACGCTGCGCTCGGCCGTCGACCTCCACCGGCGGGTGCTCGCCGGTGTCCTCGCCGGTACGGGCGTGCGCGGCGTCGTGGAGACGGTCGCCGGGCAGATGCCCGACTTCGGGCTGGTGCTCTTCGACTACTACGGCACCGTCCTCGCGCAGCAGGGCGGCCCTGCGGTTGACGCCGGGCCGCTGTGGGATGCGCTCGCCCGGGCGGGACACCGGCGCGACCGGTACGGCGTGACGTTCGAGGGGCACGCCGTCGAGGCCTCCGTGGTCCGGCTCGCCGGCGAGGTCGAGGCGATCCTCGCGGTCGTCGGCGACCGGGAGCTGCACGAGCACGAGTCCCTGCTCCTGGAACAGGGACTCACCGGCGTGAGCCTGGAGGCGGCCCGCGGCCTGTCGGCGCGTGTGCTGCACCGCGCGCGCGCCGACGACCTGCTGCAGGAGGTCTTCGAGGGCCGCATCGCGGAGCCGGTCCTTGCGCGCCGGCTCGCGGCGTTCGGCTTGGACCCGCGTGCGCCCTACCGCGCCATCGGGGTCGCAAGGCCGGAGGCGGTGAGCGAGCGTGCCCTGTGCGCCCTCGTCGAGGAGACCGTCGCCGGGACCCACGGCGCAGGTCGGGACGCCGTCGTCGGCCGCTACGACGGACTGGTCTACGCCGTCGCCCAACCGCCCGCCGGGGACGACGCCGAGCGGGTGGCCGCCGCCGCCAAGGCCCGCGGCTGGGCCGGCGTGGCGGTGGGCCGGAGCCGCACGCGGCGCGCCCCCGCGGACCTGCACACGGCGCTGCGAGAGGCACGCGCCGCCGCCAGGCGCGGCGCGACCGACGGCCGCCCGGTCCTCGACGTCGAGGATCTCGGGCTGACCGGCCTGTTGGCGGGCATCGACGACGACCCCGGCACCGGGGCCTTCGTCGCGCGGATTCTGGGACCGGTTCTCCGCCACGACGAGGTCGAGGGCGCCCAGCTCGCCGACACGCTCCGGAGCTACCTGCGGCACGGCTGCCGCCCGGGACCGGCGGCCGCGGAGCTCTGCATCCACCGCCACACGCTGGCCTACCGGTTGGGCCGGATCCGCGTCCTCACCGGGCGGGACCCGCGAGACGGGGCCAACCTGCTGGAGTTCGCCCTCGCACTGGAACTCCAGCCGGAGGGGTCCGCATCCGCGAGCAGGAGTCGGTGACCGGCCGCTCGGGCGCCGTGAGCTTCTGGCTCTCCACCGCCGGCGACCTCACGCCCCGCCCGCCCCTCGACGGCTCGACCGACGTGGACGTCGCGATCCTCGGCGCCGGCTACACCGGGCTGTGGACCGCCTGGTACCTCCTGCGCCGGGAGCCCGGCCTCCGGGTCGCGATCTGCGAGCAGGAGGTCGCGGGCTTCGGTGCGTCCGGCCGCAACGGCGCCTGGTGCGTCGCCAACCTGGGCGTCTCCCCCGGCGAGCTCGCCCGCCGGTACGGCCGCGACGCCGCGCGGCGGACAACCTTCGCCCTGCGCGCCGCCGTCGACGAGATCGGCGGGGTCTGCGCCGCCGAGGGGCTCGATGCGGGCTACCGCAAGGACGGTCTGCTCCGCATCGCGCGCGGGGCGCACGAGCTTCCTGCGCTCCGCGCCGGCTGGGACGAGCGCGACGGTCTCGGGTTGGCGGAGGGCTGCGCCCTGCTCGACGCCGGCGAGCTGGCGGGCCGGGTCCGGGTCGCCGACGCGCGGGGCGCCATGTTCGACCCCCACTGCGCGACGGTGCACCCGGGCCGGCTCGTCCGCGGTCTCGCCGGGTTGGTCGAGCGCGCGGGCGCGACGATCTACGAGGGCACCCGCGTCACGGGGATCGACGCCGGTCCCCGTCCGGCCCTGCGCACGTGCCGGGGCACCGTCCGCGCCGGGACCGTCGTCCTCGCCGGCGAGGCCTACCTCGCGCGGCAAAGCCGGCTGCACCGCCATGTGCTGCCGCTCTACTCACTGGTCGTCCTGACGGAGCCACTGCCGGACGCACGCTGGTCGGCGATCGGGTGGGCACGGGGCGAGTGCCTGTCCTCCCACCGTTACACCGTCGACTACCTGTCGCGGACCGCGGACGGTCGGATCCTCTTCGGCGGGCGGGGAGCGCCGTACCACTACGGCTCGCGCGTCCGGCCCGAGCACGACCGCCACGCGGGCACGCACGCGCACCTGCGGGATGCCCTGTTCGACTGGTTCCCGCCGCTGCGCGGCATCGGCTTCACCCACGCCTGGGGAGGGCCGCTGGCGATGCCGCGCGACTGGCTGCCGACGGTCGCGCACAACCCGCGCACCGGGCTGGCCGCGGCGTTCGGGTACACCGGACAGGGGGTCGCGACGGCCAACCTCGCCGGCCGGATCCTCGCGGCGCGCATCACGGGCGGCACGTCGGAGTTCGACGACCTGCCGTTCGTCGGGCACCGCCCCCGGCGCTGGGAACCCGAACCCGTGCGCTGGGTCGCGGTGCGGCTGATGCAGCGGGCCGCCGCCCGGCTGGACGCCCGCGCGCGGCGCACCGGGCGGGCCCCGACCGGCCGCTCCCTCCCGGAGCGGCTGCTGCGGCACTGATCCGTGAATCGCCGAGGCTCGTCCGAGGCGATTCTCAGTGACCTCGGTGGGTGGCGGTCGCGCAGCGACCGTCATGGGATTTCTGAGCCGTGAATCGCCGAGGCTCGTCCGAGGCGATTCACGTGGTGGTGGCGGTCGCGCAGCGACCCGCCCACGGGATGCTGAGCCGCGGTCGCCATGCCGACGGGCAGCCGCCCGCTGTCCACAGCACCCGGCGCGCCTGACGGGCCGGGCGCCCAGGGCGTCCGTACACTCGCCCCCATGGCGGCGGAACCGATGCCCGACGACTCCGCCCACGGCGGCGAGCACCTGCGGTGGATGCGCGAGCGTGCGGGGATGACCCGCGCCGAGTTGGCGGCGCGGGTGGCATCCGATCCACTGGATCCCCGGCCCTACATCGACGCGGAGTGGATCGCCCTGGTGGAGGCCGGTAGCGGCGTGCGAGACGTGTCGTACGGCGAGTGGACGGCGCTGTGGCGGGGGACCGAGCCTCCGCGCCCCGACTGGTGGGAGGGAGGGTACGAGCACGACCTGCGCTTCGCATGGTCGGGGCACCGCGAGCCTGACCCGGACGAGCACGGTCGCCGCCGGTACTGGGCCCGCGTCAAGACCGTCGCCGAGGAGCGGGGCAGGGGCTATCGCGCCGAGCCGGACTTCCGCGGTCGCCTCCGGGTGCTGTGCGAGCTCTTCAACGCCTACGGGGTCGTCTATGTCCTGGTCGGCGCCAGCGCGGCGGTCGGCCATGGCGTCAGGCTGGAGACGCAGGACGTCGACGTCGTTCCCCGGCCCGATGAGGAGAACCTCCGGCGGCTCTGCGATGCGCTCAACGTCCTGGGCCCGAGGTGGCCGAGCCCGGACAGGCCCGCGGGGAGGAAGATCGACGGAGGGCGCCTGGAACCCCGGCACTTCCGCTCCGACATGGTCGCGCTCGGACTGGTCACCCGGCTCGGGGACATCGACGTGCTGTTCCGCCCCCGCGGGTTCGAGCTGGGGTTCGCGGCGCTCGAGCCGAACGCCGTCGTGGTCTCGGACGAGGGTGTCGACCTCCACCTCGCAGCGCTCGACGACGTGATCCGTTCCAAGGAGCTGCTCGACCGGCCGAAGGACCGCGAGCAGCTGCCCGCCCTCTACCGCCGCCGCGAGGAGCTGCGCACCGAAGGGACCGAACCGCCGGATCCGGCATGACCCGCGTGCTGACGGGGCAGGCCTCGTCCATGACCCGCAGACTCCGCAACCGTGTCGTCGTCATCACCGGCGCGTCGAGCGGCATCGGCCGCGCGGCCGCCCTGACCTTCGCGGGGAAGGGGGCCACGGTCGTGGTCGCCGCCCGTCGCGCCGGGCCGCTCGAAGAGCTCGCCCGCGAATGCGAACAGGCCGGCGGCCGCGCCCTCGCGGTCCCCACCGACGTGACCGACGAGCAGGCGGTCGACGCGCTCGCCCGGAGCGCGGTCGACAATTTCGGCCGCGTCGACGTGTGGGTGAACAACGCCGGCGTCTACCTGCTCGGCCGGGTGGAGGACGTCCCGATGGTCGACTTCCGCCGCGTGCTCGACGTCAACCTCGTCGGTCAGGTCCACGGCGCCCGTGCCGCCCTGCGGTGCTTCCGCGACCAGGGCGGCGGGGTGCTCGTCAACGTCGGCTCGATGCTGTCGAAGGTGCCGGCGCCGTACGGGACGGCCTACGTCGCGAGCAAGCACGGGGTGCGCGCCCTGTCCGACACGCTGCGCACCGAGTTGGCGGGCGAGAAGGGGATCTCGGTCTGCACCGTCATGCCCGCCGCGATCGACACGCCGCTGTTCCGGCACGCCGCGAACTACACCGGCCGGGCGCCGAAGCCGCCCCGCCCCGTCTACCCGCCCGAGAAGGTCGCCCGCATCATCGTCGCGTGCGCGCAGCGGCCGCAGCGCGAGGTGTTCGCCGGCAGCGCCGGGCGGGTGGCCACGCTCTCGCACGCGCTGCTGCCGAAGAGGACGGAGCGCGTCACCGCCCGCGCGATGGAGCGCGAGCAGTTCTTCGACGACCCGGCGCCGGACACGATCGGGAACCTGTACTCCCCGGCGGACGACCCGCCCGACGTCGGCGGCGGGCACGGCGGCCGCACCCGCTCGACGGTCCGGACGGTGGTGCTCGCGGCCCTCCTCGGGTCGGTGGCGCTGATCGTTCTGCGCGGCCGCGCGGAAGGGTGATCCTCCGAGGGGCTCAGGCGGCCGGTCTGCGGGCGAGCACGACCAGGTAGTCGGAGGGCAGCGCGACGGCGCCGGCCTCGTCCGCACGCTCGCCGACGATCGCCTCGATCTCGTCGAACATCTCCGCGGCGGCCTGCGGGCCGATCGCCGCCGCGACGGCCACGTGGGGCGGCGAGCAGGTCTCGAAGAACCGCCGGGCGTCCCCGGCGGAGTCGAATCGCCAGACGAACACGGCCGGGCGGCACTGAACCTCCGTGAAGGCCGCCGCGAGCCGCTGGCGCGCGACGTCTTCGCGACCCCAGTCCCGGGGGTCCGCGGCATCCGGCGTTCGGGGCATCCGCCGGGCGACCGCCTCGGTGACGCGGTTCATCGGACCGTCCGGGCTCCAGCTCGCCATGGCGAGACGGCCGCCGGGCCGCAGGACGCGGGCGAGTTCCGCCACGGCGACCTCGGGCCGTGGCGCGAACATCACGCCGAAGCAGGACAGCGCGACGTCGAAGTCCGCGCTCCCGAACGGGAGGTCCTCGACGTCCGCCTCGACCCAGTCGAAGTGGTGGCCCTCGTCGCGCGCGCGGGCGCGGCCGAGGGCGATCATCTCGGGGGTCAGGTCGGAGGCCGTCACGACGGCGCCGCTCCGTGCCGCCGCCAGCGCGACGTTGCCCGTGCCGGCCGCGACGTCGAGGACGCGCTGCCCAGGCCCGACGCCGGCCGCCCCGACGAGTTCGTCGGCGATCGGTGAGAACCGCTCGGCGATCCGGGAGTAGTCGCCGAGCCCCCACATCGCCCGCATGCGCGCCTTGGCGTCGTCGGGATCCATGTCGACGGGCCGAGCGCTACCGGCGCAGGCGCGGGACGGCGGCGCGCCCGCTCGCGACCAGGAGCGCCTGGGCCGCTGCCGCCATCAGGAGCAGGCCGACGGCGAGCGGGCCTGGCCAGGTGGCGCGTCCGGTGGAGACGGGCAGTGCCTGCGAGGACAGCGCGGGGGTCAGGAGGGACTGGACCGGCCCGACGCTCGCGGCGGCCGCGGACGCGCGCCCGACGGAGGGTGCTGGGGCCGCGACGGGCGACCCGTCGCCGGCAGGGGCGCCGACCACCGGCGGCTCGACCGTGGGAAAGGCGATCTCGCTGGAGGACCGCAGCGCGGGCCGGTTGGTGCCGCCGGCCAGCGTCGGAGCGGCCGCGCGGCCGACAGTCGTGGCTGGCGGCGGCGGCGCGGGCGGGGGCGGCGCTGCGGCCTGGCCCGCCGGCGGGGGCGGCGCTGCGGCCTGGCCCGTCGGCGCGGGCGCCGGTGGCGGCGCCGGCGCGGTCGCGTCGTCCGGCAGGAAGGCCTCGCCGGCAGACTGCGCGGGCACCGCGGGGGACGGTGGCGGCGCCGCGATGGGCGGGGGAGCCGGGACCTGCGTCGCCTCCCGGCCGGCGATCACGACCGGGACGCCCCGGGGCGCCGCAGCGGGTGGCGCGTCGGGCAGGTCCGGGATCACGGGACCGTCGGCGGAGGGGGGCGTCGCCGTCTCCGGCAGGGGCGGCGGCAGGAGATCGCCGGCGACCTCGCCGTCCGGCGTCGACTCGGCGGCCGCCGCGTGCAGCGGGAGCAGGAGGAGGAACGCGATGGCCGGCGCCAGGACGTGCGCCCGGCGGCGTGCGGTGCTACGGCGGTGCGGTCTTCTCACGGTGGACCCCCGGTGGTCGCACAGGCCGGGGGCGGCGGCCTGGGCGGCACGGTGCGGTGCGGTGCGGTGCGGTGCGCGAACTGCCCCCATCGGCCGGTGAGCGCCCGAATCGAGCGACTCCCCAAAGCCGCGGGCGCGCCGGGACAGACTACGCGGTCATCTGCCCGGTGTCGCCCGGCCGACCGGCCGGTCCCCGGCAGGGCAGCATGGGCCCATGCTCGTCGCCACCTGGAACGTGAACTCCCTCAAGGCCCGGCTGCCGCGCGTGCTGGAGTTCCTCGCCACCCACTCCCCCGAAGTCCTCTGCATCCAGGAGACCAAGTCGGCGGTCGACGGCTTCCCCCACGACGCCGTCGCCGAAGCCGGGTACGCCGCCGCGGAGCACAGCGCAGGCCGCTGGGCCGGCGTGGCCATCCTCGCCCCGCGTGACCGGCCACCGGTCGACGTCGTGCGCGGCCTGCCCGGCGAGGTCCACACCGACGAGGCGCGCTGGATCGAGGCCACCGTCGCGGGGATGCGGGTGGCCAGCGTGTACGTCCCGAACGGCCGGGCGCTGGACCACCCCGCGTTCCAGGGCAAGCTGGCGTTCCTCGACGCCATGGCCGCGCGGACGGCGGCACTGGCGGGGCAGTCGCTGGTCGTAGCGGGCGACCTCAACGTCGCTCCCGCAGACGCCGACGTCTACGACCCCGCGGCATTCGTCGGCGGCACGCACACCAGCGCCGAGGAGCGCGCCCGTCTGGCGGCGCTGCTCGACACCGGACTCGTGGACGCCTACCGCCACCTGGAGCCCGAGACCGTCGGGTACACCTGGTGGGACTACCGGGCGGGCCATTTCCACAAGAAGCTGGGCCTGCGCATCGACTTGGTCCTGGTCAGCCTCGATCTCGCGGCGAGAGCTCGCTCGTGCGGGATCGACCGCAACTTCCGCAAGGGATCCAAGCCATCCGACCACGCGCCGCTGCTGCTCGCCATCGTGGAAGCGCGGGCGTTGCCCGGCCGTTAGACGAGATTGACAACGATTGTCAGCAGCGGCTAGTCTCGGGTGCTCCCGGCTCTCGAGGTCCAATCGTGTCACGCCTGCTCGCCCTGCTCTTCGCGCTCGCTGTCGCGCTCGCGGGCTGCGCCTCGGACGGTGCCGCTCCGGCGGGCGGCGACGACCCGTCGCCCACCGGGCTCGCCGAGTCGGACGCCCCACTGACGGCCGCGGCCAGCGTCTTCCCCCTGGCCTGGATGACGGAGCGGGTCGCTCCCGGCGTCGAGCTGACGTTCCTCGGCGGCGGCGGCGCCGAGGTGCACGACGTGGAGCTCTCCCCCGGGGACCGGCAGGCGCTGGAAACGGCGGACGTGGTCGTCCACCTCGGCGACATCGACTTCCAGCCCCAGATCGAACAGGCCGCCGCGGCCGGCACGGGCGAGGTCGTCTCGGTGGCCGAAACCGTGGGCGAGGGGGCCCTGCGCTCGGGAGCGGCGCACACCGACGAGGAGGAGACCCACGCCGACGACGACGAGCCTGCCGACGACGACGGGCACGCCGACGTCGACGGGCTCGACCCCCACGTCTGGT
>Ga0136627_1001190_pt1 | contig 10214 bp, 8 predicted proteins | sample AntDrymUQ4892206_2_FD_104652 | JGI IMG/M metagenome (GOLD analysis project Ga0136627, IMG submission 104652) | Polar desert sand microbial communities from Dry Valleys, Antarctica - metaG UQ489 (22.06) | ecosystem: Environmental > Terrestrial > Soil > Desert | place: Antarctica: Dry Valley... | reverse complement strand
GACGTCATCCTCCTGGACGAGCCCTTCTCCAACCTGGACCAGGCCCTGCGCACGCAGCTGCGGGCGGAGGTGCGCCAGATACTGCGCGACGCCCGCCAGAGCGCCATCTTCGTGACACACGATCAAGGGGAGGCTCTGACCATCGCCGATGGCGTGGCGGTCATGGCGCGCGGCCGCATCGAACAGGTCGCTGCACCGGAAGTCATCTATGTCGAGCCGCGCACCCCCTTCGTGGCCACCTTCGTGGGCGTCGCCAACCTGCTTCCAGCCGACTGCCGGAACGGCATGGCAGTCACCCGCTTCGGCCCCGTGACGCTCATCGGCCGGCCGGAGCGACGCCCGCAGGGACGTGCGCTGTCACTCCTGCGCCCCGAACACTTCCTGGTCCGCGAGGCACCCGACGGACCTGCCTCGACAGAAGCCTGGACGGTCATCGCCCGGCAGTTCTCGGGCTCGGAGATCCTCCTCGAGGTGCGCGCGGGGGACGGGCAGCGCGTCTGGGTGGAGGCCGGCGGCCAGGTCCGCAGACTGGCCATCGGCGATCGGGTCGAGCTGCGTCTGCGTGATGTCGAGACCGTCGCCTTTGCTTTCTCGGCAGGCCTTGCCGCCTCGGGAGCGCCCGTCAACGGAAGGGAGGAGCCCGGGGACGATGGTCAGCTTCTGGCGGGCGTCACTGCCGAGGCCGAGCGGCTCGGGGCGTTGGAGCCGCTCGAACCGCCCGTACACTAGCCCGCGTGCGACGACTCATCGAGTGCGTTCCCAACTTCAGTGAGGGCCGCCGGACCGACGTCATCGACGCGCTCGCAGGCGCCATCGCGGAGACGCCCGGCACGCACCTGCTGGACCGCAGCTCCGACACTGACCACAACCGCACGGTGCTGACCTTCGCTGGTCCACCACGCAAGGTGGCCGATGCGATGGAGCGAATGGTGGCCATCGCGCTGCAGACCATCGACATGGAGCGTCACACCGGGCAGCACCCGCGCATGGGCGCCGTGGACGTGATCCCCTTCGTGCCACTCGGCGATACGTCCCTCGATGAGGCCGTGGCGCTGGCCGGAGGGTTCGCGCAGCGCATCGCCGAGCGCTTCGAGCTGCCGGTCTACCTCTACGCCATGGCCGCCACCCGGCCTGAGCGGCGCATCCTGGCTGACGTCCGACGGCCGCAGTACGAGGGACTGAAGTCACTCATCGTGGAGGATCCCGAGCGAGCTCCCGACTTCGGACCGAGTCGGTTGCATGCCACCGGGGGCGCCGTGGCGGTGGGCGCGCGGCCCTTCCTCATCGCCTACAACATCAACCTGGAGTCCGAGGACGTGGCGCTGGCCAAACGCATCGCCGGCGCCGTGCGCGAGAAGGGCGGAGGCCTTCCACGCGTTCAGGCCCTGGGACTGTACCTGGAGGACCTGCGCTGCGCGCAGGTGTCGATGAACCTGCTGGACCACGCCGTTACGCCCATCTGGCAGGTCTGGGAGCGGGTCCGTGACCTGGCCGCTGCCGAGGGCGCAGAGCTGCGCGAGTCGGAGCTCATCGGTCTGGCGCCCCTGGCCGCTCTGCTGGCGGTGGCCGACCATGCCGCTATCCCGTCCGAAGGGACGGATGAGGAGCGCATCACCGGGGCCGCGGACTGGCTGCGCATCCGTGACTTCGAGCCCACCAAGGCGCTGGAACTGCGGCTGGCCAGGGCGGAGGGCGGCAGCGACGCCTGACGGGCGGTCGACCGACCTGCTCGTGGTGGGGGCGGCGGAGGTGGCCACCCTCGCCGGCGGGCTGCGCCGCGGATGGGGCCAGGGCGATGCAGCGGCGCTGCGCGCCGATGAGGCCGGCCCCTTGGCGGTGGCGGTACTCGAAGGTCGGATCGCGGCCGTCGGCCTGGAGCGGGACGTGCTCTCAGGGATCGCTGGCCTGGGGCTCCATCCCGACGATCTCAAGCGGATCGACGCTCGCGGCGCGACCGTTACGCCGGGCCTCGTAGACGCTCACACGCATCTCGCCTTTGCCGGCACACGCGAGGCAGAGCTTGGTCTGCGCCAGGCGGGGGCCGGCTACCTGGGCATCCTGGCGGCCGGCGGCGGCATCCTCTCCACGGTCGAGAGGACGCGCGCAACGACCTCCCAGGCACTCCTTGCCAACGGCCGTCGGTGGAGCTACGAGATGCTGCGCCACGGCGTGACCACGGCCGAGGTGAAATCCGGCTACGGGTTGGACGTCGAGACGGAGCTGCGGCTGCTGGAGGTCTACCGGCAGCTCGGCGCGGAGGGTCCCCTTGAGCTCGTGCCCACCTTCCTGGGGGCGCACGCTGTCCCGCCCGAGTTGGCGGGGCGAGTCGACGACTACGTCCGGGATGTCGTGGAGCGGCAGCTGCCGGCTGTGGCCGAGCAGGGCATCGCACGCTTCTGCGACGTCTTCTGCGAACGCGACGTGTTCGACGCGGCACGCTCCCGCCGCATCCTCGAGGCGGGCCGTGCGCACGGGCTCGCCTCGCGGCTCCACGCCGATGAGCTGCAGGATTCGGGCGGTGCCGCGCTGGCGGCAGAGGTGGGCGCGGTCTCGGCCGATCACCTGGCGGCTATCTCCGCGGACGGCATCGCGGCCCTGGCGGGGGCCGCGGAGGACGGTCGACCGGTCGTCGCCACCCTCCTGCCGGCCACCACCTACTACCTCATGGCCAGTCACCATGCGCCGGCGCGTGAGCTCATCGATGCCGGCGTGCCGATCGCACTCGGCACGGACTTCAACCCCGGCACGTCGCCCGCGCCAAACCTGCAGACGGCGATGGCCATGGCCACCGTCCAGCTCGGCATGACCGCCGCCGAGGCGCTGGTCGCAGCGACCATCAATGCGGCACACGCGGTCGGGCTGGGCGAGACGCACGGGGCGCTGGAAGTGGGCCGCGCCGGCGACCTCGTGGTCTGGGACGTGCCGCGCCACCAGCTCCTGCCCTACTGGCTGGGCGCAGACCTCGTGCGGACCGTGGTCAAGGGCGGCACCGTCGTGATCGACTCACCATCCAGCCGCGACGGCTAGCGCCAGGCCGGCTCAGACCTTGGTGCGGGACTCCAGGACCACCACCGTGGTCTCGCTGGGGACCGTGGAGATGGTGACGCTCAGTCTGGGTACCGGTGTCGGATGCTGAACGCTCATCTCGTGCATGAATCGCTCCAGGGCACTGCGCGCCGCCTCTCCCTCGCCGATGAGCATGGGCACGATGAGTCGCGCGTCCACCTGCGTGGCGACCTCCGCGGCCTTGGCCGCCGTGAGCGAGGAACCGATGGGCACGCAGACCACGTCGACCGAGCCGATGTCGCCCAGGCCGTCCTCATCCAGCAGGTGGCCGATGTCGCCCAAGTGCACCACGTGCAGACCATCGAGCTCGTACACGAAGCACGTGTTGAGCCCGCGTTGCTTGCCCTTGTCGTCGTCGCGGAACGTGCGCACGCCGTTGATGAGGACCTCGTGGACCTCGAACTCGCCGGGTCCGTCCAGGATGAAGGCGGGATCCAGGCTGGCGGGCCTCAGCATCCCCGCGGCATGGCCGTTCAGGCCGGCCGCCTTGCCGCGCGCAGCTGGCGGAGCATCATCAGGATGGCTGTAGGTGACGATGTCGGCCGTCAGGCCACGCCCGGTGGGGCCGACCACGGATCGATAGGCATCAGCGGCCACCACACCCTCGCGTCCCTTGAGGCGCAGGCAGCTGTCGCCGTACCAGGTGATCTCCATGGCAGGCATCGTGCCACACAAAATGAACGAGGGGCGCCTGCCCAATCGGCGCCCCTCGTTCCGAGGGAGGGAGAGGGAACAGAAGCGAGGCTTTTGTTCCGCGTCATCAATGTAGTCCGCCTCCATGAAGGCACCAGAGGGGAGACGGTGAAGAAACGCACACCTTCTGGCAGGATGCCTGCGTGACCGAAGAGCCGCGGCCGAGGAGCGCGTCGCCCGAAGCAGATGAGACGCGACCGTATGCCACGCCGGGAGCATTTCCCAGCGTGGGCGGAGCTACTCCTCCGCCGCCACCTCGGCGTGGTTCGCCTGTCCCCCGCGTGTTGGCGGGCATAGCCGTGCTCGTCGTCCTGGTGGCGGGCCTCTTCATCCTGCTGCCGCGCGGCGGCGCGGATCCGGCCGCCAGCGGGCCGATGTCGCCCTCGCCCGGACCCTCCCAGGCGGACGCCTCGGCACCATCTGGCAGCGTCTCCCCGACGGTCACGGCCACGGTCGGTCCCGCGCCCAGCGGAGACCTGCCCAGCGGAGACCTGCCCATCGACCCCGCGGTCGAGGCGCGCATCCGCGAGATCATCGAGCAGGTGCCCGCCATCAGGGGACTGGAGCCCCGACAGGAGGTGCCCTTCCGCTTCATCACGGCAGAGCGCTTCGAGGAAGAGCTGCGCGACCTCTTCGCCGCGGACAACCCGCCCGAGGAAGTCAGCGCCGAGGAGGACCTCCTCAAACGGCTCGGACTGCTGGAACCTGAGGCGGACCTGGAGGAGCTGGTGCTCGACCTGTACGGCAGCCAGGTGGCGGCCTTCTACGACACCCGCACGGGAAGCTTCACCGTGGTCCAGCGCGGTGAGGGTGCCGAGTTCGGTTCGTCGGACGCCATCGTGGTCGCCCATGAGTACGTCCACGCCCTCCAGGATCAGCACTTCGACCTTGAGGGCACTCAGGTGACCGACCCTGCCGAGGGCGATCGCGGCCTGGGGGCACTGGGGCTCATCGAGGGCGACGCCGTGGCGGTGATGGTCGAATGGGCGGTGGCCAACCTGACCTTCGACGAGATCCTCGGACTTCAGGAGGCGCTCACACCGGCCGACCAGGAACTGCTCGAGTCGATGCCGCCGGTGCTGCGCCGGCAGCTCGAGTTCCCATACATCGACGGCTGGGCTTTCGTGATGGCCATCCGCGCCGACGGCGGCTATGCGGCGGTGGATGCGGCCTTCGGCGATCGGCCGGTCTCGACGGAGCAGATCATGCATCCCGAGAAGTACCTGGACCGTGAGGATCCCGTTCCCGTGGAGCTGCCTGACCTCACGACGACGCTGGGCGCGGGTTGGACGGAGAGCTACGAGCAGACGCTGGGCCAGATGCTCATCGGGGTGCTGGTCGCTGACGGGCGGTCCGCCCCGGCGCCGAGCGTGCCCGGCGTGCTGCCGGCGCTGCCCAACGCGGAGGCCGCGGCGGGTTGGGGTGGCGACCGGCTGGTCAGCCTGGACGGGCCCGATGGTACGTGGGCGGTGGTCTGGCAGACGGCCTGGGACAGCGCCACTGATGCGGACGAGTTCTCTGCCGCGACCGAGGCGGCCATGGACGATCTGCCCTTCCCTCACGAGGTCGCGGCATCGGCGGTGGCGAGCGGCCTCGACGCGCCGGTCCAGATCCTGGTGGCCAGCGACGCCGAGACCCTGGAGGAAGTACGGGCGGCGCTGCCGGAGAGTTGACCCGACTCGATCCTGGTCGCTGCTACATCGACTCGGGCGCGGAGATGCCCAATAGGCCCAGCGTCGAGGCCAGCGAGACCCTGGCCGCATCCATCAGCGCCAGGCGGGCGGCGGAGGTCCCGGGATCGTCCGGATCGACCACGCGGCGATCTCGGTAGTAAGCGTGCAGCGCGGTGGCTAGCTCCGTGGCGTAGGCCGTCGTGCCCTGCGTCTCCTCGGCGGCCGCGGCGTCCTCGACCACCTCGGGCAGCCGCAGGACCTGCTTGGCCAGGCTCAGGGCGGCCGCGTCGTCGGCCAACGTGCCCCTCAAGGAGTCGGCCGGTCGGAGACCTAGGTCTTCTCCCTTGCGCAGGATGGAACAGACGCGCGCGTGGGCATAGCGCACGTAGTGCACCGGGTTGGCCGCCGTGGGGTCCTTGGCCGCCTCGATGTCGAAGTCGATGCCGGTGGTGCGCGTCCGTGACGCGAAGTACCAGCGCGCTGCGTCGACGCCCACCTCCGCCAGCAGCTCGTCGAGGGTGATGAAATCGCCCGCTCGCTTGGACATGGAGATGTCCTGGCCGTCTCGGATGAAGTGGACCCAGGCGATGAGCAGCATGCGGACCGCCTCGCGGTCGTAGCCCATCGCTTCCGCGGCGTTGCGGTTGCGGGCCACGGTCCCGTGATGGTCCGCACCCCAGATGTAGATCAGCGTGTCGAAGCCACGGCTGAACTTCTCGGTCACATAGCCGATGTCAGCAGCGAAGTAGGTCGAACTGGCGTCCGAGCGACGGATGACGCGATCCTTGTCATCGCCGAAGGCGGTGGAGCGGAACCAGAGCGCACCGTCCTGCTCGTAGATGTGGCCGCCGTCGCGCAGCCGGTCGATGGCTCTCTCGACCCAGCCCTCCGTGTGCAGCGAGCCCTCCGTCTTCCAGACATCGAAGCGGACGCCGAGCGCTGCCAGGCTGGCCTCGATCCCTGCCCGGACCTGCTGTCCTGCCCACGCGCCGATGATCGCGTCGCGTTCCGCGCCAGCCTCGATGGCGCGGCCCCAGATCTCCTCGGGAAGCTCCTGTGCCAGCTCACGCACGTACTCGCCGTGATAGCCGTCCTGCGGGATGGACTGGTTCGTGCGGTGAGCTGCGATGGACGCACCCAGCATCACGATCTGACGGTTCGTATCGTTGAAGTAGTACTCGCGCGTGACCCTGTGCCCGGCCGCCTCAAGCACGCGGGAGAGCAGGTCTCCCACGAATGCGCCGCGAGCGTTGCCGACGGTCAAGGGGCCGGTGGGATTTGCAGAGAGGAACTCGACGTTGATGCTCTGTGGGTCCGGGACGACGAGCCGACCGAAGTGCGCGCCGGCGCGCCGGACGCCGTCCAAGGCGTTCTCGAGCGCGGCAGGCGCGAGTCGCAGGTTGATGAAACCGGGGGGCGCCACGTCGGCGCTGAGGACGGGACCCGACTCGCCCATCGACCATCCCGCGCGCAGCGCGTCGACGAGGGCTGCGGCGATCTGCATGGGCGGACGTCGCAACGGCCGGGCCAGCTTCATGGCCAGGTTCGTGGCCAGATCGCCATGCTCCTGATTCTGCGGCCGGGTCAGCTCCACGGGCGGGGCATCGGCGCCGTCCGGCAGCGCAGGCAGCGCCCCGTCCGCCTCGGCACGCTGCCACGCCGCGCGCACTCCCCCGCGGATAAGGCTGCGGAGGGGCATCTCATGGTCAGGCATCGAGGCAGGTTACCGCAGCGGCTCCGTGATCAGCCGAGGTCGACCACCAGGCCCGGTGCCGCCAGCTCCACGGGACCGGCGAAGACCGTCCGGGCCAGCACGGCGGCACCCTCGGGGTCGTGCGCGTCCAGGATGTGCGTGAGGATCAAGCGGGCGGCCCCTCCGTCGCGCGCCACTTCCGCCGCCTGCCGAGCGGTGAGGTGTGCCGCTTCCTCCGCGACGGTCTCCGATGTACCCCAGGATGCCTCGCACAGCAGCGTGTCCCCCGGTCGGACCAGCGCCAAGATGTCCTCCGGCCGGCCGCAGTCGCCTGAGTAGACGAGTCCCGACGCCTCTTCCGGCGCCTCTCTCCGAGTGACGCGGAAGCCGAAGCTGTTCAGGGCGTGGGTCACCGGTCGTGCCTCCACTCGCAGAGCACCCAGCTCGATGGTGCCCGGCTCCAGATCGTGGCCGGGCAGATCGTCCAGGAAGCCCTCCTCGGCCATCAGCGCGCCGATCCGAGCCCGAAGCTGAGCCGGAGCATGGAGCCGGACGGAGCGCGGCCGGTCCAGGCCGTAGCGCAGGTAGTGGCGAAGGGCCACCAGGTCGATCATGTGATCGGGATGAAGGTGGCTCACCACGACGGCGCGCAGGGTCAACGGTTCGCGGTAGGCGCCCAATGCGGCAAATGCACCCTGGCCCATGTCCAACAGGATGCCCTCGTCGCCGGACTCCACGAGGTAGCACGACGCGGCGTGCCCGGGGCGCAGTGCGTAGGCCGGAGCACCGCCGACGATCGTCAGCCTGAACGTCGATGACTTCTCCGTGCCGGGTGCGGCTTCAGCCACCCGGGGAGTCCAGCACTCGGCGATCCGCTTCACCAGCTCGTCCAGCGAGTCGATCACCAGAGCCGCCTGCGGTGGCGCCGTGCGCTCGATGACGCCCCACGGACCGCGTCGCAACCAGACGGCACGCATGCCCGCCGCTGCAGCGGGCAGGACATCGTTGTCGATGCGGTCGCCGACGTAGATGACGTCGGAGGGATCAGGCTCGTCCATGAGCGCCAAGGCCGTGGCGAAGAAGGCGGCATCAGGCTTCCAGACGCCCAGCTCGTCGCTCATCGCCACGACGTCGGCGTCCACGCCGATGGCGCGCAGCTCCGCCGTGCGCACGATGGGCTGATTGGCCACGATAGCGATGCGGTAACCGGCATCCCGCAGCGCCGCCAGCGAGCGCAGCGCGTCGGGGTAGAGGTCCGCCAGCTGGAACCCGCCGTACTCCGCCTGGACGCGCGGCATCAGATCCTGCCAGTCCGGCCGTGCCACCAGCTCGAACACGCCGCGATGCTCTCCGCCGCGCGCGATGACCGCACCGAAGGCACTCATGAAGGTGAGCCTTGGGATGCCCAGCACGTCCGCCCACAGGCTCCAGAGCCGCGTCTCATCGATGAGCGTCTCGCCCACATCGAGGCAGACCCAACGCGCTCGCAGCTCCGTCACGGTCGGGTCGGACCGACGATCTCGACCAGATGTCCCGCTCCGCGCTTGAGCCGTCCATCCGCGGTGAGGAGGCTGCACCCTTCCAGCCGTGCGAGGGCGACGTACTCAGCGTCATAGGTCTTGGCCCAGCCGAGACCAGTGGCGATCTCCGTGGCGAGTCGGTAGAGGTCGTCCGGGATGTGACGCTCGATCGGCAGTCGAAGGAAGGCCTGGAGCAGCTCCGACGCGACAGGTCTTGTCAGGTCACCTCGCCATGCCGCTCGATTCACGGCGGACGCGACCTCAGACCAGAGGAGCGGGGGCGCGATCATGGGTCCGTTCCCTGCTGCCGCGCCGCTCGAGGCGATCGAGAGTGCCGCACTGGCGTCGACGACGAGCACGATCAATGGTCCTCCCGGTCCTGGCGGAGGATGGCTACCCAGTCCGGCATCGGCCCGCCCCAGAACGTCTTTCGCCACCCTGCCGGCATCGGCAGCGTGTCCGGATGGGTCACGGCTGCGAGATCGTCCTCATCGATGAGGTGCTGGGTCCCGATCCGGGTCGAGCGCAGCTTGCCCTCGCGGATCCAGCGCCGGACGGTCTCCGGGTTCTTGCCGACTCGGCGGGCGGCCTGAGGAACGGTCAACATCGTCGTAGCATACGACTACGGCGAGGACGTACCGCGCTGGTCGTCGCCGTTTCCCTTCGTTTCCCGTGAGGCGGGCACTATCACGTCGATGAGCCCCCATTACCGTCATATTCCCGTGGCACGGGCGTTACTCAGCACAGACGGGTCTATCGAGGCCCGCGAACCTACTGAGATCGGCTCGTCCACGCTCACGTCTGACCGGTTTCCCTCGACCGCGTCCCTCGATCACAGACGGATCGCCGAAGGTTCCTCGATAGCGCCCACCTCATGAACATCTGACGGAATCCGACGCTCCAGAAGCGGCGATACGCAGCCTTGGCGGGCGACCGCTTCCCGCTCTGTGCTCAGATCACGCGCAGCTCGCGGCCCACCTGCTCGAAGGCTTCCAGGCACGTGTCGAGCTGCTCACGCGTGTGCTCGCTGGAGACGATCGTCCGCAGCCGCGCCTTATCCAGCGCCACGGTGGGGAAGACCACGGACGTGGCGAAGATGCCCCGCTCGAACAGCGCCCGCGTCATGTGCTGGGCGGTCTCTGCCCGGCCCACGATGATGGGCGTGATGGGCGTCTCGCTGATGCCCGTGTCGAAGCCCAGCGCCGCCAGGCCGCTCTTGAAGAAGCGCGTGTTCTTCCACAGTCGTTCGATGCGCTCGGGCTCCATCTCCAGCACGTCCAGGGCGGCCAGGCAGGCGGCCGCCACGGCCGGCGGATGGGAAGTGGAGAAGAGGAAGGGCCGCGCGCGTTGGACCAGGAAGTCCCGCAGGTGCTGGCGCCCAGCCACGTAGCCACCCAGCACGCCGATGGCCTTGGAGAGCGTGCCGACCTGGATGTCGACCCGGCCATTCATATCGAAGTGGTCCACCGTACCGCGCCCATCGCGGCCCAGCACGCCGGAGCCGTGCGCGTCGTCGACCATCACGATGGCCTCGTAGCGCTCGGCCACCTCGCAGATGCCGGGCAGCGG
>Ga0136627_1001189_pt1 | contig 10215 bp, 11 predicted proteins | sample AntDrymUQ4892206_2_FD_104652 | JGI IMG/M metagenome (GOLD analysis project Ga0136627, IMG submission 104652) | Polar desert sand microbial communities from Dry Valleys, Antarctica - metaG UQ489 (22.06) | ecosystem: Environmental > Terrestrial > Soil > Desert | place: Antarctica: Dry Valley... | reverse complement strand
CGCCGTCTTTCCTTTCTTGGCCTTTTTCTTGTTCTGGTTAGCCTGCTCTTCTTTCTGGCGCGTCCACTCGAAGAACTCAGCGAGGTAGTCGTATAGCTCTTCTATGAGCCGGGTGCGTTCTCTCTCCGACTCGACGCCGAGCATCCGAAATACCGCGTTATCCAGCTTGCGGCGGTCGGTCTGGGTCAACTCCGTCTCGTTGGAAAGTTTCGCAAGCTCGTCTTCCCTACCTTTCGCCGTGAGGTTCATCCGCGCCCTGCGCCGCTCGGAGAGAAAGCTCAGGACCGGGCGATCCTTCATCTTCCGGAACGCCTCCGCGACGGCCTCGCGCTTCGCCGCGCTAGCCTTTCTCGGGTCGGGGACGAGCATCATATTTGCGTCCACTACCATCGTCCTCCAGAGTCCTTCATTACCGACTGGACGACCGTATTGAAAGCAGGACAAGAATACGAGCGTTGAATTCAGCAAGCCGCCCCAGAAGTCAGGATCGCTCAATTCTTGCGGTGGATAGACTTCGTAGAGACGGCAGTTCGCCGTTATATTTTCGGGGTTGGCCGGAGCAAAATGGCGATACTGACGCTCTTTTACCCAAAGAGCTGGAGCACGCTTATGTTCAGTGAGATCGAACCAAGCACGATCTTTTGTAATTCTCGCTCTACAGGTCTCACCCTGATGAACTCCTTGTTTTTCTCCTCGCTCGATATAGCGTAGAGCGTGAAGATTAGAAAGAGCTTTTCTGTCGCTTGGTATTTGAAGCATGAAATATCCGCAGTCTTCCGCTGAAACCTGAAACCCATCTATCTCCATCGGACCATGTACGACAGGCTCCAGAAATCGCGCCTCCATCGGGCGCATCTCTTCGTAGCCTTCGCCCGAGCGAACAATCTTCACCTCTCCGCTCTGTACTTCTTCGCGCCCCGCCCCGTAGCTCTGCCGGAACGCCGTCGGGTCTTCGTGCTTCTTCAACGCCTCTTCGCTCGCGTCCTTCGGAAAGAAGAAGCTGTCTTTTCCGCTCGTGATGCCGCGCTTCACGTCGGCGATGCGGGCGAGCGGGGTCAGGCGGTCATCGAAGCGGGTGAGGAAATCAAACCAGAGGTCCGGGGCGCGGACGTGTAAGCCCCACTTACCGCCGTAGTATTCGCCGGGTTGCGGGCTAGCCTCGGATTCATCGGCAAACTCAGACTTGCTCTTACCCATCGCTATTCCGAGGCGAACGCCCTCCATCCAGAGGTCTCCCTGCCGCACGAGCCGCGCCCGGTAGCGGGAGTTCAGGGTGTTCTCGGTCAAGTTCAGGAGTTCGTCCCGGAAGCGGTCTGCGGCAACGACGGAGCCTACGGGTGTGCCATCGTGGGCGAGGACTTCGGACATTGGTTTGCGGATCTGGACAAATCGCACCAGGTTCTCCATGCGAGTCTTCGCATCCTGCTGGCGACGCAGAATGGTAACGGTTGTCGCCACCCGCGCCCCGACAAACCAGGGTTCATCCCGGCTCTCAAGAACTGCGACTATCTCGAAGTTACGCAGTATCCACTCCTGCAACTTGAAGCCGTAGTCGGTGTCGAGCCACTGGCTGGAGGTAATGAAGCAGAGGTATCCGTCTTCTTTGAGAAACGAGAGGCCGTGCGGCCAGAAGTAGCAGTGAAGGTCGGAGCGTTTCGTCAGCTTCGCGCCCTCTTGTCTGGATATCTCCGCATACCTCGTCTTCTGAGAGGTGGTGAGGTTTTCCTGCTGTACGTAGGGCGGATTCCCGATAACGGCGTCAAGCTTCTGGATCTGCACATCACGTTTCTTGGTCTTACCGAGGCCGCCCGCCTCCACCTTACTCGGTAGCGAAATGAACTTTCTCTCGGTACGCACCTTAAAGAAGTCTTCTCGGACGATTTGCGGGTAGTTCATATCGTCTACGAGGTCGCGGGTCGCAAGGTTGATGGTCGTCAGGTGCGTCGCAAAGTTGGAGATATCCACGCCGTAGATGTCCTGTAGCCGCTGGGCGTGGGATGTGTGAGGGGCTAGTTCGCGCTTTCTGGCGTAGGCCCGGACCAGGAACGTGCCGCCGCCACAAGCGGGGTCCATTACGGTTTCCTCTCCAGTACGAATGGCGAAGCTATTGATGAGATCCACGACCTCGACGCGGGTGTAGAACTGGCCGAACTTGCGGCGTTCTTCCGGGGAGATCAACCGCTCCACCATCGTCCCGATGACTTCGTAATCGAGGCGGGAGAAGTCGAACTCGTGGATCTCCTCTACGAACGCCCTCCATAATGGCACAACGCCATCGTTGTAGAACGGAACCCGGCTGCCGAGTCCTAGCGCGTTCTCGCCGAAGACGGTTTCGTAATCGTGGGTTACGCGTCGGGCCTGGGCGAAGAACCCCTCGAAGTGATTACGAAGCGCATCACCGGAGCCTATATGTTCCGGCGCGTCGAGCGGTTTCAGCGGCGCCCCGTAACGCTTGAGTAGGGCTTCGTAGAAGACGAGCTTGTTGGCGAGGGCGTAGCAGGACTGCTTGGATGCGCGGTCGAGGTTATCCCGGATTTCGGCCTCATCCTCCGAAGCCGTGAAGCCAAGCTCGTCAACCATCCATTTGTTTATGTCCCTGCGCCCGGCTTTCTGCTTGTACTGCTCGTAGAGCGCATCGTAGGTCAGGGCAACGGGGATACGAAGCGCGGCTTCGAGCGCGTCTATAAACTTCTCGTCCGGCGACTTCCGCTCAATAACGTCCGCACCGCGCAGGGCATCTGCGGCGTCCTTGAGAAATGTCGCTAGCCACGTCTTGATGCTGGCCTGAACCCCAGGATGTTCGAGTTCATCCGACTTGCGAATGCTCGCTACGGTCCAACTCTTGTAATCCGGGCGGGGATGAGAGGAGTCTTCCGGCATCGGTGCATCCGTCTCCCACAAGACACACTCGTTGACGTTCCAGGTGAAGAAATATTCTGCTCCGGCTTTTTGTGCTTTCCCGCGAGCATCTTCGACGACGTTTGCATTGTATGGCGTGCGGCCATCCTTCTTGTCGGGCAGCTTGACCTCACCCGTGAGTACAACCCGGCCTCTACGGTCCTCGATGGTGAGATCCCGCCGTTTCAGAGAGTCTTCGGACTTTGCCTCACAGTACGCTTTCCCAAACGGAAAGTCTTTATTTCTCTCTAAGATCAAGGAGACCCACGTAGCAACATCGCTCGTAAACTGCCACTCATTCAAAACACTAGCCCCCCTTACAGAAACGACAGACACCCCTTGGAAGGATACTGGATTAGATACCTGATCGTAGACTCTTTGTCGAACTCGAATAACCACTAAAAAGGCGTGAACTGATCTTCCTAGCCAAAATTCGCCATAGCAGCTATGCTCAGGGGCTGGGTTGCTCACCCTCGTCGAGTGATTCCCAACATATTTTTTACTACGGGGAACACTTACGCCTTCCGGCGATATGGACATCTAGCTATCGCTGGGGAGCCAGCTAGACCGAGAATGGTATCAGTATGCTACGCTAAACTACCTTCAGCTAGAGATGTTTGAGGGTAACGTATGGTGGACAATACAACGATGATCGAGTTGGTGGACGAGATTAGTCCCATTCTTGAGCGACTCGCACGCAGAAGGCGTAGGTCAGACGGTAACTCAAATACCATCACCTACGGAAATCTTGCCTCTGAGGTCGGACCTAAGGTTGGCATACGCAACTTACCCCCAAATGACAAGAGACTGGAGCGTGCGCTGGACGAGATATCCATGAGGTCGTTCCGAAGGCACGAGATACTTCTCTCCGTACTAGTAGTTAGAGCGGATACTCGTATGCCCGGACGTGGCTTTTTCGAACTAGCCAAGAGGAGAATCGCAGAACAAGGACTCACCGAACCCTTATCCTGCACACCTCGACAACTTCGAGGTATTTCGCGATGCCTGCGACCAGGTACACGAACACTATCGAAGACGGGAAAACCCAAGCGCCGGTCAGTCGAGGTAGCCTACGTTGGGGTCGCCGACCGCAGAAGACGAGGGTACGCCGTCCTTTTACGCTTGTTGCTCGTAGGCTTATTCAGGTTGTTTGAGATTCTAGGTTATTCTTCGAAATGATCTGTCACCGACTTGCGGAGGAGAAATGAACAAGTACGCGATGATCGGGTACTATCCAGACCTAGATAAGGGTGGAGTATACGCCGTGGGAAACGAAGGCGTTACGGTAAAAGAAGCAAAGGAACTTGCCGCCAAAGAGGACTTGGAACTGTTTCAGTTGTTCCCCCTTCAAGGGAAGCAGAGCGGACCACATCAACTCTATCGGCGTAAGGAAGACGGCGGCTACAAACAAGGACGGTCTCGTGAGTTCGCAGCACGGCTATCTGGATATGTAGGGAGACTGATCGAAAAGGACGAAGCTATCAAGTAGAGTACCCACAGAATTGGCCCCGCTCTTCTAGACCTCGGCGAGGACGCGAGCGAGTTCGCCCACCTCGTCCCCGTATTGCTTGCGCAGTTCGAGCCACGCCCCGGAGTCGGGCTGCATCCTCGCGTTGGGCCACGCGAAAAGGAACCTCTCCACCATGCCGTCGCCCGCCTCGATCCCTAATTCCCTTATACCGGATTATCGGATGCATGAGACTTCCTTCTGGTCGGTTAGGCGCTCACGCTGAGAACGGGTTCGGAGGCGGGGGAGAGCACGGCGCGGAAGGCGAGGGGATTGCCGTTGCGTCGGCGCAGTGATGCGGACGAGTCGCAGCAATCTACGTGGCCGCAGATCAGGCACTCCCGCAAGTGAACCCACGTATCTCCCATCTTCAAACATTCTTCGCACCCTTCGGCGCTGGGCTTCACGTCCTGTATCTGATCCAGATGCGTGCATTGCTGCATGAGAGCTCCTCTCTGAATGATTACGCAGGGGACGGTTCGCCGTCCGGCTCCGATGCCGCTTCGGGACGCTTCTCCTGTCCTTTGCCTTCGATGATGATCGCCGCCGCCAACGCGCTCGCCAGCGCGAAGCCCGCCGCTATGTACATGGCGAGCCGGAATCCCGCAACGAAAGACTCATCCACGGCATCGTTTATCGCGGTAGCGGTCGAGTCGTCCACGCCCTCCGGTGGCTGGGCGGCCCCGAGGTCCACCTTCTGTTCGTCCATAGCAGCCTGTGTCTGCTGAGATACATCCAGGTTCGCCAGACGGGAATCCAGAGTACTTGAGAAGACGGTGAAGACGACGATGCCCATCACGGCCACGGCCATAAGTGTCGCGGTTCGGGAGACAGCATTGTTTACGCCCGAAGCCAGGCCCGAGTGTCGGCCTAAGACAGAGTTGAGGGCGGTTGTAGTGAGTGGCGCGATGACGAGCGACATCCCAAGACCCATGATGACCACCGCCGGGAAAAACGTCGTCCAGTACGAGCCATCGGTGCCGGGCAGGGTGAAGAGGATGAAGCCTACCGCCGCGATGATCGGGCCGATGACCAGCGGTGTCTTTGGCCCGATGCGCGGCACGAGTCCACCAGCCCATCTACTGAGCAAGAATGTAATGACAACGAACGGCAAGAACGCGCTCCCCGCCGCCGTCGCCGAGTAACCGTGGACCTGTATCAGTACGAACGGGAAGAAATACAGCGCACCTCCAAGACCCATGTATAGAAGTAGCGTCAACAAGTTCGCCCCCGTGAAGTTCCTGGAACGGAACAGAGAAAGTGGCATCATTGGCTCCGCGCTCTCCCGTTCCGCAAAGACGAAGCCCGCCAGAGCGGCGACGCCCACGAGCAAGGGTATAAAGACCAGTGGATCCTCAAACCCCCTATTTGAAGCCTCTATCAACCCAAAGACCAACCCGCCGAGTCCGACCGTCGCCAACACCGCACCGACAAAGTCCAGCCGGGCGGCGTCCGGGTCGCGACTTTCGGGGACGTGCTTGGCGCAGATGTACAGTGCGATCGCGGCGAGCGGAATGTTTATGAGGAACGCCGCCCGCCAAGAGACGAAGTCAATTAGCAGCCCGCCCACAACCGGCCCAATAGCCGCCGTAACACCCGAAAACCCTGACCATGTGCCGATAGCCTTGCCCCGATCCTCCTGTGAGAAGGACGAGCTGATGATCGCCAACGAACCGGGGATCATCAACGCCCCGCCAACTCCCTGCACCGTTCGAGCAGCAATGAGGGATTCCGAGCTAGGAGACAATCCGCACCAGACGGAGGCAATCGTGAAGATTGCTATACCGACCATGAAGATGTTGCGTCGCCCATAGTGGTCTCCGAGGGAACCGCCGACCAGGATCAAAGCCGCCACCAGCAGTGCGTAAGACTCGACGATCCACAGAGCATCCACCGCCGTAGCGTCCAACTCCCGCTGTATCACCGGCAGCGCGACGTTGACGATGGTGCCGTCCATAAAGCCCATCCCGGACGCGATGATCGCCGCTGCCAACACCCACGGCCCGGAACTTCGCTCACAGGGCGACTCGGACTTGCCGGACTGTATAACTCCCTCGTCACATGGCGGCCTCGAATGTAGAGCCATTCTCTAACTCCCTCCCAAAGACAAAATTATCTTCAGAACGAAGACCCCGGTTCTTTCAAGAACTCTGCTTCTTCCGGGGTCGTTTCGCGGTCCAACAAGGCGTTCCGGTGCGGGAAGCGTCCGAATCTTTCGACTATGTCCCGGTGCGATACGGTGAAGTCTCTTACGTCGCGACCGTTTTCGGCGGCGGCGAGGCTCTCGAACAGTTCAACCGAGCGACGCTGCACCTCCACGTCCTCGCTGTGCATGAACGGCATGTATAGGAACATCCTCTGGAACGGAGGTAGCTCGCGGTCAAACGCCCGCTCGATGGCGGATTCCGAGATTTCGAGCGCCTGTTCATCCGTTGCGTATGTTCGAGCATCTCCCCGGAACATATTGCGCGGAAACTGGTCCAGTAGGATCACGAGCGCCAGAGAGCTTTCGGGAGCTTCCCGCCACGCATCGTACTCGCCCCGCGCCGCCCGCTCGTAATCGTCCAGGAAGCGTTCGCGTACCTGGTCGTCGAATTCTTCGTCCTTTTTGAACCACGCCTCGCGGAACTCACCGTACCCTTCTTCGCCCTCGAGCCCGAACCAGAAATCCAGGATTTCGTTGGGGCTACTCGGCACGGCTTACCACGGCCAAATCTTCATCCGAGCGGGTGTAGGTGGGGCCGTTGAGTTTGGAACTGTAGCCGTTCATCATCCAGACCTCCGGGATAATCTCGGAGATAAGCTCCCCGTTGTCGAAGACGCGCACCATCGAACTCTCCGAGACCACCACCGCCACGGCCCGCGTGCGGCTCGAAACCGAAGCTCCCGCCATGTGACGACTGCCGAGCCCTAGCGGCAGCTCCAGCGCGTCGGAGACCGAGTCTATGTAGCGGGCCGCCGAGACCACCACGCCCGCGTCGGAGACTACGAAAGCTCCATCGAGCTGCGCCAACTCTTTCAGAGTCTCGCGGACGTTCGGGTCGTCGATGTGTTTGTCGGTATCCGGGTGGCCGTGGAGGGGGTCGAGGATCATGGGCCGCGATTTGTTCATCACCATCTCCGTATCCCCGACGACGAAGAGCGTCCCGATCTTACGTCCCTCCCGGCCCTCCCGCGCGATCTCCACCGCAAGCGCCACCACGCGCTCCAGGACCTCCGTGTTTACCTCGCGCCGCTCCGAGCAGATCTCACCGAATATGTCGGTTTCCTTACCCATCGCTCCACTCTCCTTCCACCGTTCTATTCCCGCCGATAACGCTATGAAGCTACCGTTCCGAAGTCAACGCCATGCAACATCGTCGTTGTGCAATCTCTGGAATCCGCTTCTCCATCCGGCAGGCTGTCCCGGCATTGTTGAGAAACGTTCGCTGGATGCCGTCTTCGGGATCGCGTACCATCCGGAGATCCCGCCCGACTGGCAACAAGACTCGCGGACCATCACTAACCGCGAGTACCTCTCGCTCGACCATAGCCCTCCCTGCGTCTCAAATACGCCCGTCAAAAACCTTGCGTACTCTCAAAACACGCCCGAAAGTCCTCGCTCGGACGCTTGATAGAATTCTAACATCACCTTCAACCCGCCCATTCGGGTAGGTCATTTGTTGGTAGGTGGTGGGAGGTTTTCTGCCTGAGGTTTGTGTCATTGACCGTAGTGCACGCTTTATGTTCCGGTAAGATTAATGTGTGGAGTTTTCGCTGTCGGCTAGTTTTGCCGTATGATGGGGCTCGTGAAACGGAAAAGGTTAAATCGTGGCAAGCGCTAACCAGTTAAAGGCCCTGCTCAAATCGCATTTAGAGGGCGATGATCAGCGCTTCATCTCAGTAGGGATGCAGATTGCAGCACATGAGGCCAAGCTAGGCCACGGTAAGCTAGCGGAAGAGTTGCGTACTCTAATAGACGAAGCCAAGCGTGGTCGCGTGGGGGGACAACCAGTTCCGATTAGTAGGCCTCGTGGTGAATTAGCCAACCTTTTGGTTGTCACTTATCCCAAGGTGCGACTAGGCGATATGGTTCTGGATGGCGATCTAGAGCAGCAGATTCGAAGGGTTGTCAGAGAGCAGCGCCACGCTGCCGACATATTGCGACATGGCCTGTCGCCCAGAAGGAAGTTGCTGTTGATGGGGCCGCCTGGCACTGGTAAAACGCTTACGGCTTCGGTTCTTGCAGGAGAGCTCGGCATTCCCCTTTTTCAAGTTCGTCTAGACGTCCTAATAAGCAGATACATGGGTGAAACAGCCGCCAAACTGCGGCAGGTTTTCGAGGCTACAGAGCAAACCAGGGGAGTGTATTTCTTCGATGAATTTGATGCAATCGGCTCTCAAAGGGGGATTGCCAACGATGTCGGCGAGATCCGAAGGGTGCTCAATAGCTTCCTGCAAATGATCGAACAGGATAGGTCGCATAGCCTGATTATTGCGGCCACCAACCACGCAGAATTATTAGACTATGCGCTATTTCGCCGTTTCGACGACGTGTTGCACTACGAGCTTCCTGAAGTAGAGCAAATAGCGGTTCTGATCAAGTCACGGCTAGCTCGCGTTGCTGAAAAGAGGATCTCATGGGGAGACTTGTCGAAAATGGCTTTGGGTCTGAGCTATGCAGAAGTCGTACGTGCGTCGGAAGAGGTGCTCAAAGAAGCATGAATTGACCAACGGGAGCGGGTTACAGAGACAGAAATTCGCAGTATCATCGAAGAGCGCCAAGATGTTGCAGGTAAACTGAGCAAACATTCGTAGTGAGACTAACGTTCGGATAGTTTAGTGGATCAGAACAGTAGAAATAGGCGTCATATTATTTTGGATGGCTTTACTGAGGCTGAGCCGTTTCAATCCCCTCCGTCAAGTCGAACCCCAAGACCTGTTCCTGAGCGGAACCGGAGCACGCACGGAGCCGCATTGCTAGGCCAAATTGAAGGTATGAAGCCGGAGATGACAGCCGCCCGGCAAACTCAACAAGAAGCTGGTCTCGAAAGCGGACTTGGAATAAGGGTAGAGTTTGAAAGCTTTCCGGATGTTGCCCTGGCTTTTGAGAGTTTGGATCGTGAGCGTCAAGGCATAGAGCTGTTGAACACGCATCAAGAGGGTCAGCGCACCAGCGCTACCGTTTTTGTGCCAGACGGCAAACTGGAACACTTCGAGAAACTCGTTCGAGATTACCTGGAGAAAAAACGCGATAGCGTAGATCGTCCCCGCGACAACAAGCCTCTTATCAACACCATCGAGCAGATCCGTGCTGCGAGCCTGGAATCTCTTTGGACGGATGACAAAGACGTTTTCTCAGTCTCGGACGCTGAAATTTTTTGGTGGGAGGTGTGGTTGCCGGTACGTGAGGATCGCTCTGCCACCGTGGAAAATTTCCGAAACCTCGCACAAGCACAAGATTTTCGCGTGGCACCGGGAGAGCTAGAGTTTCCAGAACGAACTGTGTTGCTCGTTATACTTCTGCCGGGCAAATGAAGCACTCTATGACGACGCTCAACAGTATTGTAGAGCTTCGGAGAGCGAAAGAAACAGCGGAATTCTTTCGTTCTCTTCCACCCGAGGAGCAGTCGGAGTGGTTGGATGATCTAATCAACCGTACCCAGTTTATTGAATCAGCCGATACGGTTCCCTACGTATGTATGTTCGATACCGGCATCACATAACGGGCATCCGTTGATAAGGTCTGGCCTTGCCGATTCTGATCTACACACTGTGGAGCCAGCGTGGGGAAGTGATGATGCCAAAGGCCATGGCACTGCTATGGCAGG
>Ga0136627_1001187_pt1 | contig 10218 bp, 8 predicted proteins | sample AntDrymUQ4892206_2_FD_104652 | JGI IMG/M metagenome (GOLD analysis project Ga0136627, IMG submission 104652) | Polar desert sand microbial communities from Dry Valleys, Antarctica - metaG UQ489 (22.06) | ecosystem: Environmental > Terrestrial > Soil > Desert | place: Antarctica: Dry Valley... | reverse complement strand
GCTATGACTTCGTGCGCGAGGAGGTGGCTGCCGCCAATGCCGGTTAGCCCCCCCACCACCGCCACAGACACCTGGCTCGCAGAGCTGCGGACCCGGGCGCGCGAGGTCTACGAGCGCGAGCCCCTGCCCAACTGGCGGCGCTCGGGGTTCTGGACCACATCTCTGCGCAAGCTCGACCTCGACGCCCTCGGGCCGCGCGAGCACGAGCCGGTGGCCGAGCTGCCGGCGCTGGTCACCGAGGCCCTGGGCGGGCAGGAGGTGGGCGCACTCATCGTTCAGAGCGGCGCCAGCACGGTGTACACGTCGCTCGATCCGGAGCTGGCGGAGCAGGGCGTGATCGTCTGCCCCCTCGACGTTGCCGCCGAGGAGCACCCCGAGCTGGTGCGTGAGCACTACATGCACCGCATATCCCACGAGGAGGGCAAGTTCTCCGCGGCCGCCGCGGCGTTCTGGACCGGCGGCGCCTTCGTGCACGTGCCCAATGACGTGAAGGTCGACAAGCCGATCCAGACCGTCTACCTGATCGAGGAGGCCGGCACCGCGCAGTACGTGCACACGCTGGCGGTCGTGGGCGAGAACAGCGAGTGCTCCATCCGCGAGTACTGCCTGGGGGCCCCGATCGAAGGCCAGGCGCTGCACGCCGGCGCCTTCGAGCTGTTCGCCCGCCCGGGAGCCAACGTCAAGCTGGCCCACTTCCACGACTGGGGCCCGGGTGAGATCTACGACATCTCCACCAAGCGCGTGGAGATCGCGCGCGACGCGCACGTCTCATGGGTGCCGGTGCATCTGGGCGGGCGCCTGATCAAGCAGACGCTCGACATCGTCACGGCGGAGAAGGGCTCGGACATGCGCCACACCGGCCTCTACTTCACCGAGGGCGAGGAGCACCTGGACCTGTTCACGACCGACAGGCACGAGGCCGGCCATACCACGGGCGACACCGTGTGGAAGGGCGCCCTGACCGGCAACTCCCGCGCCTCGTACGAGGGCCTGATCCACATCGTCCCGAACGCGCAGGAGAGCCACACCTACCTCCAGACGCACCAGATGCTGCTGTCCCAGAAGGCCAAGGGCGACGCGATCCCGTCGCTGATCGTGGAGACCGACAGCGTGTCCGCCTCCCACGGTGGCACCGTCGGCGAGCTCGACGAGGACCAGATCTTCTACATGACCTCGCGCGGCATCCCCCGCTCCGAGGCGGTGCGGATCCTGGTCGAGGGCTACTTCGAGGAGGTCGTGCAGCGCCTCGACGACGAGGGTCTCCAGGAGCTCGTGAGGCGCCGGGTAGCCCAGAAGCTGGCCGCCGCGGAGGACCAGGTGGCCGAGTTCATCGGAAAGAGGGCCTAGGACGATGGCACCGCTCGCAACCTCCCTGGACGTCCGCGCCGACTTCCCCGTCTTCGATCGGGGCTTCGCCTACCTCGACTCCGCCGCAACGTCGCAGAAGCCGCGCCAGGTGATCGAGGCGATCGACTCCTACTACCGCAGCTCGAACGCGAACGTGCATCGCGGCGTCTACAAGCTCGCGCAGGAGGCCACGGACCTGTTCGAGGGCGCCCGCGAGCGGGTGGCGCGCTTCGCCGGCTCCGAGACCGCGACCACCATCTTCACCCGCAACGCCACGGAGGCGATCAACCTCGTGGCCTACGCGTGGGGGCGCGAGCACATCCACGAGGGCGACGAGGTGCTCATCACCCACATGGAGCACCACTCCAACATCGTGCCCTGGCAGATCCTGTGCTCCGAGCGCGGCGCCAAGCTGCGCTACCTGCACGTCTCCGGCGAGGGGCTGCTGTCACTCGACGAGCTGGACCAGGTGCTCGCCGAAGGCCGCGTGAAGCTCGTGTCGGTCACGCACGTCTCGAACGTGCTCGGCACGATCAACCCGGTGGCGGAGATAGCGGCCCGGGCCCGCGCGGCCGGCGCCGTCAGCGTGATCGACGGCTCCCAGGCGGTGCCGCAGATGGCGGTCGACGTGTCGGAGATCGGCGCCGACTTCTACGCCTGGACCGGACACAAGGCGCTCGGCCCCACCGGCATCGGCGTGCTTCACGGCACCCGCGAGCTGCTCGAGTCGATGCGGCCCTTCCTGGGCGGCGGGGACATGATCGCCTCGGTGGGCTTTGACTCCTCCACCTACAACGAGCTCCCGTGGAAGTTCGAAGCGGGCACGTCGGCGATCGCCGAGGGCGTAGGCCTGGGCGCCGCGATCGACTATCTCGACGCGATCGGCATGGACGCGGTGCGCGCCCACGAGCGCGACCTCACCGGCTATACGCTCGAGCGCCTCGGCGACATCGACGGCCTGCGCACCTTCGGTCCTCGCGACCTCGACCTGCGCGGCGGCGTCGTGAGCTTCGAGGTCGAGGGCATCCATCCCCACGACCTGGCCGAGCTGTGCGACCGCGAGGGCGTCTGCGTCCGGGCCGGCCACCACTGCGCCCAGCCGCTGATGAGAGAGATGGGCGTGCCCGCGACCGCCCGCGCCAGCTTCCACGTCTACAACAACAGGGAAGACGTGGACCGCCTGGTAGCGGCCCTGAACGAAGCCCGCAACGTCTTCGGCCTGACCCCCTAGCGACCAGCGACTCTGGACATGGACGACTTCTACCGCGACTACATCCTCGACCACTACAAGCGCCCCAGGAACTTCGGGACGCTCGAGCCCCACGACCTCGAGGCCCACGACCACAACCCCCTCTGCGGCGACGAGCTGGGCGTGCACATCCGCGTCGAGGACGGCAAGGTGGCCGAGCTGCGCTTCCATGGCCAGGGGTGTGCGATCTCTCAGGCGTCGGCGTCGATGGCCAGCGAGGAGCTGATCGGGATGCCGATCGAGGACATCGGCAAGCTCGACGCCGACTGGGTCGTCGATCTCCTGGGTATCGCCATCTCGCCAACCCGGCGCAAGTGCGCCCTGCTGAGCCTGAAGGTGACCCGCGGCGCCGCCACGGGCGACGCCTCCTGGCCTGCATAGCTGCACGAGCACCCGAGTGCTCTCTGACGAAGCCTCGGCGCCGGAGGCGCCCCGCCCCGGGCTGTAAAGGCGGCCAGGACGCGGGGGGTTCACTCAATTGAGCCCTCGGTCTGCCGATAGGTCACACATGCCCGCCACCGCCGGAGCCCTCCTCGCGCCGCCTCTCACTGTGGGCGACGTGCTCCACGACGGCGGGCTCACTCCCCACTTCCAGCCGCTCATCGACCTCGAGGGCGGTCACGTGATCGGCTACGAGGCGCTGATCCGGGGGCCCCGCGGCTCGGCCATCGAACGCCCCGACGCACTCTTCGCCGCTGCCCACGAGGAGGGCCGCGTCACCGAGCTGGACTGCCACTGCCGGATCGCTGCCTTCCGGGCCGCCGAGGCGGCCGGGCTGGGCGCCGGCAGCACGCTGTTCGTGAACCTCGAGCCAGCGGCGGTCGGCCGCCGTGGCCCCGCTGACCTGCACGGCGCCGCCCTCGCGGGGCCACCCGGCGCCCGCGTGGTGATCGAGATCACCGAGCGCTCGCTGACCTCGGATCCGGCCGGCCTGATGCGTGCCGTGGCCGAGCTGCGCGAGCAGGGCTTCGGCATCGCCATCGACGACGTGGGCGCCGACGATCGCTCGCTCGCGCTCATGCCCTTCCTGCGCCCCGACGTGATCAAGCTCGACCTGGCGCTGGTGCAGGAACGCCCATCGGTGAAGATGGCCACGATCCTCAACGCGGTCGGGGCGGAGGCCGAGCGCACCGGCGCCCAGATCCTGGCCGAAGGGATCGAGACCGAGGAGCAGATCGAGATCGCCCACTCGCTGGGCGCGACCCTGGCCCAGGGCTACCTGTTCGGCCGGCCCGCTCCCCTGCCCGCACGGCTTCCCGCTCCAGAGCAGGCGCTTCCCATGCTGGGACGCTCCCGGCACCCCGCGTCGCGCACTCCCTTCGAGGTGCTTCAGAACGGGCGTCGCGTGCGGCGCGGGAACAAGGCGCTGCTGCGCTCGATCAGCCGTTCGCTCGAGCTGGACGCCGAGTCGCTCGGGTCAAGCGCCGTGGCACTGGCCACCTTCCAGTACGCCCACAACTACACCCCGCCCGTGCAGCGGACCTACAGCCGGCTGGGGGAGCGGATGGCCTTCGTCGGCGTGCTCGGGGCCGATGTGCCGCCATCTCCGGCGCCCCGTGTGCGCGGCGGCCACCTCGGCGAGCACGATCCGCTTCGCATGGAATGGGACATCGCGGTCCTTGGACCCCACTTCGCAGCCGCTCTGGCCGCGCGTGATCTCGGCGACACCGGTCCCGAGGACGAGCGTCGCTTCGACTTCGTGGTCAGCCACAACCGGGAGCTGGCCACCGAGGCCGCTCGTTCCCTGATGAGCCGGATCGCGCCCGCCGCGCCCGTGCGGTAAGCGCCGCTGTCAGTCGATCACGGGCGCGACCATCGGGGAGACCGGGCGCACGTAGACGCGGTCGCCCACCTCGAAGAGCTCGAGCGAGGGAAGCTGCACCATCAGCGTCCGGCCGGCCTCATGCCGCACCCGGTAGAGCGCGTCGTGGCCGCGAAACTCTCGATCGACCACCTCGGCGTTGGCGGCGTGCCCCGCCAGCAGCTCCAGCTGCTCGGGACGGACAGCCACGTGCACCGGGCCCTGCGCCGGTGCAGCCAGGTCGAGCTCACCCAGCTCGGTCTCGACGCCGGCGCCGCGGGCGATCCCCGGCAGCACGTTCACCTCGCCGACGAACTGGGCCGTCCAGCGCCCCGAGGGGCGGGCGTACACCTCCTCGGGAGGGCCGACCTGCATCAGCTCGCCCGAGCGCATCACCGCCAGGCGGTCGGCCAGCGCGAGCGCCTCCTCCTGGTCGTGGGTCACCAGCAGGGCGGTGGCTCCCGCGTCGCGCAGGATCACCTCGACCTCCCGGCGCAACGCGCCGCGCAGGGTGGCGTCCAGGCTTGAGAAGGGCTCGTCGAGCAGCACGATCGCCGGCTCCGGGGCCAGCGCCCGGGCCAGCGCCACCCGCTGGCGCTCGCCTCCCGACAGCTCGTGCGCGTACCTGTCGGCCTTGTGCTGGAGGCCGACCAGCTCCAGCGTGCGCTTGGTCAGGCGCTCGCGGTCCGCGCGTGACCGGCGGGCCAGCCCGAAGGCGACGTTGGCCCGCACGTCCAGATGCGGGAAGAGCGCGTAGTCCTGGAACACCATCCCCACCCGTCGCCGCTCGGGGGGCGTCCAGAGCCCAGGCCCCGCCACCCGCTCTCCGGCGAGGTGGATCGTGCCGGCGTCGGGGACCTCGAAGCCCGCGATCATCCTCAGCAGAGTCGTCTTGCCGCAGCCCGAGGGGCCGAGCACGGCCACGATCTCGCCGTCGGCCAGATCCAGATCGACCCCGCACACGGCCCGGGTGGAGCCGAAGCTCTTCCGCAGCGCCTCCACCCTCACGCCCATCAGGCGGCTCTCCGCGAGAGACGGACGAGCGCGGCCACCGGCGCCAGGCCCACCAGCACGATCAGCAGCGCGGGCAGGGCGGCCGTCTCGTAGAGCGACTCCGCGGTGGACTGCCAGACAGCCACGGCCAGGGTGTCGCCGCCGAGCGGACGCAACAGCAGCGTGGCCGGCAGCTCCTTCATCACCTCGGTGAACACGAGCAGGGCGGCGGTGAGCATCGCCCCCGAGATCATCGGCAGGTGCACCCGCGCGAGCACGTCGAGGCGGTCCGAGCCCAGGCCGCGTGCGGCCTCGTCGAGGGAGCGCGGCACGCGCTCCAGGCCGGCATCCACGGACTGATATGCCAGGGCGAGGAAACGCACGGTGTAGGCGGCGAAGAGCCCTATGACGGTGCCGGTGAGCAGAAGGCCCACCCCCGCGACATCGTCGAGGCGGTGGTCGAGCCATCCGAAGGGCACGATCACCGCCACTGCCACCACCGACCCGGGAAGGCCATAGCCGATGGTTGCCACGCGCACCGCCCCGTCCCCCACCTGGGAGCGGCCGGCCCGGCGCCCGTAGGAAAGCGCCAGGGCCGCGCCCACCACGAGCAGGACCGACATCCCGGCCAGCATCAGGCTGTTGCGCGCGGAGGTGGCGAACCGCGGGTCCAGCTGCCCGTCAGCTATCGAGCCGACCGACCACGCCCCCAGCTGCGCGAGCGGGACGGCCACCACCAGGCCCACGAGCAACAGCGGCCCGGCCACCGCGACCGCGGCCAGGGCCCCGTGCAGGCGCACGGGGCTCACCGCCTTGCCTCGTGCCGCGCCCTGCGCGTAGGAGGCACGGCCGCGCGAAAGGCGTTCGAGCAGCAGGAGGGTCAGCGTGATCGACACCAGCAGAGTGCCCAGCTGCAGCGCCGCGTCACGGTCGAACGCGCCGAACCAGACCTTGTAGATGGCGTTGGTGAAGGTCTGAAGGCCGAGCAGGTTGACCGTGCCGAAGTCGGCCATGGACTCCATCAGGGCCAGCGCCACGCCACCCAGGATCGCCGGCCGCGCCAGCGGGAGGGCAACGCGCACGATCGCCCGGCCACGGGACAGTCCCAAGCCGCGGGCGGCCTCGACCATCTCGGGGCCCTGGGACAGGAAGGCGCTGCGCGCGAGCAGGTAGACGTAGGGGTAGAGCACCAGCGTGAACACGGCCACCCCCCCGAGCGGGGACCTCACGTCGAGCCACCCGGCGCCGAGCGCGTCCGAGGCCCCCAGCGCGAACAGGGTGAACACGTACCCCGGCATGGCGAGCGGCAGCACGAGCGCCCACTCGATCCACGACCGCCCGGGAAAGTCGAAGAACGACACCAGGGCGGCCAGGCCGGTGCCCAGCACGAGCGTTCCGACACCGACCCCGAGGAGCAGGATCGCGGTGGCCGCGGCGGCTTCGGGCAGTAGGCCCGAGAAGTCCGACAGCGCCTCGGGCGCCGCCACGAAGCTGGCGGGGAGCACGAGCAGCGGCGCGGCCACCAGGGCCGCGAACGCCACCGTCAGGACAGTCCAGCCGTCCGGGCGCCGCGCCCGCGGGGGGTTGCAAAGGGGGGCGGTGCCCCCCTTTGACGTCATCGGTTGCAAAGGGGGGCGGTGCCCCCCTTTGACGTCATCCCGCTCAGTCCCACCCCACGTCGTTCATCATCTTGACGGCGTCCTCGAGGTGGGCTCCGGCGCCCGACACGTCGATCGGATCGCGCTTGAAGGATCCGAACTGGGCGATCTCCGGGGTGGACTCGATGTCCGGGCCGACGCCGAGCTCGTGGTTGTTCTGGGCGAAGGTCCTCTGCTGGGCGGGCGCGGTCAGGTGCTCGACGAGCTTGCGGGCCTCGTCGGGGCGGTCACTGGCCTTTACCACCGCGACGCCGGACAGGTTCACGTGGGTGCCGCGGCCATCCTGGTCGGCCCAGACGGGGGCCACCGGGAAGTCGGGATCCTCCTCGAGCTCGCGCCCGAGGTAGTAGGAGTTCGTGAAGCCCACGTCGCAGGTGTCGTCGGCGATCGCATCCAGGACGTCGGTGTCCGAGCCGAGGATCGTGGGGTCGTTGGCCATCCACCGCTCCAGCATCCGCCGGGTCTGCGCCTCGCCGTCCTTGACGATCCGGTCCGCGACGAAAGAGACGTTGTACTCGCTGGTGCCCGAGCGCAGGCACACGCGGCTCCTCCAGCGCGGATCGCCGAAGCCCTCATAGGTGGTCAGGTCTTCCTCGCCCACGCGCTCCGTAGAGCGCATGATCGTGCGGGCGCGCAACGTCAGGCCGTACCACTCCCCCTCGGGATCGCGCAACGACGCGGGCACGTTGCGATCCAGTACGGGCGACTGGAGCGCCAGCAGCAGGCCCGCCTCATCGGCGCGTGCCAGGTTGGCGCCGTCCACGGTGACCAGCAGGTCCGCCTGCGTCTGATCGGCCTCGCTGCGCAGGCGCTCGTAGAGCTCGGAGGCTGAGCCGCCGAACAGGGTGAGGTCGCTACCCTCCTCGGCCGCGTAGGCCTCGAAGGGCTTCTCGTCGCCGTAGTGGGAGCGTGCGGTGAAGACCGTGAGCTGATCGCCTCCGCCCGACGTGGCCACGACCACGCCGACGAAGGCGCCGGCCACGGCCAGCACGGCGACGGACGCGACGATCATCAGCGAGCGGCGGGACATCGTGGTTAGGGTAGCCTAACCATCGCTGCCCCGGCGGTTGCCCAGCGGGCCCGATTGGTACAATCAATACCCGACCACGCAGAGCGGGATTTGGTAGGAGCGCACCCGGAACGTCGTTCCGGTGAGCACCGCGCCTCATCCTCAAATTCTTGACCCGAACGAGGGACCCCATGGCAGCCACAGACAAGCTGACTTCGAAGGACTCGGCATCCATGCCAAGTCCTTCTCGAATCGCCAAGCCCAGCCCGATCATCGAGGACGACCAGGGCCAGCTGATCGCCAACAGGGGCGTATCCCGTGAGGTGATCCAGGAGCTCTCCAAGATCAAGGGCGAGCCCGACTGGATGCGCGACATGCGCGTCAAGTCCTACGAGATCTTCGAGCGCAAGCCCATCCCCACCTGGGGCGTGGACCTGTCCGAGCTGGACCTCGACGAGCTGGTGCTGTACTCGCCGCCGGAGGCCGGCCGCTATGACAACTGGGATGACGTCCCCGCGGAGATGAAGAAGACCTACGAGGATCTCGGCATCCCGGAGGCCGAGCGCGAGCACCTGGCCGGCGTGGTCGGCACGTGGCGCCAGGAGCCCGTCTACGAGAACCTCAAGAAGGAGTACGCGGACATGGGGATCCTCTTCACCTCCATGGACACCGCCGTCACGGAGTACCCAGACCTGGTCCGCGAGTACTTCATGAACAAGTGCGTGCCACCGCAGGACAACAAGTTCTCGGCCCTGCACGGAGCCGTGTGGTCGGGTGGCTCCTTCCTCTACGTGCCCCCGGGCGTGAAGGTCGACCTTCCCCTGCAGGCCTACTTCCGCATGGAGGGCGCCAACGAGGGCACCTTCGAGCACACCCTGATCGTGGTCGACGAGGGTGCCGAGGTGAACTACATCGAGGGCTGCACCGCGCAGACCTACTCGGTCAACTCGATGCACTCCGCCGTGGTGGAGATCTTCGTGAAGGAGGGCGCCAAGGCCCGCTACACGACGGTCCAGAACTGGTCCAAGGACGTGTACAACCTCAACACCAAGCGCGCCATCGTGCAAGCCGAGGGCACCGTCGAGTGGGTCGGTGGCTCCATGGGCGCCAAGGTGGTGATGCTCTACCCGGGCTCGTTCCTGATGGGTGAGGGCGCGCGCGCGGACCACCTCAACGTGGGCGTGGCCAGCGGCGACGTGTGGAAGGACACCGGCGCCAAGGTCGTGCACCTGGCTCCCAACACCACGTCGAACATCCTGGCCAAGTCGATCTCCAAGGACGGCGGGGTGATGGGCTACCGCGGCCTGGTGCGGATGGGCCACAACTCGCAGGGCTCCAAGTCCCACGTCCAGTGCGACGGCCTGATGATGGACCCGTACTCGCGCTCGGACACCTGGCCCGACATCCAAATCCAGAACCCGCACGTGACGGTCGCGCACGAAGCGGTGGTCGGCAAGATCTCCGACGAGCAGATGTTCTACCTGCGGTCGCGCGGACTCTCCGAGGAGGAGGCCGCCGCGATGATCGTGAACGGCTTCATCGAGCCGGTCACCAAGGAGCTGCCGATGGAGTACGCCGTGGAGCTGAACCGCCTGATCCAGCTGGAGATGGTGGGCTCGGTCGGGTAAGCGGTCACCGCGAGTCGTCGCAGAAAGGAAGAGCTCGTGGGACAACGTGTCGCTACCCGCGTCCCGTCAGTTTTGTGAAGCGAGCCATCGCGTACCCAAGGACGGGCGGGTCGAGCTGGAGCTCTCCGATGGGATGCGGCTCCGAGTGCCGGCGGGCGAGAAGTTCGAAGCGTGGAACCTCGTCGGCCCTGCGGGCCTGCGGCTGGTTTCCTTGCCTGGCGGCGGGCTAGCGGTCCGGCAGCCGAGGTCCAACGCCTCGTCTTGACGTAGCTGTATTACCCCCCTACTGATGGGGCCCCGGACGCGCGAGCGCGCTTCGATGCGTGACTAGCGGCGCGATGAGCGGCCCGACGCCATTCGGGACGAGCGAGCGCAGCTCCCAGGTGGCTGAGAACCTTCGAATATCGCTGCTCGGCCCCACCCAACGTGACCGCTACCTCGGTCGGGTGTGTGGGTCGTGCGCTCGGGTATGTTCCCGGCATGGCCCACCACGTGAGCATCGAGAGCGATCTGATCAGCAGCCTCGGCCGCGC
>Ga0136627_1001184_pt1 | contig 10231 bp, 9 predicted proteins | sample AntDrymUQ4892206_2_FD_104652 | JGI IMG/M metagenome (GOLD analysis project Ga0136627, IMG submission 104652) | Polar desert sand microbial communities from Dry Valleys, Antarctica - metaG UQ489 (22.06) | ecosystem: Environmental > Terrestrial > Soil > Desert | place: Antarctica: Dry Valley... | reverse complement strand
CGGTCCTACCCTGAGCACGGCGAGGGCGATGATGTCGGCTATGAGGATGATGGTGCCGGCCGCCGAGAGCCAGTTGGTCGAGTAGGTGGCTTCGTAGGGGGCGGCCTCGGGGACGACGGGGGGCTGCTGCTCTACCTGCTCGTTCAGGCCGGGCCAGGGGACGGTCGGGAGGCCGGTCGTCTCGCTCACCTCGGCGGTCGGGAAGTTTATGGCCGTCTGGACGGAGCCCACGGCGGCCTTTATGGGTGGGATCTGGACGATCAGGAACAGCACCACGATGATGACGAAAGGCGACCACGCGTAGAGCGTGCGCCCGAGGGGCGGCGTCTCGTAGGACTCCCTCTCGGAGGCCGCGGGCTCGTTCTCGAAGTGCCACTCGGTCGAGGGACGCCAGAACGACAGGAGGCCTATGACGGCGACGACCGTGACGATGGCCGCCAGAAGGTCGGCGAGCTCTGGCCCGAGAACGTTTGACACCACGAACTGAGTGCCGGCGAAGGCGACGCCGCTCACCACGACGAGCGGCCACACCTCCAGCATCTTGCGGAAGCCGGCCATGACGGTTACGAGCATCCCGGGGATGATGACGGCGAGCACCGGCGTCTGGCGGCCGACCATCTGCGAGAGCTCCAATACGTCGAGGTCGGCGACCGAGGCGCCGGTGATGATGGGGATACCGAACCCGCCGAAGGCTACTGGCGCGGTGTTCGCCAGCAGCGCCAGCGCCGCGGCGTAGAGCGCCTGGAAGCCGAGCCCGGCCATGAGGGAGGCGGTGATCGCCACCGGCGTCCCGAAGCCCGCCGTCGCCTCCAGGAGCGCCCCGAAGACGAAGGCTATCAGGACGACCTGTATGCGGCGGTCGTTGCTCACGCCGGCCAGCGAGTCGCGGATGGTGTTGAAGAGGCCGGTGTCCACGATGACGTTGTAGATAAAGATGGCGTTTATCACGATCCAAACGATGGGGAAGAGGCCGAAGCAGATCCCGAGCAGCGTCGAGTTGATCGCCAACCCGAGCGGCATCTGGTAGACGAGCACGGCGATGACGAGGGCCACGGCCAGCGTGATCAGGGCCGCCCACTGCGCCGCCACCCTCAGGCCCGCCAGAAGCACGAACAGTACGATTATGGGTATTGCCGCGATCAGGGTCGAAACTGCCAGGTTGCCTACCGGCTCATAGATTTGCTCGAACAAAACCCATTACCTCCCCGGTGAACTCTCCCTACGCCATCTCCCGTGCCCCCGAACCTCCCGCGGCGGCACCCGGGCAGCATGGCACCTCTGGAACCTCCGCGCAAACCCGCGTCGGCGAGCAGGTGATCTCGCCGTTTTCCCGCGGACGATCACAGGACCGAAAACCGCCCCCGCGCCTCCCCGCAGGCTGGCTTCGCAGCGTCTGAGTGCGCGCGACGCTCCGGACTCGGAGGGTCCAAACCGCCGCGTCGGTGGGTATTAACCGGAGACCAGGACCACCCGCAGGTCGTTGACGTTGGTGCCGGTCGGGCCCGTGACGAGCAACGCCCCACCCGCCTCCAGCGCCGCGCGGGCGTCGTTCTCTTCGAGGGCCCGGGCCGGGTCCACGCCGGCCTTCCGCATCTTCGCCGCCGTCCCGCCGTCAACCAGGCCGCCGGCCGCGTCCGTCGGGCCGTCGTTGCCGTCTGTGTCCGCCGCGAAGGCCGCCCAGCCGCCGATGCCATCCAACTCGACCGCCAGCGTGAGGGCGAACTCCTGGTTGGGGCCTCCCGTGCCGCCGCCCCTGACGACGACCGTCGCCTCGCCCCCGGAGACTATGGAGCAGGGGGGAGGGGCCGGGTTGCCGCTCTCCAGCGCCTCCCGGACGACGGCCGCGCAGACGGAGGCGATGGCGCGGGCGTCCCCGGTCATGGTGGTCGAAAGTATGAGTGGTTCGTACCCGAGATCCCCGGCTTTGCCAGCCGCCGCCTCGACCGCGTGCCGGCCGCCGCCGCAGACGATGTTCGAGACGCCGTCGAAGACGGGGTCGCCGGGTTTTGGTGTCTCCTCCGCGCCGTTTAGGTGCTCCGCGATGCTCTCCGGCGGGTCTATGCCGTAGCGCTCTAGCACCGCCCGCGCCGCGTCGAGCGTGGTCGTGTCGGGGGCGGCGGGACCGCTGGCTATGGAAGAAGGCGCGTCGCCGACCACGTCCGAGAGGAGGAGGGCGAGAACCTTCGCGGGGGCGGCGAGGCGGGCGAGGCCGCCGCCTTTCAGGACCGAGACGTGCTTGCGGACCGTGTTGATCTCCCCGATATCCGCCCCGCTCTTGAGGAGGTCCTGCGTGAGCCTTTTCAGGTCCCCGATCTTGATGGGCGGCGCCGGGTCCGCGAGCAGCGCCGAGGCCCCGCCGGAGATCATGGCGACGAGCAGATCACCCTCTTCCAGGGACTCCGCGAGCTCCCGCACCTTCCTCGCCGCCTCCACGCCCCCCTCGTCGGGTTCGGGGTGGGAGGCGAAGACCGCCTCGAAGCCTTCCGGGCCGGCGTCGTGGCCGTCCTTGGTGACCACGATCCCGGCCTCGACGCGTCCATCGAACAGCTCTTGCGCGGCCCGGGCCATCGCCCCCGCGGCCTTGCCGGCCGCGACCACGAATATCCTCTCCGGCTCGAAGCGCGCGTCTCCGGCGAGGACGGCGTCGCCTTCGAGGCGCACCGAGCGCAGGACGGCGTCTTTCGGGTCGGCCGCGGCGAGCCCGGCCTCCAGAATCTCTCTTAGTTCTTTCTCCATGACGGCACTCTAATCCATGCGGGCGCCCCCCGCCGGGACCTTGCTTACAGGTCCCGGCGATCAGTCCCTGTCAGGGACCCCGCCCACGACCTGGCCGGCGGTCTCGCGGGCGCCGTCGAGGATGGGCTCGTACTCGTTGATCTTGTCTATGGAGAGGCCCATCGCGGCGTTTACCTCGCGCTCGCACATGATCTCCACGAGCACCGGAACCCGCCGCTCCTCGCTGGTCCTCGCCGCCCAGTCGAGAGCGTCCTGTATATCGTCCGGCTCCCTTACCCTGCGGCCCGTGGCACCCATCGCCTCCATGACCATGACGTTGTCTATGCCGTACTCGCTCTCGGGGCCTTCGTAGCCGATGTCCACCGCGTAGTTCATGTCGTACTTGAGTTCGCCCTGACGGATCAGGCCCATGTACGCGTTGTTGAGCATGACGAGCACGTAGGGAATCTTGTACTGCACCGCGACGGCTATCTCCTCCATCAGGAACTGGAACGAGTAGTCCCCGACGACGCCGACGACGAGGTTGTCGGGGCGGCCGAGCTTGACCCCGATGCAGGCCGGGACCTCCCAGCCTAAAGGTCCCGCCTGGCCGCAGCAGAGGTAGTGGCGCGGCTTGTAGGTCTTCTGGAACTGGCCGGAGAAGATCTGGTAGAGACCTATGGCCGTAACCACGATGGCGTCCTCGTTGAAGAACTCGTTCATCTCCTGGAAGGCCCGCTGCGGCTTTACCGGCACGTTCTCGAAGTCCGTCTTCCGCAGCAGCGTCGAACGCAGCTCGTCCACCCGCCCGACCCACTCTCCGGGCCGGCGCTCAGGCGTCATGGCGCGGGCGGTGTCCAGCATCGCTTCGAGGGCGAGCTTCGCGTCGGAGACGACGGCGAGGTCGGGGGGGAAGACGCGGCCCATCTGGCGCGGTTCGATGTCCACGTGGACGAACTTCCGGTCGCCCCGGTAGACGTCGAGGTCGCCGGTGTGGCGCTCGGCCCAGCGGTTGCCGATGCCGACGACGAGGTCGCTTTCGAGGAACAGCGCGTTGGCGTAGCGCTGGCTGGTCTGGAGGCCGACGATGCCCATGAAGAGCGGGTGGTCTTCGGGGATGGTCCCCTTGCCCATGTACGTCGGGCTTACGGGGACCTGCAGGTACTCGGCGAGCTCCACCAACTCCTCCGCGGCGTCGGAGCCGATCACGCCCCCGCCCGGCATCAGGACCGGCCTCTCGGCCTCCAGGATCATCTCGACCGCCCGCCTGATGGCGTTCGGGCGGGGAGCGGGCTTCTCGAAGTGCAAGCGTCCGCCCCGGTCCGCGTCGAAGTCCACCTCCAGGCCCGAGGTCTGCACGTCGAGCGGCAGGTCGATGAGGACGGGGCCGGGACGCCCTTCCCGCGCTATGCGGAAGGCCTCCCTGAAGGTCCAGACGAGCTGGCCCGGCTCCTTTACCTGGACGGCCCACTTCGTGACGGGCTTGGCGATCTCGACGATGTCCACGGACTGGAAGGGCTCTTTATGCAGAACGTCGGTGGGGGCCTGGCCGGTGATGCAGATCTGGGGTATCGAGTCCGCCATGCAGGTGTAGAGGCCCGTGATCATGTTCGTCCCCGCGGGACCGCTGGTCCCTATGTTGATCCCGACCTTCCCCGTAACCCGCGTGTACCCGTCCGCCGCGTGCGTCCCGCCCTCCTCATGGCGCACCGAATAATGACGTATCTGATCGGACCCGCTCATGGCCTTGTAGAGCGGCAGTATCGCCGCTCCCGGCACCCCGAAGACGACCTCCACGCCCTCGTCCTCCATCACTTTCACGACCGCGTCCATCACGTCCATCAGCATTTTTGCCTCCCTTTGGTCGGCAGGTTTTGAGGTTCTAGGCTCAAGGTTTCGTCGTGCTTTACGACGTCACGAAACGGACGACGGTCTCCAGCCTTCGAGAAGGAAGAGCTACGTCAAATGCCAGACAAGAGCCGCAGCAATGACCTCAAAACCCAGGATCTCAAAGCCCTTTATCCACCTATCTCGTGCTGCGACTGATCCTCGATGATCCTCAGCAGCGCCGAGTGGTCCTCGCCGCCCCAGCCCTTCCTCTTCATGGTCAGCAGCATCTGGTCGACGACGGCCGTGACCGGCAACGCGACGCCGTACTCCCTTCCGGCCGCCAGCGCTATGCCGAGGTCCTTGTGATGCAGTTCGGAGCGGAAGCCGGGGTCGAAGGTGTGGGAGAGGAACTTCTCTCGCTTGGCCTCCATCACCTTGTTGCCCGCCAGCCCGCCGCCGAGGACGTCCAGGATCTTCTCCGGCGCGACCCCGCCCTTCGAGCCGAGCACGAGCGCCTCGGAGACGGCCTCGATGGTCAGCGCGACCACGATCTGGTTCGCCGCCTTGGTGACCTGCCCGGCACCACTCGGCCCCACGTGCGTCACCGTCTTGCCCATCACGTCGAAGAGAGGCTTCGCCCGCTCGAAGTCCTCCTCACTACCGCCGACCATGATCGAAAGCGTCCCTTCTAGGGCACCCACGTCCCCGCCCGAGACCGGCGCGTCGAGCAGCGAGGCGCCCTTCTCCTTCGCCCTCTCCGCCAGACTCTCGGTGACGACGGGGGAGATGGTGCTCATGTCCACGATCAGGGCTCCCTCCCGCACGCCCTCGAAGACGCCGCCCTCTCCGGACAGGACTTCCTCGACCTGCGGCGAGTCCGGGAGCATGGTGACGATCACGTCGCACTTCTCCGCTACCTCCCTCGGGCTGCCGGCCGCCGTGGCCCCTCCTCCCGCCAGTTCCTCGGCCTTCTCTGGGCTGCGGTTGTGGACCACAAGGTCGTAGCCGGCCTCCATCAGGTTCTTCGCCATCGGACGGCCCATGATCCCGAGCCCGATAAACCCCACCGTGTCAGCCAAAGTCCTCTCCTTCTCTAGAGTTTCAGGTCGGAGACCGCGACATCCGCGCCACGCAGTTCTACGGGCAACCAGCCGAAGCTCTCTTCCGTCGTCCCGGTCGTCGGGTTGTACTCCAGACCGACGTAGCCGTCGTAGCCGAGGCCCTCCAGCTCGGCGAGCACGTAAGGGTAGTGGATCTCGCCGGTCCCCGGCTCCCCGCGTCCCGGTGAGTCCGCGACCTGTACGTGACCGATATACTCGATGTTGTCCCGCAGCGTCGCGACCAAATTCCCCTCCATCCGCTGCATGTGATAGAGGTCGTGCTGTATCTTCACGTTCTCCCGCCCGACCCCCTTCACGAACTCCACCGCCTGCCCGGTCGTATAAAGCAGATACGGACCGTTCTCGAACGTGTTCACCGCCTCCACCACGACCGTGACCCCAGCATCCCTCGCTGCGTCCGCCGCGAAGGCGACGTTCTCGCGGGCGAGGGCGAGTTGCTCCTCCCGACCCATCCCTTCCTTCTCGTGCCCGACGAGCACGTTCATGCGCGGGCAATCCAGCCTGCGCGCAAGATCGAGGGCGACCGGCACGTTCTCCCTGAACTGCTCCACCCGGTCCGGGTCGCTAACGAGGCCCCTGTCTCCGGACGGCATGTCGCCGGCGTCGAAGTTGAAGAGCGCGACCGTGAGGCCGGCGTCCCCGATCTCCCGCTCCACCTCCCCGAGATCCTCCCCCGAAGGCCACCAGAACTCGACCGCCGAGAAACCCGCCTCCCGCGCCCTCCCGAAACGCTCCAGGAACGGGACCTCCTTGAACAGGATCGAAACGTTCGCGCTGAACCTCACCCTTTCCCCTTTACTCCACAATACAAAATATATGTTTCATTGGACGGAAAATAGTATAAGGAGGAGGCGGGTGGGTTGTCAAGACGTATCTGCAATAAATCCGTCGGGTGCTGCGTCCGGTTCTCGTGTGGGACCGGAGATTCGAAGGGCATACGTGGTTTCGGTCGAGGTGCTGTCCCAGGCGTACGGGTACTGATGGGTCGCCCTACCAGACGAGTCGAGGGGGCATTGCGGACGAGCGCGGCTGCGCTTCCTTCGGTCGTGGGCTACTGCTGGCTACCCAGGGAGCGTGAGAGGTCGGCGGCTATGCGCTTTATCTGGGGGACGATCTCCTCTAGCCGATCCCCTTCGAGCCTGCCAGCCGGACCCGAGATGCTGATGGCCGCGACGACGCGGCCCTCGGCACCCGAGACGGGTGCCGCGACACAGCGGACTCCCTCTTCGATCTCCTCGTAGTCCGTCGCGTAGCCCCGCTCCCTGATGAGTTCCAGCTCTTCGAGGAACCGGTCCATATCCGTGATCGTGTGCGGCGTGAAGCGGGCGAGCCCGCTACGTCCCAGCATCGCCTTCAGGGCCTCAGGCGGCTGAAAGGCGAGCAGCACCTTCCCCGTCCCGCTGGCGTGCGCCGGCACCCGGTTGCCAGGCTCGGTGAACATCCGGACCATCCGCGGCGCCGGCACCTGCTCGATGTACACGACGGAGTTCCTGTCGAGCGCGGCGAGGTTCGCCGACTCCCGGCTGACCTCCATCAGCTCCCGCAGGAAAGGCCGGGCCAGCGGACCGAGACGCTCCCGCGACGAGGAGGCAAGCGTGATCGCCCGCGGCCCGAGCGTGTACTTCCGGCTGTCGGAGACCTGCCGGGCGTAGCCGCGCCGCGTCAGCGTCGAGAGGAGCCGGTGTACCGTGCCGTTCGCCAGCCCGACGGAGAGCCCGATCTCACTGATCCCGAGCTCCCCATCCGAACGCCCCAACACCTCCAAAATATCCAGCGCCCGCTCCAGCGACTGCACCCCACCCGCCTGCGGTGTCCCACTGCTCGCCGCTTCCGCCAAGTCCGCTCCCGCTCTCCAGAAAACTTCTTCCTCATACCGGAATCCGCAAGAGTATACTCCAGCCGGGGAGACTGAAACGCTCACCGGCAATCCAACGGAACCGGTACGGGCCACGCAAATGCTGTCCTGAAACCTGCTGCCTGAGGCCTCTAAGCCTTCTCGAAGAGGATGTCCTGGGCGCCTTCCCAGAGGCAGAGTTCGCCTAGAGGGCGGAGGTTTTCGTGGCCTTCGGTCACGGTCATGAGGTGGTTGGCGGCGAGCTCGCCGAGCTTGCTCCTGAAGACCGTGCCGTAGTAGGGGAACAGGATCTCCGTCTCCGAGTAGCCGCCTGGGTAGAACAGGATCTCACCTGCCTGCGGCACGCTCGTCGCGTCCTCCCACGGGACCCCGAGGTCGTAGTCGCCCAAAGGAATCCAGCACGACTCACCGCTCCAACGCACGTGGATGATCTTCTGCCGGTAAGGCAAAAGCTTCTCGAACGCCTCCACGGTCTTCGGACACCGCTCCCGCTCCCACCTCGCCAGAAACTCGTAAGGCCCGGCGGTTATCTTTACGTCGCCCACCCGTTCACGCTCCTCCCTCGTATTCTCCTCCAACATGAAACGGACAATTGTCCGGTGCTTCGCCATCTTCGATCAACTTCCCCTGTAGGTGCTGTAGGACCAGGGCGAGACGAGGAGCGGGACGTGGTAGTGGGCTTCGGGGTCCGCGACGCCGAATCGGACCGGGACGCGCCCCAGGAATGGCGGGTCCGGCAGGCCCGTCTCGCCGGCGAAGTATCCGGCCACGTCGAAGTCGATCTCGTAAAGCCCGGCGTCGAACTCCCCCTCCCCGAGCAGCGGCCCGTTCGTCCGGCCGTCAGCGTTGGTCCGAAGAGTCTTTACCAGCCTGCGCTGTTCGCGTTCTATCGCGTACAGTTCTATCGACATGCCGGCCGCCGGCTTGCCGTTGGCGGTGTCGAGGACGTGGGTGGTAAGGAGGCCGCTCACGGGCGGCGCTCCACCCAGCCTTCGATCTGGCCGTAGGGGTCTTGTGTGGCGTGCAGGATCTCACCGTTGTTCTCGATCCCGAAGCGTTCCAGGTCGTAGACGATGTGGTGGACGTTCGGGAAGGAGTACCAGATCCTCTCTATCTCCGGAAACCCCTCCAGCACCGCCTTTCCCATGCGGTAGAGCGTGTTCTGCACGGAGGGGCTGTAGTGATCCGTGAAGGTTTCGAGGGTCGTCTCCATCACGCCGTTCCACAGCCGGTCGAAGTCCAGGTCAAGGGTACGGTACTCCCATTTTGCGGTGACGATGGTCGCGAGGACGCGGTCGTCGGTGTCGGGGAGGGTGGTGAAGCGGTCGCGGTGGAACCCCTCCCACCCCGAGTTCGTCGTCTTCAGGACGTAGACGTCGTCGATGCCGGCCTCGACCTTGCGCCCCCCGCCGACGTCGCCCCACACCTTCGCCTTGCGTTCGCCGCGCTCGCGGACGAAGGAGTGGTCGTGGGGTTGGCCGTCCACCTCTATTCTGCGCCACGGGAAGCGCGTGATCTCGACCCGGCAAACCGTGACGGTCGGGCCGGCTTCGAGGAAGTGGTCTACCAATGCGAGGCCGAAGCTCTCGATGCTCCCGGTCAGGTGATCCTTCGCGAGCGCGTAGACGGTGTTGCGCATGGTGTCGGTCGCCAGGAGTTGGGAGTTGTCGCCGGAGTAGTGGGCGGCGTCGAAGTCACCTTCGAGCGTCACCCGAACGCCCAGGTCCCAGACCTCGTGAACGGCGATGTCCCGCTTTACCTTGAAGAGGCGGATTTCGGACTTGCCGTAGTTGTTCCGGCCGAGGACGATTTCAGGCGTCTCGCTCATTGCCGCCTTCCCGTGATCCTGGATTCTTCTATCAGATCCTCCAGCCTGAGACGGGATATCCTGGAGATCTCGCCCAGCGCGGCCTCGACCTCCTCCTCGCGCGTGTTCGACAGCCGCTCCTCGGCGCCGGCGAAGATGGTCTCCTTCGTGTTGTCCCGCACGCAGACCACGTAAGGCAGGCCGAACTTCTCCCTGTAGGCCGCGTTCAGGCGGTGGAACTCTTCATACTCTTGCGGCGAGAGCCTGTCCAGGCCGGCGGAGGCCTGCTCGTTCGCGGACTCGTCCGTCAGTTCGCCGGCGAGGGCGGCCTTTCCGGCGAGGTCGGGGTGCGCCCGGATCAGGGCGACGCGCCGCTCCCCCGGAGCATCGTGAACGGTCCGGACGAACGCCGCGTGCAGCCCGTCGAGGCCGTCGAAGGGGCGTCCTTGCCAGGCCCCCTCCGCGACCCAGGGCGACCGCTCGAAAACCGCCCCAAAGCGGGAGACGAACTCCTCCCGGTCCATGCGGTTGACTTCCTCGATGGAGAGCTTCTCCGGCATCTTCCTCCCACGGTCGTCTTCTACGCCCGGACCGACGCGGCGGACGGCTCCCGTTCCTACCCTTGCGCCTGGAATCTCGGCGCGTCCCCCTGGGCCTCTATCTTGAGCTCGACGCCGCCGGCCCCGGCATCTAGTGCCGCTTCGACCACGCGCGTTGCGGCGTCGAGCACCTCCCGGCGTCCCCCGGCGAGAACCATGGTCTCAGGCCCGGCCTCGTGGGCCAGGCCCGTCTCGCCGGCAGCCGTCTTTGCGGCCTCGATCTGACCCCGCGATCCGCCCTCGCCGTAGGGCAGGACCTTCAACTCGGCGGTCAGCTCCGCCCTCTCGTAGCCCGGCACTAGTG
>Ga0136627_1001183_pt1 | contig 10236 bp, 7 predicted proteins | sample AntDrymUQ4892206_2_FD_104652 | JGI IMG/M metagenome (GOLD analysis project Ga0136627, IMG submission 104652) | Polar desert sand microbial communities from Dry Valleys, Antarctica - metaG UQ489 (22.06) | ecosystem: Environmental > Terrestrial > Soil > Desert | place: Antarctica: Dry Valley... | reverse complement strand
CGTGATCGTCCCCGTGTTCGTTGGCCAACGCGGGAGTCACCCTCGAGCGTGAGGCGCTGTCGCCACGGCGTGCCACGGCGGTGGCAGGCGGGGTGGCCCTGGGCCTGGTGGTGGGAAAGCTGGCCTCCGTCGTGGGAGTCGGATGGCTGTGGGCCGTCTCCCGCCGGCCCGACCAGTCATAAGCAGTCAAGGGAACGGTCTTGTCTTTCGAGAGACTGAAATCTATCTTCTGGTGAGGCAAACATGCAGACAGTCCTCTCCAGATCCGAGCGCGAGACGCTGAAGGCGATCTACCGCCTGGGCGGCCTGGCCGATGACACCGCAGGTGCCCACACGGGAGACCTGGCTCACGCCCTGGGCGTGAGCCCTGGCACGGCCACGGCCACCATCAAACGCCTGGCTGATCGTGGCCTGGCCGAGCACACGCCCTACCGGGGGGTGCTTCTCAGCCGAGAGGGGCGCGGGGCGGCGGTGGCCGCCATCAGGCGCCATCGCATCGCGGAGCGGTTCCTCTCCGACATGCTCGGCTACCCATGGAACGAGGCGGATCAACTGGCGGCCACGTTCGAGCACGAGCTGCCCCAGGAGGTGGAGGAGCGTCTGTACGTCGCCCTGCACCGGCCGGCCACCTGCCCCCACGGCTTCCCCATACCCGAGCCGGCGGAAGCGGACATCCCCGACATGCCGCCCCTGTACGATCTGGAGCCCGGTGACGTGGCCGTTGTGGCCGTCCCTGGCGCTACCGACGATGAGGTGGTGGCCTTCCTCGAGACCCTCGGACTCCGTCCCGGCGTCCAGGTAGAGGTGAAGGAGAAACATCCCTTCGACGGGCCACTGGTCCTTGTCGTCGACGGCCACCAGCGCACGGTGGGCGAGAAGGTCGCCCGCCAGGTTCACGTGAAGAAGAACGAGGACGTCCCCGTATCGCCTGCCACCGACGGCGCAGGCACCCGGACGAGAACCCAGACGAGAACGGAGCACACGCTGAGATGACGCCGACGCAGCTGATCGCAGCCGAAGGGGGTTTCCAGTCCTTCCGCCTTGGAGGGGGGGAGTTCTTGTGGCTGTATTTCTCGGTGGCGACCGCCCTACTGGCCCTCGCCGTGGGCTTCGTGCTCATGAAGGACGTGCTGGCGGCCGACAAGGGCACGCCGAAGATGATCGAGATCGCTCAGGCCATCCAGGAGGGGGCGCTGGCGTACCTTCGGCGCCAGTTCAAGACCATCGCCGTGATCCTCGTGCCAATGGCCGTGGTGGTGTTCCTCTCCTCGACGGCAGTCAAGCGACCCGACGGCACCGTGGCCCTGAGCTTCGCCCAGTCGGGCGGCTACCGGACCCTGGCCTTCCTGGCCGGGTGTGTGCTCTCCGGGCTCACCGGCTTCGTGGGCATGAGCCTGGCCGTTCGGGGGAACGTGCGCACCGCCGCCGCCGCCCGCACCGGCTCGCTGCCCGCAGCGTTGAAGGTGGCCTTCCGAACCGGTGGGGTGGCCGGAATGTTCACCGTCGGTCTCGGCCTCCTGGGCGCCACCATCATCATCCTGCTCTTCCAGAACACCGCCTCCTCGATCCTGGTGGGCTTCGGTTTCGGCGGATCCCTCCTGGCTCTGTTCCTGCGTGTGGGTGGCGGCATCTTCACCAAGGCCGCCGACGTGGGTGCCGACCTGGTGGGCAAGGTCGAGGCCGGCATCCCCGAGGACGATCCCCGCAACCCGGCCACCATCGCCGACAACGTGGGCGACAATGTGGGGGACTGCGCCGGCATGGCGTCGGACTTGTTCGAGTCCTACGAGGTCACCCTGGTCGCCTCCATCATCCTCGGGGTGGCCGCCTTCGAGTCCATCGGCCTCAACCCGGCGTTGGGTCTCATCTTCCCGGTCATCGCCCGTGCCATCGGCGTGCTGGCTTCGATCGTGGGCGTCTATGCAGTGCGGGCCACGCCGAAGGACCGCTCGGCGATGGCCCCCATCAACCGGGGGTTCCTCACCGCCGGCCTGCTCACCGTGATCGGAACGTTCGCAGTGGCGCAGTTCTACGTGCACAACCTGAAGGTGGCGTGGGCCGTGGTCATCGGTCTGGTCCTGGCCCAGGTGGTCAGCCGGCTCACGGAGTACTTCACCTCCACCGAGACCGCCCCGGTACGGGAGATAGCCGAGTCCGCCCGCACCGGCCCGGCCACCACCGTGCTCTCGGGCATCTCGTCGGGCCTCGAGTCCTCGGTGTGGGCCATCATCGCCATTGCCGCCGCCCTGGGCGTGGCTCTCGCCCTGGGTGGGGGCAACCTCCAGTTCTCGCTCTACCTGGTGGCACTCACCGGCATGGGGATGCTGGCCACCACTGGAGTGGTGGTGTCGGAGGACACCTTCGGCCCGGTGGCGGACAACGCCGCAGGAATCGCCGAGATGTCGGGGGAGTTCTCGGGCGAGCCGGAGCGGATCATGGTGAGCCTCGACGCCGTTGGCAACACCACCAAGGCCGTCACCAAGGGCTTCGCCATCGGCTCGGCCGTCATCGCCGCCGTGGCCCTGTTTGCATCCTTCATCGAGACCATCGGGTCCGAGCTCGGGATCACCAAGGTCGGCTCCGAGCTGTTCCGCGACCCACTCACGTCCATCAACGTGGCCGACCCCAAGACCTTCATCGGCCTGCTCATCGGAGGAGCGGTGCCGTTCCTGTTCTCCTCGCTGGCCATCCGGGCCGTGAGCAGAACGGCAGCCGTCGTGGTCGAAGAGGTCCGGCGCCAGTTCCGCGAGAAGCGGATCATGGAAGGCATCGACAAGCCCGACCACGGGCGGGTCATCGACATCTGCACCACCGCCTCGCTCCGGGAGCTGGCCACCCCGGCGCTGCTGGCGGTGCTGACGCCGGTCATCATCGGCTTCGGCATCAACTACTTCGCCCTGGGTGCCTTCCTGGCCGCCGTCATCCTCACCGGCCAGCTCATGGCCAACTTCTTGTCCAACGCCGGTGGGGCGTGGGACAACGCCAAGAAGTACATCGAGGACGGGAACGAGGGCGGGAAGGGCTCTGATGCCCACAAGGCCGCCGTAATCGGCGACACCGTGGGCGATCCGTTCAAGGACACCGCCGGGCCGGCCCTGAACCCGTTGATCAAGGTGATGAACCTGGTGTCGCTGCTCATCCTCCCGGCGGTCATCCAGCTTCAGGACAACGACTGGGCACGCTTCAGCGTGGCCGGCGTGGCACTGGTGATCCTGGGTTCCGCCATCGCCTTCTCGAAGCGCCGGCGCCCCGGCCTGGACCAGGGCGCGGCGGCCGACATCGGTACTGGCGAGCCTGCCGCCGACCACGACGTCACCTCGGGTGACGGATCCGTCGCCGACGGTCCCGACCGCAGCACCGACGGGGACGGCACCGAGGACCAGCCGGCCCCGCCCGGGCTCACGACGGACTGGCCGTCCAGGACCAACTAGGCCACCCACGCTGACCTTCAGCGTCTGACCGACTTTTCGCGCCTTCGACCCGTGTTGGGGGGGGTTAGGCCGCGCGAGGGGTCGACCTGCCGTCGACCTGCGTCGACCTGCTCAGTCCGCTGGTCCCGTGAGACGGAGGCGCCCCAGCCGCCAGGTGGCCACGGCGAGGGCAACGACGGTGATGATGCCGAGGCGGCCGACGGCGGACCAGCCCTCAGGGATGCCTCGCCGCACCAGGTCGGCCGGCACGTCGGCCAGCCCGGTGAAGACGGCCCGCGACTCCCAGGTGGGTGACAGCTGGGCGATGCCCGTGAGCGCTGTCCCGAGGAGCCGCTCGAACAGGAAGACCCAGAGCAGGGCGACGAGCGTGGAACGGCGGGTGGCGGCGCCGATGGCAACGAACAGCGCCACGTAGGCCACCGCGCCGATCGCCGCGCCGAGGGCAGCCGGTGCTGCCGCGTTGGGCGACCCGGCCACCAAGGCCGACAGTGCGAAGGCCGGTGCCATCGTCGCCACCGCCGTTCCCGAGCCACCCAACCACCGGCCGACGGTGAGCGTGGTCATCGACACGGGCGACAGCCAGCTGTACACGAACGTCCCCCGCCGGATGTCGGCCCCGAGGACCCCGTCGCCGATGACGAGGGTGCCGAGGGGCAGGACCAGACCGAAGAGCCCGGCCGAGGCCACCCGGGCGAAGGCCGCGTCCCTTCCGGTGTCGGGCACGTGGGCGAGGAGGCCGAAGGCCACGCAGGCACCGAACACCACGAGCAGCCCGGTCCAACGGCGGGCGGGCAGGCAGGCGCGGACAGCGTAGGAGACAACGGGGGTCAGGGAACGGCCTGCCCTCACCTGACGAGCTCGCGGAACATGCTCTCGAGCGAGTCGTCCAGTGGTCGTACCTCGAGCAGGCGGGAGTCCACCGAGCGAGCCAGCCGGGGGAGGGCCACGGCCAGGTCTCGGGCCCGGCTCGTGCCCACCGTGAGCTGGTCACCGTCCACCGAGAGCCCGGCCACGGCATCGAGGCCGACCAGGGCCGCGGCCAGCTCCCGGGGCCGGCCGGCCCGCACCAACACCCGCCGCGGCCGGTCGGCCATGGCATCGCGGATGGCCCTGTGGTCACCGGCAGCAGCGATGCGTCCGTGCACCAGCACGATCACGCGGGACGCCATGGCCTCCACCTCGTGGAGGACGTGGGAACTGGCCACCACGGTCCTGCCTTCGGCACCCAGGCGGCGGAACAGATCGATGAGCGCCGCCCGCTGGATGGGATCGGTCCCGTTCAGCGGCTCGTCCAGCACGAGGACCTGCGGGTCGCTGACCAGGGCGGCGGCCACCTTGGCCCGCTGGCGCATCCCCTTGCTGAACCCCCGGAGCCGACGATCGGCGGCATCGGTCAGGCCGACGGATCCGAGCGCCTCATCGGGTCGATCGCGCTCGGTCACGCCGTGGAGCCGTGCCACGTAGCGGACGAGCTCCCGGGCGGTGAGGGCGTCGGGGACGGCCTCGTCCTCGGGCACCAGCGCCAATCGGCGATGGGTGCTCCGGTCGCTTCTCGGGTTCTTCCCGGTCACACGGACGGTGCCGGCACCGGTGGGGAGCAGCCCCACCATGACCCGCATGAGGGTGGTCTTGCCCGCGCCGTTCGGCCCGAGGAGGCCGGTGATGCCGGGACCGAACGAGCAGGTGACCTCCGAGAGCGCCACCTTGGGCCCGAACCACACCGACAGCGCGTTCACCTCGATGGTGGGACTGCTCGCCAGCGCCGGGTCGGCCGAGAGGCCGGTCGGGGATGTCACCGTTCCGCCCATCGATACCGGGCCAGCAGGATGACCACGCACGCGCCGGTGATGCCCAGATAGCAGGCCAAGGCCAGGGCTCCTCCGCCATCTACCCCACCGAGGGGGGTGTCGTTCCCGATGTGACCGAGGAACACCAGATCCCGTACGAAAAGGGGAATACCCATGACGTTGACCAGAGCCCCCGCTCCTTGGGCGGAACCGCCGAGGAGCACTGCGGAGATCGACGAGCTCACCAGGATCAGGCCGAGGAACGCCGCGGCGGCCACCATGCGGCGGCTGGCCAAGGACGCCACGGCCGTCCCGAGGAGCGCCAGGTAGGCAGCGAGGACGGCAACGGAAAGAGGCGCCTGCCAGAGGACCTCGGCGTTCTCCCGGAGATAGGAGAGGGCGGCGTCGCTCACCAGCATCTGGCCCACGAACAAGAGCACCTGAGGGAGGAACCCGAAGGCGAACACGACGGCGAAGACGGCACCTGCCTTGGCCAGCACGTAGTCCCTCCCGGTGAGCGGGCGGCTGAAGATGAGCGGCAGCACCCGCTGCCGGCGCTCCGGGCAGATCAGGTCGGGGGCGGTGACGGCCACGAACAGGAGCAGGGCGGTGGAGACCCCCACGTACTCCCGGTAGGTGATGAACTCGAAGTCTGCGGCAGGAGTGTTCCGAGTCACGTAGCCGACTCCCACGAAGACGGCGGCCGGGGCGGCGGCGACCGCCAGGAGGAGCCACGGCAGGACCTTCTGCTTCCACGAACGGCGGAGGCCGAGGGCCCGGCGGATCGACCCGAGGAACAGAGCCCGCACGGCCGCCCCTCTCCCGCCGCGAGGACCGTCGTAGCGCCGGTAACCGCGGTCGTAGACCCGTCCCGACCCCGCAGGGGCATCCATCGGAGTAGTCGCTGGGTCGCTCATTGGGGCGTTCTGCGGACGAAGACCTCGTCGAGCGACGTAAGGCGGGTGGCCAGGGTGTTGAGGGGCAGGCCGAGCTCACTCACCTCGTCCCTGATGGCGTCGAGGCCGGCGTCGGCATCGGGGGCGGTGACCTCCACCCGGCTCCCCGACACGGCACAGGCCAAGCCCCGAGCCGTGAGAGCGGCCACGAGGGCTTCGACCGGCCCGTCGACCTCGACCAGAATGGTGCCAGTGGTGTCGAGCAGGTCTTCGGTGCCACCCGCCACGACCAGCCGCCCGGCATCGAGCATCACCACGTGGTCGCACGCCCGCTGCACGTCGGCCAGAACGTGGGTGGACATCACCACCGACATCTCGTCCGCCCCGAGACGAGCCACAAGGTCCAGCATCTCGTCGCGGCCTGAAGGGTCGAGGCCGCTGGTGGGCTCGTCGAGGAGCACGACCTCGGGGTCGGCCACCAAGGCCTGGGCCAGCTTGGTGCGCTGACGCATCCCCGTGGAGTAGGTGCCCACGGCACGGAAGCGGGCTTCGTCCAAACCGACCAGGTCCAGCATGTCCGACGCCCGTTGGCGGGCGGCTCGGGCAGGCAGGCCGGCCAGCTCGCCCAAGGTGGCCACCACGTCGGCTGCAGACTGGTCCAGGGGCAGGCAGTCGTGCTCGGGCATGTACCCGATGCGGGCACGGATGCCGATGGGATCCTCGGCCACGCCGCGGCCACCGACCTCCACGAACCCGGCGGTGGGCCGGGCCAGTCCGAGGAACAGGCGGAAGAGCGTGGTCTTGCCCGCCCCGTTTGCTCCCACCAGCCCGACCCGTCCTGAGGGGATCTCGACGCTGAGGTCGTCGATGGCCACCGTCGAGCCGTAGGCCTTCCTCAGGTGATCGGTTCGCAGCACTCGCCGGCGCGCCCGGCCTACTGCGCTCGCCGAGCCCGCACCGCTTCCCGCAATACGGGGAGGAGCGAGACGAGGACGACGCCGCCGATGATGGGCAGGAGGTACTTGTCGACGTTGAACGCCTCCCCGAGCGCGTAGCCGAGCATGATCAAGCCCGTCCCCCAGAGGACGCCACCGAGCACGTTGTAGACCATGAACGTGGGGTAGTGCATGCGTCCGACACCGGCGACGATGGGAGTGAACGTCCGGACGAAGGGCACGAACCGGGCGAGCACGATGGCCTTGGGCCCGTGGTCGGCGAAGAAGAGCCGGGCCTTCTCCACGTGCTCCTGCTTGAAGAAGCGAGAGTTCGGCTTGCGAAAGAGGGCAGGGCCCACCCTGCGTCCGAAGGCGTAGCCGACCTGGTCGCCCGTTATGGCAGCCAGGACCACGCCGACGATGATGACCGGCAGGGAGAGGTGAGGCTCGCCTCCCTTGGCGGCCAGGACCCCGGCGGTCACGAGCAGCGAGTCTCCGGGCAGGAAGAACCCGAAGAGCAGGCCCGACTCGGCGAAGACGATCAGGATGATCCCGATGGTGGCGAAGGCTCCGAAAGCCTCGATCAACTTCTCGGGATGCGTCAGGAACTCCACGGACTTCGAGGCTAGACGCCACCTCGTCGGGGTCGGGCTTTCCGAACGCGGGTTGACACGGGGCGCCAAACCTGACCACGCTCGAAAAGAGATGAGCAAGCCCCTCGTGATCGTGGAGTCACCGGCCAAGGCCAAGACCATCGCCGGTTTTCTGGGTAGCGACTTCGTCGTGGAGTCGTCGATCGGGCACATCCGCGACCTTCCTCGCAATGCCGCGGACGTCCCCGGCGCCCTCAAGGGAGAGCCATGGGCCCGCCTGGGCGTCGACGTGGAGAACGGTTTCAAGCCTCTCTACGTGGTGGCCCGTGAGAAGCGGGACCAGGTCAACAAGCTCAAGGCGCTCGTTCGCGACGCCAGCGAGGTCTACCTCGCGACAGACGAGGACCGCGAGGGAGAATCGATCGCCTGGCACCTCCTGGAGGTGCTCTCGCCCCAGGTGCCGGTGAAGCGCATGGTCTTCCACGAGATCACCCGTGGCGCCATCGAGCGCGCCGTGGCGGATTGGCGAGAGCTCGACCGCCGCCTGGTCGACGCCCAGGAGGCCCGCCGCATCCTGGACCGGCTCTACGGCTACGAGGTGTCTCCCGTGTTGTGGAAGAAGGTCATGCCCCGGCTCTCCGCCGGGCGGGTCCAGAGCGTGGCCACCCGCATGCTGGTGGAGCGGGAGAGGGCCCGGATGCGCTTCCGCTCGGCGGAGTGGTGGGGCCTCGACGCCACCTTCGGAAAGGACGGAGCCACGTTCGGGGCCGTCCTCGCCGCCGTGGACGGCCGTCGCCTGGCCGACGGGAAGAGCTTCACCGAGGACGGTCACCTGCGGCCCGAGGCAGCCGGCGTGGTGGTGTTGGACGAGGCCGGCGCCAGTGGGCTGGCCGCCCGGCTCTCCCAGTCCGACTTCGTGGTCCGCTCGGTGGAGGAGAAGCCCTACACGGACCGGCCCAAACCGCCGTTCATGACCTCCACGCTCCAGCAGGCGGCCGGGAGCAAGCTGCGCTTCACGGCCCAGCGGACCATGCAGACGGCGCAGCGCCTGTACGAGAACGGCCACATCACGTACATGCGCACGGACTCCACGACCCTCTCGCAGACGGCCCTGGCCGCGGCTCGCGAGCAGGCCGTCCAGCTCTACGGGCCGGACTCCGTTCCCTCCTCCCCCCGCACGTACCAGCGCAAGGTGAAGAACGCCCAGGAGGCCCATGAGGCCATCAGGCCCGCAGGTGACACCTTCCGCCACCCCCGTGAGGTGGCGAGGCAGGTGGGGCCCGACGAGGCCCGCCTCTACGACCTGATCTGGCGCCGCACCGTCGCCTCGCAGATGAAGGACGCCACCGGGCTCACGGTGACCATCCGCCTCGGCGGCACCTCGTCGACCGGTGAAGATGCCGAGTTCTCGAGTGGCGGCACGGTGATCACCTTCACGGGGTTCCGCCGCGCCTACGAGGAAGGCGCGGACCACGTCGAGGCGCCGACCGGCGGCAACGGGGCCGACGGCGACCAGGAGCGTCGGCTGCCTCCGCTGGCGGAGGGCGATGACGTGGAGGCGCTGGGCTTCGAGGCCGAAGCCCACGCCACCAAGCCTCCGGCCCGTTTCACCGAGGCATCGCTCGTGAAGGCGCTCGAGGAGATGGGCGTGGGCCGTCCGTCCACCTACGCGTCGATCCTCGGCACAATCCAGAGCCGCGGCTACGTCTGGAAGAAGGGCACCGCCCTCGTCCCGTCTTTCGTGGCCTTTGCCGTGGTCGGGCTGCTGGAGCGCCACTTCGGCGAGCTCGTGGACTACGGCTTCACCGCCAGCATGGAGGACGACCTCGACGCCATCGCCACCGGCAACGAGGAAGCGGTCCCATGGCTCACCCGCTTCTACTTCGGCAACGGCACGCCTGGGCTGCGGCCCATGGTGTCGGATCACTTGGGCGAGATCGACGCCCGCGAGATCAACTCCATTCCCCTCGGCACCGACGACCAGGACCGCCTCACCGTGGTGAGGGTGGGCCGCTACGGGCCCTACGTGCAGCGGGGTGACGACCGCGCGTCGGTACCCGAGGACATGGCTCCCGACGAGCTCACGCTGGCGCGGGCGGCAGAGCTGCTCGAGGCACCGAGCGACGACCGGGCCCTCGGTACAGATCCCGGGAGCGGGCTGACCGTGCTGGTGCGGACCGGCCGCTACGGCCCGTATGTGCAACTGGGGGAGGAGGAGACCGGGGACGGCGCAGCAGCCGCCGGTGGCAAGGGGCGAGGGAACGGCTCGAAGCAGGCGGCCAAGCCGGCGAGGGTCTCCCTCCTCAAATCGATGACGCCGGCGAACGTCACCCTCGAGGATGCGTTGCGCCTGCTCACCCTCCCGCGGTCGCTCGGTTCCGACCCGAGCACCGGTGAGGAGGTCATGGCCCTCCTCGGCCGGTACGGCCCCTACGTCAAGAAGGGATCCGACAGCAGGAGTCTCGGTTCCGAGGAGCAGCTCTTCGACATCACCCTCGAGGAAGCCCTGGTCATCTTCGCCGAGCCCAAGCGTTGGCAGGGACGTGGAGGCTCGGCGGCCCCGGGCCGCGAGCTGGGTGAGGACCCTGCTACTT
>Ga0136627_1001180_pt1 | contig 10243 bp, 11 predicted proteins | sample AntDrymUQ4892206_2_FD_104652 | JGI IMG/M metagenome (GOLD analysis project Ga0136627, IMG submission 104652) | Polar desert sand microbial communities from Dry Valleys, Antarctica - metaG UQ489 (22.06) | ecosystem: Environmental > Terrestrial > Soil > Desert | place: Antarctica: Dry Valley... | reverse complement strand
GATGAGATCACGGCCGGGGGCGTCACTCTGCGCGCTCTGCATACGCCGGGTCACGCGTCTGATCATCTTTGTTTCGAGATGGTCGGCACGAAGAGTCTGTTCGCGGGTGACAACATCCTCGGCGAGGGGACCGCGGTCATCGCCCCTCCCGACGGCAACATGCGCGACTACCTCTTCAGCCTCTACCGGTTGCGGGGCTTGGAGCTCGAGCGCATCTATCCGGGCCACTTCCGCCCGCTCGATGGCGGTACGGCGATCATCGACGACTACCTCGCCCACCGCGCCGAGCGGCGTCGCGCCGTCATCGCCGCGCTCGGCTCGGCTACAAGCGTGGACGACATCGTGACGCGCGTCTATGCGGACACTCCCGAACACCTGCATCCCGTAGCGCACCTTCAGGTCGAGGCAATGCTCGAGCTCCTCGAGGAGGAGAACGTCGTCGCTCATAGCGGGGGAGACTGGAAACGAGTGGATACAGACTCGACGGAAACGTGACGATGGTGCAGGGCCTGCCACTAGAGTAAGGAGGCCGGAAGCGAAGGGGTGGCGTCGGCCGAACCGCAGAACACGCCGAGACGGGACTTATGATCTTCAGAGATCGACGGAGCGTTAAACGAGGGAGTTGGGGGTGGGCCCTCAACGTTGCCGAGATCATCGCCTGGGGCACCGTCGCTCTTCTCGCCGCCATCATCCTGCTCTCTAGCCTTCCGAGCGATGTACGCCTCAGGGGGCTCGGCGTCACCGCGGCTCTGGCGGTCTGGATCTGGATCCTCTTCACCCTGGTCATCGAGCGCGCGCACGAAGAGCGGTTGGTGGGCATCGCCGCCGGGCTCGTGACGCTTGGTCTGGGCGCGGCCGTCTTTGGGGTTCTGCGAGGGTTCGTCCCCGCCATTCAACTCGTGCTCGTCGCCGGAATCGTGGCGACGGCGATGCTGAGCAATCCAATCGGGGGCCTCGCCATCGGACTTGCGGGCAGCGCCGCCTACTGGATGGTTGCCGCTGTGACGGGAGGAGTTCCCGAGGCCGCCGCAGGGGTTCTGAACACCGGCGTGTTTCTGCTTTCGGGTTCGATCGCAGGGCTATTGGCGCGCGAGGTGCGCAAGCAGTTCCACGGCCAGGAGGAGGAGCATCGGCTTGCCACCGCGGTGCGCCAGAGGCTGCTGGCCGTGGTCGACGCGGTCGACGAGGCGATCGTGTTTCGTGATCGTCAGGGAGCGGTGCGGCTCATCAACCGGCGCGCGGGAGCGCTCTTCGGCCTCGATCCCGACGATTTTCTTGGGCTCGCGGGGGCCGAGCTGATGCGCACCATCGCCCGCACGACGGAGGATCCCGAGGGTTTCATGGAGGCGTTTCAGGACCTGCGAGACGATCCCGAGGGCGCGCTGCGTGTGACGGTCGAGCAGATCCTTCCCGAGCGCCGTCAACTCAGGCTCTTCTCCGGGCCGACCTTCGATGAGAACGGAGCGCTCGTCGGTCGCATCGACGTCTTCACCGATGTCACCGAGGGCCTCCGGCGCGCCGCCGAGATCGAGCGCCTCTACGAGGAGGCGCGCAGGACGGCCGAGAGCTACCAGCGCAGCCTCTTGCCGGACGGCATGCCGAACCTTCCCCGGGTCAGCTTCGTCGCCCGCTATATTCCGGCGGCCGGGAGCCGGGCCGTGTGCGGCGACTTCTACGACTTCATCCCCGTGGCCGACGGCAAGATGGGCATCACGCTCGGCGACGTTTGCGGTATCGGCCCCTCGGCGGCGAACGGTTCCGCGCTGGCGCGCTACACACTGCGGACGTTCCTCAGCGAAGAGGCGGATCCCGGCGCGCTCTTCAACCGCATGAATGCCCACGTCTACAAGCAGATCAACAGCGATCGCTTCATCCGCCTGCTGTTCGGTGTCCTCGACCCCGAACGGGCGACCTTCGACTACGTCAATGCCGGTCACGTTCCTCCGGTGGTGTACAGGGCCCGCTCCGCCGAGGTCGAGTGGCTCGGCGAGGGAGGTATCGCGATGGGTGTCGACGAGGACGCCGAGTACAAGGTCGGGCACATCGAGCTCGAGCCCGGCGACATGCTGGTCCTGTACACCGACGGAGTCACCGAGGCGCCGCGCGGGTCGAAGCCCTTCGGGCAGCCTCGCTTCGTCGACCTCGTTCAGCTCTACGGCATGGGAACGCCTGGAGAGCTGGTGCAGGCGATCAGGCGTGGGGTGGACGCGTGGGTGGGCGAGGGTGATCTGCGCGATGACCTCGCGCTGCTGGTCTGCCAGGTAGTTCCCGACTCGACACTGGAGGAGCCCGAGCGAGAGGTCGTGCTCCCGAACGAGTCCGCTCGCCTCGGCGAGATCCGCTCCTTCGTCATGGACTTCCTGACCGACATCAGGGCGCCGGTCGAGGTCAGCCAGGACATCTTGTTCGCGGTCGGCGAGGCGGCCGCCAACGCGGCGCGTCACGGCCGGCGCAAGCATGGACGGAGCGAGGTGCGCGTGGGGGTCAAGCTGGACATGACCGATGTGGTCGTCACCGTGGCGGACGACGGAGGCGGCTTCGACATGGACGAGGTCAAAGGACGCGAGAACGACCGCTACGCGGGCGGGGGCCGAGGCTTGTTCCTCATGGAGGAGTTCATGGACGAGGTCACGTTCGACTCCTCAGGGCAGGGAACCAAGGTCGTCCTGAGGCACAAGGTCTTTCCCCCGGGAACACCTCTCAGCCCGGGGGTCGCCCGGGTGCTCCACCCCTCGTCGCGAAAGCGCGATATTTGACCATCTGGTCAACTTTTTTGAATCGAGAGGTGTGATGCGTGATGGCTCGTGAAGCCGTGCTCGTGGAGGCGGTGCGGACGCCACTCGGCAAGCGCAACGGCCGGCTGAGCGGCCGCCATCCGGTGGACCTGCTGGCGGAGGTGCTAAACGAGACCGTGGCCCGCTCGAACATCGACGCGGCGGAGGTCGACGACGTCATCTGCGGATGCGTCAGCCAGATCGGCGAGCAGTCCCTGAATATCGGGCGCAATTCGTGGCTCGCAGCAGGCCTTCCCGAGGAGGTTCCCGCCACGACGATCGACCGGCAGTGCGGATCGAGCCAGCAGTCGGCCCACTTCGCCGCCCAAGGCGTCATCGCCGGCGCCTACGACGTGGCGATCGCCTGCGGGGTCGAGTCCATGAGCCGGGTCCCCATGGGCTCGAGCGCGCAGACCCAGGGCTTCCCCTTCACCGAGAGCCTGATGGGTCGCTACGAGGGTGGGATGGTTCCGCAGGGCATCTCGGCCGAGATCATCTCCGAACGGTGGGGCGTGACCCGCGCGGCGGCCGACGAGCTCGGCGCGCGAAGTCATGAACGAGCTCTAAGGGCCACGGAGACCGGCGCCTTCAAGAACGAGATCCACCCCGTCAAGGTCGAGGACGAGTTGTTCGACAGGGACGAGGGCATACGCTCGCCCAACCGCGACAAGATGGCGACGTTGCCGACCGTATTCAAGGACGACGGCATCGTCACGGCCGGCAACTCCTCACAGATCACAGACGGGGCTTCGGCTCTGCTCATCACCACCCCCGAGAAGGCGAAGGCCATGGGCGTGACGCCGCGGGCTCGCTTCGTGAGCTTCGCGCTTGCCGGTACCGATCCGGTGACGATGCTCACCGGGCCCATTCCCGCGACCCGGAAGATCCTCGCCAAGACCGACCTCTCGATGGACGACATCGACGTAGTCGAGATCAACGAGGCCTTCGCCAGCGTCGTCCTCGCCTGGAAGAAGGAGCTCGACCTCGACGATGGCTGGTTCGACAAGCACGTCAACGTCCACGGCGGGGCCATCGCTCTGGGCCACCCCCTGGGGGCTTCGGGGGCCCGGTTGATGACCACCGGGCTGAACGCGCTCGAGCAGCGCGCGGGCCGTTACCTGCTCCAGACCATGTGCGAGGGCGGGGGCCTGGCCAACGCGACGTTGCTCGAGCGCCTGGGCTGATCCCGGAGGCGCGATTGTTGGGAGTGTGGCGCGCTCAGCGCGTCACTTGCCCAGAATCAACCCCACCCACCTCAGACGGGCCGCAGCGGCGGCTTGCCCCCCTCGCGCACGAGCTTCATCGGCTCCATGCAGTGGGTGGGGGCCTTGTCCCGAGCCGCCTTTTCGACCTTCAACTCCAGGCCGCAGTTTCCGCAGACGTATTTGAGACCGTAGTCGCTCACGTCGGTGATCTCAGGCTCGGGTGGGATCTCGCCCATGGTCTGGACGTAGCGAACGCCGAAGGCCAGGATCCCGACGAACATCGCCACGCCTGTGATCGAGCGAAAGTAGCCGTAGATCTCGCCCAGGACCACGACCGCGACGAGGGCGAGGACCAGGATGACTATGCGGGCTCTGCGCAACGAAGATCACTCACCTCGAGTGGCCGGCCACCACGACCGTACGGTATCCACAGCTCTATCCACAGCTGGGGAAAACTACATGCTTGTGATTTAGCCTCGGTTGACGCTCGGCCCCGTCGTCAGTGCCACTGTGTGGCGACCACGAAGGAGGCGGTTATCAGTCCGAGCCCGACGAAGAGCCAGGGCCCACTGCCCTCGAAGGCGACATAGTAGGCGAGGATGAGCCCCACCCCGATGCCCATGAGCGCGAAGAAGAGCCAGCCCACCCAGGGCGGCGAGGTCTTGGGCTTCGGCTTCGGCGGAGGCTGCTGCTGAAACTGCTTCCGCTTCGACTTGCTCTTTGGCATAGAGGTGAATAGTAGCCGAGGGAATATCCTGCATCACGCGATGAAAGTTCTCCGAACACTGGGAAAGCTGCTTATCTCCATGGGCGTCGGCGTCCTGCTGTTCGTCGCGTGGACGCTCTGGGGCACGGGCATCTCGACGAGCATGGCGCAGGACGACCTCGAGTCCGAGTTCGAGGGCATCTCGCCGATCGAGGTGACGTCACGCTCCGGCGACCTCGACGGCATCGAGGTCAATCCCTCCTTCAAGCCGCGCCCGGGAGACCCCGTCTTCCGCATTGTGATCCCCAAGCTCGATGAGCGCCACATGGTCGTCGAGGGCGTCGGCACCGAGGAGCTCAGGAAGGGCCCGGGTCACTATCCGAACTGCCGGCGGGGATTCAGTAAGCCCCTGTGCACGGACGAGGATGAGGTCTGGCCGGGCGAGGTCGGCCGGGTCATTCTCTCCGGCCATCGCACGACGTATGGAGCGGAGTTCGGAGCGCTCGACAAGCTCGAGGAAGGCGACCCAATCCGGCTGGAAACGAAATGGGGAGATTTCACCTATGAGGTCACGGGCAGTGAGATCGTTCTCCCAAACGCACGTGATATCGCAACACCGACAAGCAAGAAGCCCGAGCTTGTGCTTACAACGTGCCACCCACGCTTTTCCGCCGAGCAACGGCTCATCGTTTCGGCCGAGCTGACGAGGTCGTCGACATGAACTCATCGAATGAGGACGCTCCGTCCGAGCGCGACGAGACTTCCCCACCCCACACCAAGCGTTCGCGGAAGTCGCGGCTCCTGGAGTTTCTGCTGTGGACCGCCGTTGCGATCGGTACGGCTTTGATTCTCATCTCGCTCACCGAGCGTCTCCTTCCGACCAACTTCTAGTGGCCTTTTGTTTCACGCTCGCTCGAGCGGAAAGAAGAAGCCACGAGTAGTCCTATCGAAGGAGGCGTCGTGGCCAAGGATCACGGACCGAGCGTCAAGGACGACGAGCAGTACGAGGCGCTTCGCAAGCAGGGAGAGTCGAAGGAGAAGGCGGCGCGCATCGCGAACGCGTCGAGCAACGAGTCCCGCTCCAAGGTCGGAGAGCGCGGGGGCGAGTCGGGAAGCTACGACGACTGGAATGTCGATGACCTGCAGAAGAGGGCGGGTGAGATCGGCATCGAGGGCCGCTCGGACATGAACAAAGACGAGCTGATAAAGGCGCTGCGCAATCACTAAGGGGTCGCTCCCGGAGTCGCGGGTTGCGCTTCTAGGTGGTGGCGAGTCTTACAGCTCCCGCCATTGTCGATACCTCCCTCGAACCCGGTTCGTGCTGTTGACCTTCAGTAGCTCTAGGGAAACTCAAGCGCGCCCATGAAAAGGAGCATAAGCCGCGGCACTCACCCGCTACGCTGAGTGCGTGCGTCTTCTACTCGTCGACAACTTCGACTCTTTCGTCTACAACCTCGCCCAGGCTTTCGGGGCTTTGGGGGCAGAACCGCTGGTGGTTCGCAACGACGCTTCTGTGGCGGACCTCGAAGCCACGAACCCCGATGCAGTGGTCGTGTCGCCCGGGCCCGGTGCGCCCGCCGATGCGGGTGTGTCGATGGATGCGATCAGGCACTTTGCTGGCCGGGTCCCCGTGTTCGGAGTGTGTCTTGGACTCCAGTGCATAGGTGAGGTCTACGGGGGCCGAGTTGTGCGTTCCGAGGTCGGCCCCGTGCACGGGAAGACTTCGCAGATCGAGCACACCGACGCGGGGGTGTTCAAGGGCTTATCGAAGCCGATGGTGGCTGCCCGCTATCACTCGTTGTGCGTGCGGGAGTCCGATCTTCCCGATGAGCTCGAGATCACCGCCCGAGCCGACGACGGCATCATCATGGGGTTGCGCCACAAGACGCTGGCGGTCGAGGGAGTGCAGTTCCATCCGGAGTCGGTGCTAAGCGCGGAGGGCCCGCAGCTCCTTGCAAACGTCGTCGAGGGCCTGCGCTAAGTCGCAAGGACGTGAGACACGGCCCGGACGGCGTCGGAGAACGGAATCCCTGAATCGGCGATTCGTTTGTACCCGCCATAGATGGCGTGGCCCGCCTCCAACCAGAAGCAGTCGGCGACGCCGAAGCCGGCGGACTCCAGCCAGCGAAGTTGCGCCGCCAGGCGAGAGGGTTGATCGACCGGATCCGGCCACCGAAAGTGGTTCCACTTCGTGTCTTGGAACAGTCTGAAGAGCGAGTCGTCGCCCACACCCTCGGCCGCGCGACCGACCGACTCGTCCCAGGTCGCAGCAAAGAGGTCGGTGACTTGAGGAGTGGCGGGCTCGACGAGGTCTGCGATCAGCAGACAGGCGCGCTCTGAGCTGCGGCGGCCTATCTCGGAGTAGAGGCGCTGCTTGGCCCGGTCATCGAGGTGGTGAATCGCAAGCGACGACAAGACCACGTCTGCTTCGTCGACGCGACCGAGCCAGGTGTTGTCGTCGAGGTCGAACGAGGCGACCTCCGCCCGTTCGCCGAAGCCGGCGAGCCGGGAGCCGGTAGCAGAGCGCATAGACTCGGAGCCATCGAGAGCGATGACGCGCGCGTTCGGAAACGCGAGTGCGACCGTGTGGCTGAGCAGACCCTCGCCGCTCCCAAGCTCGACGCAAGTGAAGGCCTCATCTGGGCTGTAAGGGAGCAGCGTTGCCAGAGTGGCGAGCTGGCGGGCGCGCTCCGGCACGGCCACCGGCGCAAGACGGCGGTAGACGTTGGAGTCATCCTCGTTCCAGGTCGAAGTTCCCATGTAGGTCCTCTTTATCCTAGATGGAGCGTCTGCTCAGGCGAATGCGAAGGCTCGCTCTTGAGGTTGAGGGCGTGAAGGGCGCTCTCTACGGACGTCCGAACCGGGTCGATCCTTCGGGCGCGCGCATCCCCAAGGCATGGCGTCTGGACTCGCGGCGCGCCGGCGACTTGATTGCCACCGTGGATCCCGGCTACCGCTTCTCGGACCCGGACTCCTGATCGAGCCCCATCCCCGGTAACCACGGGCACGGTGCTACCCGGCACTCCGTTGCACTGGTGACCGGCGGTTCACCCCTGGTCAAAACTCGAGACATAGCGCCGCCCTGGCCCGGGCAAGTCAATCCCACCAACGACACCAAGATCCTCACGGAGCAGTCGGAGCAGGTGGATATCGGGGTCACGACAGCGTGGCTTCTGGGAATCAGAGAACCAAGCAAGCAGTCGAAGTTGGGCCCCCAGTTCCAGGGTCGAGTCCTGTCCGAGGCGTTCAAGGCCAGCCCTCGCGCCTGCACCAAGCAGAAGAGCGCCATCGAGACCGAGCGGACGAGGGGGCTACGAGACTCCGCGCCGTTCCGCAGTCGCCCTGCCTCCAGGCGCACTGGGTGTAGCTGCGGTTGTCCGCCTCCGACTCGAGCGAGGAACTCAGCGAGCCGCCGGCCGTAGAGGGACCTCCGCCTCGTAGCCTTGTTGCGTTCGTAGAGGACGGGGGGCGCGTCCCGGAAGGCTTCTGTGAGACCAAAGACGAGGGCTTCGCCGGACCGGGTCGCGTGTGGTCGCGATCCTGCGACTCTGTGATGAACCGAGTGTCGTCCCGCCGCTTGAGCTAGGGATCGCTCTCTTGGACGAAGAGCGTTACCTCGTCGCCGGGACTAACGGCGTCGCCGGGCGCCACGCTTTGGTCGCAGACGGTGTCCGGGGCCTGCGGACAGGGTTCGGGCGTGCCCTCCTGGGAGACATCGAGATCCAACTCCTCCTCGAGGAAGTCCTCGGCGGCGTCGGCGTCCTCGCCCCGGACGTCCGGCATCTCGAACTGCGGCGCCTCGGCCACCACGATGCGGACGGTGTCACCCTCTTGGGCCTCGGCCCCCTCCTCGGGGTCCTGGGCGATGACTGTGCCCTCGTCTTCCTCGCTCGGCTCGGTCACGACCTCGGGGGTAAGCCCCTCGCCCTCGACCGCGGCGACCGCGTCTTCCTCGCTCAGCCCGATGACGCCGGGTACCTGCACGAGCGTGATGCCCGAAGACAGGGTGACGTCGACCTCCTCGCCCTCGTTGAGCTGCTCGCCGGACGCAGGGTTCTGATCGATGACGGTTCCCTCGGGCTGCTCGGACTCGGCCGATCTCGTTCGGCCGAGCACGAGACCGGCGTTCTCCAGCGCCGCTTGAGCGTCGCCCTCGGGTAGTCCGAGCAGGTTCGGAACGGTGACCTCGCCCGGTCCGCTCGAGACGGTGATCGTCACCTCGTCGCCTTCCTCGACCGTCGCTCCGGCCTGGGGGTTCTGGTTGAAGACCTCGCCCTCGTCGATGTTTGGATTCGAGCGGTTGCGCGACCGCACCTCTAGTCCTGCGTCCTCGAGTTGTCGGGTGGCCTCCTGCTCGCTGAGCCCGGTGACGTCGGGAACCTCGACGTCGACGACTTCGGGCTCAGGCTCGAAAAGACCAGACAGCAGGAAAGCTCCCAGTGCAAGCAGTCCCAGCAGCAGAAGGGCGATGAGGATGTACTTGCCGGTGTTGCTCTTGGGCGGCTCCTCGTCGGGGTAATCCTCGTAAACCTCGGTCTCGCGCATGACCTGCGTCCCCGCACCGGCCCCCATGACGTTGGTCGCGCCTAGGAACGGCGTGGCGTCGACCCGCTGGCCCGCGAGGTAGCGATCGAGATCGTCCTCGAGCTCACCCGCGTCGGCGTAACGGTTGTCGGGGTTCTTGCTCATCGCCTTCATGACGATGGCATCGAGCGCGTCGGGGACGTCGGAGTTGACGGCGGACGCTCGTTCGGGGTTCTCGCGCACGTGCTTGTACGCGATTGAAAGCGGAGTATCGCCCGCGAACGGAGCGTCGCCGGTCAGCGCCTCGTGAAGTACGCAGCCCAGCGAGTAGACGTCGCTGCGTGCGTCGACGGGATTGCCCTGTGCCTGCTCGGGAGAGAGGTAAGCGGCGGTGCCGATGACCATGCCCGTCTGCGTCATGGTTGCCTCGCCGTTTCCTCCCAGGGCGCGCGCGATGCCGAAGTCCGTGACCTTGGTCTGGCCGTTACCGGTGATCATGATGTTGTGCGGTTTGATGTCACGGTGGACGATGCCGGCCTCGTGCGCCCGTCCGAGTCCCTTGGCGGTGTCCCTCGCGATCTCGGCTGCTCGCTCGGGCATGAGGGCGCCATCCTCGGTGATGACTTCGTTGAGCGAGCGTCCCTCGATGAGCTCCATGACGATGAAGTAGCGGTCGTCTTCGTCACCGTAGTCATATAGGGCGACGATGTTGGGATGGTTCAGGCTGGCGGCGTTCTGCGCCTCGCGCCGGAAACGCTCGACGAAACTGCGGTCGCTGGACAGTCGCTCGTTGAGTACCTTGAGTGCCACCTCGCGGCCGAGTAGTTCATCGCGCGCGCGATAGACGCGCGCCATGCCACCCGTGCCGAGAAGGCCGATAACGCGATAGCGATTGCCGTAGAGGTCGTCAGCCGGGGTGTTCAATCCTTATCCTTCGGTCCCTTGCCCTTGGATTCTTTCGGTCCTTTGCCCGGAGGAGAACCCGGTTTGTCGTCCTCCTCGTCATCGTCATCTTCTTCTTCTTCTTCTTCTTC
>Ga0136627_1001178_pt1 | contig 10253 bp, 7 predicted proteins | sample AntDrymUQ4892206_2_FD_104652 | JGI IMG/M metagenome (GOLD analysis project Ga0136627, IMG submission 104652) | Polar desert sand microbial communities from Dry Valleys, Antarctica - metaG UQ489 (22.06) | ecosystem: Environmental > Terrestrial > Soil > Desert | place: Antarctica: Dry Valley... | reverse complement strand
GAGGCACGCCATCGCCAGGACGAGGAAGATCGCCTCGGCGTAGGCGTAGCTGAGGACGAACGAACCGGGGAAGATGGCGAACAGCACCATCGTGCGGCCGGCGACGTCGACGTCGAAGATGCGTCGCGCGAGCAGTCCGATGAGGACGATCGCAATGATCGCCATGACCGTGTTGACGGCCAACGCAATGTAGGTGACGTCGATGTCGATGACGACGGCGACGACCCGATGCACGACCCGCACGACGAACGGGAAGACCGGGAAGAATGCAGCCCGAGCCTCGAGCTGGAAGAACGTGATGTCGGGCGGGACGTAGCCGGGGTACCCGGTGCGGGCGATCGCCATGTACCACTCGCCGTCCCACGCCCCGAGCACGCCGGCCATGAGGCCGACAGGCCCCGACGGCGGCGTCCTGTCGGCCACCCCGGCGTCGACGGTGATCTGCACGGCGCGCACGGCTGTGGCGGCGAACATGCACAGGCGGCTGACCACGAATACCCCGACGGCGAGCATGACGCCCCGGCGGAAGCGATCGCGTTCCACGCTGGTCGCGGTGGCGACGGGAGTCGACTCGACCCGTTCGACCACGAGGGGTTCGGACTGGAGCGTGGTCATGCAGCGTTGGATCGAGGGGAGTGTTGCGGCGCCAGCCATTCCGGCACGCAGCGACGGTAGCAGCAGACCGGTCCGCCAGGGAGTACGGCCGCCGTGGCTACCGTGTCACAGATGCCCGGTGCCGACGGCTGTCTCGTCGACCGCGGCGACCGCTGGATCCTCGCCGGCGTGGCGATGGGGATCGGTGTGCGGGTGGCGATGCTGATCGCCCGCCTCGGCGACGCCGTGCCGTTCTCGGACACGCTGTGGTACACCGCGCAGGCGAAGGCGCTGCGCAAGGGCCTCGGATTCGACGACCTCTTCACGGGTGACCCGACTGCCGAGCATGGTCCGCTGACGCCGATCCTGCTGTCGCCCGCCACGACCGCTGACGGTCAGCGGGCCCTGATGGCCCTGTACGGCGTCGTCGGCCTCCTCGTCCTCGTCGTGGTCGCTCGTCGCCTGCTGTCGCCCCTCGCCGCGCGCGTGGCTGTCTTCGTTGCAGCGCTGTATCCCAACATCTGGATGCACGAGAGCGTCCACATGTCCGAAGCGCTCGCGATCGGGCTCGTCAGCACGACGATCCTGTGCATGCTCGCCGTTCGCGAGCACGGTCGATGGTGGGCGGCGGCCGCGCTCGGCATCGCCATCGGTCTCGCCGCGCTCGCCCGCAGCGAGCTTGCAATGCTTGCCCCCCTTTGCGCGCTCGTCGTGTGGCGCCACTCGCCGGGACGCCGGCTGATGAACGCCGGTGTCGTGCTCGTCGCCGCGCTCGTGGTGGTCGCACCGTGGGTGGCGCTCAACCTGTCGCGATTCGACGAGCCGACGTTCCTCACGACGAACGACGGCACGACCTGGATCGGCGCCAACTGCGACGACACCTACTCGGGAGGCAACACCGGTTCGTGGACCGTGTTCTGCGCCATCGATGTCGAGGGGCTCGACGACGACGCCGACGCCTCGGTGCGTTCGACCCGTCAGCGGGAGCTGGCGTTCGAGTACATCAGCGAGCACGCAGAGCGTGTGCCCGTCGTCGTGGTCGCCCGGCTGGCGAGGACGCTCGATCTGTACGGCATGTCGAACATGATCTCGGGCGATGTCGGTGAGGACAAGTTCGAGTGGGTGGCGTGGCTCGGCGTCGTGTCGTTCTGGGTCCTCGCGCCGCTGACCGTCGTCGGCCTACGAGCGATGGGGCGCCGCGACCGTGCCCTCGTGCTGCCCGTGATGGTCACCGTGCTGGTCACCACCGTCGTGTTCTATGGGGCGCACAGGATCCGTGCGCCGCTCGAACCCGCCGTGGTGTTGGCGAGCGCCGTGGGCGTCAGCTCGCTCGTCGACCGATGGCGTTCGAGGCCCCGAGAGCGCGGCGCACCCGCCGTCCCGGCTCGGAGTACCTGACGATGCACACCATCGCCCGCACGCCGTCACGCCAACCGATCTTCTTGCCCTCTTCATAGGTTCGGCCCGAATAGGAGATGCCCACCTCGTAGACCCGCACCTGCATCGCAGCGATCTTGGCCGTGATCTCGGGCTCGAAGCCGAACCGGTCTTCTTCGATGTCGACGGCCTGGATGACCTCGCGACGGAACGCCTTGTAGCACGTCTCCATGTCCGTGAGGTTGAGATCGGTGAACATGTTGGAGGCGAGCGTCAGCATCCGGTTGCCCACGGAGTGCCAGAAGTAGAGCACCCGGTGAGGGCGTCCCGACAGGAAGCGTGAGCCGTACACCACGTCGGCGTCGCCGTCCTCGAGCGGCTCGAGCACGAGCTCGTACTCGTCAGGGTCGTACTCGAGATCGGCGTCCTGCACGATGACGTACTCGCTCGACGCCTTCGAGAAGCCCATGCGGAGGGCGGCGCCCTTGCCACGATTCTGCTCGTGGAACACGACCTCGACGACCGGGTCGTCGACACGGGCGAGGAGCTCACGTGTCCCATCGGTGGACCCGTCGTCGACGACGATCACCTGCTCCACCCAGGGACTGGCGAGGACCCGGTCGAGCAGCAACTCGACGGTGCCGTGCTCGTTGTAGCAGGGGACGACGACGGTCAGGCAGCGGCGTGGCGTGTGGGTCACCCGCCAGAGTCTGGCACCGGAGTCGTCGCGTTCCCTCCGACCGTGATGGGTTCGTCCCTCGCGTCGTGCGCCCTACCATCGGCGGTGACCTGCCTGGCGAGGACTGTCTCGTCCCAGCTGACGATCCCCTCGACGGGGAAGTGACAGGCGACGAAGTGTCCCTCACCCATCTCGCGCAGCTTCGGCTCCTCGGCGCTGCAGCGATCCTGTGCGTTGGGGCAACGCGGGTGGAAGCGGCATCCGCTCGGGGGCAGTACCGGCGACGGTGGCTCGCCGACGACTTCGTGGGGCAGCGCCTCCGCCTCGGGGTCGGGTACGGGGATCGATGCGAGGAGCAGGTTCGTGTACGGGTGCAACGGCTGGCGGTACAGCTCGTCGGACGGGCCGACTTCGCACAGCTTGCCGAGGTACATCACGGCGACACGGTCGCTGATGTTCTTCACGACCGCGAGGTCGTGGGCGATGAACACCAGCGTGAGCCCGTAGCGCTCCTTCAGGTCTTCGAGCAGATTGATCACCTGCGCCTGGACGCTGACGTCGAGCGCCGACACCGGCTCGTCGCAGATGATGAGGGCCGGGTCGAGCACGAGTGCTCTCGCGATCGAGATGCGCTGGCACTGCCCACCGGAGAACTCGTGCGCCTGGCTCGTCTTCGCCCGCTCGGGGTCGATGCCGACATCTTCGAGCACCTTGTCGACGAGCGTCTCGCGCTCGGCCTTCGTGCCCTTCTTCCAGATGTGCAGCGGCTCGAGCACGATGTCGCGCACCTTGCGTCGTGGGTTCAGCGACGAGATGGGGTCCTGGAAGATCATCTGCATGTGCGTGCGCGCTTCGCGCATCTCCGACCGGCTGAGCGACGTCAGCTCGCGCCCCTCGAACGTGACGGCACCGGATGTCGGTTCGGGGAGCTGCATGACCGCACGCCTCGTCGTGCTCTTGCCGCACCCGGACTCGCCGACGAGGCCCAGCGTCTCGCCGCGTGCGATGTCGAAGCTGATGCCCGAGACGGCGTGGACCTTGAGGCCGGTCCGACCGACGGGGAACTCGACGACGAGGTCGTCGACGCGCAGCAGGATGTCGGCGTCGCTGCCTCGCAGGTGGGCGTCACCTGTGCCGGCCATCAGGACGCATCCTTTGGCGTGAGTGCGACGTTGCCCGCCGCAGCCAGTTCCTCGTCACGGGCGCGGTGCTCGGGCGAGCCGACCGGGAACCAGCAGGCGAACGTGTGCTGGGGGTCGTCGGCGGTGATCAACGGTGGTTCCTCCTGCGTGCACCGGTCGCGTGCGTAGGCGCAGCGTGGTGCGAAGCGACAACCCTGCGGCGGGTTGACGAGGTCGGGCGGGCGGCCGGGAATGGTCGCCAGGCGGGTGTGCGACGGGAGGTCGAGCTTCGGGATGCTGCGCAGCAACGCCTTCGTGTACGGCATCTTCATGTCGGCGAACAGCGTCTTCGTCGGCGCCTTCTCGACGAGCCGACCTGCGTACATCACGGCGATCTCGTCGGTGTAGTTGGCGACGACGCCGAGGTCGTGGGTGACGAGGATCACCGCCATGTTGCGGTCCCGGCGCTGCTCGTCGATGAGGTCGAGGATCTGTGCCTGCACCGTGACGTCGAGCGCCGTCGTCGGCTCGTCGGCGAACAACATGTTGGGCCCACATGCGAGGGCGATGGCGATCATCACGCGCTGACGCATCCCGCCCGACAGCTCGTGGGGATACTGGCGCAGCCGCCGTGCCGGTTCGGGGATGCGGACGTCGCGCAGCAGCCGCTCTGCGGTCGCGAGGGCGTCCGACTTGCCCATGCCCATGTGGAAGCGCAGCGGTTCGGTGATCTGCTTGCCGATCCGCATCAGCGGGTTGAGCGACGACATCGGATCCTGGAACACCATTGCCATCTCGGTGCCCCACAGCGGGCGCATCTCGCGCGCCGAGCGACCGAGCAGGTCCAGATCGCCGAAGCGCACGCTGCCGGCGGTGTGCACGTTCTGACGAGGGAGCAGGCCCATGATCGTGCGCGCGAGCACGGTCTTGCCCGAGCCGGACTCGCCCACGACGCCGAGCGCCTTGCCGCGCTCGAGCGTGAACGTGACCCCGTCGACGGCGCGCACCATGCCGCGACTCGTCTTGAAGTGGGTCTGCAGATCCTTGACCTCGAGCAGCGGACCGTCGCTGTCGGTGCGGCTCGTGTCGCCAGGGCGGATGGCCGTGCGGGAGGACTGCGTCACAGCGCCGCCTCGCGGATGTCGAAGCGTCGCGCGACGCGGTCACCGACGAGGTTGAACGACAAGACCGTGAGGAACAGCATGACGCACGGGAAGATCGTCATCCACCACGCCTCCTCGATCTGCTCGCGCGAGTCGGCGATGAGCGATCCCCACGACGGCGGGTCGGGCACGCTGTAGCCGAGGAAGGCGAGTCCGCCCTCTGCGGCGAGCAGGATGGCGATGCCGGTGAAGATCACCGCGGTGAGGGCCGGGATCACATTGGGCACGATCTCGCGCACGAGCACACGGCGCGTGCCGGCACCGAGACTCCTCGCCGCAAGCACGTACTCCCGTTGCGAGATCGACAGTGTCTGGGCGCGCACGATGCGAGCGACGGGTGCGATCGACAGGAGCGAGAACACGATGGTCACCGACCACGTGCGAGTGAGCCAGCTGAACCCGAACCCGAGGAAGTCGGCGTCGCTCGCAGCGAGGACGTCGAACCGCCCGACGAGCAGCGAGGCGATGATGATGGCTGGGAGTGCCAGCAACGCGTCGGTGAAGATCGAGATCACCCGGTCGACCCAGCCGCGGTAGTAGCCGGCTATGACGCCGAGCGTCCCTCCCACGATCGTACCGACGAGGATGCTTGCCACCGAGATGGTGAGCGACGTCTTGGCGCCGTAGATGCAGCGGGCGAACACATCCCGGCCGAGTGAGTCGCTGCCGAACCAGAAGTCGTTGCCGGGGCCGAAGGCGGCGGCCGCAGCGCCTCGCACCGGCCGGTCGTAGAAGCGGATGAACGGGAGGTAGTCGGCGGTGAACGCAAGGACGATGAGCGCCAGCAGCCACGTCGCACCGAACACGACACCGATGCCGGGGATCCGGCGACGTCGCGTCCGCGTCTCGGTCACAGGCTCCGGCGCCGCAGCCCGCGTCGCGTCGTCGGCGGTCACGGTGCTCACGAAAGGGCCCTTGCGGCACGGATGCGGGGGTCGACGACGGCGTACATCAAATCGACGGCAAGGTTGGCGACGACGACGACGGCGACGATCACGACGCCGATCGCCTGCAGCGTCAGCAGGTCGTTCTGCTGGATCGCGAACACGAGGCGGTCGCCGAGCCCACGAGGCCCGAAGAACTGCTCGGCAATGATCGCGCCGCTGATGAGCGAGCCGAGCTGCAGTGCGACGCTCGTGATCAGCGACAGGATCGAGGCGCGCAGGGCATGGATCCACAGGATGCGGCCCGGGGAGAGCCCCTTCGCCTTGGCGAGCGTGACGAAGTCACTCTGCAGCGTGAGCGCCATGTCGGCACGCAGCAGGCGGCTCCACACGCCGCCGATGCCGATCCCGATGGCCAGCGACGGCAGGAAGAAGTTCTTGAAGTGCTCGTAGGGGTTGTCCCACGGTGCGACGTAGTCCGATCCACCGACCGTCGGGAACATGTCGTAGCGCGCGGCGACGAGATAGAGGAGCGCGACCGACACGACGAGCGATGGCATCGAGATGAAGCCGAAGGTCGTAAGGCTCGACGCTCGGTCGAACAGCCGGTCTCTTCGATAGGCGCTGTAGACGCCGACCGGTAGCGCGATGAGGAGACCCATCACGATCGACCAGAAGACGATGAAGAACGTCGCAGGCGCACGCTGCTTGAACATGTCCATCACCGACTGGCTCTGGTAGTAGGAGTAGCCCCAGTCACCCTTCACCAGATCGGTGATCCAGTAGCCGTACTGGATCGGCAGCGGCATGTCGAGGTACGGGTAGTCCTCCAGCACCTGGGCTCGCCGGGCCCCGTCGACTTGGCCCCCGGCAAGGTCCTGGACGGGGTCGGTGCTGCCGATACGCGTCGAGGCGAGGACGATGAACGTCACCACCACGAAGACGACGACGAATTGGGCGAACCGCTGGGCGACGTATCGCAAGTTCGCTCAGCCCTCCTGCTTGAAGACTGCCGCCGTCCAGATCTGCCCGGCGAACCCGGCGCCGTCGAGCGCGAAACCGCCGCCCGGCAGCGGGCTGCGACCGATGTTCGTCACGTCCGGAGTCGACACGATGCCCCATCGCACCCACCACGTGGGGATGATGTAGCACTGCTCGGCGAAGCGGCGGTTGATGGCTTCTGCTGCCTCCTTTCGCTCGGCGGGATCCGTGGAGGTTCGTGACTTGATCAGGTTCTTCTCGATCACGTCGTCCTTCATGCGGGCGAAGTTCAGGCCGAGCGACCCATCGTCCGCCGCCGTGCGCTTCGTCCACCAGTACTCCTGCTGGTCGACGAACTGGCCGCCGTGGTTGCGCCAGCCGAACGCCTCGAAGACGTCGCTGCCGGTGATGGCGTTGACGATGAGCTCGGACTGCTCGACCTGGGCCGTCTTGGCGTCGACGCCGATCGCCTTCCAGGCGTCGACGAAGAAGTCCGCCTGCAGCTTGGTCGTGGTCGTGGCCGTCGTCATGTACGTGATGGCCACTGGGCCGTTCTCCGCCTCGTATGCCTCGATCGCCGCGCTCGCCGCCTCGGGGTCGTAGTCGGGGAAACCCGAGTCACGCAGATAGCCCTCCTGGCCGGGTGAGAACGGTCCGTTGGCCTTGTCGAAGAAGCCGCCCTGCACGACGTCGATGAGCGTGTCGCGGTCGACGGCTTGCGCCAGCGCGCAGCGCACCTCCTTCGACTTCAGCACGGGCTTTGTGAGGTGCAGCAGCGTGTGCGCCGTCTCCATGTACTTCTCCTGCAGCACCGTGTTGAACTCGTCGTTCTCGGAGAGCGCCGCCAGCGACCGTCCGTCGGACGTCGCGATGAGGTCGACGTCACCCGATTCGAGTGCCTGCTGGCGGACTTGGGCGTCGGGGAGGACACGGAACTCGATCTTGTCGAGGTACGGCAGTTGTTCGCCGTTCTCGTCCTTCATCCAGTAGTCCTCGTTGCGCACGGCGACGAGGCTGTCGCCAGGGCGATAGGTCTGCAGTTTGAACGGCCCGGTGCCGACGGGCTTCGCTGCGTCGCCGTTGCGGTCCTTCACGGACTGCAACCACTTCGGCGAGGCCATGAAACCGGTCTGCTTCGACATGCCGTACGGCAGCAGTGGCCAGGGGATGGGCTTCTTCGGGTCGCCGTTGCGGCCGGTCGCGATCGTGAACGTCAAGTTGTCGATCTTCTCGGTCACCGCCTTGCCGTCAGCGTCCCTCGCAAAATCCTGCAGAGCCGGGCCGGTGAGGAAGCTCGTCAACGTCTCGTTGATGTTGTAGATCACGGCATCAGCGTCGAGCGGCGTGCCGTCATGGAACTTGATGCCTTTGCGCACCTTGATCGTAAAGACGGTGAAGTCGTCGTTGGGAGTGATGCTCTCTGCGAGGTACGGGCGGGGCTCGAGGTCGTAGTCGATGACCACGAGCGGGTCGTAGAACGAGAACGCCCGCATGTAGCAGTACGAGTCGCACTGCACCAGCGCCGGCGTCCACGGTGCGCCGACCTCGGCCTCACCGCCGATCCGCAGCGTGCCGCCGCGAACGGGCTTCACCTCCGCCTCGGTCGGCGGCGTCGTGAGGATCGGCGTGGTCGTGTCGGCTCCGGCGACAGTCGACTCCGGCGGATCGGTGGCGACGGCGGCGTCTTCTTTCTTGTCACTGCACGCCGCAGCGACGAGCGTCATGCTCAACAGCATCGCTACCGCCGTGCGTCGTCCTCTGATGCGCTTCACTGTTGAACGCACGTGATCCCCCTCCTCCGGTGGTGTGGCGTGAATCCGGTCACACCGGGGCCGACCATAGTCCGACGCCCGGCACGTGACGAATCACCCTTCGTGACAACTTCGTGACCCCCGCCCGCGCCGCAGTTCAGTCCGACGACACGAACACTGCGGTCAATGGGGTCCTGCCTGCGGCCATCGGGATGGCTTCCCCACTACCCTCGGGGAGGGGGAGGCGGCCGACGTTCTCGACGCCGTTGCGGTACACCGCACCCCATCTGGAGTACCAGGTGGGGATGAGGTAGCACTGCTCGGCGAACCGGCGGTTGATCTTCTCTGCCGCCTCGCGTCGCTCGTCGGGATCGTCGGAGCTGCGTGCGACGCGCAGCTGCTCGTCGATCAGGTCGTCCTTCATCCTGGCGAAGTTGAGCCCGATCTCACCGTCGGGTGAGGCCGTGCGCGACCCCCACCAGTGCGTCTGACCGTCGACCCAGAAGCCGGCGTGGTTGCGCCAGCCGAAGGCGTCGAACACTTCGGCGCCGGTGATCGCGTTGACGATCAGTTCAGACTGCTCCACCTGGGCGACCTGGGCATCGACGCCGATCTGCTTCCACGCCTCGACGATGAACTCGCCCTGGCGCCGCGTCGTCGACGTCGCAGTCGTCATGTATCGGATCGTGACGGGCCCGTTCTCCGCCTCGTAGGCCTCGATCGCCTCCGAGGCCGCCTGCGGATCGTACGGCGGCAGACCGGCGTCGGCGAGGTAGCCCTCCTGGCCCGGCGAGAAGGGACCGCTCGCCACGTCGTGGAAGCTCGCCGTCATGATTTCGCGCAGCGCGTCGCGGTCGACGGCCTGCACGAGTGCGCAGCGCACTTCTCGCGACTGCAGCGGCTTCTTCGTGAGGTGCAGCAACACGTGGGCGGTGTCCATGTACTGCTCTTGGATCACTGCGCCGAAGCTGTCGTCGTTCGTCAGGCGATTGAGCACCTCTCCGTTGTCGGCGATGATCATGTCGACATCGCCCGACTCGAGCGCCTGCTCGCGCACGAGCGCGTCGGGGATCACTCGGAACTCGATCTCGTCGAGGTAGGGGAGCTGCTCGCCGTTCTCGTCGGTGGCCCAGTAGTCCTCGTTGCGGACAACGGTCAGCTTGTCGCCGGGTGCGAAGTTGGCGAGCTTGAACGGCCCCGTGCCGACCGCCTTCGAGGCGTCACCGCTACCGTCCTTGACGGCCTCGAGCCACGTCGGTGATGCCATGAATCCGATCTGGAGGCCGAACCCGCCCGGCAGCTTCGGCCAGGGCAAGGGATCGTCGATATCGCCGTCGCGTCCGGTGAACACCTTCAACGTGTGCTCGTCGATCTTTTCGAGCACCGCCGAGCCGTCCTCGTTGCGGGCGATGTCGGCGAGCGCCGGGCCCGTGAGGAAGCTCGTAACAGCCTCGTTGATGTTGTAGATGACGGCGTCGGCGTTGAACGGCGTGCCGTCGTGGAACATGATGCCCTTGCGCAGCGTGATCGTGAACTCCGTGTTGGCGTCGTTTGCCGTCACGGACTCGGCGAGCACGGGGACGATCTCGAGGTCGGCGTTGACGGTGGTCAGCGTGTCGTAGAACGTCTGCGCCCGCGTGTAGCAGAACGCGTCGCACTGCACGAGCGCCGGCGTCCAAGGTGCGCCGACCTCGGCCTCGCCG
>Ga0136627_1001177_pt1 | contig 10256 bp, 14 predicted proteins | sample AntDrymUQ4892206_2_FD_104652 | JGI IMG/M metagenome (GOLD analysis project Ga0136627, IMG submission 104652) | Polar desert sand microbial communities from Dry Valleys, Antarctica - metaG UQ489 (22.06) | ecosystem: Environmental > Terrestrial > Soil > Desert | place: Antarctica: Dry Valley... | reverse complement strand
TCGTGGCGACTTTGCTGGTCAAAGTGGATCTCGGCCTCATCGCCGCCGAAGGCGCGGGGGCGGAACTCGACCTCGCGCTCATCGCGGGTCTCGTCGTCGTGCTTCTCGCCGGGCCGGGGAAGCTCGCGCTCGACCGGGTTCTCGGCCTGGATCCATTCAACGAACGCGAGAGACGCTGACGAACGGTCGCAATCCCGGCTGGGAATAATGCGCCCCCAACTCGATCGCGTCCAAACTGGCCGTGCGCGTACACAGTTTTGTGTATATTGCCGCCGCTCCGACCCGATTCGGCCGGCGGGAGTATATAGTGCCATTACGCTGTGCGTCGGGTGGCGCGGTTTGCCGAACCCGAAACAGGCCGTCCGAAATGATATTCTTTGGCGGAAGTTCCATACGATTCCCACGATAAAAGACAATCGAACTGGAGGGGACGGGGAGAAACGCACAAGAGTTGCCGCGCATCTCGGCGGCTCCGTCCCGAAATCCCGGTCGGAAAGGACCATGTCCATTGAGCATAGATAGTTCATCCACGGTCGGCGCCTCCGGCGAGCCGGAGTCGGCGAAGAGGATATACGCCGATCTGAAGAAGACCATCAAAAACGAAGGTCTCATGGATCGCCAGCACGCTTATTACGTCGGCAAGTTCGCCATGACTTTCGGGTTCCTCGCTGTGGGCGTGTCCCTTCTTTTCATCCTCGAAAGTCCGTGGCTGCATATGTTGAATGCGGTGTATATGGCGTTCGTTTTCGGGCAAGTCAGTTTGCTCGCGCACGATTCGGGGCATCGCCAACTCCAGCTTCGCTCGGGGAAGTTCAATGACTGGCTGACGCTGGTTCTCGGGAACCTCATGCTCGGGATGAGCCGGGAGTGGTGGATCGGGAAGCACAACGAGCACCACGGCCACCCGAACCAGACCGACATTGACCCGGACATCGAGATACCGCTCCTCGCCTTCGAGGAGGAGCAAGCCTTCGACAAACGCGGCCTCGCCCGCCTCGTCACGAAATACCAGGCGTTCCTCATCATCCCGCTCTCGTTCCTCCAGTCCATCAGTATGCTCCGCAGCAGCGTCAGCTTCATCTTCTCGAAAAGGGCGAAACGACCGTTCGCCGAAGGACTCGCCATCGTCACTCATTTCACGACGTATTTCGGGCTGCTTTTCTATCTCCTCGAACCGCTCACGGCGATCCTGTTCGTCATCGTCCACCGCGGACTGTGGGGGGTGTACCTCGTCTCGGTGTTCGCCCCGAACCACAAGGCGATGCCGATACTCGCGAAGGACAGCGAGGTCGGGTTCATCCACCGCCAGGTTTTGACGAGCCGGAACGTCCTCTCGCATCCGGCGACGGATTTCTTGTACGGCGGGCTGAACTACCAGATCGAGCACCATCTCTTTCCGGGGATGCCGCGCAACAAATTGAAGGACGCGCAGCCGATCATAAAAAGTTTCTGCGAGAAGCACTCCATCGGCTACCACGAGACGAGCGTCCTCGAATCGTACCGGGAGATCCTCTCTCACCTCCACGCCGTCGGCGCGCCGCTGCGTGAAGCGAACAAAAGCACGATAAATTAGCCTGTCCCCTTCGGTCGCTCCGGGGGGAGTCGGGGAAAGACAAACACGACTTTCGAGAAGCGACTCACCCGATTCGGCGTCACTTCGAGAACGAGTCTTCCGTTCTCCCCTCCAATTTCGCCGCCGCCGAAAGAAGCCACTCGGGACGCGGCATGACTTCGTTTTTCTCCGGGTCATAGAAAACGTGCGCGGCGGAGCCTTCCGCGACGAGGGTGCCGTTTTCATACGACTCTCCAGTGCGAAGCTCGAAGTCCATCGAGTACGAGCGGTTTCCGATGGTCGGGACGGTCGCCGCTCCGAAGAGGATGTCGCCGAAGAAGACGGGGGCTTTGAAACGGACGGTCGTCTCAGCGACGACGTACTGCGCCCCCGGCAAATCGCCGCTCACGAACTCGGTGACGCCGATTATCTCGGCGATCCTCCACCAGTACTCGAACCTCACCGTCTCGAAATACTCGAGAAACACGGCATTGTTCACATGCCCGAGCGTGTCGAGGTCGCGGTACCGGACTTCGAGCTTCCGATCGACGGGAGGGTTTTCCAATGGAGAGGCTCCTTTCGGGTCGCTTCGCTCCGGTTATTAGTTCTTGGTTCTTCGTTTTTAGCCAATAACCAATAACCAAAAACCAAGAACGGGAGCGAAGCGACCAAACCAATAACCTTCCACCCGTGATTTAATATCCCCGATGGAGTACGAAGAACTACTCGAACAAGGCGAAACTCTGGCGAGCGAGGGTCTCCTCACGGAGGCTCTCTCTCGCTTCGAGCAAGCCCTCGCCACCGAGCCGGACAACCCGGAGGTCCTCGAAGCCGTCGGGCGGGCGCTTTTCAACCTCGACCGGATGGAGGAGGCGGAGGCGTGCTATCTCGACGCCCTCGAACTCGACCCGGAGTGGGCCGCCCCGAGGATGGGACTCGCCCTCGTCGCTCTTCGGCGGGACGAGCCGTTCAAGATCGTCCACCACCTCGAACGCGCCATCGAGGCCGACCCGGAATACCCGGAGTCATACGTCGAACTCGGTCGCTATTATGGCCTCATGGGCGAGGCCGCCCTCGCGAAAGCGACCTTCGAGCGGTGGACGGCGAAGCACCCCGAAGACGCCGACGTCCTCATAAACGCGGGCCTCACCGCCTTCGACGCCGCCGACTACGCGCAAGCCCTCGTTTTTTTCGAGGATGCCGTCCAGGCCGCCGAGGACGGCGAGCAAATAAACGGAGCGAAAACCTTCCGGGCGAATTCTCTCGACATGCTCGACCGGTACGCGGAGGCCGTCGAGGCGTACGAGGAGGTCATCCGGGAGTCTCCGGGATGGTGGGAGGCGCACGCGAACCTCGGCATTTGCCACGCGAGGAATGAATATTACGACGAGGCGGAAGCCGCTTTTCGGCGCGGACTCGAGGAATGTCCCGGTTCGCCGGAGATCCGCGACGAGCTCGCCGCGCACCTCCTCGGAGAGAAGAAGAACCTCGAAGAAGCCCTTTCCCTCGCCGAGGAGGCCGTCGCCCTCGGACGCGACGAAGTCCGACACCTCCAAACTTTGGGGGAGGCGAGGCTCGCGATGGAGGACGTTCCCGGAGCGGAGAAGGCGTACCGGGAGATACTCGAGCTCGACCCCGAGAACCCGGACGCGCACCTCGAGGTCGGGCTTGTCCATGATCGCCGCGGCGAGGCGGCGGAGGCCGAGGAGCATTTCATCGAGTCGCTGAAAAGCGACCCCGGAAATCCGCGCGCGCTTTATTCGTACGCGAGTATTTATTACGCGACGAACGACCTCGAGACCGCCGAGGAGATACTCGTCCGGGCGGTCGCCTCGGACCCGGAATATTCCCCGGCGCTCTCCGCGCTGTCGAGTATCCGGGCGAGGCGAGGCGAGTATGCGGCCTCCCTCGATTATCTCGAACGAGCGGTGGAGGCCGGGGAGCGCGACGTCGAGCATTTCAAGCGGGCTCTCGAGTTCGTGCCGCTCCGCCAAGACCCGCGCTTCACCACCCTCCTCTCCCGCATGAACGGCGAATAGCTCGCTTCGCTCGCGTTTTCAGCTTTTAGCCGTTAGCTTTTAGGTTTTGTTTTTCGGGGCGTTCATCGCGGCACATAACTTTTCATGACGGCGATTCTTCACGGAGGCTCGTGATGTCCGGCGCGACCGCGCTCGGGATTTTGCTCGTTCTCGGGGGCCTCGGAGGACTCGGCTTCGGGCTATTCGCTTTGCTTCGCGGAGGTCGCGGGCAAAGTGGCGGCATCGGGCCGATACCGGAGCGATGGATGCATGTGTTCGCCGGAGTCCGGATGCTCGTTTTCGGAATCGTGTGCCTCGCGGCGGGCGGGTATTTTCTTTATTCGTCCCTCGGATGAACCGATCTCGTGTGGCATACGTGTGGCCGCGGCCGACCACTTCGCCGCGCCCATCCGCTCGTGGCTCCGTCGAGACGCTCGCCGAGCCATGCGAACGCCATTTCTTGTTTCGGAGTCGGCGCGAATATCCACCGCCTCACGCCACCCACGAGGTTGCGAAACCCGATTCGTATCCTCGCGGGACACACGTCCATCCGACCGTGGCTCCTTCGAGCCGCATGTCCGGGCGAGGGGCTTCGCGTCCGACATTCCATCGCGAGGGGGCGGTTCCACCGGAACGCCTCGATGACGGACGGTGTGGGATCCCGGGCTGCGGAGAATGTCAGTTTCTTCATCCGAACTCGGCGGCGTCCGAAAGAACACCTCGCCCGAAACCGTTTTCGCTGAAACCGAAAACCTACTTCACAAAAACCTCATCCCATCCGTCGAGTTTCGGAGGCTCGACATGAAGTCTTCCATTTCGATGGTTCTTTCGTCGGCTATTCGGCGGCTCGCCTCGAAGAGGAGGAGGTTCGGGATGGTTTTGCGGAGGCTTTCGGCGTGGCGGACGGCGCTTCGGAGATCCGGGACTCCCTCCTCGGATCCAACCATCGCGAGTATCCTCGATATGCCGACCGCCCCGAGATAGTCGAGGGCGACGGCGTCTTTGAGAAGTCCGGCTTCCATCGAGGATGCGGGCGACGCTCCGGGCGGATGGCACCGTATCGCCTCGACGACGACTCGCGTGGCTTGCGACGGGAAGTCTCCGTCGCGGAGGATGCGGCTCGCGACGATGGCCGAACGCTCGGCGTGATCCGGAGCCTCCCGGAGGTTGTACGCCTTGTAAAGCCCGATGTCGTGGAGAAAGCCCGCGAGGCGGAGTATCTCCTCGTCATATCCGACGCCTTCTTCGTCGCCGATCCCTGCGGCCATCGCGTTCACGCGGAGGCAATGCTCGTATCCCCACACCGGATGCGCCCCGATCCGGGACACAAGCTCCTCGACCTCTCCCGAAAACGTCCGCATCATAGATGTGGAAGTCTAACGAATATCCCCGCCATGCGCCCACGCCGAAATCCCCCACCCCTCCCCGATATTCGGTATAACGGTGCGAAAGAGAAAGGGGGAGGCGATGAAGTTCGATGTGAATGTTTCGATCCTTTTCAAAGAGCTTCCGTTTTTGGAGAGGTTCTCGGCGGCGAGGGACGCGGGGTTTTCGGCGGTCGAATTCTGGTGGCCGACGGGGGAGAATCTCGACGAGGTCGAGGCGGCGATAAAGGATTCCGGGCTTTCGGTCGCGCTTTTCAACTTCGACGCGGGGGACATGGCGAACGGCGACCGCGGCCTCGCCGGAGATCCGGATCGGCACGAGCAATTCCGGGAGAACGTCCCGGTCGCACTCGAGCTCGCGGAGCGCCTCGGGTGCGGAAAACTGAACGCCCTCGTCGGCCACGAGAAGCCGGGGAGGAGGGACAAGCAACTCGAACTCGCCCGCGAGAGCGTCCGGTTCGCCGCCGAGGAAGCCGAGAAACGCGGCGTCGAAGTCATGGTCGAGGCGGTGAACACGTTCGAGAACGGGCCGTTCCTTTTGCACACGACGAAGGGTATGGTGGATTTTGTCGAAAGTGTGGGGCGGGGGAACGTCAAATCGCAGTACGACGTGTATCACATGCAGCGGATGGAGGGGAACCTCGCCGCGAATTTGAGGGAGCATATCGAGGGGATTGGGCATGTGCAGATCGCCGACTCCCCCGGACGGAACGAGCCGGGTACCGGGGAGATAAATTACGGGTACGTTCTCTCCGAACTCGACGCCCTCGGCTATGATGGATACGTCGGCCTCGAATACAACCCGTCGGACGGAGACACGCTCGCGAGCTTCGGATGGCTTCCGAGTGCGTCCCGGAGCGGCGACGCGAACCTGAAAAACCTCGAACTTCATGGAGGAGAAGATGGCTGAGAAAGTGGAAAAAGTCGGACGAGTCGGGTTCATCGGACTCGGAATAATGGGTGGCCCGATGGCGAAGAACCTCATCGAGGCGGGATACGAACTCACCGTCCAAAACCGGAGCTATGAGAAGGCCGAGGAGCTCGCGAAAGGGAACCCGAGCGCGGCGGCGGCGAAGAGTCCGAGGGAAGTGGCGGAAAACAGCGACATCATAATAATGATGCTCCCCGACTCGCCGGATGTCGAGGAAGTCGTAGCCGGAGAGGATGGCGTTCTCGAAGGGATGAAGTCTGGCGCGCTCCTCGTGGATATGTCCACGATCTCCCCGGTCGTCACGGAAAGTTTGGCGAAGAAAGTCGGGGGGAAAGGGGCTTCGATGCTCGACGCTCCGGTGTCGGGCGGGGATGTCGGGGCCATCGAAAGAGCATTGTCCATCATGGTCGGCGGCGGCGAGTCGGACTTCGAGCGGGCGAGGCCGTTGTTCGAAGTTATGGGGAAGACTGTGACGCATGTCGGGCCGGTGGGGGCGGGGCAGGTTGTGAAGGCGGCGAATCAAGTCGTGGTCGCGCTGACCATCGAGGCGGTGAGTGAGGCGCTCGTCCTCGCTTCGAAGGGCGGGGTTTCGCCGGAGAAGGTCCTCGATGTGCTTGGCGGGGGCTTGCCGGGAACAAGGTCATGGAAGTGAAGCGGGAGAAGTTTCTCTCGCATACTTTCGAGCCGGGGTTCCGGTCGGAATTGCATCACAAGGATCTCGGCATTGCGCTGGATGCGGGCCGTGAATACGGTGTCGCGCTTCCGGTGACGGCCATTGTGGATCAAATGTTCTCGGCGATGAAAGAAAAAGGGTGGGGGGGCGAGGATCACTCGTCGCTGTTGCGGATCATCGAGGATCTCTCACAGCACGAGATATAGAAACGTGTCGAAGGGGGGAGGACGATTGGCGAAGCACCTTCTCCCTCCCTCGACGTTCGGGGGGATGCGCGTTACAATGTTTCGTCGAAACACTTGCCGAATGGTGTAACGGCAGCACGAGTGACTCTGAATCACTTAGTCCAGGTTCGAATCCTGGTTCGGCAGCTTCTTTGAAAAGCCCCGTTTTCCGGGGCTTTTCTTTTTGGCACGGATCTCGGTCATCTTCCCGAGCTTCATGGTTTGAGGAGAATCTTTATCGCGCCGTCCTGTTTTTTCTGGAAGATCTCATATCCTCTCGGCGCCTGATCGAGTGGCAGCCGATGCGTCGCGAAGCTCTCGACGCCGAGCGGGTCGCCGTCTTTCGTGAGGAGCGGCATGATGTCGTCCACCCACCTCTTCACGTTCGCCTGCCCCATCCGCATTTGTATTTGCTTGTCGAAGAGCGTGAGCATGGGTATCGGGTCGGCCATACCGCCATATACTCCGATGAGGGAAAGTGTGCCGCCTCGGCGGACGGTGTCTATCGCCGAATAGAGGACGGAGAGCCTGTCCACCCCGGCCTCCGCCATGAAGTTTTGGGCGAGCCGCTTCGGGAGGACGCCCGCCATTTGCTGCGCGAAGCCCGCGCCGGGGGAGCCGTGCGCCTCCATCCCGACCGCGTCTATGACCGAGTCCGGGCCGCGTCCGTCGGTCATGTGGCGGATCTCCTCCGGCGCGTCGTCGGTGGCGGATGCGTCTATGACTTCGATGCCGAGGCGTCGCACGCGCTCGATCCGCTCCGGTACGAGATCCACGGCGATGACCCGGTGTCCGCGGTGGCTGGCGATGCGGGACGCCATGTCCCCGATCGGCCCGAGTCCGAAGACCGCGACGCTCCCGCCGTCCGGTATCCTAGCGTATTCGACGGACTGCCACGCGGTCGGCACGACATCGGAGAGATAAATGAAGCGTTCGTCGGACGCGCCTTCAGCCTCTTCGGGAACTTTGATCGTCGTTCCGTCCGCCTGCGGGACCCGAAGGAACTCGGCCTGTCCGCCCGGAACCTCGCCGTAGAGTTTGGAAAACCCGAAGAGGGCGGCTCCCATGTTCTGCTCACGAACTTGCGTGGTTTCGCACTGGGTTTGGAGACCTTGATCGCACATGAAGCAATGACCGCATGAAATCTGGAACGGCATCACAACCCGGTCTCCGGGCGCGACACTCGATACCTCCGGGCCGACTTCCTCGACGATGCCGATCGGCTCATGCCCGAGGACATTGCCTTCCCCCATGAACGGTGCGAGGGTCTCGTAAAGATGGAGGTCAGATCCGCATATCGCCGTCGTCGTGATGCGGACGACGGCGTCGGTCGGCTCCTCGATTATCGGGTCGGGGACGTTGTCTATCCGCACGTCTCTCTGACCGTGCCATGCGAGAGCTTTCATGTGTCCTTTCCTCCTCTGGTTGTGTGGAAAAGATATTCACGGGCATATGTTTCCAGAATCTCGCCTTCGTACACCGGCGAGGGGTTGTCGAGTTTCCGAGCCGCCTTCATCCCGACTCTTCCGATCCCTCGGGTTCCTCGTTGCGGCGTTTCTGTCGGTATCCGTATGTGGCCTTTCGTACGGTCTCCTCGTCTTCGAGACCCGAGCCGAGTGCGCCCGCGACGGTGGCGGGGGAGGTTGTGATCCAGGCGAGGGAAAGATGGTCGCTCGGGCCGACCGGGTGTCCCAGCGTGGATCCCAGGAAGTCAACCTGGACGAAGACTGCCGCCGCGAGAATTACGAGCGTGAACAAAGCGGCATACGACAATACCACCGCCACGGTTATGGTGAGAGCGGTGGCCGCGTTGTAAAGCTTCGTGTCCCCCATGGATTCCTCGGGTCACTCCCAAAGGCCGTGGGAGACTATGAGCCACACGACCATCGCCGCGATGGATATGACCATCAAAGCCGAAAGGCGCGGCCAGCCGAAAGTGTCGCCGAACTGCCAGATCGTGGGGGTGACGAGAACATAAGCTCCGGTGGCGAAGACCGCCGCCAGCACGCCCTTGAAACTGGGGAATATCTTCCACGGACGGTTGGCGAGAACCATGCCAGCCAAAAGCCGCAAATGACTTCGCACCGCGAGGGGAGGGATCGGGACACCGTATCCTCGAACGTCGCCCCGATCCATGGACGAGGCTCGGTTTTCACTCGACCTCGCCAGCGGACCGAGGGGAACCCTCGCCGAAAACAAGCGCTTGCGAGCCGTCCGGTGGATGATGCACGCATTGCCCGACTGAATACCCGGCTGAGGCGATAATGTTTTCGAGCGATGGATCCGGCTCCAAAATATTGAACCGGGTCGCGGTCGCGTTCCTCGTCGGGGGCATTTTGCTTGCGATGGTGAACCTCGGACTCGGTGGCATGATGTTCGGTTTCGGAGCCGTGATTTTGGGCGTGGCGCGGGTGCGAGATTCGTGCGGAGCCGGGCGGGAGGAGCGGAGCATCGGGCGGATGGTCACGCTCGGCGGCGCGTTTGTGATGGTGGACGCCGTGGTACGGATGTTGTTCTTGTAGAAAATCCGAGAAAGGACGGCACATGCGCGACTTCGCGGTGCTAATGGTGAGGCTCGTTGTGGGAGGGCTTCTCGCCGGACACGGGGCGCAGAAACTTTTCGGCTCCTTCGGCGGGTCGGGGATGGAGGGGTTCGCGGGGTTTCTGGAATCTCTCGGAATGAAGCCCGGCAAGCCGTGGGCCGCGCTCGCCGGACTCTCGGAGTTCGGGGGCGGGACGCTCACCGCGCTCGGGCTTTTGAATCCGCTCGGCCCGCTCGGGATCCTCGGGGCGATGTGCATGGCGGCTTTCAAAGCCCACGGCGTGAAGCCGATATGGGCGCAGGAAGGCGGCGGTGAGCTGCCTGTGACGAACGCCGCGATCGCCGCCGCCATAGCCCTCGCCGGCCCCGGAAAGTATTCCCTCGACCACGCGCTCGGGGTGCGTCTCCCGAAACGCCTCGTCGCCCTCGCCTTCATATCCGGCCTCGTGGTCGCAGCGGCGGGCCTCGCCTCCGACCCCGACGATGGCGGCGGTGAGGACGATCCCGAAAGCGGGTCGGGCGGATAGTCACAGGCCAGCCGCCCCTTGTTTTCGCTGAGAAATAAATCGGCTGAAATGCGCGGGTTCTGTGGGAATCACTCCTCTCGGAACCCGCGCCTTTTGTTTTTCAGCGGAGTTCATGAAGTCGGCGTACCTCGCAAGCGAAGCTCCGTCCGGGAACCCCGGTCTGCCCGGGACGGTATTTCCCGAAGCCTGGATCCCGAAGGCTCGACAACCCCACAATTCGCCGTCGGTTTCGGCGGGCATATATCTCGTTCACAAGGTGCGCGAAACGCGCCTTGTTGCTAAGACTCTATCCGAAAACCGCCAAATTGAGCAGGATGTGGGCGCAGGCAAGCTGAGCGAGCGCCAGCCAGTTGCCCGCCTTCTTCGCCCAGCGAGTGCGGAGGCTACGGCGCTTGGTCAGCCAC
>Ga0136627_1001176_pt1 | contig 10259 bp, 12 predicted proteins | sample AntDrymUQ4892206_2_FD_104652 | JGI IMG/M metagenome (GOLD analysis project Ga0136627, IMG submission 104652) | Polar desert sand microbial communities from Dry Valleys, Antarctica - metaG UQ489 (22.06) | ecosystem: Environmental > Terrestrial > Soil > Desert | place: Antarctica: Dry Valley... | reverse complement strand
CTCGCCGGCCTGCCCTTGGTGGAAGGAACTTTCTGATGGTTAGCGAAGCGGTTGCCGACGATGCGCTGGTTATGGGTGCGGTGGCTTACGACCCGTCGGTTGTCACGATCTGGGACGGCTTTCGTGCCTGGTTCCGTGACAAGGGGTTCGAGTTCGACTATGTGCTGTACTCCAACTACGAGCGCCAAGTGGAGGATCTAATGGCCGGGCGCGTCGACGTGGCGTGGAACTCGCCCCTGGCATGGGTGCGGGCGCGGCGCTTGGCCGAGGCCCAGGGCAAGCGCATTCGGGCCATGGCCATGCGGGACACCGACTGCGACCTCAGCTCGGTCATCGTGGTTCGCTCGGACTCTGGCCTGCAGTCGCTGGCCGACCTCAAGGGCAAGGTGGTCGCCACCGGCGCCGTCGACTCGCCGCAGGCGACCCTGCTGCCGCTGTCGCTGTTGCGCTCGTCGGGCCTCGATCCCGGTCAGGACTTCGACGTGATCCGCTTCGACGTCGGCGTTGGGCTGCACGGGGACCACATCGGCGGCGAGCGCCACGCCGCTCGAGCCCTGGCCAGTGGAGAGGTCGACGCCGCCTGCATGATCGATGCCAACCACCAGCTGTTCTCCCGAGAAGGAACGCTGACCGCCGACGCCACCACGGTGCTGGCACAGACTCCCCGCTTCGACCACTGCAACATGACCATCGGCCCTGACGTCCACGAGGCCTCGGTAGAGCGCTTCGCCGAGCTGCTGCTCGCCATGTCCTACGACGATGCCACTGTCCGGCCTCTCCTCGACCTCGAGGGTTTGAAAGAGTGGCGGGAGGGGCGCACCGTCGCGTACGCGCCGCTGGAGGCCGCCGTCGACGAGTCCGGATTCTACGACGCCTCGGGCAGGATCACCGCCAGCGACTATCGACCTTGAGGGGCCCGGGAGGGCGACATAGCGCCCTCTGGCTGCTCGCATAGGGTGCTGGCGGTGAGCATCCCCGTGCAATCCGGCGTCCGATGAGTCCGCACTGGCGGCGATGGAGCTGCGTCCTGCTCGCACTGGCGACTCTGACCGCTTGTGGCGGTGGCGGTGGCGGTGACGGTGGCGAAGGCGGCGGGCCTCAGCCGCAACAAGAGCCGGGGCCGGCGCCCGAGCCGGCCGAAGCCGCAGCGCCATCGACGCCGCCGGCGGGAACGGTCATTTCGTTGACGAACGGCGCGCCAGAAGGGGTGGTGGCCGACCCTGTGAGCGGAGTGGTGGCGGTGGCCCTCCGGAATCCCTCCCGGCTGGCTCTGGTCGACATGGGAACGTCCCGGGTGACCCGGGTTGTCCCCGTCCCCGGAGCGGCCCGCCACCTCCAGCTGCTGGCACCGGGCGGCCCGGTGATCGTTCCCGGTGAGGACACCGATGTGGTGGCCCAGGTGGACCTGCGCACCGGTGAGGTAAAGACCCAGGCGAAGGTGGGTCGCCAGCCACACGACGCTGCCGGGGTAGACGGGCGCGTGTACGTGGCCGTAGAGCTGGGCGGCAACACCACCGTGGTGAACACCGACGGTACGGTGGGCCCGGTGCTCCCCGGGCCCGTGGCCCCCGGGGGCGTGGCCCTTGCCGGAGGCCGCGTCGGGGTCGTGGATGTACGCGGCGCCCAGCTGTTCGTCTATGACGCCGCCGCCGCTCGGCCCATAGGTCAGCTTTCGGCGGGCAACGGCCCTACCCATGCCGTCCCCGACGGGAGCGGCGGCATCGTGGTGTCCGACACCAGGGGCGACGCACTGCTCTTCTACCGCCTGGGCCCCGAACCCCAGCTCGTACGCCGCGTGCCACTCAAGGGCTCTCCCTACGGGCTGGCCGTCGATCAGGCCCGCCGTCGGTTGTGGGTGACGCTGACCGCCACCAACCAGTTGGCGGGCTTCGACCTGAGTGGCACCGCCGAACAGCCGTTCACCACCTTGCCCGCCGTCCGCCAGCCCAACACCGTGGCCGTCGACGCCGAGTCGGGCCGGGTGTACGTGGCCGGCGCGGCCGACTCGAACCTTCAGGTGGTCGACCCGCAATGAGGGCCCGGCGCTGGACGTCGGCCGGTGTCTTGTCCGTAACCTGCCGAGGATGAGGGAGCAAAGAGCCCAGGGCCGGAGGCAAGGCGAGAGTCGGGCGGGCGGAGTGTTGCGGCCGGTGGTCGACGTGCTGTTCCACCAGGGCGCCGATGGTGGCGCCACGGTCCGAGCCCCCGCGCCGTGGCGGCCTTTGGCGGCGGGCGTGGTTGTGCTTCTAGGCGGAGTCGCCGCCACCGTCCTCGGCGTCATTGGCACCGAGTTGGTCAACGTCCTCCTGGCTGCCGGCATCACATTGGTCGCCGCCGGTCTGGTCGATGGAACCGGGCGGCGCTTCCGCGGCGCCGGCACGGGTCTGGTGATCGTCGCCGTCAGCGCCAAGTTGATCGACTCGGTCACGGCGCTGAGCCAGGGCTGGCCGTACGGAGTGTTCCTGGTCCTGTGGGGCTCTTGGGTCATCGTGCGCAACGTCCGATCGGCACAAGGTGGCTCCTGAGAGCGAGACAGTCGCGTGCGGCGCATCATCGCTCCGGTCCTCCGGTCCTCCGGTGCCGTAAGCCGTCGGTAAGGAATTCGTCATCATCTTCACCGGGATTCCTTTACCAGCCTGGGTAGAGTCTGCGAATGCCAGGCAACCCGGTCATCAAGAACATTCCGCCCTCCCCGCCTCCTCCGGCCACAGCGTCTCCTCCGGCCGGCCAGCAGACCCCGGCCGCCCAGCAGACCCCGGCCGCCACTCCCGATGCCACGCGTCTCGGGCGGGGGCTGGCGGCACTGCGCATCTTCGTCGGCGTGATCTTTCTCGCCAATGGGCTGGCCAAGTTCCTCGGCATCGCCCAGATCAAGATCGGCCCCTACAAGGCCAACCTCATCGACCGCAGCGCCGTCAAGGTCATCCTCGAGAGCGAGGGCAAGAAGGCCGAGCTGCCCCTCGTGGGTCGCTTCATCAACAACGTGCTGCTGCCCAACGTGGGGGCCCTGGGCTGGCTCATCGCCATCTTCGAGGTCGGGGTGGGCCTCTTGCTGGTCTTGGGTCTGATCAGCAGGGGAGCAGCACTTCTCGCCCTCTTCCACGGGCTGGGCCTCGCTGTTCTCTACTTCTCGAGTGACCGCTGGCTGTTCGAACAGCCGTTCGACTACGTGCCGGCGGCCATCCTCGCCCTGGTGCCCTCGGGTTTGGTCTGGGGCCTCGACGGGCGTCTCCCGCTCGAGCGGGCCCGACAAGGCCGCTGGCCCTTCTAGACCTACACTCCACCGATGGCGGTTGGACTGGTGGAAGCTTCGAATGCCCCCCTCCTCGCTCGTCCGTTCTACGCGGAGGGTGACCCGGGCCCCATCGTGGCTGCCCTCGCCCATGTGCCCGAGCTCCTCGAGGCGACCATGCCCTTCATCGCAGTGGCGCTTGGCCCGTCGGCCATCTCATGGCGGATCAAGGAGATCGTGATCCTGAGGGCTTCGGCGCAGCTCGAGTGCCGGTACTGCGTGCAGAGCCATACGCCGGTAGCTCTCGATGCGGGCCTGTCTCGTGACGAGGTGATCGCCCTTCGGGGCTCGGCCCTGGCGGACACCGTCTTCACCGACACGGCCGAGGTGGCGCTCATCCACTGGGTCGACGAGGTAGCGACGGGCCGGGGAGCGGTGTCCGAGTCGCTGCGCGACGCCTTGCGGGAGCACTATGAGGATCCCGAGGTGGTGGAGCTCACAGTGTTGGTCGGCGCCACCATGATGTTGAATCGCTTCTGCACGGCCCTCGAGTTGCCCACCTCGCCCGAGGCCCTCGTCCGCCTGGCCGACGAGGGCCTCGGGTGAGCAGCGTCGCCGAGGCTGTCAACGAAGGGACCCTGCCTGGCCGCGTCTGGTTCTACTCCAACTACAACTGCAACCTGGCGTGCAACTACTGCCTCACCGAGTCCGCGCCCAGGGTGGCCAGGCGTGAGCTGGGTACCCAACGCATGGTGGAGATGGCTCACGAAGCGAAGGAGCTCGGCTTCACCGGGCTCGGCGTCACCGGGGGTGAGCCCTTTCTCCGCCTCGACTTGCCTGAGCTCTTGGCCGAGCTGGCGAGCATCCTGCCGGTGGTGGTGCTCACCAATGCCACGCTGTTCACCCCGATCAAGTTGGAGCGGCTCAGTCCTTTGGCCGGCGCCCCGGTACAGCTCCAGATCTCCCTCGACCGACCGGACCCCATCGTCAACGACGAGATGCGAGGCCCGGGCAACTTCGCCAAGGTGGTCGAGGCCATCCCCCGTCTGATCGATCGTGGGATCACGGTGCGCATCGCCACCACCGTCGAGGACATCAGCGACGAAGACCTCTCCCGCCTCTGCGCCCTCCATCGTGACCTTGGTGTCAGTGATGACGACCACATCATGCGACCGGTCGTGCGCCGAGGGCGGGCCATCGAGTACGGCATGGGGGTCGACGTCGGCGCCCCCGATCTTCCTGCCGAGCTGACCATCACCGCTGATGGCGCTTTCTGGAGCCCGTTCGGGCCGACGGTTCGTGCCGGTCTGCTCGACACCGATCTGCTGATCACGCGAACGACGAGTCCCCTACGGACACCAGCAGCGGCGCTTCTCCGCCTCGTGGAGGGTCGCCCTCCCGGTGACGACACACAGCTGAACATCCGCTGAGCTTGAGTCGCCGGACCCGGTCGGGTCCTTTGTAGAGCCTGCCTCCGGAGTTGGAGTTCCGAGGCAAGATCCAGCAGCCAAGAACCAGCAGCGGGGTTCCTCGATGAGGAGCCCGAACAGGAGGAAATCATGCCCGGCAAGGCCGTCATCAGCCTCACCACTGGCCTCGAAGACAGCGAGCGCGTGACCGTCGCGTTCCTTGTCGCCGTCGGGGCCGCGGAAACGGGGCGCCCCACTCTCGTTTTCCTCACCAAGGAGGCCGTCCGCCTTGCGCTCGATGGCGTGGCGACCGGTGTTGCGTGCGATGGATGTCCGCCGCTTCCGGACCTCTTGCGGAGGTTCGAAGACGCCGGCGGCCGCTACATGGTCTGTCCCGTCTGCTTCGACACCAGGAAGCTCGACAAGGGCGACCTCATTTCCAACGCCGAGATCGGCGGCACCGTTCCGATGTGGGAGTGGATTGGAGACGAGGGCGCGACAACCTTCAGCTACTGACCGGCGGGCGGCAGGTCGTCTCGTTCACAGTCTCCCGATCACTGCCGGGCGCTCTGACCGGCTCGGACCGGCGTGCTAGGAACACCCGATGCACAGATCTAGTGGCAGAGGTTCTGTCAGAAGCCTGCTCGTAGCGCTCCTCGCTCTGGCCTTGGTGGCCGGAGCGTGTGGGAACGAGTCGGAGTCGGGGGAGGCGAGCAGGGAGTCAGCCAAGGGCGCGCCCACCACGCTGCGCATCGGGCTGGTGCCCAACGTCGCCCCCGAGGAACAGCGCACCAAGTACGAGCCCTTCGCCCGCTACCTGCGCGAACGGCTGGGCGTGAAGGTGGAGCTGACCGTGGCCACCAACTACGCGGGCACCGTTCGGGCTCTCGAAGCCGGCCAGCTCGACCTGGCCTACCTCGGCGGGCTCACCTACGTGCAAGCGAGGGAGCGCACCAAGATCGAGCCCCTCGTCACCGAGGTCGACCGGGAGACGGGCCAGCGCGAGTACCTGAGCCAGATCGTCACCAAGGCCGACTCGGGCGTGAGCAAGTTGGAGGACCTTGCCGGGAAGGACTTCGCCTTCGGCGACCCGAGCTCCACCTCCGGATCGCTCTACCCCCGGGCCATGCTGGTGGACGCCAAGTTCAATTGCTCGGCCACCACCCTCGAGTCGTGCCCGCCCCTCGGGCGGGTGCTCTACTCCGGTGGCCATGACGCCGCCGCCCAGGCCGTGGCCAAGGGACAGGTGGCCGCCGCCGGCATCGAGGCACGCATCCTCCACCGCCTCCAGAAGGAGGGGAAAGTCCCGAACGACCTCAAGGTGTTGAGCGAGAGAAAGGTGATGGGCTATCCCTGGGTCTCGCCCACCTCACTGGATCAGGCCTTCCGCCAGCGCCTCACCGAGGCCTTCGAGGACATCCAGGATCCCGCCCTGCTCGACCTGCTCAGAGCCAAGAGCTACGTGGCGGTGACGGCCGAGGACTACAAGGAAGTCGACGAGCTGGCCCGCACGCTGGGTCTGCTGACCACGGGCTAGGGGTCCAGCCGGTGCAGATCGTCCTCGACGACGTCACCAAGCGCTACCGGGCGGGCCAGGAGCCGGCGGTGGCAGCCTTCAGCCTGGCCGCCACCGCAGGTGAGCGACTCTCGGTCATCGGCCCCTCGGGGGCGGGCAAGACCACGCTGTTCCGCCTCCTCACCCGCAGCCTGGTGCCCGATTCAGGCAGCGTGGCGGTGGGAGGCGTCGACCTCGCCGGCCTGGGTCAGCGGGAGCTGCGGCGGCTCCGCCGGCGCCTGGGCGTCATCCACCAACGCGGTGACCTGGTTCCCATGTCCAGCGCCCTCACCAACGTTGCCGTCGGTGCCCTGGGTGGCATGGGCACCAGGACGGCGTTGCGACTCTCGCTCCGGGGGCCGTCGGGGGACATGGCCCGGCGCGCCTACGAGGCACTCGACGAGGTGGAGATCGCCTCCCTGGCCCATGCCCGGGTGGACGAGCTCTCCGGGGGCCAGCGCCAGCGGGTGGCCGTGGCCCGTCTCTTGATGCAGCGACCGGCGCTGATCCTCGCCGACGAGCCCACGGCGTCGGTCGACCCCCGTTCAGCCGGCATCGTGCTCGACGCCCTCGAGCGTCTGGCCACCGCCGGCGCCACCCTCCTGCTCGCCACCCACGACCTGTCCATCGCCCGTCGCCAGCAGCGGATACTCGCCCTCCACCACGGGCGACTGGCCTTCAGCGGAGAGACAGCGGAGCTGACGGCCGACGTGGTGGAACAGGTCTACGCCGCCGACTCCGGGACCGGACAGGCGCCGGAGGCCCGGCCTCTTGCCTGGGGCTGTCGATGACCGCGAGCTGCCGATGACCACGACGGCTGACTCCACCACCCGCACCGCGCCGGCCCTCGTTCCCGACGACGACGGCCGCCCACCCGGCCCTCGCTTCCTGGCACCCCGCTCGATGGGCCGCAGGCTGGTGTGGGCCTCGCTGCTGGCCGTGCTGGTGGTGTGGAGCATGCGCGGTGCGGGCGTGTCGCCGGGGACCCTGGCCGGTGGCGACGCCCGGACCAGTATGGGGGAGTTCTTGTCCGAGTTCATTCGTCCCGAGCTCAGCCTGAGCTACCTGGGGGAGGTGGGCTCGGCCGCCATCGAGACGCTGCAGATCTCCATCACCGGCCTCGTCATAGGCATGGTGATCGGGGCGCCCCTGTGCCTCTTCGCCGCCTCCAACCTGTCCTCGGGGGCGGCGTCGGGCCTTCCTCGCTGGCAGCGCGCCCTGCGCTTCGGGCCCTACTGGGCGGCGCGTGGGGTCCTCAACCTGCTGCGGGCCATACCCGAGCTGGTGTGGGCGCTCATCTTCATCACCGCCGTGGGCCTCGGCCCCTTCGCCGGCGCGCTGGCCATCGGCATCCACGCCGGGGGCCTACTGGGCAAGCTCTGGGCCGAGCAGCTCGAGGGTGTCGACCCCGCCCCGGTGGACGCCGTCCGCCTCCTCGGTGTGGGCCGCCTGGGCGTTGCCGCGTTGGCCGTCGTGCCTCAGGCCCGGCGCAACCTCATCTCCCTCGGGATGTACCAATGGGAGTGCAACGTCCGGGCAGCCACCATCGTGGGCTTCGTGGGGGCGGGTGGTATCGGTCAACAGGTGGATCTGTCCATCCGGCTCTTCCGCTACTCGGAAACCTCCACCCTCATCCTCGCCATCCTGGTGATGGTCTTCGCCGCCGACGGCCTGTCCACCCTGGTCCGTCGCGCCCTCCGCTGAGCAAGTTCGACACTCCCCTCACAACCACGCCTTCAACGACAAGGAGATGACCCCAATGGGCTACACGGACGACCTGGTTTCGGCATTGGAAGAGGTGGTCGCGCCCAGCGCCGACGACGTCGACCGGAACGGAACGTTTCCCCGCGCTGCCATGCAGCGCTTCGGCGAGGTCGGGATCCTCGGCCTGGCCAGCGCCACAGACATCGGCGGTGGCGGGGAGGGCCTGCGTGCCGCTGCCGACGTGGTGAACCAGGTGGCCCGCCATTGCAGCTCGACGGCCATGGTGCTGATGATGCACTACTCCGGCACCGCCGCTCTCGAGGCTCACGGGGCTGCCGAGGTACGCCGGGAGATCGCCTCCGGTCGCCACCTCACCACGCTGGCCTTCTCCGAGACCGGCTCTCGCAGCCACTTCTGGGCGCCCATGAGCACCGCCGTGCCCGATGACGACGGGATACGCCTCGACGCCCGCAAGAGCTGGGTGACGGCGGCCGGCGAGGCGGACAGTTACGTGTGGTCGAGCCGTCCCGTCGATGCCGAGGGGCCCATGACCCTGTGGCTCGTCCCGTCCCACGCCGGCGGGCTGACCGTGAGCGGGCCCTTCGACGGCCTCGGTCTCCGGGGGAACGCGTCCCGGCCGGTCACCGCCGAAGGCGTGAACGTCGCGTCCGGCGCCATCCTCGGTGAGGACGGCGCCGGCCTCGACATCGGCCTTTCCGTGATCCTCCCCTGGTTCCTCGTCATGAACGCCGCCGCCAGCGTGGGCCTGATGGAAGCGGTCACGAACGAGGCGGCCAGTCACCTGGCGAACACCCGCCTGGAACACCTGGACCAGTCCCTGGCCCAGCAGCCGGCGCTGCGCGCCGAGTTGGCCCGGATGCGGCTGGAGACCGACAAGGCCGCCTCCCTGCTGAACGACACGATCCAGGCCATCGAGACGGGCCGCGAGGACGCCACCCTGCGGGTCCTCGAGATCAAAGCCGCCACCGCCGACACTGCCGTCCACGTGGCCGACCAGGCCATGAAAGTGTGTGGCGGCGCCGCCTTCCGCAAGGAGCTGGGCGTGGAGCGTCGCCTGCGAGATGCGCTCGCCGCTCGGGTGATGGCGCCCACTACCGATGCCCTCCTCGACTTCGTGGGCCGGGTTCTCACCGGCCTGCCGCTGATGGAAGGGGCGGGCTGATGTCGCGCGATGAAGCGCTGGTCATGGGTGCGGTGGCCTACGACCCGAAGGTCATCACCATCTGGGACGGGTTCCGAGCGTGGTTCCGGAAGCAGGGCTTCGAGTTCGACTACGTCCTGTACTCCAACTATGAGCGGCAGGTCGAGGAGTTGGTGGACGGCCGTTTGCACGCGGCATGGAGCTCGCCGCTGGCGTGGGTGCGGGCACGGCGCCTGGCCGAGGCCCAGGGCCGGACGGTGCGGGCCATGGCCATGCGTGACACCGACTGCGACCTCAGCTCCGTCGTCGCCGTCCGCTCGGACTCTGGTTTGCGGTCGATCGCCGACCTGAAGGGCAGGGTCGTCGCCACCGGTGCCGTCGACTCACCGCAGGCCACCCTGCTGCCCCTGTCGCTGTTGCGCTCCGAAGGGCTCGAGCCGGGGCGGGACTTCGAGGTGCGCCGCTTCGACGTGGGCGTGGGCCTGCACGGTGACCACATCGGCGGCGAGCGGGACGCGGCACGAGCGCTGGCCGCCGGCGAGGTTGACGCCGCCTGCATGATCGACACGAACCACCTCCTCTTCTCGAGGGAAGGAACGCTGGCCGCGGGTTCCACCAGCGTGGTGGCCCAGACCGGGCGCTACGACCACTGCAACATGACCATCGGGCCCAATGCCCCTGACCCCAAGGTGGCGCGGTTCGCCGAGCTGCTGTCGGGCATGGCGTACGAGGACGACGCCGTGCGTCCCCTCCTCGACCTCGAAGGGCTCAAGCAATGGCGTGACGGCCGGACCGATGGCTACGCACAGTTGGAGACGGCCGTCGATGAGGCGGGCTTCTACGACGCCGAGGGCGGGATCAGTGCGAGCGACTATCGACCTTGAGGGCCTCGGCCTCGAAGAGGGCGCCCATCTGCTGATCCAGCGGGCCCTCGACCCGCTGCCCGTCGGCGCGGGAGTGGAGGTGCAGGGGCGCCATCCGGCGCTGGCCGTCCATGTTGCGGCGTGGGCCCGGGCCCGCGGCCACGGCGTGGATCTGGACGGAGTGGGCTCCGTCGTCACCAAGGGCACTGCTCACGACGCTCGATGGCGGAGCGCCGCGCGCGCCGGCGGGCCGGGCGTGTCGGGCGTGGTGGAGCGAGCCCCGGCCCGTTGGGGCCTGGCGGCGCGCGGCGCCCTCGTGGAAGCCGGCGGTCCT
>Ga0136627_1001175_pt1 | contig 10264 bp, 10 predicted proteins | sample AntDrymUQ4892206_2_FD_104652 | JGI IMG/M metagenome (GOLD analysis project Ga0136627, IMG submission 104652) | Polar desert sand microbial communities from Dry Valleys, Antarctica - metaG UQ489 (22.06) | ecosystem: Environmental > Terrestrial > Soil > Desert | place: Antarctica: Dry Valley... | reverse complement strand
TCCGATGCCCCGGTACTCCGACACCCCCGCCGAGCACCGCGGAAGACTTGCACTTAACCTTAAGATCAAATTAGACCTAAGGATGAAGGTGAGCATCAAAAAATACTTTCAGAAAGGCTGGCGTAGCCGTAAGGGGCATGCTAGGGTTGCCCCCATGAGAGAAGATATGCAGTACATAAGTGGGGTTTTGGACGAGTTGGAGGCGATCGTTCAGGATGCCTCGGGTGTGCCGATGCGCAAGGGACGGGCGGTCGTGGACCGGTCGGACCTGCTCGTGATGCTCGACGAGCTCAGGGCTTCATTGCCCCGCGAGTTGGCAGAGGCCGAGGCGCTACGTCGGGAGTGCGGGGTCATGGTCGCCGCCGCCGAAGAGGAAGGCCGGCGCATCGTAGAAGAGTCCCACCATCGGGCGAACGCCCTGGTGCCCGAGACTGAGCTCTGCCGCAGGTCGGACCGTAGGGCGGGTGAGATCATCGACGGTGCGGAACGCTACGCCGAAGAGGTCTCAAGCGGCTCCGAGGTCTACCGCGACCGCGTGATGGGCCAGCTCGAGGACTGGTTCCAGGACTCCCTGGTCTCCGTGGAAGAGTCGAGGCAGGAGCTCAGCGGGGTACCCGTCCACCGTCCAACACCCCAGCCTGAGCCGGCCGAGGAGCAGAACGACGACCGCGACTGGCGGGCGAGCTCGGCCTAGCGGAAGTTTTCTCCTGCCGCCCTTTCGCGGCATAACCGGCTCCAGGCCGACCATCGCAGCACCCTTCTTGCCGGACATGGCCGGGTCCACCGGCAGACCAGATCCTTCTCTCATACCGAAATCTCGACTGCTCGCAACGGCGCGGGCCATGAGTCGCGCTTTCCTCCCCGCTTATGACTAGCACAGTAACCGGTCGTTCTCGTCACTCCTACCTGGGGGCGGCCTCGTTCGTGCTGTCCTTCTTGCCGGGGGTGTTGCTTGTGGGCTTCTACCTGCTGGCCCTGTTCCTCGTAAGCTTGCAGCCTCCGGGGGCAGACGAGGTTGCTTACGCCTTCGGGATGGCTGTGCTGGTGGTCTTGACGGTGCTGTCCGAGCTCGTGGCGTTGGGGTTCGGGGTGGCGGGGGCGCTCCAGCGGCGGCGCAAGAGGACGTTCGCGCTCCTGGGCGTGACGTGCAGCGTCATCGTTTTAGCGGCGATCCACGCCCAAGTAGGGCTCGCGGACCTGGCCTCCGGGGCCATCGCGTTCTTCACGGAACCCCCTCCGAAGGTCGACATCGTGTCGCCCGGGAAAGAATAGACTCTTCGCCCGCGATCTCCCGCGCGGTCCGCCCCTCCGTGTCCAGGAGCACGTAGCCCACCCTGTTGGCGCTATCAGCCCGGATAACTCGACCGCCCGTTGACGGTGCCAGGCCGCCAGGCCTTTCCCGGTCTCCCTCCCCTCCAGACGGCGATAACTACCGGCCTGTCTCGCATCTGCGGGGTGTATTCCCTTACTCTCTTGAAGATGCGATGTCGCCGAGGGCTTCCAGACGGGCGTTCAGTTCGTCGAGCGAGGCGTTGAGGTCGTTGGCCCGTTGGGCGTCGTCCGTGTCTATGGAGATCCTGACCACTTTCGCGCGCAGGTCGAGCAACTCGCTGGAGGTAGCGGAGATCTCCGCGTCTGCCTCTTCTATGCGCTCCTCCAGTTTTTGGAGGTTCTCGGACCTTGGCCCGGTGTCGGAGCCCGACTTGCCGCGCAGATCCCTGACGGTCTCCGACGCCTTCTCCCTCTGGAGCGCGACATCGACGAGGCGGTCGGCGGCGGCGTCCAGCCTGGGTACGGTGTCTTGGAGTACGGCCCGGGTAACGTCGTCCGAGGCCTCTATGGCGGCCACGACCTTGCGGTACTCCGCGAGCGCGGCATCGACCTTCTCCCGGGTCTCACCGCGGGGGAGCCATCGGGCCCGCCGCTCGGGGGAGAGGTCGCGCGCCTGCCCGGTCTCCGGCTTCCCCCGACCGAGGATGCGACGCTGGAGGATAGGGTCCCCGGCCCCCAGTGCGACCAGGGCCGCGTAGGTCGCAAGGGTGAGCGGCAGCACCCACCAGGTGAAGGATGTCGCGACGAAGAAGACCAGCCCGATCACCAGGACGACGACGTTCAGGGGGCGGAGCGCGGCGGCCCGCACCACAAGGCCCCGCTCCCGCGGCGAGAGGGGAGACCCCGCGGAGCCGTTCGACGTTCGCTCAGGCGCCGGCGGCATCGGGACCCCCCGTGCGCAGCAGCCGGACCCGGTCTCCGAGCTTCAGGGCGAGCGCCTGGGAGGCGTTGCCCATGTTGATCGAAAGGCTCAGACGCCAGTGGGAATCCGGCACGAGCACCAACTCACCCGCCTTGGATGACCCGAAGGTCTCGACATACTTAACGGACATTTGTCCGTCTCCGGCGTCAATCCTCAGCCAATCGCCGTATTTCAGCCCCGAATCCTCATAGGCGAGCGAGAGCCTCGCGTTCCCGAAGCGGTCGATGGAGATGATCCCGGCCTCCAGCGTCTCGCCGGAGTTTCCGGAGTCTTCGGACCCTTCGAGGCGCACCAGGGATGCGGGAGCCACGCTCTTGCCGAGCTGCGCGAGGGCCGTGCCGGCTGCGAGGTGGGCGGCGGCCGGGGCGAAGACGTCGCGGCCGTGGAAGGTGTTCGAGACCGGGTGGACGTGGTAGTCGAGGTTATCGAGCACGACCGCCTCCGCGACGCCGCCCAAAGCGTCGGCAGCCCGGACGAGCAGGCCGTTGTCCGGGCCGACGAGCAGCGCGTCGCGATCCGTTCTCAGGGCCAGCGCCTGTCGCTTTGTTCCGACGCCGGGGTCCACGATGGCGAGGTAGACGGAGTCCGTGGGCATGTAGCGGGTGGCGTGCTCCAGGATCTCCGCCCCGGCCTTGACCGCGAAGCCCGGCACGTCGTGGGTCAAGTCCACGATGGTCAACCCTGGCGCGACGCCGAGCATCACGCCCTTGCACGTCCCGACGAAGTCGTCGGCAAGGCCGAAGTCGCTCAGAAAACATACGGGCCTCATGCCCGTAGTATAAGGCGCCGTTTCGCCCAGGCTACAGGTATCAGGTTTCAGGCATCAGAAAAGGCCTCCTGAAGGGGCGTGGTAGTCGGCTCGGCCCCCGGTGGCGGGGTGGATCGACTCGCGTGGATTCCTCTGTCAGATCGACCAGTGGCGGAGCAGGGTCGGCAACTCGGCCAGGCAGGCAGGGATGGTTGCGGAAAGTGAGTTCACCGGGGCTCCCTCTGCCATCCGTTTATTCTCGTCCTCAAGGGTGGAATCTCTGCGCGGCCAGTGCCCGAGCGTGCCACCCAGGTCGAAGATGATCGCCCGTGGGTTTGCGGCTACGCTTTCTCGACGATGTCGGCTATTCTGAAGAGGTCTTCGCAATGATGGTGCGTTCCGCGCCGGGAGCCGCGGACGAGGATCGCGGGCAGGCCCACCGCCTCTGCGCCCCACACGTCCACCCGGAGATTGTCGCCCACCACCCACGCGGCCTCGGCGCAGGCGACCGTCTCCAGCACACCGTCGAAGGCCCACGGGTGTGGTTTCTCGAAGCCGCTTTCGGCGGAGTTGAAGACTTGGAGGAGGTGCTCGTCGAGGCCGAGGGCGTGAAGGATCTCGGGCAGTTCTGGGACGTGGTTGGAGAGGATCAGGTGCGTCCAGCCCCGCGAGGAGAGGTCCCGCAAGACGGCCCGTACGAAGACGGGTAAGAGAGCGTCCCACCACAAATCGGGTGAGGACAGTTCCGGGTGCGGGACCTCCGGGGTGTGCCAGGGGAAGCCCCTCCGCAGTTGCGCGCCCAGGAGTTCACCCTCGAAGTCGTGGCCCGGCAGAGCTTCTTCGAGCACGGCGTGCAGCGCGGAGGACCAGCGTCCCCGCGGTACCCGAGCGTCCCGTCGAAGTCCCAGACCAAGAACCGCACGATACGGGTATTCTGCCCCAGATCCGGGGACCGGACCATGAACGGCCGCGGGTTGCTATGGTCTCGCGGTCCGGCATGGCCCTTGCGGATGCGAAGGGGCGGTCTTTCGGGTGTATGCTGGGCAGAAGCGACAGGGGAGGTGGGGGTGCGGCCACCGATACTGAGAGATTTCCCGGAGGCTTTCCAGACGGAGCGGCTCCTGATCCGGTCCCCCATGCCCGGCGACGGCCCGGAACTGCACGCCGCCGTGAGGGAGTCGATGGGCGAGCTTCTCCCGTGGATGCCCTGGCCCAGGGAACACGGGACGGTCGAAGACTCCGAGGCCAGCGCTCGCGGGGCACGGGCACGCTTTCTGGCGAGGACCGAACTCAGGATGCACTTTTTCTTGAAGGGGACCGACACGCTCGTCGGGAGCAGCGGGCTGCACCGCATCGACTGGGAGGTGCCGAAGTTCGAGATCGGCTACTGGTGCCGCACCGGGATGACGGGACGAGGCTACACGACCGAGGCGGTCCGCGGCATAGCGGCCTTCGCCTTCGACGCTTTGGCGGCGAAGCGCGTCGAGATCCGGTGCGACCCGCTGAACCGCCCGAGCGCGCGGGTTGCTGAACGAGCCGGCTTTCTTCTGGAAGGCGAGTTGCGCAACGACGCGCTCGGCACGGACGGCTCCGTGCGCAACACGCTCGTCTTTTCCACGATACCACCCGGCCCGTGATGCGCCATCAGCAAGGCCGCCGGAACGGGACCTGGACCGACGCTGCGATACTCCGGGAGTCCGAGCGCTGGGTACACGTTCCGCCCTCCGGAGTCCGCGTCGAGGACGCCGGGCGCCTGCTGGTCCACCTGCCAGCCCCTCGGGGCGCGAGCCGCGTGTGGCGCTCCCGACCGGGCCGGACGGAGGCCGAAGCCCTGATCCTGCAGACCATCGAAGAGGCACGCGCGGCCGGCGGAACACGTCTCGTCTGGCACACGGGAGACGCCGTATCCCCGCCTTTCATGGACGACCTCCTCCCAGAACACGGCTTCGAAAAGACCGAGGATCTCGACGTCCTCGCCTTCGAGCTGGGCACGGAAGCGGAGCCGGAGCTTCCCAAGTTGCGCGTCCCCGCCGGCGTCCCTATTAGGCTTGTCAAGAACGAGGCAGACCTTAGCCGCGCGAACGCCGTAGAGGCCGACGTGTTCCCGGCCACGACCTGGGACGAACGGGACACATGCGCCTACCTGAGGGGGATCCTGGAACTCGAAGGCCGCCGGCGGAAGCGCACCGGTCCAGACTACCTCTTGCTCGTCCTCCGGTATCTGGCCTCCGCCCGGGGCACCGAAGGCGATGGACGAGAGATCGTCGCCACCGCGGGCGCGGAGGTCGCGGGCGAGACGGTCCGCCTGTGGGGCGCGGGAACGCTCGCCGGGCCCAGGGGCCGGGGTGCTTACCGCGCCCTGGTAATGGAGAGATGCCGCTACGCCCACGCCCTGGGCGCCACCCTGGCCCTCGCCAAGGCCAACACCGCCTCCTCGGCCCCCATCCTCCGGACCGCCGACTTCCGCCCCGTCGCCAGAGAACGCCGCTACGCCCTGGAAATGGCCGCCCCGGCCCGCCCACGGGGGTAACGTCCAAACACCACCCTCGATCAACCTAAACCTATTCTTATACTTTATACTGGCCAGGATAAAGATTGTTGTTTTGGTGCAGCCTCTACATCTTGTACCGGATGCCGGGACGACAAGGACATGTCGTGCGTCGGGACCGGCGTTGCGAAGTTTTACGCTTAGGTACAATGATTTGAGAACGTTGCGCCGCGCCGATAGGGATGCTAATAATCCCTGTGGATGGACTCCGCGGCCAGGGGCTCGGTTTAAACCTTGAGTCGAGCGACGGGGGCCATCAAGGGCTCTACCAGCAGGGAGGGGTGGTAGGGTCCGGCTCGCGATTCCTTGGGAGGAGGAATCGGTCCGGGCGTTCGGGCGCACGGTCGCCGGGACGCCCGAGTTAAAGGTTTCAGTCCGCTCCGGATTTGCCTCCGCTCTCAGCCCGGCGCTTTGCGCCTCTCAGCACGCAGCCTTCCGGCTGCTCTCAGCCTGTCAGCCGGGCGTCGTTCCGTTACTCGTGGCGCTGGTCGTAGAGTGCAATGGCCAAGGCTGGAACCGCTACCCTGGACAGTAATCGACCCACAAACCCACTATAGGGGCAGATTTCGAACCCGGCCGCGCCCCGGGAAAGGCGAGGGAATGTTCGAGCCGAAAGCGAGGCCGCAGGGCGTAGCGGGCTGAAAGGCGCCGCAGGCGCTGTGCTGACTAGAGGCTGTTATGAACTCGATCAGGGACGGCTTGGGAATGCGGAAAACGGGGGACTGCGGGAGACCGAGCCAACCGGAGAATCCGCATCCCAACGCGGTTTTCACCCAAGTTCGTAATACGCTCTAGCTGAAGATCGGTGCGGCTGTGCTGGTGTAGGCGGTGAGCCAGTGAAGGTCTTCTTCGGTGAAGGGTTCGGTGGACCGGCGGGTGGCGTAGACGACGCCGACGGGATGGCCGCCGTCGAGGATGGGGACAGCGAGGGAGTTTGCCCAGCGGGCGTTGGTGCGGGCCTGGGGGAGGCGGCGGGGGCCGGTGACCGTGAGGGTCGGTTGGGCGGTTTCGGTGACGAGCCGTATCACGCCCCGCTCCGCCGCGGTGAGGTCCCCGTGGTGGCCGCCGAGGGGGGAGAGGTCGGGGGCGGTCACGAGGAGGACCCGGTCGGCCTTCAGTTCCCGGCGCATCTCTTCGGCGATCTGCTTCGGGGGGGCTTCGGGGTCGAGGTTCTCGGGCAGGGACGGCTTGAAGACCAGACGGGAGGAGAGGACGAAGTTCACCGCCGTCGCGGCCAGGATGCCGAGGAAGTTGAAGATGACGTAGAGCGGAAAGTCGTTGGAGACGTACTTGAGGAGCGGGTAGAAGACGGCGAAGTTCGCGCCGATGCCCATGACGGCGACGGGGTAGGCTAAAGCCCCGCGTAGCAGGAAGTGGATGCGGCTGGAGTGCCGGACGTCGCGCCAGGTGAAGGCGTTGTTCAGGAGGAAGTTGCTCAGGATGGAGAGCCCGACGGCGAACATCCAGGCGATCACCTTGTGGGCGTCGAAGACCTCGGCCAGCGTGACGAGCACGAGGCTGTTGACCACCACGCCAGACGCCCCGACCATCGCGAACTTCCAGAATCGCCCCGCCGACGGCACATACCAGAAGAGGCTTAGTATGTGCGTGAGGTACTCGAGTCCCTGCCTCAGGCTGGCCTTTGAGACCCCGGCGTTACGGGCCCGAAACCCGAAGGGGACCTCCTCGACCCGCAACTCCGGCGCGCAGACCAGGATCTCCAGCAGCACCTTGAACCCCGTGGGGCGGAACTGTATGCCGGAGATGGCCTCGTTTCGCACCAGGAAGAAGCCCGTCATGGGATCCGTGGTCTTGCGGGCCTCCTTGAAGACGACCCTGGCGAGGGACTTGCTCCCCAGAGAGATCGCCCGCCGCGCCCGCCCCGAGAGCCCCTCGTAGCTGCCGCCCCTGGCGTAGCGGCTCGCCACGACCACGTCGGCCTCCCCCGAGCGGGCCACCTCCAGCATCTCGCGCACCTTCTCCGGCGGGTGCTGCCCGTCGGCGTCCATGACGCACGTGAACTCGCTCTCCCCGGCGAACAACTCCATCCCCGTGGTCACCGCCGTCGAGAGGCCGCCCTCCTGCTCGGCGCTCTCGCGGTGGACGAGCATCACGCGCCCGTCCTCCTCGGCGAGGTCCCGGATCACACCGGGCGTGCCGTCGGTGGAGTCGTCCACGAAGACGATCCTGAAATCGACGCCCGCGAGACCCTCGCGCAACCCGCGAACCAGCTCGGCTACGTTGTCCGCCTCGTTGCGGGTCGGGATGACCAGGGTCAGAAGCACCCTGCCGGTGCCTTTCCCCCCCGATTCGCCGGTCGCCGTTCGCCCCTGTGCCTCCATAGCCGCTCTAGGCTAGCATATCGGGTTGAACCGCCCAAACACGGGTCAGGCTCATGTGACCCCGACGCCTCTGGAGGTAGAACACGTGCAACAAGACGACCGCGAGAGGGCGCGCGTCCGGATCAGCGGCCGGGTGCAGGGCGTGTTCTTCCGCGACTCGACCCGCGAGAAGGCGGAAGAGCTCGGCCTCTCCGGCTACGTGAAGAACACGCCGGACGGCGACGTGGAAGCCCTCTTCGAAGGCCCCTCTGAGAAGATCAAACAGATGCTCCGGTGGTGCGAACAGGGGCCCCCCGATGCTTCCGTCGAGAACGTGGAGGCCGACCACGAACCGGCCGGCGAGGACCTGACGGGCTTCGAGGTCCGTTGAGCCCCCCCAACGACATACCAGCCGCCCTGCGCCGCCTGCTCGCCAGCGAGGGCGCCGAGGTCGCCGCCAGCCGTCCCATAGACCACGGCACCCAGTACGACCTTGTCCGCAACGGCGAGACCGCCAAACTAAACGTCTACCGCACGGGCAAAGTATCTACCGGAGGTAAAGCCTCAAGGTTGATGGAGGTGCTCGAAGGCTGGCGGACAGGAGAGAAGGCCAGAGGAGGGGGGAGTCGGAAACCCGGACCGGGATCCAGGCCCGCGCTGGACGGGACGCCGCGGCTCGGCATAGACGAGGCCGGCAAGGGCGACTACTTCGGCCCCCTGGTGATCGCCGGCGTGCGCCTGACCGGGCAGGAAGTGGCGGCGGAACTGCGGGAGATCGGGGTCAGGGACTCCAAGACCATCGGCGTTCTCGGCGCGCGGCCGATGGCGGGGCGCATCCTGGAAGCCATCGGCCCCGAGAACGTCCGCGTCGTGGTACTCGGCCCCGAAGAGTACGAAACCAGGCGCAAGGCGGCCGGCAACGTCAACGATCTGCTCGGCGAGGTGGATGCCGGGATCATCCATGAACTTAAGGACGAGGTAGAGCTGATAGTGGTGGACGAGTACGCGAAGTCCGCCCGGTCGCGGCTGGCGCCCTCGGTGCCGCCCGGGGTACGCTTAGACGTGCGTCCCAGGGCGGAGGATGACGCGGCGGTGGCGGCGGCTTCGATCCTGGCGCGGGCGCGTCAGTTGGATGAGGTGGACCGTCTCTCGGAGGAACTCGGCTTCCGGTTGCCGCTCGGGGCGACGCACGTCCTCGACGCGGGCCGGCGTGTCGTGCGAGAGCGGGGACGCCGGGAACTCGACCGGGTCGCCAAGACCCACTTCGCCACGACGAAACGCGTAATCGGAGAAGAGAAGGACGGAGGAAACTCATGATAGATCTTCGCAGCGACACGGTAACGCGGCCGACGGAGGGCATGCGGCGGGCCATGATGGAGGCGCCGCTCGGGGACGACGTCTTCGGGGAGGACCCGACCGTCAACCGGCTGGAGGAGTACGTCGCCGACCTGCTAGGCAAAGAGGCGGCCATTTACGCGCCTTCGGGGACGATGACCAACCAGATCGGGGTCCACGTCAACACGGCCAGGGCGGAAGAAGTCCTGATCCACGAGGGCGCCCACGTCTTTGTCTACGAGGGCGGCGCCCCCGCCCTCTTGTCGTCTGTCCAGCTCCGCACCCTGCCGGGCGAGAGGGGTGTCCTCGACCCCGGGACCGTCCGCGCCGCCATCCGGCCCGAGAACGTCCACTTCCCGCGCTCCCGCCTCCTCTGCCTGGAGAACACCCACAACACCGCCGGCGGCACGGTCTATCCCCTCGAAGACTTCGCTGCCGTCTCCGAGGTAGCGCGGGAGAACGGCCTCAAGGTCCACCTCGACGGCGCCAGGCTCTTCAACGCCCAGGCCGCCACCGGCATCCCGGCCCGCGAGTGGTGCGACCACGTAGACACCGTCTCCGTCTGCTCCTCCAAGGGCCTCGGCGCCCCCGTAGGCTCCCTCCTCGCCGGAACCAAAGAGGCCATCCACGAGGCCCGCAGGGCCCGTAAAGCCTTCGGGGGCGGCATGCGGCAGGCGGGCGTCATAGCCGCCGCCTCCCTCTACGCCTTCGAACACCACCAGGAACGGCTCGCCGAAGACCACGAACGAGCGCGCATCCTCGCCGACAGGTTGAGAGAGATCGGCCACAAGGTCGAGACGCCGGAGACCAACCTGGTGCTCGTCGAGGTGGAGAAGTCGGAAGAGTTCCTCCTGGCGCTCGCCAGCGAAGGCGTTCTCGCCACCCTTGGCAAGCCCGGCTACGTCCGGCTCTGCACCCACCTCGACGTGTGCAACGTCTTGGGAACCGAAGAAGGGCTCAAGACGGTCAGTAACGCTTTCATTCGTGCTACGGAGGCGATCCAGCAACGAGTATGACCTGACGGTTATCGAATAGGCACACGGCCCGTCTCCATCCGT
>Ga0136627_1001172_pt1 | contig 10271 bp, 17 predicted proteins | sample AntDrymUQ4892206_2_FD_104652 | JGI IMG/M metagenome (GOLD analysis project Ga0136627, IMG submission 104652) | Polar desert sand microbial communities from Dry Valleys, Antarctica - metaG UQ489 (22.06) | ecosystem: Environmental > Terrestrial > Soil > Desert | place: Antarctica: Dry Valley... | reverse complement strand
GCGAGCCGGTCGAGACGGCCTCACCCGCCGGCGAGGCCTACGTCTGGACACGCAAGCGCGCGGGCGTGGAGGCGCGCGGATGGGTGGAGCTGGCGGGACGGCGGTACGCGATCGAGGGCCCCTGCGCCGTGGTCGACGACTCGGCCGGCTACCACCCCCGCCGCACGGCGTGGCGCTGGTCGGCCGGCGTGGCCTGGCCGAGGACGGCGCGCGGGTCGGGTGGAACCTCGTCGCGGGCATCCACGACGCACCCGACGCGAGCGAGCGGACGGTGTGGGTTGACGGCGATCCGCACGAGGTCGGCCCGGTCGCCTTCGCGCCCGACCTCTCCGCGGTCGCGGGCCTGCGCTTCGGCGAGTGGTCAGCGCGCGAGGACCACACGAATCTCCTGCTGCTGCGCTCCCACTACCGCCAGCCGTTCGGGAGCTTCGCCGGCGGGCTGCCCGGCGGGTTGAGGCTCGCCGAGGGCTACGGCGTGATGGAGGCGCACGACGTGCGTTGGTAGCGTCGATCATCGATTTCAACGGATCGAGGAGGAGGACCGAGATGACGGATGTCGAGAACGTCGCTGACTGGCAGGGCAAGGACCTGATCGACCGCGACGGCGACAAGATCGGCAAGCTCGAGGACGTCTATGTCGATACGGAGACCGACGAGCCCGTCTTCGGCGCGGTCAAGGAGGGTCTGGTCGCAAAGCATCTGACCTTCGTCCCGCTCGGAGGCGCCACTGCCGTACCCGACGGGCTCAAGGTCTCGGTCTCCAAGGCGCCAGGTCAAGGACGCTCCGAGCATCGACCAGGACGGGGAGCTGGACGAGGACTCCGAGAGCGAGCTCTACCACCACTACGACCTCGACTACGCGCCCGCGACGACCGCCAGCCGGCGGCGCCTCGCGAAGTGCTGACCGCGTGGCGGTAGGCTCCATGTCACGATGACATCGGGAGCCCAGATGACATCCGAGGCGCTCAGCGTAGCCGACGCGAAGCGCCGCTTCTCCGAGCTGCTCGACCGAGTGGCCGCCGGCGAGCGGATCGTCGTGACGCGGCGTGGGAAGCCCGCGGTGGCGCTGGTCCCCCCGGGGGATGAGCCCGCGCAACGGCGCCCGCCTCCACTCGGGCTGCTCGCCATCGCCGGGGCGCTCGCCGATGTCGAGGACTTCGAGGAGACGATGCACGAGGTGGTCGCGTCGCGCCGCAACGCGAGAGACCGGCCGGCGCCCGACCTCGGGTGACCGTCTACTGCTTCGACACCGATGCGCTGAGCGCCACGCTGTGGCAGCGGCCGCCCGTTGAGCTCATCCGCCGCCTCGCCCACATCTCGCCCGACGACCAGGCCACGACCACGATCACCGTCGGAGAGATGCTCTACGGCGCGAAGAAGCGGGGCAACGTCCGCCTCGCGCAGCGATCAAGGACGTCACCTTCGCCGGGCTCCACGTTCTTCCCTTCGACGAGCCGGCCGCCAGGACCTATGCAGACGTCCGGGTCGAGCTGGAGCGCCAGGGGCGCCGTCTCGACGAACCCGACACCCGGATCGCCGCGATCGCCCTGTCGCGCGACCTGACCCTCATCACCGGCAACGTGCGCCACTTCGCCCGCGTGCCCGATCTGCGGGTCGAGAACTGGCTCGAGCCCGGCTGAGGCAGGCTCGTGGCGGTCGATCCGCGTGCGCTGACCGGCTTCGCACCTCGGCCGGCATCTCGTAGCGGCGTTTGACCTCGGCCGCGCTGACGCGTCGCTCGTCGCGGGCGAGGGCGCGCTCGAGGATCCGGTCCTCGAGCTCGACGAGCGTGCCGGCGCGGTCGGGGTCATCGTCGAGCAGCGCCCGGATCGCGCGCAGCGGCATGAAGCGCTCCTCCTGGAGGCGCTTGATCAGGCGGATCCGCTCGACCAGCTCGGGCGGGTAGTAGGCCATGTTGCGCGAGGTGCGGACGATGCCCTCGTCACCGCCGAGCAGCCCCTCGCGCACGTAGTGCTTGATCGTCCCGGCGCTCACGCCGCTGCGCTGCGCGAGCTCGCGCATGCGGAGCAGCCCGTTGCCGTCGCCGTCGCTCATGCCATGAACGAGCCCTGCGCGCCCGCGCCAGCCGGGCCGGCAGCCGCGCCGGCACGCTCCAGCTCGGCGATCTCCCGCTCGCCGTAGCCGAGGCCCTTGAGCACCGCCCGCGTGTGCTCGCCGAGCGCGGGGCCGGGCCGGTCGGTCGCCGCAGGCGTGCGCGAGAGCTTGACCGGATGGCCGAGCAGCCGCACCGGCTCAACCGCGCCCGGCTGGGCGAGCGCGGTGACCATCTCGCGCTCGCGCACCAGCTCGGAGTCGAGCGCCTCGCCGAGGTCGAGCACCGGCTCGAGGCAGCAGTTGTGCTCGTCGGCGAACGCCTTCCACTCGGCACGCGTACGTGCCGCGAAGACCGCCTCGACCTCCCGGTGGGCCTCCGAGCCCGGCGGCTCGAACGCCTTACCGAGCAGGTCCTCGCGGGCGATGCCATGGCAGAAGGCGGCCCAGAACTTCGGCTCGAGGGCGCCCATCGTGACGTGCCCGTCGGCGCAGGCGTAGGGGCGGTAGCAGACGAAGCCGCCGGTCAGGCTCTCCGAGCCGCGCTGGGGCACACGGCCGTCGGCGAGGTAGGCCGCCGCCGCCATCGACAGCCACGACAGCGCGCCGTCGGCCATCGAGACGTCGACGAGCTGGCCCTCGCCCGAGCGCTCGGCCGCGCGCAGCGCGGCGAGGATCGCGTAGGCGGCCATCAGCCCGCCGCCGCCGAGGTCGGCGATCTGGCCGGCGGCCTGGACCGGCGGGCCATCGGCCTGGCCGCTCATGTCGAGCAGCCCGACCAGCCCGAGGTAGTTGAGGTCGTGGCCCGAGCGAACGGTGTAGGGCCCGGTCTGCCCGTAGCCGGTGATCGCGCAGTAGACGATCCGCGGGTTGCGCTCGCGCAGCGCCTGGTAGCCGACACCGAGGCGGTCCATCACCCCCGGGCGGAAGCCCTCGACGACGACGTCATAGTCCTCAACCAGGCGCAGCAGCACGTCGCGGCCGGGCTCCTGCTTGAGGTCGAGGCGGATCGAGCGCTTGCCGCGGTTGAGCGCGAGGAAGAGCGCGGACTTCGCGGAGTCCTCGGCGCCCTCGTGGGAGGGCGGCGCCCAGCGGACGTAGTCGCCCATGCCGGTGTCCTCGACCTTGAGCACCTCGGCGCCGAGATCGGCGAGCAGCACCGTGGCGAAGCCCCCCGGCAGCAGGCGGGTGAGGTCGAGGATCCGGGCGCCGTCGAGCGCGCTCACCTTCCCGTGGTCGCTCATCGGCGCGGCTCGACCTTGACGGGGCAGGACACCGAGTTGGCGATGAAGCAGCTCTCGTGCGCCCGCTCGTGCAGCGCGACAAGGGTGGCTTCATCGAGGTCCCCACCGTGCGCCTCGGCGGCGTACTCCTGCGGCGTGTAGGGGATCGCCGGGCACTGGTCGCGGTTGGCGATCGCCCCGGAGATCGAGCAGGTGATGACGACGGGGTCGGAGAAGTGGCTCATGTCGCGTTCGATTCCTCGAGCGGATGACATGCTACGGTGTCGCACATGAGGATCGGAGTCCGTGACCTGCGCAACCGCACCTCTGACGTGATCGCCGCCGTCGAATCCGGCGACCGTGTGACGCTGACCGTCCGCGGCAACGCCGTCGCAGACATCGTGCCGCACGGACGCAGGGCGCATTGGCTCTCGGGCGAGCGCTTGGCGGCAGAGCTCGCAGGCCGCGCCACCGATCCGCAGCTCACCGGCGAGCTCGAGGCCCTCGCGGGCCAGACGCTCACGGACCTGTGAGCCGGCTTTCGGCTGGGTTGGCCGACACGTCGGTGTTCATCGCGCGTGAGAGCGGGCGCGAGCTCGGTGAGCTGCCCGGGCGGGTCGCGATCTCGGTGGTGACGATCGGGGAGCTCCAGCTCGGCGTGCTGAACGCGGGCGATGACGACCGCCGCGCACGCCGCGCCGACACCCTCGCGCTCGCACGCAGCGCTGATCCGATCCCGATCAGCGAAGCGGTGATGGTCGCCTGGGCGAGGCTGGTCGCCGACTGTCGGGCGGCCGGCGTGCATAGGACGATCCGGCTCACCGATGCGCTGATCGCTGCCACGGCGATCGAGCACGGCCTGGCGGTGGTCACCCAGGACGAGGACTTCGACCTCATCGCCGAGGCCCACCGTCCACTGCAGGTGGCGCGGGTCTGAATGCAGGTCCTCGTCTGAAAGCAGGCAGCCGGCGGGGGTCATACCGGCATCCCCCCGGGCGCGGAGGTCGTCGACGAGCCCGCGCGGCGGCGGGCGCGCGACGAGCTGGTCCGGGGCTGCCCGGTCAGCCCCCGACACCGGTCTCCGCGGGGATCGCATCCAGCAGCGGCTCGAGCACGCCGGCGGCGATCGCCGCGGCGGCCTGGCGCTGCTCGTCGTCGTCCGGCGCCTCGAACGCCGTGACCTCGACGCCGACGACCTCACAGTCGCCTGCCACCGCCTCGAGCACGTCGTAGAGCTTGGCCGGCGCGAGACCGTCGGGCACCGGGAACTGCGCCGGGAAGATCGCGGGGTCGAGCACGTCGAGGTCGAGGTGGATGTACACCGGGGCGCCGTCGAGTGCGTTCTTGACGGCCACGAGCGTCTCGACCGAACTCGCTCCGATGAGCGTCACGTCGGCCTCCCCCAGCGCCGCCCGCTCGGCCGGCTCGAGGTCGCGGACCCCGGCGAGCACCGCGCGTGCCGGCGGCACCGGCGCCTGGCCGAGCCCGGCGTCCCACCGCCCGCAGGCGCCGGCGAGCCCCATCCCACCGAGGTAGCCGCTGAGCGTGGTCCCGGGTGTGTTGAAGTCGCCATGGGCGTCGAGCCAGAGCACGCGCGCGTCGGGGCGATGGCGCAGCGCGGTGGGAACCGTGGTCAGCGCGATCGAGCAGTCACCCGCCAGCAGGACCGGGACGTTGCCGCCGGTGAGCGCGTCGTCGACCTGGCCGCCCGCCTCGAGCAGGCAGCCGCGCGCGGAGGCGAGGTCGGCCTCGAAGCCCTGCGTGACCGGCTCGCCCGGCTCGCCGATCGCGCGCGGCTCACGCCCGAGGCGCTTGCCGACCAGCGGCGCCAGCTCGTCCACGCCGCGCACCGCCGCCGACGTGCGATCGGACGTCCGACAGCGCAGGGCGACGAGCGAGATGCTCACCGTCCGCTCCAGACCGGGTCGCGCTTCTCGAAGAACGCGGTCACCCCCTCGACCACGTCGTCGGTCGAGAGCGCCAGCGTGGGGCTGTGGTGCAGGTAGTCGAGCGCGTCGTAGAAGGCCATGTCCATCTGCCGCGCCATCGCGTCCTTGCCGAGGCGCATCATCAGCGGCGACTTGGCGGCGAGCCTACCCGCCCAGTCGGCGACCGCCGCGTCGAGCTCAGCGGCCGGCACGACGCGGTTGACGATCCCCGCGGCGCGCGCCTGCTCGGCGGTCATCCGCTCGCCGAGCAGCAGCATCTGGTTGGTCACCTTGCGCGGAACGTTGCGGTAGATCAGGGCCATGATCATGAACGGAAACACGCCGACGTTGATCTCGGGCGCGTGCCGAAGCCGGCGTCCGCGCTGGCGATCACGAGATCGCAGGCGAGCACGGCGCAGCGCACGCCGTCGTCCGCGCGGGCGGCGGCGAAGGCTGCGAGAAGCTCGTCGAGCGTCTCGCTGCCGAGCGCGTTGCGCGTGTCGGGGTCGTCGAGCGTGACCGTGCCGACGCCGTTGTCGGCGACCTCGTACGGATGTTCTCGTAGGACACGCGCGCTCCGGATGGCTTGGTGGGCAGCGGAACGTGCCACTACCTGCTTCGCGCTGGCAGCTTATACTCGCCCGCAGAAGCCGGGGCGCCATGATGCCCAACCTACCCGGACCGAGCGGCTCTCAGCCAAGCAGCGCGCCGACCGCGTCCGCGTAGCCAGGATCGATTCGCTCGATGCCGGGATGGACTGGCGCCGCGGGCGGGTGTCCAAACCGACCAGTTATTGAGTCACGGGCCCTCAGCCGGCATCCAGACGCTCGTAAGCCAAGCCGGCAGCCAACGCCAGGACGAACTTGTCCACGCTGTCGATGGCCCAGTCACGAGCCGACCACTCCGTGGGTCGGTCGAGGCCGAGCCCGGCGACGAGCGCGATATCCCCCGGGTACATGATGCCGAACACGGCCGCCACGGCGGGCTGGCCGCTCAAGCCGGCCCGCCCCACCAAGCCGCGGGCTACCCCCCAGCCGGCGCCGAGCGCGAAGTGCGTCGTGTAGTTGCGAAGGTTGCGCTCGCCGCCTCGCTTCTTGGGAAGCGGAAGCAGCTTCTCGGCGAGGTCGGCCGGCGCGTAGCTGTCGCCACGGCCCGTCAGCGGCATCTCGACGAGCTTCTGGAAGGCGGTCATCACGACCGTGCCGGCCAAGCCGGCGGCCATGCCGCGACCGACGGTCGTGCCCAGGCTCTGCTTATCGGCGATCGTCATGCGACCCGCCGAGGGTGAGATATGTGCTCATTCTGGTCATCGTCCCGTACTACCCGGAGGACGCACGGGTACTCGCCCAGCGGCGGGCGTTCAGGAACTCGTAAGGGTGCCCCCGGATTGCTCGCGGCGGCCGGACTTGCCGCGCGCGCAGCGCCTCAGCGGTGGCTGACAGGAGTCTGAGCGCGCGCGCCAGAGCTTGAACTCGCCGCCACGAGGTGAGACAGTCGGGCGCTCGCCGCCACGAGGTGAGACGGCCGGACGCTCGTCGAAGAGTCACAGGAGGGTGGACGTGGGATTGGGAGACACCGCCGCATCAGTCGGGAAGGGGCTGTTCGCGGGCGCGGCGGGCACCGCCGTGATGACCGTCTCGAGCACGCTCGAGGCCAAGCTGCGCGACCGCGGGAGCAGCAGCGCGCCCGCCGACGCCGCCGGCAGGGTTCTGGGCGTGCAGCCACGCGACGAGGACGGCCAGGCCCGCTTCTCGAACATCGTGCACTGGAGCTACGGCGTCTGCTGGGGCGCCGTGCGTGGGCTCCTGGACGCCGCGGGGCTCGCGGGCTCGAAGGCAGCCGGGGCCCACTTCGCCGCGGTCTGGGGATCGGCGCAGGTGATGCTCCCAAGCCTCGGGGTGGCGCCCCCGCCCTGGAAGACCCCGCCCAAGGAGCTCGGCATCGACGCCCTCCACCACGCCGTCTACGCGGCGGCCACGGGCGTGGCCTTCGCTGCGCTGCAGCGCAGCGCCTCGTGACCCAGACCGTCAGCGCGCGAAGGTGCCGCCCGGCCATGCGACCCCGGCGTAGCGTTCCAGCACCGGGCCTGGCGGCGGCGCGACCGAGCAGAACAGGTCCGTGCGCACGAGGGTGGGTGGGAAGATGCGAGCGAAGGGGTCGTATCCGAACCGCGCTGGATCGCGCGTGACCGTGATGGCGCCGGCATAGCCCGCCTCGTCGAGGGCCAGCGTGGTGAGGCAGACGAGCGAGTCGCCGAGCAGCGGGATCCACCAGGCGAGCGCGTCGCGGCGCACCTGCTGAACCTCGGGCTGGTCGTAGGGCAGGCGCGCGTCGTCATCCGGCAGCGCACAGACGTGCGCGTAGGCGCCTGCGACGGGTTCGCCCTCCAGGCAGCGGGCGTCGACCATCAGCGCACGCCCCTGGCCCGCGCCTCGGTGCAGCTCGCGCCCGTCGAAGGAGATCCACGCTGCTCCCTCCGGCGGGTCGGCCATCAGAAGCCCTCCCGCACCCGCGCGGAGATCGCGCGCATGTCTTGGCGCAGATCCTCCATCGTCGGCCGACCCCAGTACCAGTTGCCGTCGTAGCGGCGGTGGATCGTGAGGTCGGGCAGCAGGCTGAAGGTCGTGGGCAGGTAGGGCTCGTGCAGCGTGTCACTGCGCTCGAGCAGTCCGAGCTCGGGAAGCCAGTTCCGCTGCGCATCTGAGAGGAAGGCAAAGCGTGCTCCGAGGCCGGCGCGAAAGGCCGACTGCACCTCCGGCGGGTCGACGCTGACCACCACGATGCGCGTGTAGGCGACCTCGAACTCGTCCTGGAGCGAGCTGAGCTCACGCAGGTGGCGCTGCTCCTTGGGGCACCACCAGCCGCGCGAGAACACGAGCGCCAGCGGGTCCCCGCCCGCCAGCTCGGACAGCATGCGCACGCGCCCCGTGTGGTCGGGAAGGTCGAGGTCGGGAAAGCGGTCTCCGGGCTCGAGCCTCACGCCGCCACCCTCCTGCCCGCCTGCTCAAACGCCCACGCCGCCTTGATCAGGCTGTCCCCCGCTCGGCGGATCGAGCGCACAGCGGCCGAGATCACGCTCGGGGCAGGCTGAAGCGGACACGCGTGCCGCCCGGCGAGTCGGCCAGCCAGATCTCGCCGCCGTGGGCCTCGACGATGGCGCGGCAGATGGTGAGCCCGAGGCCGCTGCCCTCACCCGTGCGCGAGCGGGTGGCCCCGCCACGGAAGAAGGGGTCGAAGATCCGCTCGCGGTCCTCGGCGCTCACGCCGTGCCCCGTGTCGGCCACTTCGACCTCGACGCGCGACCCGTTGGACTCGGCGGCCACGGTCACGCTCCCGTCCGCGGGCGTGTGGCGGATCGCGTTCTGGATCAGGTTGAACAGCACGCGCTGCAGCTTCTCCGGGTTGGCGCGCGCGGGAGCGACCGACCCGTTGACCTGCGCCCGTACGGCCACGCTGCGCTCGTCGGCGTGGGGGCGCATGGCCTCCACCGTCTCCGCCACCAGCTCGTCGAGCGCGACCTGCTGCATCGACCATTGGATATCGCCTGCCTCCAGCCGCGACAACTCGAACAGATCCTCGATCAGAGCCGACAGCGAGGCGAGGTGAACCGACATCTGGGCCAGGTAGCCGTGGCGGTCCGTCGGATCGACCAGTTCGTCCTCGATCGCGTCGGCAAGCAGCCGCAGCGAGGTGAGCGGCGTGCGCAAGTCGTGGGACACGGCGGCGATCAGGTCGCGGCGTGCGGCCTCGGCGGCGTCGCGCTCGGCCTCGCGGTCGGCGAGCTGGATGGCCATGCGGTTGGCGGCCGCGGCCAGCTCTGCGATCTCGTCGTTGGCCCGCGTGCGGATCTCGAGGTCGCGCCTGCCCTCGCCCACGGCGACCACGCCGGCGCGCACGGACTCGATGTCGCGCATCACCCCGCTGGCCAGCACCGAGGCCGAGTAGGCCGTGAGCACGCCGGCGAAGACCAGCAGCACCGCCAGCGTGAACGCATCGTGCGCCGAGATGAACATGAGCAGCGCGATCGCCCCGACAGCGAGCGTCGCCAGGGCGACGGTCGTGGCGATGGCGGCCGCGAACTGGCGCGACAGAGCGCCGGCGGCCGCCCGGCGGCGCTCGAGCAGGTGGGCGCCCGCGATCGCCGGGGCCCCCCAAGCCAGCATGAACAGCCCCAGCAGCAGCCCTTCCGAGCTGCCGTAGACCAGGGCGAAGGTCCCGCCGCCCAGCGCGGAGACAGCGGCCAGGAGCAGGATGCCGCGGCGCACGGTCACGGCTGGAACCGGTAGCCCACGCCCCAAACCGTCTGCAGCCAGCGCGGGTGGGACGGGTCCTGCTCGATCTTGGCCCGCAGCCGGCGCACGTGGACCGTGACGGTGGAGGTGTCGGTGTAGAAGGAGTACTGCCAGACGGCGTCCATCAACTGGTCGCGGGAGAACACCTGTCCGGGGTGGCGGACCAGATGCAGCAGCAGCTCGTACTCGCGCACGGTCAGCTGCGCCTCCTCGCCCTCGACCCACACCTGGCGCGCCGCCGGGTCGATCCGAAGGCTTCCGAGCTCGATCGGCGCCTCGCGCTCGGGCGAGTTGTCGCTCCGCCGCAGCACGGCGTCCACCCGAGCGACGAGCTCCGCCGGAGAGAAGGGCTTGGTGACGTAGTCGTCGGCTCCGAGGCGCAGGCCGATCACACGATCGGTCGGCTCCCCCTTGGCGGTCAGCAGGATGACCGAGCTGCGCTCCCGCTCGTGCAGGCGCCGCAGGCGTCGCATCACCTCGAGCCCGTCGATGCCCGGCAGCATCAGGTCGAGCACGACGAGGTCGGGCCGCTCCTCCTCGGCGAGCCGCAACGCTTGCCGACCGTCGCCGGCACAGCGGGTCTCGTAGCCGGCTCGCTCGAGGTAACGGCAGACCACCTCGGCGATCGTCGGCTCGTCGTCCACCACCAGAATCGAGCCACGGCGGTGCCCGTTGTCCATGCTCTTGATGATCCCACGGGGCGCTGAACGGAGCATTACGTCGAGCCGCGCAGGCAGAGGCACGCAGCGCGGCGGCGTTAGCTTGGCTCGATCGAG
>Ga0136627_1001169_pt1 | contig 10286 bp, 12 predicted proteins | sample AntDrymUQ4892206_2_FD_104652 | JGI IMG/M metagenome (GOLD analysis project Ga0136627, IMG submission 104652) | Polar desert sand microbial communities from Dry Valleys, Antarctica - metaG UQ489 (22.06) | ecosystem: Environmental > Terrestrial > Soil > Desert | place: Antarctica: Dry Valley... | reverse complement strand
TCTATCTGCTTTCCGGTCCTGACCCGATCGAGACGACGCGCGCAAACCTGACCCCTACCTTGCGGTGTGCTCGCTGATCGGTGTCGTTGTTCTGTGGCATCAAGGACTTTTCGATGCTCACGCGGCCTGGACATCGGTGTTGCTCGCGCCCGGTTACTACGTGGGACTCGTACTCGGCCTGCGCCTGTTCCCGCGCTTCAGCGACACGCGATTCCGCCAGTTCACGTTGGTCTTGTTGATTGTCGTAGCGATCGGCATTCTGCTCGCGTGATCGAGCAAGATAGTTCGCGCACATGAAGCCGGGACACCGCCTGCCCGAAATTCTCGAAGAAAGTGGTGCGCGTGCGACACGATCTCAGCTACCCATAGCGGCGCAATCCCCGGAGACCTTGGAACTTTCATTAAGATCGATGAAGTATCGATAAGTGCACCTGAGGAAATCCACTCCACTGAAAGCATCGACCACCCAAGGAGGGTCATCATGGCCGAAGTTGCCGCGCGCAAGAAAGTCACCATTCCGATGTTGATGAAGAAGAAGAAGGAAGGAGAGCCGATCGTGCAGCTCGCGGTGTACGACTACGAAACCGCGATCATTGCTGACCGCGTCGGCATCGATATTCTGTGCGTCTCCGACACCGGAGGCATGGTGTTATTCGGCCATGAAAGCACGACCTCGGTGTCGTTCGAGGAAGTGATGTTCATGGCCCAGGCCGTGAAGCGGGGATCGCAGTATGGTTTGCGCATGGTGGACATGCCCTACATGAGCTTCCATCTGTCGGCACAGCAGGCGGTCGACAACGCTGCAAAGTACGTATCACAGGCAGGTGCCGAAGTCATGAAGTGCGAAGGCAACCAGCATCACGCGAAGTACATCGAGGCCATCGTCAAAGCGGGAATCCCGGTGCAGGGGCATATCGGCATTTGCCCTATGCGTATGCCGCAGCTGGGAGGATTTGCGGCACAGGGAAAGACTGCAGACCGCGCAAAGGAACTCGTCGACGACGCGTTGGCGTTCGTCGATGCCGGCTGTTTCTCCATCATGACCGAGGTCGTGACGTCGGAAGTCTCGGAGTACCTGACGCAGACGCTGTCAGTGCCGGTGATCAGTCTCGGTTCCGGCAACACGTCGGACGGCGTACATATCATCGGCTCCGACCTGTTCCATCTCTACGAAAAGCACACGCCGCGCCACTCCAAGATCTATTGCGATTTGGTGCCGATCATCGAGAAGGGACTCACCGACTACCGCGATGAGGTAAAGAAGCGCGTGTATCCGGGCAAGGAGCACACGGTCTTCATGAAGGAAGACGAGCTCAACCAGTTCAAAAAGAAAGTGGGCTGGAAGAATTGAGCCTTGCGGGCGCGAACAGCGGCACGCGCCCGTTCTGATGTTTGCGCATATTTCGCCGTCCGACCTTGCCGTGTTGTTGTCGATTGCCTTGGGTGTCGGCGCTTTGATCGGCGCGGTCGGTATCGGCGGAGTCCTCCTGATCCCGGCGCTCACTGCGTTCGCCGCGCTTCCGATACAGACAGCGATGGCGACGGCGCTGTTCACGTTCACCTTCACCGGTATCGTGGGCACGCTGATGTTTCAGCGTCGCCGCAGCATCGACTGGTCTGTCACGCGCCCCGTGTTATTCAGCGCGGTCATCTTTGCGTTCTTCGGCGCCTGGATGAATTCAATCGCGCGGCCGACGGCGCTCGCACTGATACTCGCGGGCATCATCATTCTTGCGGGCGCCTACACACTTTTCACGTGGCGCGGAATGCGCAAGCCCGCATTCCACGACGACCGCCGCGCGCAGCGAATCCTGTTGGTTGCAGTGGGCGCCATCACCGGGTTCGGCTCGGGCTTGACCGGAGTCGGGGGGCCGGCGCTGTCGGTGCCGCTGATGGTCTTGTTCGGCTTTCCGGCGCTCGTCTCGATCGGCGCAAGCCAAGTGATTCAGATCGTCGCGGCGATCTCGGGAACGCTTGGTAATTTGAACTATGGTTCGATCGATTTCGGGATCGCGGCCGCCGTGACGCTTTTCGAGATGGCCGGTGTACTGGTGGGGGTGCGCATGGCGCACGCGGTGGATCCTGCCTTGCTGCGCAAGTCTGTTGCCGTTCTGTGTCTTGTGGTCGGGACTGCTCTGATCGTGCGCGAGCTGGGCGGGTTGCAGTGACGACCTTGTGGGCGGCTTGCTACCGCGCGGACGCTTACGCAAAATCAATCAGAGGAGCCGTGCACTCATGAAACATACCCCTTTGTTCGATCAGCATGTCCGCGACGCGTCCGCGGTGATCAACCTCAAGGGCTTTGCGCGCGCCATGCAGTATCGCGGCCATGTGGCGGAGCATCGGGCGACGCGTGAGAGCGTCAGCCTGTGCGATGTCTCGCATATGGGTGAGCTTGACATCAAGGGGGCGGATGCCTTGACGCTCGTACAGAAGCTGATCACGAACGATGCTGGCAAACTCGCTGTGAACCAAGCCCTGTATTCCGTTATGTGCGATGACAACGGCATTGTCCTCGACGACCTGGTCTGCCTTCGGCTGGCGGCCGATCACTTCGTATGGGTCGTCAATGTCACGAAGACAGAAGCGGACTATCAGTGGGTGTTAAAGCACGCGCAGGGGATGGATGTGGAGGTGAGCAACGTCTCGACCGACACCGCGTTGATGGCGCTACAGGGGCCGGAGTCGAGGGAAGTGCTGCAGCGGATCACGAAAGCGGATCTCGCGACCCTCAAATACTACTGGCTTACGCAGACTCTCATCCATACGGGGCACGCTGAAGTCCCGTGCATCATCAGCCGCACGGGGTACACCGGTGAGCGCGGCTACGAAATCATGGTGGCCCGAGACCTGGCGCCCTGGGTTTGGGACGAGATGCTGCTGGCAGGCCGGCCTTTGGGCATTCTTCCCGCAGGTGTAGCTGCGCGCGAAAGCCTGCGGACGGAGGCGGGTTACCTGTTGAACGGAAACGACATGGACGGACAGACCAATCCCATCGAAGCGGGCCTCGGATGGGTGGTCAAACTTTCGAAGGACTTCATCGGCCGAGACGCGCTAGTACGAATTGAGGCAAACGGCGCGCATGATCACGCCCGACCATGACTCGGTGTAGTACGGTTGATAGCCGATCACCAGCTTGACCGGCTCCCCCACCTTGCCAAAGTCAACGTCGGCGGCAAGGGCAGAGGCTGCGACCAGCGCGCCTGCGCAAGTCACGCTCGCCTGCTTCAAGAGTCGTTTGAGATATTTCATTGCGTGTCTCCTTTGATGGATAGCAATAACGCGGTTCGTCTCTTGTTTGCGACGATCAAATTTGTCATTTGCCTGGCTTGGGCATTACGCTGAAAGTGACGCTCTCCTACTTCGATCCCGATGAAGCCAGGTAGCGTGCAATCAGCGACGACAGCCGGCGCATCACCAGATAACCCGACGCCGGATCTTTCTCCAGCAGATCGAGAGTTTGCTTGCCATTTATCCGCAGCAGCCGAGACTGTTCGAGGCACGTCGCGCGCGCGATACGCTGCGGCTGATTCTCGAGCAGCGCCGCCCAGCCGAACACTTCACCTTTGCGCAGCATAAAGCCTGCAGAACTCAAGCGCTCGTCGCGACCGATCAGAAATTCGACGCGACCCGACTCGAGCACGAAGAAATCATCCGCCGGAGCGCCGAAGTCATAACAAATGCTGCCGGCATCGCGCTCTTCTTTCTGCGCCAGCGCCGTGATTGCACTCAGCGTCGTGTCCGAGACGCCGATGAACAGCTCGGCAGCGTTGAGCGCGCTTTGCGCCACGACATAAATGGAATCGCCCTCGACCTGAACCGGAAAGTTTTCCAGCGCCGTTTCGGCGAGCCCCATCGCGGCGCCGGTGCGAATATCCCACTGCCACAGGTGCTGATGGCACGTGAGCACCGCACCGTCGTAGAGGCCTTCGCATAGCGGCGTGTCCTGATGCGGGCACATGGCCTGATAGGCGAAATAGTCGTCACCCGCATTCGCCACCAGCAGCATCAATCCACCTTCCGTTTCGCACTCGATCATGCCGTTTTTCGGAACCTGCTCACGCGGGCACACGAAGCGTTTTTGCATCGGCATCAACTGAATTTGTCGTAGCGGATGTTGTCTGCTGGCAGCTTCGCTTCCAGCAGCAACATGCGAATCGAGGCATCGACCGCCGGCGGTGGTCCGGCCAGATAAGCGCGCACGTTTTGGTACTTACCCTGCATTGCCTTGCCCGCGACTTCGTGCACCAGTCCTTGCTCGAAGCCGAGAGCGGGGTGCGCCCGCAATGCGTGTTCAGGAACCGCTTCGTCCGACAAAGCGACCGTGACGTTCAATCGCTCCGGGAATCCGCTTGCAAGCTGCGATAGTTCCGCGAGGTAAAACGCATCGGCGTAGGTGCGTACACCGAAGAACACGTCGCCGTTGAATTGATCGAAATAACGCTCCTGCTGCGCGCGCGCAAGAATCGACATCATGCCGGCGATGCCGCTGCCGCCGGCGATGCACAGGACGTTCTTGCCCAGACTGGGGTAGAACGTCGCCGCTCCGAGCGGCCCGAACAACTCGACCGCTGCGCCGTCGCCGTTGCCGTTGAAAAGCCATTCCGAGGCGCCGCCGCCGGGCTTCTTCTTAACGACGAAATCGAGTCGCGTTGCGACTCGCTCGAAATTGACCATCGAGTAACCGCGGTAACCGGCTACGCCGGGTACCTGCATCGTCATGAACTGCCCGGCATCGAAATCAGCCGGTTCAGCGAGTGCCACCGAAAAGCCGATGACGTCGCGCGTCAGCGCTTTGGTTTCCTTGATCGTACCGGCGCGGAACGCGGGGGAACATGCACCTGGGTCCATGTTGTAAACGAAGCTTGCGGCCTCGACGGTGCAATCGTTGCGCGCTGCGCACTGGCACATCAGAAATTCGCCGGCTCGCTTCAGGAACTTTCGTCCAGGCGCCTGCGGCCACAGATCGTCGACTTCGCCTGCGATGAGACGGGCCCTACAGGTGCCGCAGGTGCCGCTGCCGCACTCGTAGGGCAGGTTGATGCCCGCTGCTAATCCCGCATAGAGCAGGCGCGCGCCCGTTTGTGCCTCGAAGTGAAAAGCGCGATTGCGGGCGTTGAACTGAATGCGCATCGAATCCGCTGCTTCAGAACGGAATGTGATAGCCGAAACCGAACTGCCGAGTCTGAAGCTTGACGACTCGCTTGAGCAGCCTGGGCGCTCCTCCATCGACCCTTACAGTGTCGAGGTAGCGACCCACTGCGAAGAGCTCGGTCGCGCCGCCGTCGAGCGAAGTCTTGAACACCTGCAGCGCGGAAATCACATTGGCCTGCTGTTGCTCGGCCGAGTATTCGACGGTGTACACGATCGCGTGACGCGTCAGCGGCGAATGATCGCTGATATGCCGCGGCAGATTGTTAAACAAAAGCTGCAGTTCCGGCTTGTCGTGGTCGAGCCACGTCATGTCCTTGCGGATTTCGGGACTGTGCGCGGCGATGGTGTAGCGGAAGTCTTGGTGACACAGATCGAGATAAGCCTTGAAATTCTTTTCGTCGAGTGCGAGGCATGAGCGATAGACAAGTTCTTCAATCGCAATTCTGTCGAGCTGCATCGGCAGGTTACTTCCCATCGTTGCCTGCGGTTGGTTGCGATTGCGACGATCCGATCAAGCGACCACCGACATTTCCCTTTCAGGGAAAGGCTCGTAGGACTTGCGCTCCATACGCCGGCTCCATTCGGCGTAGAAATGCCGCATGCCGCCTTCGTCATGGATCGTCATGTTTTCCTCGCGACCATGAAGCACCCACGCCGCTTCGCTTCCCGGACGCATCGAGCGCCCCTGACCATGCACTGCGAGCAAGTCCTCGTGCAGATTGCGGCCGAAGGGTCCCCAGATGGTGTTGTGGTCACGCACACGCTCTGCGCGCTGTTCGGGCGTATCGCTTTTCAATCCTAGGCCGCGAAACTCGATCAGCAACTTGTTCGGCCCGAGCGGTATGGAGGTATCCATACGCAACACCGAAGTGCGCAGGTTGTAGGTCATGGCCGGAAAAATATCGATCAAAATCCATCCCCCGGGAGCGAGGCCGGGCCAACCGACGCCGCGCTCCTTGCCGCCTTCGTAAGCGTCGTATTTGATCGTCATCGAGCCGACGGACGCGTGCCCATTGGGGTAGCCGACATACTTGCGATCGAAGTAACCCGGCTGCAACATCCCGGTGACGCGGTTAAAGTAGTGCAGGTAGTCGTGATAGAACTCGCTGTTCGTGTCGTGCCAGAGCTTGTAATTGGTGTTGAGGATCGCCTTGTGGTAATGAAACACCTCGAGGGGCATTGACATGTGCTCGTCGAGCAGATTCATCGCATCGCCGATATATTCCTTGAGCGTGCACGCGCCGTCGTCAAGATTGACCCACACGAAGCCGCCAAAACCGATTTCGGCGCGCACCTCGCGCAGCCCGGCATCCGCCTTGCAGAACCGGTTCTGGAACCCCTGTTCCTCACGCGTGATGTCGACGCAATTGCCGCGCGTGTCGAATGACCAAGAATGAAAAATACAGGTGATGCGTTTCGCGTTGCCGACGGGGTCATAGAGCAGCGTGTTGCCGCGGTGAGGGCAAACGTTGTAGAAGCTGCGCACCTGCTGGTCTTCGCCGCGCACGACAATCAGCGGCGTTCCTCCCGGGTGACTGAAAGTGCGATAGTCGAACGCGCCGGGTAGTTCGGACTCGTGACAGGCGATGATCCAGCTCTTGTTAAAGACCTTTTGCTGTTCCTCGCGAAATATCGTCTCGTCCGTATAGATGCGCGAATCGACAAAATGCGATTGCGGCAGCTTGGGTTGCTGCAGCCATTGCGCTGCGCTGCGGGACATATTTCCTCCTAATTGGTTACTGCAAGCGGCACCCGCTTAACTCTCGATCACGCCGCATCCAACGCGGCCCCCCGAGTTGCCGGTCGGATCGGTCTTGAGGTCGTCGGCGTCCGCGTGCACGATGATTCCCCTGCCGACCACTCCATCTGTACCTTTGCCGACGGAAACGCCGTCGACCATTAGCGACACGGTCGCTTTGCCGTATTCGTTGGCGGTAATGTTGCCAAGGTCTCCCGCATGGCGTTCCGTCGAACCCGGCGCGCCATGCTTCTTGGAGGCTGGGTTGAAATGTCCGCCGGCACTGGCTGCGTCAGGCGCAGTGCAGTCGCCTTTCTCGTGAATATGCATGCCGTGCACTCCGGGCGTGAGCCCTGCCATTTCCGCTTCGACGCGCACTCGTGTGCCGACCTGCGTGAATTTGACCGTGCCATGCGCTTGCGACCCGCTTGCAGGCCGCACCACTGCGGTCGCCGACGGGCCGTCCGGCGCCATCGTCACGCACGATGACAGCAGCAGCGCGCACGCGGCCAGCTTGAACGCATGTTTCATTTTGGTCCCTCCTTGGTGGGCTTTGGCGGGCTTTACGACCTGCAAATTGTCGCATTGCGTCGGACATGTCTTGGAATCGCCTGGCAAGCGGGCTTCGGACACGAGCACAGCGTCGGTGCCGGCACAGGCATCACTGCTTCCAACCTGCGCCAGCTTAGGTGCAGCCTGCGAAAGCGCCGATGATCACCTGCAGTTCGTCATACAGCGCACGGCCTTCGCATCCGGCCGGTCGTCGATGATGAAGCCATTGCGATTCGGCATCTGCACCTGCGCCAGCGTGGTCTGATCCATGACGGCGCCCGCCGGAATGATCCCGTTCAAGTTCAGGATATACGCCGACACTGCATAAACTTCGTTGGCGGTCAATGTCTGCGGACGGTCCATCGGCATGGAGCGGCGAATGTAGTCGAACAGAATCGGCGCGTACGGGTACATGCTGCCGGGGGTGAGAACGCGGGCATTCGTAGTGAATGATCCGATTCCTCCGACCATCGTTCCATAAACGGAACCGCCCTTGGCGTCGGCACCGTGACACGCCACGCACTTCGCGTCATAGACGGTTTTGCCCTCTGCCACCGTGCCGCGGCCGGCCGGCAAGCCCTTGCCGTCGGTGGCGCGAATGTCGATGTCCCACGGTGCGATATCGGCATTGGTGATCGGCTTGCCAAACTTGACGCCGGGGTGTGGTGCCGGCGCCGTTTCCGCGACCTGCTGCATCGCGCACCCGCCTGCGATGATCGCCGCGCTCAAAGTCACAGCCAAACTAAGCGATCGCATTCTTGACCTCGCCGATCGCGCTGACAGACCATGGAAAAACGCCGTTGTGATGCTGGACGAACCCGGTAATCGCACGCACCTTCGCAAGCTCCTGCACGGTGGGCTGCACGTAGCCGGTGCTGTCCACGGCGCGGCTGGCAATCGTCGCCGGCCCGCCCGCCCAATTCCACGGAAGTCGAAAACGCGTCAGGCATTTGTCGAGCACCGGCTCCTCCAGACGCGCCTCGCGCCAGGTAGCGCCGCCGTCGAGCGTCACGTCGACCGCGCGAATCTTGCCGTTGCCCGACCAGGCAAAGCCCTCGATCTCGTGCATGCCCGGCTGGATGCTCATGCCGCCTGAAGGATGTGTCACGACCGACTTGCATTCCATCTCGAAGCTGAACTGGCGCCACTTTCCTTCCGGCATCGGGTCCGTGTAACGCGCGGTCTCGCTGCGGAAATGCCATGGGGCGTCGCCTACCTTGATGCGCCGCAGCCACTTGACGCTTATGTTTCCTTCCCAGCCCGGCACCAGCAACCGCACCGGGTAGCCTTGTTCGGCACGCAAGTTTTCGCCGTTCTGCGCATAAACGATCAGGCAATCGTCGAGCGCCTTTTTAAGCGGCAGGCTGCGTGTGTGTCCGGAGCCGTCAGCGCCTTCGAACGCGATCCATTTCGCGCCCGGCGCAAGTCCCGCTTCGTCGAGCAGCCAGGAAAGCGGGACGCCGGTCCATTGCGCGCACGAGAGCAGGCCGTGCGTCTGCTGCACGGTGGTGGATGCCGCCTTGAGCCAGTCGGTCAGGCCGTTGCCCGAGCACTCGAGAAAATAAAACTTCGACACCGATGGGTAGCGCGTTAAAGCGTCCATCGTGAACTCGAGGGGTTGTTTCACCATGCCGTGGATGACCAGCTTGTGCTTGGCGGGATCGATGTCGGGAGTGCCGTTATGGTGGCGCTCGAAGAACAACCCGTTCGGCGTGACGATGCCGTGCTGATGCTGCAGCGGCGTCATGCTCCAGTCGGAAAAGTTCTGCCGGTTTTTTAGCACGTCGGATCGGCGCCGGCGTACATGCGCTTCGTACTTCGACGGCATGCCGTAATCATCCGCCGCAATCGGCTTGCCGAACGCCTGGCTGCTCTCGGAGATCGCAAGCGGCGCCGCATGCACTGCCGAGACACCCGTCGCCAACGCGCCGCCTGCCAGTGCGCCCGTGCGCCGCAGGAATTTGCGGCGGCTTGTGTCACCGAGGGGAGGGGTCGAATCTTTGGCGGCAACAACAGTACCGGACGCGCTGAGGCGTTTCGCTGACATGATCGTGTCTCCTTTCGATCGGTGCAACAAGGCCTTTTGCAGGCTCTTTGGGTCGTCAAACCTTATAGCACTCCAACGATCGCTGTTCAACAAGTGACTACTTATGCGCGAATAAGGGCGGTCTATTCTGGCGTGCGTCGCATCAGCTCACGCGGAATCAGAACAAACCGACGATTCGGCCCGACTCGTCCACATCGATTACCGCTGCTGACGGCACCTTCGGCAACCCCGGCATTGTCATGATGTCTCCGCACACCATCACGACGAACTCGGCGCCCGCGGCGAGACGCACCTCGCGGATGTTGATCACGTGCCCGCTCGGCGCGCCGCGCAGCAACGGATCGGTCGAAAATGAGTACTGCGTTTTTGCAATGCAGATCGGGTAGCGGCCGTAGCCGTCTTCCTGCAACTTCTTGATCTGCGCGCGGACCTTCGAATCGGCGGTCACCTCGCTCGCGCCGTAGATCTTGGTCGCCACCGCCTTGACCTTCTCCCACAAGGTCGCGTCGTCCTCGTAGACGAAACGGAAGTCGGCCGGCATTGTCTCGATCATCTTGATCACGGTGCGCGCCAACTCCTCGGCGCCTTTGCCCCCTTCTGCCCAGTGGCGCGCCAGCACGACCGGCACGCCGTGGTGCGCCATCTTGCGATTGAGCAGCGCGACTTCCGCCTCGCTGTCGAAGCTGAAGTGGTTGATCGCGACCACACACGGCAACCCGTAGTGGTTGTGCACGTTGTTGACATGGCGTTCGAGATTGGGAATGCCGTTTTCAAGCGCCTGCAGGTTTTCCTTGT
>Ga0136627_1001168_pt1 | contig 10291 bp, 12 predicted proteins | sample AntDrymUQ4892206_2_FD_104652 | JGI IMG/M metagenome (GOLD analysis project Ga0136627, IMG submission 104652) | Polar desert sand microbial communities from Dry Valleys, Antarctica - metaG UQ489 (22.06) | ecosystem: Environmental > Terrestrial > Soil > Desert | place: Antarctica: Dry Valley... | reverse complement strand
GGCGGGCTCAATCGGTCGTCGCAACACCCCTACCGATATGAGGTGTTGTGGATGTGGTCGAAGAAGGAACTGATCGAGAAGCAGGCCCGGTTCTGGCTGGTCATTGCGTCAGGCTCGACGCTGCAAGCGGCCTGTGATGCTGTCGGAGTGGATCGACGAACCGGGCGGCGTTGGCGCCAAGCGACCGGCGGGCAGGTCCCGCGCAAGAGGCCCGAACCGTTGGGGCGGTACCTCAGTGTGGAGGAGCGGCTGCAGATCGCCGACTTGCGCCTGGCCGGGGCCGGTGTGCGGATGATCGCCACCCAGGTGGGGCGGTCTGCGTCGACCATCAGCCGGGAGCTGCGCCGCAACGGTCCCCAGCCGGCAACGCTCGCGGATCGCGGCGAGGAGGCCGTCCGGATCCTCGAGCGGCGTCCCCGGCCTCGCGTCGAGAACCTCAAATCCGGGATAGACGCCCGCGACCTCCGCGGGGCTGCGCGTGAGCGTGACGAACGCGCTCAGGTGGTAGTCCGCCGCCGTGCGGGCGACCGCTGCGTAGAACGGGTCGGCGGCGCCCGGCGCGTCCACGGCCCAGACGAGGTTGTCGCCCCAGTAGAGCCCGCCGAAGAGCTCGTCGAGCTCCGGCACCCCCGACGATGCGATGAACTCGGCGGCCACGGTTCTGAGGATTCAGGCGCACAGGCGTGTCACCTGCGCGCCTACTCCTGGGTCGGCTGGCCCGGGGACGGCGGCGGCTCCGTGTGCGCACCACGGGGCATCGTCGTGAGCCGCGCTCCCGACCGGCGCCAGGAGTCGCTCTCGGTCCGCTGGGCCTCCTCCCACTCCTCGTCGGTCGCGACGAGCCCGGTCGCGCCGTGGTACATCGCGCGGTCGAGACCGATCTGCTCGTAGGCCCGCACCGCCTCCTGCTCCTCACGGGTTTCGCCGCGGATCTGGAGGCCGTGCCACCCCAGCCACATCAGCACGCCGATCAGGACGAACAGCCACTCTAGGTCCGGGAACGGATACATCGCGCCGATCTCCGAAGGGTTCAGGAACGAGTCGAGCCCTGTGCTGAATGCGAGCGTCATCGTGGTGTCTCCTTTCTCCGTGCGCCGGGTGCGCCGGGTGCGTCCTTCCCGTCGACCGTGAGCGTCCGCGCCTCCGCCCGCTCGACCGGCTCGAACTCCGTCTCACGAGCCTCGAAGTACGGGTAGCCGTCGCCGTAGAGGTGCGTGTCGAGCCCGGCGGCTTCGACCGCCGGCGGCACGCGCAGCCATCCTAAAGCGTCCAGGATCTTCGCGACCACGAAGCCCGGCAGGAACCCGAGGACAAAGAACATGATGATCGCGCCGAGGAAGTTCCCGAGCGGGTTGATCATCGGCCATCCGTCCGGCGTCGTGAACCAGGCGACGTCGCCCTCAGGCCCCGGAGCCGCCGCGGGATAGCCCCAGAGCATAAAACCGGCCACCACGATCCCGAAGAAGCCGGCATAGCCGTGCACCGCAACGGCGCCCACAACGTCGTCGAGCTTAAAGCGCCGCTCGACGAAGCCGTGCAGCTTGTAGGCGATGACGACGCCGATCGCGGCGATGATGAAGGCTTGCATCGGGTGGTAGAGGTCATTACCGGCCGATGACGCGATAATGCCGGCGAGGCCGCCGGAGAACGTCCAGAAGAGGTCGCCCCGGCTGATCACGTACCCCGCGAAAAGGCCTCCGGACAGCGAGAGCAGGAAGTTGAACGTGATGCCCGAGAGCGTCGTCGGCATAAGGTAGATGTTCGTCGCGGAGAAGAAGGGAGCATCGTCGGTACCGACGTTCAGCGTCGGGACGTTGCACGCGACGTAGAAGCCCCAGAATCCCGTGTAGATCAGAAAGATCCCGATCAGCGTCATCCAGGTGTTGTGCGGCTGGATCGAGCGGACGACGCCGTCCCTGAACCTGCCTAGCCGGGGCCCGAGCACGACAAGGACGCCGAGCGCCGTGCCGCCTGCGATGGCGTGGATGACACCGGACGCGTACGCGTCGTGGTAGCCCATGACCTGAACCATCCAGCCGTTAGGCGACCAGCCCCAGGCGGCGTCGATGATCCAGGTGACCGAGCCGATCATGCCGGCGATGATCACGAAGCCCGCAACCCGCGCCCGCTCGATGATCGAGCCCGAGACGATCGAGGCCGCCGTCCACGCGAACAGCAGGAACGCGGCCCAGAAGACCCCGTTGATTCGATCCTGCATGTTCACGCCCATGATGTCCGTCCACGGATACATCACCTCGGCGCCTTCGGGGATCCCCCCTATCAGCCCGGGCCCGTTGACGAACGCGAAGTAGATCCACCAGCCGAAGAAGAAGAACGTGACCGTGACGACCGGGATCAGAAGTACGTTCTTCGCGACCGTGGCCTGCAGGTTCTTGCGTCGCGCCACGCCACCTTCGTAGAGCATGAAGCCTGCGTGGATCAGGAACATGAAGACGATCGTCACCCAGTAGTAGAACTCGACGAAGATCACCTCCAGGGCCGCGAGTTGGTCTTCCATCCGCAGTACCTCCTTGGTCCGCCTGCGCCCGGATCCGACTTGGAAGCGACGAGAGCCTAAAGCACCGCTGTAGTTCAAGACAAGTACCGACAGCGGCGACGGCAAGCCCGTCAAGGCTGAAGTGCCGCCCGGTCCCTCTGTTGAGAAGCACTGCTTAACTCACGGAGGAGGTGCTGGGACTCATGCCCGATCGCGGTAGCCGAACTCCGAGACGCTGTGGCAATGGACCTCGTTCTTGCCCTCGTGGGCGTAGAGGCTGCCCAGCGTGGTGGCCGCCGCCTCGATGTTGCGGCCGGCCGTCGTCGGGTGCAGCCGTGGCCGCGGCCGGCCGGGGGCAGAGGGTGAGGGTGTCTGGGGGTCTGAGTTGGTGTTCACGGACTACGTACGGGCGACGCCACCGAGGACCTCGGCGGAGCGGTAGACCTGCACGCGATCTCTCGAAGCTGTCTCGGTCCGGGACACTCGGCCGGCCGGTGCTCGGCGTGACCGGGAGACCTATCGCGCCTACACGCGCGCCTGCAACGCTGGTACTCGTGGCCTGGTCGAGCCCGCTCAGCCGAAGGCCACTGGTTGCCGCTGAAATAGCCACGTGAGTTCTGCGGAGTCGTCCTCACCCCAGTGGTCGATGACCGCGTAGCGCGTCTTGTCTCCGGGCACCTCGAACGGCTCGCGCAGTGTCGCCCCGGAGTCCGACTCCGCGGTGACCTCATGCGCGCCTGGAGACAGGCTCAATGGAAAGCTCACCCAATTGTGCTGGTCGGCGAACTGGAGGTCGCCATCGACCACGGCGAGGCCGTCGACGGCCACAGACATGCGCACCTCCTCGTCGTCGAAGGACTGATTGCTGACATAGAGCACCAGGTCCGCTTCGTCTTCGTCGACGAGCCTCACAGCAGCATCAGCCGCGCTGACATCCCGGTGTGGAGCAGGGTCAACTGCCTGGCTCTCGCCGCAAGCAACGAAAGCCCAGGGTGCGAGGGCGACAGCTAGAAGGACGCGCACAATCACGAGTATGGGACGCGACGACCTGCGAGAAGGTTCCCAAAACCAGTTCGACTTGAAGACGCACGTCCTCACCTGCCGCTGTCCGCCGGCTCATCCTGAGGAGCGGCAGTCCTAGCGCGGAGGGCGGTTGCTGTGCAGCACCATCGCCCAGTCACCTGGGTAGCCCATCGACTCGTCGCCCGGGGCACAGTGGCGGCATGAACATCGCGGAGTTCGACCATGTGGTCACCGCGCTGGCCGGCGTACGTCGTCGAACCGACCAGGGCAAGTCGCGGTGTCCGCCCGCTGGCGATTCAGGCGTCGAACTGGACGGCGTCACGCGCACGACTCGAGGTGGGCTGCGAGTCGAGATGAGGTTCATTCGGGAGGGGGAGGCGGGGTCAGTTTGCCGCAGCTGAAACCGCGTCAGCGACCCGGCATTTCCGGCAACTCAGACCTTCCCACGCAGGATCCGGCGGAAGTAGATGACCTCGAGGGCGTAGCGGTCGAAGAGCCACGTCGAACGGCGCGGCTTGGTGAGGTCGGGGAACGGCGTGGACGGTTTGGGTCGACCTTCGCGGTCCACCTCGAGCAGCATGAGCTCACGGCGACTGACCGTGATCGGCATGACCGTGTAGCCGTCATACCTCCGCAACGGCCGGCCGCTCCCAACGGCCGCGAGGTTGTGGGCGAGGACGTCGACCTGGGGCCGCAGCGCTCCGCCGGAGGGGCGGGTCTCGACGTTCGCCCCGTCCCCGATCGCCCAGATCGACGGGTGTCGGCGGTGCCGCAGCGTCTCGGGGTCGATGTCGACCAAACCGGGTAAGGAGTCGACGGCCAGGCCGCTGTCTGCGATCCACCGTGGCGCCCGGTAGTACAGGACGACGTGCGCGTAGGCAACGTCCGGGATGGTTCGCCGCCCCGTGGACGAGTCGACGATGACGGCACGACCCGTGGAGTCAACCCTCGTCACCCGGGCCTCGCGCAGGACGTCGATGCTGTACGACGCGAAGGTCTGCTCCAGGGTCTCGTCGGCCGACGGTTGATCCAGCACCGACGAACTAGGGACCACGAGGTGGACGTCGATGGCCGAGAGGACACCCTGCCGGCGCCAGTGTGGTTGGCACCACGACGGTGGCCGCGACGCCGAGGCGCGAACAGGCGTAGGCGACGCCGAGCCCGTGGTTTCCGGCCGATGCGGTGATGAGTCGCCGCGGCTGGCTGTCGGTGCGGGAGCTGTCGAATGCTGCGGCTACCAGTGCGCCCCGCACCTTGAAGGCCCCGGTTGGCTGCAACGATTCGAGCTTGAGAAGTACTTGGTGTCCGTCCATGTCGACCTCGATGAGCGGGGGAACCAGATGCTGGTTGACCACTCGCGCCGCGTGGTCCAGGTCGGCTCGAGTGACGGTCGGCGGCGGCAGGGTGGTCATGCGAGGGACTTCCGAGATGCTTGGGACGGTCCTGTGAGCCGGTCGAGTTGGTCTCGCAGGATGCGGCGCTGGGTGGGGCCGTCATTCAACGTGGGGTCGCCGACAGCGAGCGCGGCCAGACCGTCGGTCAAGGCGACGAGCGCGCTAGCGACGTCTCGATCGGTGCCGTCCGAATCCGCAGCCAGGCGGTCATCGTTCTCGGCCCGGACAGCGGCCACGAGAGCCGTCACCCTGGTCAGCCACTCCCGGTTGCGTCGCGCGTGCAGCGAGCGCAGTTCCTCGTCACTGATTGTCTCGGCGAGGAAGCCGACCCACACCCGAGCCTCGTCGCGCCTCTCCTCGTCCAGCGTCAAGGACTGACTGAGCGCCTCTTCCAGTCTCTCGTGTGCGGAGAGGTCCTCGCCGAGAGCGGCGACTCGAGCCGCCATGCGCTTGAACAGAGTCTCGCGAGCGTCCAGCATCATCGCTCGCCGATGGGAGAAGCGGTGCGTCAGAAGCCCGGTGGTGCAGCCCGCCACGGCGGCCACACGTCGAAGTGATAGTCCAGCGACGCCGTCTCGGGCCATCACCTGCCAGACAGCGGAGCTGATCTGCTGCTGCAAAAGCGTCCTGGATGCACCCATCGACCAAAGATAACAGTCGTTTTGGATCCGTGTGGTTGCGCCGGTCGGATCACGGTCGCGGCGAGACAGAGCGGCGAGGCGTGCCGGAAGGCGAACAGACATGGCGAAACTCGGTCAACTTTGCGACCATCAGGACGTGATTGATCGCCCCCATCTCAGTTGAGTCCACTGACGTGGCGTACGACGACCGGCGCAGCGAGCGTGTGAGGTTGGTTGGGGGCGATCGTCGTCATCTTGTTGCTCCGCCGCGATTAGCTGCTACCCCTCGACTCGGACTGGGACTGGTTCTTTCCACCCACAATGACGCGGGCAACATGGAGCGTCGATGACAAGGGGGTAGGAGACGAGTTGAACCCTTCGGGGGGCGGCTACTCAGGTGGGGTGAGAATGTGGCAGATATCGGCGTCGGTGCAGTCGGCGGGATCAAGACGGTGGCCGCGTTCGATGAGGTCTGTGAGTTCTGCCTCCAGGATGGTGAGATCGCTGATGCGTGCACGTACGTCGGCGAGCTTTCTGTCGGTCAGGCTCGCCACATGCGTGCATGGGACGTTGCCGTCGTCGCGGAGATCGATGACGCTGCCGATCTCGGCCAGGGTGAGGCCTGCTGCCTGTGCGGTTCGAACAAAGTTCAACCGGGTGAGCGTGGATTCGTTGTAGATGCGGTAGCCGTTGGCACCACGTTCGGGTTCGGGTAGGAGGCCTCTGCGCTCGTAGAACCTGATGGTCTGGCTGGGTAGGCCGGCGGCGTCCGCGAGTTCTCCGATCAGCATCGGTCCATCCTAGCTCTTGACCTTGCAGCATGGATCAAGGTTTACGGTCGTGCGCATGGACATCGCCTTGTTGTACTTCGACGACTGCCCGAACTGGAAAGTCGTCGACGAACGTCTTTCCGCGATCGCTGCCGAACGCGCCGACCTCACGGTGACGCGTCACCTGGTCGAGACGTTGGAGGAAGCCGAGCGGGTCGGCTTCCACGGCTCACCGAGCATCCTCGTGGACGGCGTCGACGTCTTCGCCGACCCGGAAGCCGGGGTCGGATTGTCGTGTCGGGTCTACCGCACACCGGACGGCCTGGCGGGCGCGCCCACGGTGGAACAGCTCCGAGCAGCGCTCGCCGTTGGAGACGGGACCGCGCGATGACGCGCAGCTACGACTTGATCGTCATCGGCGCCGGCATGGCCGGTGTCTCCGCGGCCAACAAGTGCGCGTCGCAGGGCTGGACCGTCGCGATCGTCGACGCGCTGCCGTACGGGGGCACGTGCGCGCTGCGTGGGTGCGACCCGAAGAAAATCCTGCGCCGTGGCGCAGAGATCATCGACAATGCCCGGCTGATGCGCGGCAAGGGCATTGATGATGCTGACCTGTCGATCAATTGGGCCGACCTGATGAAGCACAAGCACGGCTTCACCGATCGGGTCCCGCAGAACATGGAGAACAGCCTCATCGGCAACGGCATCGACACCCTCCACGGGGTAGCCCGGTTCACAGATAAGAACAGCATCGAGATCGGCGGCATCCTCTACGAGGCGACGCACTTCCTGATCGCCACCGGTGCACGTCCACGGCCGCTGGACTTTCCCGGCCACGAGCACCTAGTCGACAGCACCGACTTCTTGGACCTGGAGGTGCTCCCGCCGAGGATCCTGTTCGTCGGTGGTGGCTTCATCTCCTTCGAGTTCGCCCACATCTCGGCACGTGCCGGCAGTGCCCCGGTCATCATCGGCCGCGGGGCGCGTCCCCTCAAAGGGTTCGACCCCGACCTTGTCGAGCTCCTGATCACCCGTGGCGAAGGCGTCGGAATCGATCTTCAGCGCTCTAGGACGATCACCGCGATCGAGAAGTCCGAGAGCGGCTACCAGGTCGGTGTCGAACGATCGGGCCAACCCGAGACCCTGGAGTTCGATCTGGTCGTTCACGGCGCCGGCCGAACTCCTGAACTGTCCAGCCTGGCCCTTGATGCTGCTGGGGTCGAATGGGACGAGCACGGCGTACACGTCGCCGCTCACCTGCAGAGCACCACCAATCCGGCGGTCTACGCCGCTGGCGACTCAGCCAACACACCGGGGATGCCGCTCACCCCAGTCGCGGTCTTCGAGGGCAAGGTCGCCGCGTCCAACATGCTCAAAGCCACGACAACACTGCCCGACTACGCCGGCGTCCCGACCGCGGTGTTCACGATTCCCGAGCTCGCCCGAGTGGGGATGCTCGAACGGGAGGCTAGGGACCAGGGCATCGATGTCGATGTTCGCCACAGCGACACCAGCGGCTGGTACTCCAACTACCGGATCGGTGAGACGACGGCGGCCGCGAAGATCCTGGTCGCCCGAGGCAGCGACCGGATCGTCGGCGCACACCTGCTGGGCCCCGAGTACGGCGAACTGATCAACTTCCTCGCCCTCGCGATGAAGCTCGACCTGACCACCCGTGAGCTGAAGTCCATGACCGCTGCCTATCCCACGATTGGGTCAGACCTCGGCTCCATGCTCTGACTCCATCGAAGGGCGTTGCCCTGGTCGATGAGCGGACGTACACGCGATCAAGAACGGAGACCTCGATTGAGCGCCAGAGAGACCACGCTCCGTCCAGGACTGCGCGACGTGTTCGCGGGTCCTGGTTACCGGCGATTGTGGTCGGCTCGGACGATGTCGCAGTGGGGCGACACATTCAACTTCGTTGCCCTCGCGCTACTGATCTATGACCTGACCGGGTCCGGGCTCGGCGTCAGCGGGGTTGTGGTCGCCGAGATCCTGCCGGTGCTGCTGCTCGCGCCCTTCGCGGGGCCGTTGGTGGACCGGTGGCCCCGGGTCCGGGTGATGGTCAGCTCGGACCTGTACCGATCGGCCCTGGCGATCGTCCTGGTGGTGTGGCACGACGCCCCGGTCGGGGTGTACACGGTCGCGTTCGGCATGTCGGTCGGCGCGGTCTTCTTCAACCCAGCCGCCTCCTCCGTCCTCCCGGCACTGGTGAAGAAAGACGCGTTGGTCGCCGCGAACAGCGGTATTTGGACCGCCGCGGTCCTCTCCCAGATCGTCCTGGCCCCACTCGCGGGGCTCCTTGTCGTCTCGCTCGGATACGGTCCGGCGTTCGCCATCAACGCTGTCTCGTACGCGAGCAGCGCCGTGCTGCTGCGCGGACTGCGGGTGCCCGGGCATCCGGAGAAGGTCCAGCGACGCCGGTTGCTTGCCGAGGCCCGTGAAGGGGTCGCCGTTCTCGTGCACCATCGGCTTCTGCGTGCCCTCGCGGTCGGACAGTTCCTCGCCGCGCTCTCAGCGGGCGCAACCAGTGCCCTGCTGGTGGTCCTCGCCAAAGAACACCTCGGTGTCAGCGGACGCGGCTACGGGCTCCTCATCGGAGCGATCGGGATCGGTGCGGCCCTCGGCCCGCTCGTCCTGCTCCGGCTCATCCGCAACCCGGCCCGCCCACTGTTCGTGTTCGGCCCGTACGGACTCCGAGGCGTCGTCGACCTCGCCCTCGCCTCGGTCGCCTCAGTGCCGTTCGCCGCAGGCGCGCTGGCCCTCTACGGTGTCGGCACCTCCACCGGTGCCGTCACGTTCAACTCCATGCTCCAAGCCGAGACACCCGAACATGTCCGCGGACGGGTGTTCGCGTCCATGGATGTGCTTTGGCAAGGCGGCAGGCTCCTCTCCCTCGCGGTCGGGGGCGCCCTCGCGGACCTGTACGGCATCGAGGCTGTCTACTACCTCGGTGGCGCGCTCCTACTCGCCGCAGCGGCTGCAGGACTGGCCTCGACCAAGAGCGGTTCCGAGACCTGACGTCGACAGGCGTGCGGAACGATCGGTGCGGTCATGGTCAAGGGTCCCGCAGCGCGCCGAGCCGCCAAACCACTCGACCAGCGCCGCCTGATTGCCTGACCATCCAGGCTTCGAGGATGCGTCATTCCGCCAAAGACCGCAGCCTCAGAACCGTGCGTCGCAAGACGAACCGCTTGCGGTGAGGCGACGTCGCCCCGAGGCCCTCATCGCCCTCGCGATGCTCAGCCTCGGCGGCCACCGGCCCGTGCTGCCCGGCCGATCCTGACCCACACATCAGTCAGGAGAGCCGGTTATATCGGGCATTGCGGTGGGGGGCGATACGGTCCGCCGGGATGGACCGTCGGTGGGTCAGGAGCGCGCACCGGGGCGGCTGCGGCTGTCGAGCTCGCGGCGCAACTTGCGTTCGGACAGCCTTCCGTAGGAGAACAGGGCGTCCTCGAGGAGGATTCCGGGGGCGAAGAGCACACCATGACGCATGCCGAGTTCGCGGCCATCCTGGCTGTTGAGGCTGACCGGGCAGACGTCGAGGTCGTACTCGGCGCTCAACCTCGCCAGGGTGTCCTGGGCCTGGTCGCACAAGCCGCACGCCTGTTGGGTCAGCAGGGTAACGGCGGTCATGCGTCGTCCCGTGCGGCTTCGAGGTCGGCGAGAATCCGGTCCACCGGCAGGTATGTCGTGTAGTCCGGGGCGCCGCCATAATCCGCGCGCCACGCGATCTCGCCGTCGGCGTCGGCGTCGGCGTCGGCGTCGGCGTCGGCGTCGGCGTCGGCGAGAATGAACGTGTGCCCCGCCCGGGTGTCACCCATCATGCCGTACGCGTTGGCCACGTATTCCTGGATCACCGCCAGGTCCGGGTCGGCGAGCGCCAGGGAGCCCATACTGTCGTCGCGCATCTTCTGGGCGAGCAGGTCGGTGGGCGCGCTGGTGATGCTGACGAGTTCGTCGATTCCTGCAGCGTCGCGC
>Ga0136627_1001167_pt1 | contig 10291 bp, 8 predicted proteins | sample AntDrymUQ4892206_2_FD_104652 | JGI IMG/M metagenome (GOLD analysis project Ga0136627, IMG submission 104652) | Polar desert sand microbial communities from Dry Valleys, Antarctica - metaG UQ489 (22.06) | ecosystem: Environmental > Terrestrial > Soil > Desert | place: Antarctica: Dry Valley... | reverse complement strand
GACGGCACGCGGATCGAGCCGTTCGTGTCCGAGCCGAGCGCAAGCGGGACGAGCCCGCTGGCCACCGCCACCGCCGAGCCCCCGGAGGAGCCACCGGCGATCCTCCTCGGGTCACAGGGGTTCCGCGTCGTGCCGTAATGGCTGTTCTCGGTCGTGAAGCCGTGGGCGTACTCGTCCATGGTGGTGGTGCCGACGAGCACCGCGCCCGCCTCTCGGATGCGCCCGACGGCAGTCGCGTCGGCCCGCGGCGCCGGCCGATCGCGCTCGATGAGGGACCCGGCAGAGGTGGGGACGCCGGCGACGTGGAACAGGCTCTTGACGGCGAAGGGCACCCCGGCGAGCGGACCGGGGTCGACGCCGTCGGCAACCGTCCTGTCCACCGCCTCGGCATCGGCCAGCGCCCTGTCCTCGAGCACCGCCTCGAAGCAGTTGAGCTGACCATCGGCGGCCCGGATGCGTGCCAGGGTCGCCTCGGCGACCGCGTTCGCCGTCATCTGGCCGCGCCGCACGGCCCCGGCAATCGCGTGCGCCGACCCGGTCCCCGTCATCGGCTCACGCCCGGAACACCGGTGCCGGCTCGTCGTCGCTCTCGCCGAGCGCTTCCGCGTGCCGCAGCAGCAGTCCCAGGTGGCGGGCGATGGCCGGCACGTCGGCGGGAGCGAGCTGCAGACCCACCATCGCCGCCGCGGCGGCGGCGACGTCCTCCGGAACGGGTGAGACGGTCGGCATCGGCGACCACCCTACAAACCGAGGGAACGGCCGTACAGGTCGACATGACAAGCTCTTCGGCGGACGCCTCCTGCAGTCGCCGCCGCGGTGGGTCGCGCTCGCCCGCTGCCGTCGGCGCGCACGCGGCCGGCTCGAGTCGCTGGTGGTCGGCGGGACTCGCCGACGCGGTCGGCATCGCTGCTATGTACCACATCGGCGGGGCGCTGCTGCTGGCCGCCGGCGCGGGCGGGTTCACCGGCGCTCACCGCCTTCCGCGCTGACCGCCTCTTGCAGACGCCGATGGCTCGCCGATCAACTTTCGTGGGGCCGGACCGAACCGGATAGCCCCGAGCGCATGGTCAGGGGCGGCGAGGTAAGTTCCTGCGCAGTAGTGGATCGATCCGGTCAGGAACCCGCTCGCGCCGAAGATCCCGATGTTCGCTCGGCGCCGGCGCGTCCCGGCCCCAAGGCAGCCAGCCGATGCATGGCGCCGGCGTTGTCCCTGTAGGCCCCGATGTACAGGTCGTAGAGCTCGTCGTACACTGCGCGGGCGGTCACGTCGGGCGTCACGCTGCGGAGGATGGGGTTCCAGGCGGCCACCTCGTCGACGGACGCGGCGCCGGTCGCGGTCGCCGCCAGCATCGCGTCGCCGTAGCTCGCCCCGATCGTCTCGCGCGGCACGTCCTGCGCCAGCCCGGTGACGTCGCTGACGATCTGGATCCACAGACCGCCGGTGGTCCCACCACCGACCGCCACGAGGCGTTCGACGGCAACGCCGCTGTCGCGCATCGCGGCGAGGTTGTGGCGCACACCGCAGGCGACGCCCTCCAGTGACGCCCGGTACAGGTGCGCCCGGCCATGGTCCAGTGTCAGACCGAGCACGAGGCCCCGGGCGCGGTCGTCGAACAGCGGGGTGCGCTCGCCGGCGAGGTACGGGAGCATGAGCAGGCCGCCGCTGCCGGCCGGCACCTGCTTCGCCTCGCCGGTCAGCGTGTCGTAGTCGCTGCCCACCAGGTCGCGGACCCAGCCGGTGGCCGACCCCGAGGTCGCCATGCCGGCGGCGGCGCAGGACACGCCCGGGCGCAGGCCCGCCGTCCCCCACAGCTGGGCGCTGGCGATCGGCTGCTCGACCAGACCGACGATGAACATCGTCGTGCCGTACATCACCATGACGTCGCCCGTCGCGCGGACTCCGACGGACTCGGCCTCGGCCCACGCGTCGATCGTCCCGGCCGTGACCGGGACGCCGGCCGGAAGGCCCGCCGCCCGCGCGGCCGCGTCGGTGACCGTGCCCACGACCTCGTCGGACCAGTGCAGCTGCGGCAGCTCGAGGCCCGGTGCGATCCGCTCGGCCCACTCGGGGATCCACTCGTGCGTCCGCGCGTCGTAGAGCGGCGTGCACTGGCTGGCGGAGTGGTGGTCCAGCACGTAGGCGCCGGTGAGGCGGTGCACCAGGTACGAGCTCGCCATGAAGAACCGGCGCGTGCGCTCCCAGACCTGCGGCTCGTGGCGCTGCAGCCACAGCATCTTGGGGCCGACCGCCTGCGTCGTCAGCCGCGAGCCGCAGCGTTCGACGATCGCGTCGGAGCCCAACGCCTCGTCCAGCTCGGCGATCTCGCGCGTGGCGCGGCTGTCGACGCCGTAGAGGATCGCCGGACGCAACGGCTCCCGGTCGTCGGCAGGCAGGAGGCAGGGGCCGATGCCGCTCACGGCCAGCCCGGCGACCGGCGCGTCCGCCGCCGCTGCCAGCTCACCGATCACGTGCAGGAAGTCGCTCCACCACACGCCCTCGGGATCGTGCTCGAACCACCCTGGATGCGGCGAGGACACGTCGTGGGCGACCTGTGCGCGCGCGACCACGGCGCCGTCGGGACGCACGAGCACCCCCTTGGTGCTGGAGGTGCCGACGTCGACGCCGAGCAGCAGGCTCACGGCCGCCCCGCTACAGCAGCGGCGAGCCGTCCGGGCGGGCACCGCAGACGTGCACGGTGATGCCCAGCTCCGCGGCCAGGGCCGCCTTCACGGCCATCGCCCGGTCGGCGCCGGCCGCGTCGTCGCCGTAGGCGACCTGGATGTGGTTCGAGCGGTGGCGTCCCATGAACTGGTCGCGGCTAATCCCGTGGAGCACGGCGTGCATGATCGGCCATTCGGGGGTGGTCTCCTGCCAGCGGCGCTGGGTCTCCTCGCTGGGCAGCTCCACGACGGTGGCGCGACCGATGTCCATGTGGAGCCGGCCGTCCTCGACGAAGATGCGCGACCAGACGATCTGACCGGGACGCGCGATGCCCCGAGCCGACCCGCCGCCGAGGTGGAAGTACAGCGCCGGCTGGCGCAGCGACTCGGTGCCGCCGTACCCGCCGATGTGGTGGGCCGCCGGGGCCGGCCCGGAGATCTCGAAGACCCAGACGAAGTCGTCGACGGTTCCGCTGGCGTCGACGTCCCCCCAGCGGACGTCGTGCAGCGTCGTCTCGATCGGCTGGTCGAGGGCGTCGTGCACCCGGTTCGTCAGCAGGGCGTCGAGGCCGGCGCCTTCGTCGACCTCGTTGAAGTGGACGATGGGCGAGCCCTCGGCGATGACGCTGCCGTCGCCGCGCCGGACCGGCGGACGCTCGCTGTTGTTGAGCAGCGCCTCGGCGAGGTCGGACGCGGGCAGGACGTCGGCCAGGCCCAGTTGGTACTGGATGCCGATCAGGTCGCACCCGTAGCGGTCGGCCATGCGCGCGGCAGCGGCGTACATGCGCAGCTGGAGCAGGACCTGGCGCTCGGTGAGCTCGGTCTCCTCGTCCTGCCCGAAGTGGAACCGCATGCCCCGATCGGTCAGCCACGACAGCGACGCCCGGGCCTCGTCCTCGGTCGCGAGCATCGTCTCGGCGTACAGCGCCGACTGCGACAGCCGCTCCTTGAACACGCCCAGCCCGAAGAGCAGCTCGTCCGGGAGGATGGCGTTGTACATCCCCATGCAGCCCTCGTCGAAGACGCCCATGATCGCGCCGCGCTCGCGCAGGGCCGCGGCGAGACCCACCGCGACCTCCCGGTCGGCACCGTCGACCCGGCTCTCGTCGAACGGCGACACGTGCGCGTCGTCATGGGCGATCCGGCCCCCGTCGAGCCACACCTTGAGGTGGTCCAGAAACCACTCGTCGTCGAAGTCCTCGCTCCACAGCGTGTCGTAGGCGCGGCCCGCCTTCCTCAGGGAGGCGTTGAGGTTGAGCAGCCCCACCAGACCGGGCCACCGGCCCTCCCAGTTCGCCACCGTGAGGATCGGCCCACGGTGCCGCAGCAGCCCGCCGAGGACCTGCTGGCTGAACTGCCAGACCCCCTCGGCGACGACCAGGGGCGCGTCGCGGTCGATGCCGGCGAGCACCGCCAAGCCCTCCGCCTGACTGGCGATGAACCCGTGCCCCCGGGCCGGGTCGTAGGGGTGCGCGCGGACGAGCTCGCGGCCGTGCCGGCTGACCGCCTTGGTGAGCTTGTCCTCGAACACCGCCTGTGCCTCCCAGCACACGCGGTTGGCCGACTCCCGGTGGTCGCCGTTGGCGATCATCATGATCCGTGTGTCAGACAAGGTCGCTGCCTTTCCCCGGGCGTCGCTGCCGGGCTCGGTGGTGAACAGAGCCTGGATCCCCGGGCTCAGGGCGTCCGCCAGGCGCCCGTCTCGGCGGACGCCAGCAGGGCGTCGAGCACCCCCATGTTGCGGACGGAGTCCTCGAGCGGGACCGGCTGTGGGGAGCCATCCAGGATCGACGCGGCGAACGCATCCGCCGCGACGGTGTACTGGTCGCAGGCGGGGATGTCGGTGACCTCGGCCGCCTCGCCAGGCCGGCCTTCGCGGTACCACAGGAGACGGCACGGCCGGCCGGCCGGCGCGTTGAACGGGATCTCGACCTCGACCCGCGCCGCTGTCCCGACGAAGGTCATGCGCTGGTAGGGGAAGGCCTGGGTGCCGTAGACGAAGCTGGCCTGCACACCGGGGAAGTCGAGCAGCGCGCTGCCGAGCCGGTCGATCCCGGTCCGCGGGTCGTGGTCGACCATCGCCATCACGCGCGTCGGCTCCGCCTGCGTGACGAAGCGCGACGTGGTCGCCGGGTAGCAGCCGATGTCCAGCATCCCGCCGCCGCCGATGTCGGCCTGGTTGCGGATGTCGGCGGGGTCGTCGTTGTCGTAGCTGAAGAACCCCTGGATGGCCCGCAGCTCCCCGAGTTCGCCCCTGGCCACGCTGTCGCGCACCGCGACCCACTGGGGGTGCGTGCGCACCATGAAGGCTTCCTGGATCGCCACGCCGGTGCGGTCGCGCACCTCGAGGAGCGTCTGCGCCTCGGCCGCCGACAGGGCGATCGGCTTCTCGCAGAGCACGTGCTTGCCGGCCTCGGCGGCACGGACGGTCCAGGGGACGTGCAGGTGGTTGGGCAGCGGGTTGTAGACCGCGTCGACGTCGGGGTCTTCCAGCAGCGCCTCGTAGCTGCCGTACGCACGCTCGATGCCCAGGTCGCGGGCCGTGTCCTGTGCCCGCTGCTGGTCCCGGGAGCTGATCGCCACGACCCGGCCGCGTCGTGAGTGCTGCAGCGCGGGGATGACGAGCCCGGTCCCGATCGTCGCGGTGCTCAACACCCCCCAGGACAGGGTCTTGGCGGTGGTGGTCGGCACGACGGTCGGAACTCCTCGTGGGAGGGTCGGATCGCGGCGGTGGTGCCAACAGGGCCCGGCACCACCGCCGCGGTGTCCTACTCGTAGAGGACGGCCTGGATCTCTTCGTCGTCGATGTTCTCCGCGTCGTACCAGGAGAACCCGGTGTCGATCGCCTCGGGCAGCTCCTCGCCGTTGAGGGCGTCGACGGCTGCCTTCACCGTCTCGTACCCGATGCCGACAGGGTTCTGCGTGATCGCGCCGGCCATGGTGCCGTCGCGGATCGCGTCGATCTGCGCCTGCCCGGAGTCGAAGCCGATGACGATGATGTCGCCCGCCTGGTTGAGCTCCTTGACGGCGTTGACCACACCGATCGCCGAGCCCTCGTTGGACCCGTAGATGCCGACGAGATCCGGGTTGCCCTGGATGATCGCCGTGGCGAGGTTGGTGGACTCGAGGTGGTCTCCGCCGCCGTACTGGACGGCGACGATCTCCATGTCGGGCGCGTTGGCCTCGATGTACTCGACGAAGCCGTCGCGCCGCTCGACACCGGTGACGCTGGTCTGGTCATGGACGATGAGGGCGATCTGTCCCTCGCCTCCGGTCAGCTCGACCATCTTCTCCGCAGCCAGGGCCGCGGCGGCACGGTTGTCGGTCGCGGCGGTCGTCAGCGGCACGTCGCTGTCGACGCCCGAGTCGAACGCGATGACGGGGATGTCCCGCTCCTGCGCCTGCTGCATCAGCGGGGCGGCCGCCTCGCTGTCCAGGGCCGCGAAGCCGAGGGCGTCGGGGTTGCGGTCCATGGCCGTCGTCAGCATGTCGATCTGCTGCGCGACCTCGGACTCGGAGTCGGGCCCCTCGAAGGTAATCCTGACGTCGAACTCCTCGGCCGCCTGCTCGGCGCCCCGCTGGACGGCCTGCCAGAACTGGTGCTGGAAGCCCTTGGACACCAGGGCGACGTACGGCTGGTCACCGTCGCCCTCGGCGGCGGTGCCGGGCGACGCGTCGTCGGGAGGGGCGGCGGCGCCGTTGCCGGCGCCGTTGCCGCAGGCCGCGAGCAGCAGTGCTGCGATGACGATGCCGGCCAGGCCGACCATCCTGTGCCTCATTGATCTTCTCCGATCAGGTTGCAGAGATCTTCCGACTGCATAGGGGAACGAACCGTCAGCCCTCCTTGCCGCGGCGCAGGATGTCGGTGTAGACGGCGACGAGGATGACCACACCGACGACGACGGTCTGCCACTCCTGGGGGATGGACATGATGCGCAGCCCGTTGACGAGCACGCCCATGATCAGCGCCCCGATGATGCTGCCGACGATGCTGCCCTTACCTCCCTGCAGAGAGGTGCCACCGATGACCACCGCCGCGATCGCCTGGAGCTCGTAGCCCAGACCGAGCGCCGGCTGCGCCGAGTTCAGCCGGGCCGCGAGCACGACGCCCGCGATCCCGGTGAAGGCGCCCGACAGCGTGTAGACGGCCATCTTCCACCGGCGCACGTTGATGCCCGAGATGCTCGTGGCCTCCTCGTTGCTGCCGATCGCGAACGCGTAGCGCCCGAGCAGCGTCTTGGCGAGGATGACGCCGGCGACGGCGGTCAGCAGGAAGAGGATGAGCACCGCATTTGGCAGTCGCACGCCGGGGACGACGGATCCCAGCGCGATGTCGGTGAACCCGGGCACCCCGGTGAAGTAGATCGGTGCGGCACCGGACACGACCAGCGCGAGCCCCTGGGCGATCAGCATCATCGCCAGGGTCGCGATGAACGGCGGGATCTTCAGCACCGCGACGTTGAACCCGTTGACGAATCCCATGAAGGCACCGAACAAGATGCCACCGACCACGCCGAAGACCAGCGGGATGCCGAGGTTCACCAGCAGCACGGCGGTGATGACCGAAGCCAGCGTCATCCCCGTCCCGAGCGAAAGGTCGATCCCCCCGGTGATGATCACGAACGTCGTGCCCAGCGCCAGGATGCCGATCACCGCGGTCGACAGCAGGATGCCGCCGATGTTCGACCAGGTGAGGAAGTTCGGGTTGGCCAGCGAGAAGAAGACCATCAGCGCGATCAGGCTGCCGAAGGTGAGGATCTGCTGCAGCCGCTGGCGCAGCAGCCCGCCCGACGCCGCCTCCTGGCTCGGGGCCGGAGGGGCCTTGACTTCGTCGACCTGCGTCATCGCTCCATGCCTCCGTGGGACCCCAATTTCGTGGCGTACTGCATGATCTTCTCCTGGTCGGCATCGGAGTTGTCGAGCATCCCGGTGACCCGTCCCTCGCACATGACAAGGATGCGGTGGGCCATGCTTAGCACCTCAGGCAGCTCCGAGGAGATCATGATGATGGCCTTGCCCTGCTCGGCGAGGGAGTTGAGCAGCGCGTAGATCTCCTCCTTGGCCCCCACGTCGATGCCGCGCGTCGGCTCGTCGAAGATGAGAATGTCGCAGTCCTTCGCCAGCCACTTCGAGATGACGATCTTCTGCTGGTTGCCGCCGGAGAGGTTCTTGGCGCGCTGACGGATCGACGGCGTCTTGATCCTCATCGACTCGACGTAGCGCCTCGACGTCTTGCGGCCGGCCTCGTCGCGGACCAGTCCCGCCGCATTGGTGTAGTCGGTGAGCGACGAGATCAGGATGTTGAAGTTTACGTCCTGATCGAGCAGCAGGCCGAAGCGCTTGCGGTCCTCGGACAGGTACCCGATGCGAAGCCGCGCGGCGTCGGCCGGGGTGTGGATCTCGACGCGCTCGCCGTGGACGAAGATCTCGCCCGCCTGCGCCCGGTCCGCCCCGCAGATCGCGCGCGCGACCTCGGTGCGCCCCGCCCCCATGAGACCCGCGAACCCGAGGATCTCCCCCTGCTTGAGTTCGAAGCTGACGTCCCGCAGCAGTTTCTTGGTCGACAGGCCCTCCACCTTGAGCACGGTGGGGCGTCCGTCGGGCTCGACCTGCGGCCGGGTCTCACCGCTGATCTCACGGCCGACCATCAGCGAGATGATCTGCCGAAGGTCGGTCTGGTTGGTCGTGAGGGTGTCGATGTACTCGCCGTCGCGCAGGACCGTGATGCGGTCGGAGATGGCCTTGAGCTCCTCCATCCGGTGGGAGATGTAGAGGATGCCGGTCCCCTGCTCCTTGAAGTCCCTGATCAGCCCGAACAGGACTTCTGTCTCGGACTCGGTGAGCGCGGCGGTGGGCTCGTCCATGATCAGCACGCGGGCGTTGAACGACAGCGCCTTGGCGATCTCGACCACCTGCTGCTGCGCCACCAGCAGGTCGCCCACCTTGGTGCGCGGGTTCAGCGAGATGCCGAGGCGGTCGAACAGCTCGGTGGCACGCCGGTTGAGATCCTTGTCGTCCACGAGCAGGCCCAGCGCGCGCCTGCTCTCTCGCCCGATGTAGATGTTCTCGGCGATGGTGAGGTCGGGCATCAGCTGGAGCTCTTGGTGGATGATGCTGATGCCCAGCGCCTGCGCGGCGAGCGGCCCGTGGATCTGCACCGGCTCGCCGTCGAGGCGGATCGTTCCGGCGTCGGGCTGGTAGATGCCGGCGACCACCTTCATGAGCGTGGACTTGCCGGCTCCGTTCTCACCGACGACGGCGTGGACCTCGCCCGCGTCCAGGTCGAGCCGCACGTCCTTGAGGGCCTGGACGCCCGGGAAGCCCTTGCTCACACCCTCGACCGTGAGAAGCTTCTGGCTCACACCGCTCCGACCGTGCGTGACCGGCTCTCGATGCCGCGTCGCCCGGACCGGAAGGCTGCGCGCCACCGCTCAGCGCACGCTACGGTCGCCCCTGTGGGGTGTCAACAAGCGGTTACCTTGAGGTTTCCGGACGGGGGCCGGCCGTCAGCCGGTAGCTGCGCGTGGCGGTTCCGGCGAGGACGTCGGCGCGTTCGACCTGCGAGAGCCCGGCCAGGAGCGCAAACAGTGTCTGCCACACCACCGGGTAGCTCGCGGCGAGTTCGCACACGGGCCAGTCCGATCCGGCCATGACCCGCCGGGGCCCGAAAGCGTCGAGCACCACCTCGGCGTAGGGACGCAGGTGGGAGATCTCCCACCGCTGCCAGTCGGCTTCGGTGACCAGGCCGGACAGCTTGCAGCTGACGTGTTCGTGGGCGGCCAGGCGCCGCAGGTCGGTCTCCCAGGGTTCGAGCTCACCGCTGCGGACGGGCGGCTTGGCGGCGTGATCGAGTACGAAGCGGCCTTCCGGCACCTGGGCGACGGCTCCAACCGCGGCGGGCAGCTGGTGGGGCAGCACCAGCAGGTCGTAGACCAGGTCCTGCTCGGCGACCGCGTGCAGCCCGCGCAGCACCTCCGGGCGCAGCAGCCACCGCGGGTCGTCCTCGTCCTGGGCCTGGTGGCGGATCCCGACCAGGTGGTGGCCGCCGGGCCCCGCCCGCAGCGCCCGGAGCCTGTGTGACAGACCGGGGTCGGTGAGGTCCGCCCATCCGACGACACCACGCACCAGACCCTGCGACTGCTCGGCGATCCTCAACAAGTCGCGGGTCTCGGACACGTCCGGGACGGTCTGCACCAGCACGGTGCCGTGCACGTCTGCGGCCCCGGCATGCGTCCGCAGGTCGTCCAGGCGGTAGGGGCGGCGGATGGGTTCGAGACCGTCGGCCTCGAGCCACGGGTAGGCGCGGGTGGCCGGGTCCCACAGGTGGTGGTGGGAGTCCACGATCACGGCGCATCCCCGGGGACCGGCGCGGCCGGGTCCAGGAGGCCCTCGGCCCGCAGCTCCTGCCAGGCCGCGGACGGCACCCCGGCGCGGAAGGCGGCGGCGTTGGCCCGCATCTCGTCGCCGTCCTTCACGGCGACGACGACGCTGGCGACCGCGGGGTGGCCGAGCGGGAAGTGCAGGGCGGCGGCGGGCAGCGTCGTCTGGTGGCGCTCGCACACCGCCGCCATGCGCTGCGCCCTGTCCAGCAGCTCCGGCGGGGCGGCGGCGTAGTTGTACTTCGCCCCCG